>Ga0209202_1000100_pt1 | contig 100883 bp, 102 predicted proteins | sample AD_UKC032_MetaG_FD_184416 | JGI IMG/M metagenome (GOLD analysis project Ga0209202, IMG submission 184416) | Active sludge microbial communities of municipal wastewater-treating anaerobic digesters from USA - AD_UKC032_MetaG (SPAdes) (version 2) | ecosystem: Engineered > Bioreactor > Anaerobic... | reverse complement strand
ATGCAATCATAAATTACATTAAAAATCAAGACCATAAGAAAGTAACCGTAGAAAACCTCAAGATGTTCTAGCAGGCGTTAGCCTGCAAGATAAAAACCACTAGCGTTTAAGCTAGTGGTTGTTTATTTTTTATAGAGTATTTTTTATTTATAATAAGCAACGCTAGTATTTCTCCAAAGTAATAGTTTTGTAATTATTTCCGTCTTCCAGATAGCTCAAATTAACTTCAACTTGGTTTTTCCGTATATTGATTACACTGAAAGCTCCAGGATATTTTGGATTTTTGTAAATTCCAGGGATGGAAAAATATTGAACTCCATCAACTTTTTCAGAGTAAAGGTCCTCAACGTGTCCACCAAAGACGGCCAAAACAGCATATTTAGCGAAGAGCTCCCTGAGTTCAGTGGCATTGTCGAGAAGTTTAAGATCTGATTTGAAGTCAACATTGGAAAGAGGCGGATGGTGAATAAAAATGATAGTTTTTTTGTCTGTGTTTTTTAGTTCTTTTTCTAACCATTTAATTTCTTCTCTCGAAACATGGCCACGTGTGTAGCCGTTGCCTGGCGATACATTGTTATCTTTTTCGGTAAAATTACTGTCTAAAATGATTATTTTATAATTTCTTAGTTCGAATGATTTTCTAAGATAATTTATGCCCAGAGCGCTTTCCCATTGCTGTTTCGTGACAGAACGCAAATCATGATTGCCTGGAACCCAATATTTTTGTATTTTAGAAAAATTAAAAATATTTTTGACCAATTGCAGCTGCTTTATGCTTGTATTGGCCGGTATTTTTGTTCCTTCAACCACATCACCATTTATCAACATGAAGTCAGGGACAATTTCATTATTCATTTTTTTAACAAAATAGTAAATTCTGTTTGTAAACGGCTCAGCAAGCTTGTTAGCTGAAGCGCCGTTAAATACATGCAAATCAGTAATAAAACCAATAGTTAGTTCGTCAGAATTTCTTGCGATGGGAACATAGGCAGGTAGTTTGGATGACAAATCACCCGCAGCTTCATTCTTGATTGATTTTTCTTCATCTGTTTCAGCTGCCGTTGGTTCAGTATTTTCTGTCTTTGCTTCTTCTTTTATTTCTTCAATTTCTTCTTGCACTGTAAGTTTTTCTGCATCATTTTCAACAATTTCAGGCGCTTCTGCGGTCAAATTGTCTGCTGTTAGAGTATCGGTAGCGCTTTTTTGTGCAACAATAAAAGGATTTCTTGAATTGAAAAAAGCATACACGGCGATGGATGCGATCACTGCGAAAATCAAAAGAGCACCGATTATTTTCTTTTCTTTATCCATGAATCAATACATCAACACCGCGACCGGTTCCATTTTGGCCACAACATTGATTATATTATTTTCTTCCAATCCACTGATGACTTCTTCCACGTCTTTGTAATACGAACTGTCTTGCAGAACCACGCCCTTCGATTTGGCATTGTATAATTTTACGTTATTTTGCTGCATTTTTTGAAAGAGTTCTTTTTTATTGGCGGCTGCATTTTCTTGGTGGTGTTTGCGACGGCCGGTTCCATGAGGAGCGGAAAAAAATGTTGATTCATTTTTGTCATTGCCGACAGCAATGTAGGCGGACGTGCCCATGGAAGAAGGAATGAAAACCGGTTCACCGGTTTCTTTGAAAAGCAGGTGATCTTGCATACGCTCAGGCCCATTGGCGCGCACGCTACCGTTCCGGTGCACCCATACGTCTTGGCCAAAATGATTTTCTTTTTCAATAGAGATGTGTGTTGTGTCATACAGAAGATCAAGTTCGATTTGTTTGCCAAAAACTTTTTCCAGAGCGGTGTCCAGGTTGTGGGTTATAACCATTCTGTTGGCAAAGCCGAAATTGGCAGCGGCGCGATGCGCGTTCCAAAACATTCGTCCTTCCATGGAATCATCCTCATAACCGAAAAACTCATCTTTATTTTTATAAGATTCTATTTTTTTAGCCAAGCGCTGATAAACTTTTTTCATCTGGCTGCCGAAAAAAGTCGTGCCGATTTTCAAAACAATCTGCTGGCTCAGGTGTTCTTTCTTTTTTGGAGTGTACATATAGGAAGCATATTGGCCCATCAAGCCGCTGCCGGTGTGCAGCAAAAAAACATATTGACCGGTTCTGAGTCCGAATTTTTCGGCGATTTCCGGATTTTTTATTTCTGATATTTTCATGAGATCCAAAAAATGATTGCCGGCGGCACCCAAAATGCCAAGACGATAACTGCCGATTCTGATAAAAAGTTCCGGCACGGAATCCAGAATGTCGCGGTGGCTTGCTTTTTCATCGCGGAAAAAATTTCCGTTGGCAAAAGTGTTTGTGATTTCGTTTTTTGTGCGGATATTGAAATGATTTAGAAGGGGAGCAACACCCAAAGAACATATTTCCAAAGCTGTGCGATAGGGTACTTTTGTGCCGATATATTTTTTAGTAGGAATAACTTTAACCAATTCTTGAAAAAGTCGGTCGATACTTTCCGCCGTAACTTCATTGTCAAACAAGTTGGTTTTGACAAGGCGCATGCCGCAATTAGGAGCTGTGTCATTAATTTGCGGCAAAAAAGTGTTTTTCGTGGCGACCACGCTGCCAGTTGGAACCTTGCGGCCTTTTTTGGAATGGACATCGCTCATTTCCGCGACATGGTGGAAAAGACGTTCATCTTTGGCTAAATCTTCAATCTGCGACAATGTTGCGTCATTTGGCAACAGGTCATCTGAAACATGTAAAATAGCCGGCACGTTCATTTTGTCGGTTTGTAACTCCTGCTTGTTGTCTGATATTTTTTTCAGATTGTAGGACATAACATTAAAATTTATAATTTTCAGTTTACAATTTACAATCAATTTCCAATTACAAAATTTTCAAACCATAAATTGATCATTGATTCATTGTAAATTCAATGAAAATTGAGAATTGATTATTGAAAACTGCTATAGTTTTTCGTAAACCTTTTTATATTGCTTGGCGACATTTTTGATATCAAAATTTTCTTCTACGAATTTTCGCGCGTTTTTTCCGAGCAAAATTCTTTTTTCCGGATTGCGATATAAATCCAAAATGGCATCCTTTAATTTTTGCGCATCAACTTCTTCAATTCTAACAGAATTTTCTTCTTTTGCGAACTCTTCAAGGATTGGCAAATTGTAAATTATAACCGGCTTTTCACAGGCCATAGCCTCAATGACAGCCAGCGGTACATCAAATTTTCCTTGCATGTTTTTGACCGGAAAAATGCTGATATCACAAAGGTTATATATATCAGGCATTTCATATTTTCCGTCGTCATGAAAGACAACTCTTTCGAGCAGATTGTTTTTCCGGAAAATTTCCATCACTTCTTTTTTCTTGGCGGCGTCTTTTTTATTTTTTATCCTGACGGGCAGAGAAAGTTTGGCTTCGGGAATGATTTTGGAAATTTCAATGAAACTTTGCACGACCGTGTCCATAGCATCATTGCGAACGTATTCGCCGGTGAAATTGATAATAAAATCTTCTGGAGAAAACGTGTATTTCTTGAGATAATCCGGATTTTTTTCTTGGCTGCGATAAATTTCCAAATCGATGCCGGGATAGATCCTTTCAACATTACTAAAGCCCATTTGAGTCAGTTTATTTTTGGAATAATCGGAATAGGTAATTAGCCTGTCTCCAAAAAGCATGTCTCTAATTTCTTTTTCAGAGTAAAGATCTTCACGCAGCGTGGCGATGGTTTGAATCGTGCGAAAATCAGCTTTTTTATTGCAAATGAAATTTTTTATCAAAAACGAATTTTGTTTAGTCGGGGTGAAAAGAAAATGCAAAATATCAAATTCCTTTTTTAGTGTTCGGAGTTTTATTATTAGTTTGATTTTTTGCCAAAAAGAAAAAGTATTTTCAGTGTATATAGGTTTTTGAATTACATTTTGAGGCAAGTTTGGAAGAATGCCCTTGGTTAAAAGACCAATTTTAAAATCGGAAATATTTTTGGCCAAAAAAAAGGCGAAATTTTTGGAACCTTCATCCCATGGGGGAGTGATCGGGCGGGTAACAAGCAGTATACTTCTCATAATTTCTAATTTCTAATTAAGAATTTCTAATCAAATTTCAATTAAAAAATGTCTAATTATTTTTATTAGTTGAATTTATAATTGCATTAAATATTAAATTTAATTCTTTAGCTTCTTTCCAATTTGTTCGGGCTTCTTCTTTGTAGTCTTCACATGCAATTGCTATCATACGTAACCAATGTTTTGTTTCTCTAGATTCTTTTTTGCAGATCCCTATTTTGTGCTTAAAATCTTTTCTTGATTCTGCATCGTCTGCTTCACAATAATTAGCTCCAATGCTTGTTCCAGATTTGATTAATTGATTAATTATTGGAAGGGTTACTGAATTTTTTGGTAATTTATTGCAAAATTTAATAATACTTTCTCCAAATTTCGCAGTCCTTTCTTCTAAATCAAATTTTTGTTTTTCATTAGTCATTGATTAGAAATTAGTAATTCTTAATTAGAAATTTTTATATATTTCTTTCTTATTATCGCCAGCAGTAACTATTATGGTGATTTTTCTATTGGAGAGATCCAGAGTTTCTTTCGGGATAGGAACGTTTTTTGTTTCGCCTAGCGGAACAGGCAAGTCGCTTTCTATGACTACTTTTTTATCAACCAATATTTTATAGCGGAAATCGGAATTTTTACTGTGATTTTCAATCATAAAGTCCAATGAATCGCTTTTGGGATCAGCAAAATACAGTGTCCAGACATTGCTGTTGTCGAGGTTAGTATTTTTGGATTCAACGGCGGACAGAAACATGAAGCTTAGCAGCATCATTCCGAATAGGGCTAAAATAATAAATTTTTCACCTAAGTATTTCATTTTTTTGGTTATGATTTTTTATAAAATATTCCGACTTCATCAGATGCGTAAATTTGCCAGAAATTTTTGAGTCTTTGGAATTGTGAGCTGTCAATTTTTGGATTGAGCATGATAAAATTTGTCTTTGTTCCTGCAAAACATTTTTGAGCTTCTGGGCTGCTGGGAAGTGAAATCATCTGATTGGTGCATTGCTCGCGTGGTTTGGTTTCATCCTCATAGCGCTTAAAATAGCCTCGGGAAAGCGGATAACTATAACCGCGCATAAAGAACAGCTTTATCCAGGAATCCCCAGAAAGATAGTTGTGATCTTTGAGGACAATATCGCTCTCTGACAAATGATTAGATAAATATTTTGAGGCCGCATAGGTTTGAATAGATTTTTTTATACTGCTATTGGATGTGAGCGTCTGGGAATTGTCGCGTAATCCGTCCACTGCAATGAAAATCATAAATGTAAAAAATAAAAGCAAAGCAAAAAGCGGTTTCAGGTAATTTTTATTTTCTCCGGCTTTTAATAGGGCAAAGAGACGGACAAACGCGTAGGCTGCCACAATAGCAACGGGGAAAACCACATAGCTAGCAATTCTGGTGGAAGGAATATCAATGAAAAGCAAATCCGGTTTTAGTGACATTAAAACCAAAATGCCCAGCCAACCTAATAAAAACGCCTGATTGTATTTTCCGATTTTGCGCACAAAGAAAAGCAAAGTAAATCCTAAAAAGGCGAAGGCAAAACGGGCTTCTCCTGCAGTAGTTTTGAGCTGTGTCAATGTTATGCCGGCGCGGGAATCTTTGCTGGGCGTGCCAACGGCCGTATCAATAGCTGATGAATTAAGGTAAGTCGGAACGCAGATAATAAATATGAAAGCCGCGCTTAAAATTATGATTGAAATTATTGAAGGAGAAAGAAACATTTTCAGCCACTCTTTCGCTTCGAATTTTATGGTGCGAAAATTTAAAATAATAAAAAACAGCAGAGCAAATATAGTTGCGAAAATAAAGACAAAAGTGCTGAGATGATGCGTGTAGACAAGACCCAAGGTTGCGAAAATAGCCAGAGAAAGCAAATAAGCTTTCTTTTCCGAGAAGGCTTTTATGTAAAAAAGCATGGCCAATGGAATAAAAAGGTTGCCGATAGCGTTGCCAATAACGCCGCCGCTCACGAATTTTGCCTGTGGAGAAGCCAAGGCATAAAGCGGTCCAATAAGGAAAAGAGACATAATTGCAATCATATCCCGATGCTTTGTGTTTTTAAAAATTTCACGGGACAAAATGAAAATTGCTAAAATAGACATTATTTGCACCAGAAAAAGAACCAGAGACGGGAATGAGGAAATGAAATCTTTTCCGGAAATTAGAGCAATAGTAGCAAAGATCAGATGTTCTCCAATTATGAAATCGGCGATTGGCTTCGGACTTTCAATCGTATAATCACTGCCGATGTCAGCTTTTTCGTAGACAGGCAAATTTCCCGTAGCAACAATCTGCTTAGACCAGTACATATGATGTCCAAGGTCTGTTGAGGTCGGGGAAATCGTATCTTGAAAGTAGATGGTTTTAATGAAGATTGTCAGAAAAAGCAGGATCAATACCAAAACGACGGATTTTTTTGAAAGTTCATCGCGGACAATTTCTTCATTTTTTTCTTTTTTAAAATAATAAAAAACAGCACAGCAAATTCCGCAAAAAATGATTATGCCGGAAAGAATGGACAAGCGGTTAATGCCAATGCCGGATTTTCCCAAAATAATCATCAAAAAATCAACGATGATGATGCTGAGGCCAAATGAAATAGTGAAAATTTCCAAAATGGAAAAATTGTTTTTCCGGCGCGTAGATAATAGTAAAAAATAACCGGGAACGAATAGTACCAGGGCGATGGCGACATAGAACATTAATTGTGATGTTATGAATTGAAACATGAGTTATAAATAAATTTTAAATCCAAATTTCAAATGGCTAATGACAAATCAAATCTAAAATCCAAATGACAAAAATTTTATTTTGAATTTGAACTTTGACATTGATTTGACATTGGAAATTTGTTATTTGTCATTCTGAATTGTTTTTTCTATCTCGTCTAAATATAATCTTGATATATGTTTCCAACTGTAATTGTCAACGACAAATTGGCGTGTTTTTTCTCCGAAAACTTCCCTTGGGTTACCTTGGGCAAAAAGGTCGTTTATTTTTGAAATATATGCGTTTGCATTGCCGGATTCTACCAAAAAACCATTTTGTCCTTCTTTTATGGCATCTCTAAGCCCTTCCAGACTAGAAGCCAGAACTGGTAAACGACAAGCGCCGGCTTCAATGACAGAAATTCCAAACCCTTCCATATCTCCTGAGATTTTGATATTGGGCTGGACAAACAGATCGGCAGTATTAAACAGAGCATTTCTGACTGAATCGGTAACATAGCCAAGCACGTGCACGCGACTATATAAATTATTTTTTTTGATCATGCTAAAAATGTTTTGTTTGTCCGAGCCATCCCCAGCGATTATATATATGAAGTTGTTGTCCAATTTTGGCATGACATTATCAATAAACCAAGCCACGCCTTTTCTCTTTGCCAACCGTCCGGAAGTGAGCATAATTTTTTTGTCAGTTACTGATTGTTTAATAATTTTTTCCAAGTTTTCCCGAGAGCAATCAACTAAGTGTTTTTCAGTATCAACGCCGTTCGGAATGAAAACTATTTTATTTTCCGAAATTCCTTTTTCTTTGGCAATAGCTACTGTTTCGTTGCCGACGGCAATGAATTTATCTATTTTCTTTATGAAAATACCAATCCAGAGTTTCTGATAGATAAAATTTTTGTAAGTCAGATCGAGTCCGTGAGCCACAGCGACAATGGGTTTGCGGCTAAATATTTTAACAAGCCAGCCGACATTGGCCAAAAGACAACTGCCCAGAACGATCACATCATATTTTGGCGCCATTAAAACGGCCCTAGCAGCGGCATATACCAAAAAAAACGGGATTAGCCATCTTTTTTTATTGGCAATCAATTTCATTTCCGTTTGCTTGGACAGCCAGGTTGAAAGCTCGTAGTTGTGCGCTTCAACCCCGCCCACAATCGGCGGAAATGTGTGGGAAATAAACAAAATTTTCGATTTTTCCATATAAGAAGTATAGCGCAAAAGGGTATTTTTTTCAAGAAAAAAGCCGCCAGAAAAATTGGCGGCCCTATAAGCATATAAATCTATTTCTTGTATTTTTCCACTTTGAAAAGATACATTTGTTCCTCGGTTATTTTGCGGTTAGATTTAATCATATCGGCGATGAGAGCAAATATAGCCAGCTGGATTCCTAGAAAAATACTGATAGAAGAAAAAATTATGTAATTTCGGTAAGGTGTTATTTTAAAATCCTGAAAATAGTGAAATGCAAAAAATATCATGCCAATAAGTCCAAGCGAAATAAAAAATATTCCTGGCCAGCCAAAAAATTTGAGCGGGCGGACATCGCGGATGGCTTTTAGGATGATTTTAGTAGAGTTGCCAACGAATTTCCAGATTGATTTGGTGATTTTTGCCTGCCGATTGTCAAAATAGAAAATCGTGATTGGTACCCAAACCAATTTCAGATCTTTTCCAACTGCATCAATGATGGTTTCCTGCGTGTAAGTAAAATGCGTGTTGACTAGATTAAGCCTGAGCATTGTTTCTCGATTGTGCGCCCTGAATCCGCAGGTCAAATCGTTTGTTTCATGCCCCAGGAAAAAACCGATAACACCGGCAGCAAATTTATTAAGATTTTTTCTGATCCAAGGAATATTTTTAGCTTTAATTTCTCCAAACCTGTTGCCGATAACCATATCGGCCTTTCCTTTAAGGATGGGCTCTAAAAGGTTGGGTATCTCATCGGCGTCAAATTGTCCGTCAGCATCAATATTGACCATGATATCCGCGCCGTTTTCCAAAGAATTTTCAATAGCTCTTTTGAAAGAATAGGCCAAACGTCGGTTGGGCTTGTAAGAAACTATCAAATCAGCGCCAGCTTCCTTGGCTTTTTCTGCGGTTTTGTCCGTGGATCCGTCATCAATAACTTGAATAAGCACTTCATCAATGCCTGCAAATTGTCGGGGGATTTTTTTTATTGTTTCGGCTATTTTCTCTTCTTCATTATAAGCCGGAATGTTTATAATTAACTTCATATTGCTGTTATTGTTTCTTAATAATAAGTTTTGGATCTAAACAGTTGAAATCGCACTTGGCATTTTTAGTTCCTTGCTCAACTAATTCTTTCGAGCATTGATTCAATCTTTCCTGGCAGACCACCTTGCTTTCGTTGAAATAATTCATGTTAACTTCATAGCCAAAATATCGCAAGACAAAAAATCCGACCACGGCAATTCCCACAAGCCAAACAATGAATTTTAAAAGATGAAACATATGTTTAAAATGTCAAAATCTAAATGACAAATTTCCAATCAAGCTTAAATGACTAAATGTCAAATTAAGAATATCTTATCTTCCGCCGGTAGGCGGATTTATTTGTCATTAGAAATTGGTAATTTGAAATTTTATTCTAGTGTCCTATTCCTTTATACAGTATACCATGTTTTTCTATTTCTTCCTTATTGAGAGCGTTCATGCCGTCGACAAGCACTTTGATGCCGTGTTTTTTGAAGAGGGCAGGGTCAATTTCCAAAAACTCTTTGTGATTGGTGGCTAAAATCAATGCGTCTGATTTTTCCAGCAGTTCTTCTAGTGAGGTAGCAGTCGAGTGTTCTTTAGTGTGCGGATCGAAAATAAGAACATTAGCCTCATGACGTTTCAAATGATTGACTATTTTAATGACCGGCGATTCGCGAAGATCAGCAATGTTGGCTTTGTAGGAGATACCCAGAATTCCTATATTCGTTCCATTAAGCGGCATTTTAACTTTATTTAAGGCATCCTGTAAGATTTCCACAGTATATTCCGGCATGGAGTTGTTGACTTTGCGGGCAATTTTCAAAAATTCATGATCAAAGCCGGAAGCCTTGGCTCTTTCAATAAGATAATATGGATCAACCGGGATGCAGTGTCCGCCAACCCCACGGCTTGGCCAGTGTGGCATAAAAGCAAAGGGTTTGGTGGAAGCACCTTTGATCACGTCAACAATATCAATATCCAATACATCAAAAGATTTTGCCAATTCATTTACGAAAGCCAGATTGATGTCGCGGAAAGAATTTTCCATAATTTTGACGGCTTCGGCTTCGCGGATCGATTTCATTGGCATAATTTGTCCGTCAATGACTTTTTCATAAAATTCTACGGCTTGCTCCAAACCTTTCTTAGTGAAAGAACCAACAACGCGGGGAATGTTGGTGACATTCCATTTCGGATCTCCTGGGTTGATTCTTTCCGGGCAATGGGCTAATTCATAATCTTTTCCGATAGTAAAACCAGCTTCATCAAACATCGGCTTGATGACTTCTTCGCAAACTCCAGGATTGATGGTGGATTCTATGATAACCAGCTGTCCTGAATTTAAATTTTTTACTATAGATTCATTGGCGACTTTTACCGGCGTGAGATCGGGATAGTAGTTTTCATCAATTGGAGTTGGAACGCACATGATGACAATGTCGCATTTCTTGATTATGGACGGATCGTCGGTAGCGGTAAGTTTTACTTTTGGCAGATTTTCTACCAAAAATTCTTCATTGATGGTTGTTTTGCCGGCGTTAATGAGGTCATTTTTCTTGGTGTCGTTTTCCAGGCCGTAAACTTCATAGCCTTTGATGGCGCATTGAACGGCGAGTGGAAGTCCGACATAACCGAGACCGATAATGCAGACTTTTTGAGATTTGTTTTCCATAAAAAATGTTATTGTTTATAGTTTACCTTTCATATAGTAAAGCATTTTGGAAGTTTATACAAGACAGCAGCTTTTCGTTTTGGCCGAAATGGGGTACAATTGAAGCATATGATTATAGGAATAAATGCGTCGTTTGTGCGCAAACAAAATACGGGGATAGGGCAGGTGACACTTAACTTTCTGCGAAAGTTAAGTGAGTTAAAAGTTCAAAGTGGAAAGTTAAAAGATGTTGAACTCTTTTTGTATCTGGAGGAAAAATTGCCGAAGGACATTAAACTGCCGAAAAATTTCAAAACAAGGGTTTTTTTGCCTAAATATAAACGCGATGACCTAATCCGGAAAATTTGGTGGGAAAATTATCTTTTGCCAAAAAAAATCAAAGAGGACAAATGTGATGTTTTTTTAAGCCTCTATCAATCGGCTACTATTATAAAAGATGCAAAGCATATCATGCTGGTTCATGATATTATTCCCAAGCTTTTTCCTAAGTATCTTAATAATCTGCGCAAAAAAATATATCAGATGCTGGTTCACAGCGCGATCAAAAAAGCAGATAAGATTATTAGTATTTCACATCGGACCGAAAAAGATTTGATTCAACACCTGAGCATTGATGCTGCCAAAATAAGCGTGGCTTATATTGACGTGGATGAAATTTATAAAAAAGAAGTTTTGGAAAAAGAAAGCCAAAGAGTGCTGAGAAAATACAAATTAAAACCCGGTTATATTCTGGCGGGCGGGGGATTGGAAGTTCGTAAAAACATCAAAGGCGTTCTTGAGGCCTATAAAATATTGCAAGAAAAATATGGCCAAGCCGGCTGGGTTCCAAAACTGGCAGTTTATGGAAAACTGATGCCAGAACTAGCTCCCCTCGTGACTGACGCGGAAAAAATCGCTAATGAATTGGGAATTAAAAAAAATGTGAAACTTTTGGATTGTGTTCCGCAAAATGATTTGCCGGTTTTATATAAAAATGCTAGCGTGTTTGTCTACCCGTCTTTTTATGAGGGTTTCGGGATGCCTGTTTTGGAAGCCATGAATCAGGGCACGCCAGTCTTAACATCCAAAACGTCATCACTCCCGGAAGTTGGCAGTGATGCGGTGCTCTACTGCGATCCGGAAAAATCGGATGATATTGCAGCGGTAATCAGGAATATTTTAAACAATAATCATATCAAAGCCGCGCTTTCCCTGAAAGGCAAAGAGAGAGCCACGCATTTTTCGTGGAATAAATTCGTGGGGAAAGTAATGAATATAATAAAAGGCTTAAGCTAATACAGAAGGTGACTGAATATTTTGAAAATTTTATAAATAATTTGCAAGGTAAAACGACCAAAATTTACCTTATTTTAGCTAATATTATTTTGGTTATTTTTGCTATTTGGTTTTCTAATATCGGTCTTTTGCCTTTTGCTAATGTTAGTGATTTTTTGGTTTTCGCCGGTTTAGGACTGCTTTTGGCCATTTATCGTCCGGGTTGGACATTTGTGCTTTTTATTGGATCGCTGGCGCTGGAAAATATTAATTTAGCTCCAAGTGTTTTTGGTTTATCTTTGCGTCCCTACCAATTTCTGGGCGCCATCACGATCATAGCTCTGATTATGCGTTTGGCAGCCAAAAGACTGCCGCTTCCGGCTGGGGAATTTTTTCCAAAATTCAAATGGTTTGACGCCTTGCCGATCATTTTTACTATTGGCGGATTTTTAAGCAGTCTCGTTTTTGGAGCAGGATTCAAACAGGCAATAGTTGCTTTGTCTTTTGTGGCTTTGTATTTTCTCACCAGAATATATATTCAATCATTCGATGATCTTAAAAGAATACTGCCGTTTTTTCTAAGCAGTGGCTTCGTAGTTGCGCTGTACGGAATTTTGCAAAACATTCTTTTCATAAGTGGCAGAAATGCTTTTGAGGCAATGCCGGGCCGTCCCAATGGAACTTTTTCAGAACCGGATTGGTTTGGCATTTTTCTGGTTTTTGTTTTGGCAATAATATTTTCTATTATTTATCATTTTAAAAATACGAAATACGAGATACGAGATACGAAATACTTTCTGCTAGTTGCTAGTTGCTGGTTACTGATTACTATAGCATTTATCGCTTTAATTTTAACTGTGAGCAGGAGTGCGTGGCTGGGAGCTGTGTTTGTGACAATCGTATTTTTAAAAATAATGCTGACTAATGCCTCTTTCGGGCTGTCGAATTGGGATTGGAAAAAATTCCTTTATTCTCTTGGGGGCATGGCAACAGTAATAATTATTAGTATTGGTAGTGTGTATATTTTTAGCTTATCCAGATTTCAGATTGGAAGTCGCGCCGCGAGCACTGGCGGACTCCAAAAAATTACGATTGCCTGCCAAAGCGAATCAGTAAAGACTGTTCCGGAAAAAATTAATAATATAGAAGAGTTGGCGGAATATGGCTGCCGGCATATAAATCTAGAAGAGATTGAGCAGGAAAAAAATGCTGGCAACATTGTGCAAGAAATTTATCGTCCGGATCCAAACATAAATATTCGAGCTGATATTTATCGGAAATCATGGGAACAAATCAAACAGCATCCGGTTTTTGGAATCGGGTGGGGGACTATCAGCCAAATCTTGGGCACTGATGAGCGCGGTGCCGGACTCAATGCCAGCAATATATTTTTGGAAACATGGCTGGGCTCCGGATTGCTTGGAATCTTATCTTTTGCTATCTTGCTGATATATATATTTATCAAAGTTGCCTTAGAGCTGTTACGAGAAAAAACGGAGGATAAAACAATTGCGCTATTTTTAATGCTTGGATTTGTCGCGATTATTGTGCCAAACCTTTTCAATTCAGGCATATTTCTGGGTTTTGTTTGGGTTTTTTTGGCAATAGCCAATGGTTTGATAAATACTAAAAATAATTGTTAACCGAAAAATTATGAACAAGAAAGGCGTTATTATTGGATTAATTGTTGCTATTTTAATTTTTTTAGGCGGTGGTTATTATATAAAAAATAGTCCTGGCAGCACGAGACTGACTTGGGATGCCAACAAAGAACCAAACATTGCCGGCTACAAAATTTATTATGGAACATCGCCCCGAACCGGCAATTGTCCAAAAGGCGGCTATGAAAATAAGGTAGATGCCGGCAATAAAACGGATTATACGATAGATGGCCTCAAAAGGAACACTAAATATTACTTTTCCATTACCAGCTATAATTCCGAAGGCAAAGAAAGTTGTTTTTCGGATGAAGTCAATAAAAAGGTAGACATTATTAATTGGAAATTCTGGAAGAAATAAACATGCAAGCGAAAAAACATGGCAAGGATTGGAATTGATATCAGGTTAATAGGCAAAAAGAGAACCGGTGACGAGGTTGTCATTTTTAATTTGGTTAAAAATATGGCCCAAATGGATGCGGATAACGAATTTGAATTGTTTACGGATATTGCGGATGAAAAAATATTAAAAGAAATTTCTGAGCAGTTAGGAATTACCGGAAAGAATAATTTTAAAATAGTTTCTTTGCCGGCAAAAAATAAATTCACCTGGAATCTATGGACATTGCCGAAATATCTTCGTCAAAATCCGGTTGATGTTTATCACACACAATATATTACGCCTTGGTTTGTTCCGAAAAAAATAAAAATCGTGACAATTGTGCACGATATTTCCTTCAATTTTTTTCCGCAATTCATAAAATTTTCCGATTTATTTTTTCTTAAAGCATTGATTCCAATAAGCCTCAAAAGATCGGATAAAATCGTGGGCGTTTCGCAGTTTACCCGTGATGAAATCATAAAATTTTATAATATCAATCCGGAAAAAGTCGACTATATTTACGACGCAGTCGGCGACGAATTTTTGAGTCCGCCGGCCGGCGAAGAAGTTTCTGAAGAAAAAATTGCGGAAGTGAGAAAAAAATATGATCTGCCGGAAAAATTTATTTTATATATGGGAACGCTGCAGCCAAGAAAAAACATTCCGCAGCTTATTGATGCTTATGCGGCAACTAAAAATAAGCTTGGTGGAATCAAATTGGTTATTTGCGGAAATCGTCAGGCCTATAATTTTGACAAGAAAATTGACGAAGCAGTCGCTAAAAATAATTTAAGCGAAGAAGTTTTTTTTCCGGGATATATAGATGAAAAAGACAAACGGCTTGTTTTTGCGGCAGCGCAGGCTTTCATCTTTCCGTCATTGTATGAAGGTTTTGGCATACCAGTTTTGGAAGCTATGAGTCAAAAGGTTCCGGTTTTAGCTTCAGACATACCCAGCTTGAAAGAAATCGCTGGTCAGGGCGCATTATATTTCGATACAACATCGGTTGCTGATTTTTCACAGAAGCTGTATGATATTTGTGTTAACAATGATCTTAGGGCGCAGCTGATCCAATCAGGCATGGCAAGAATCAACTTTTTTTCTTGGAAAAATTCAGCCCAAAAGATGCTTGCAATATATCGTAAATTATAGCATAATCATAGAGATTGTTTTTAATTAATAATAAATCAGAAATAATTATGGGAAGTTACCAACAGGATTCAAAAAGTCCTATCATACAAAAAAAGAAAAAAAGATGGCTAGTGCCATTTTTAGTTGTTGTGGCGATCATTGTGGGTATAGCAGGTTTTTTCGCTTGGAAAGCCGGCTTTACTTTGAGCAAGATTTCTACTGATGGCAAGAATGGGCTGTTTGAGACCCTAACACGTTCTCTTCCGGGAGTTGAAAATAAGGTAAAAGGCGAAGAAGAAGGCCGTATTAATATTGCGCTTTTGGGGATGCGGGGCGAAAACGTTATTGGTGGCGGAACACTGGCTGACACTATTATGGTCTTAAGTGTTATACCAAAGGAAAACAAAGTTTCGTTAGTGTCTGTGCCGAGAGATTTATGGGTAAAAAACCCGGGAACTGAAAGTTACAGTAAAATAAACGCAGTTCATGCCTATGGTGAAGAAAACGGAAAACAGCAGGGACTTTCACAAATGGAAAAAGTTTTGGAGGAAGTTCTGGGTTTGCCGATTCATTATGCTGTGAAAATTGACTTCAAGGGATTTAAAGAATTGATTGATGTGATTGGTGGTGTGCAAATCACGCTGGACAAACCTTTCGAGGAGGGCGTGCAATTTAATAAGCCCCACGTTTGTGATTCCTTTTTCACTATTCCAACGGGAGAATATGAAAATAAAACAGTAAAATATTTCAGTGAATTTTCACGTACTTATAAAACGCGAATAGTCGAGAGTTATCCTTTGTGCACAGCGCCACCTAATACATTGGAATGTGGAGGAAATTTCAAATTAGATGCCGGTACGCAAACCTTGAATGGTAATCAAGCCTTATGTTTTGCGCGTTCTCGCGAGACATCCAGTGACTTTGAAAGAGCCAAGCGTCAACAAATAATCATCCAAAAAATTCAGGAAAAAATCATAAGCATTGGAACAATGAGCGATTTTGGCAAAGTAAATGCCATGTTGGACAATCTTGGCAACAATGTAAAAACGGATTTGCAGGCTTGGGAAATGAAAAGGCTGTATGATTTGTATAAAGGTATGCAGAATATACAGGTAGTTCAGCGTGTTCTTGAAGCTTCAGAAGAAGGGTTGCTTTATTTCCCGGAAACGACTCCGGAGAAGGGTTCCATCCTATCGCCGATTGGAGATAATTATGATAAAATCCATGAAATGTTCAAAAACATCTTCACGCTTCCGGAACAATCTGATATCAATCCGAGATAAATAACTTGCTTTAACATGGAACTTTCTATTATTGTTACGAATTATAAGAATCCGGAACTTCTCAGGGTTTGTTTGGATTCAATAAAAAAAGGCATAACCGGAATTGACTCCGAGCTTATTGTAGCTGACAGTGAAACACAGGAAGACACAACCATAATGATGCGTGAAGAATATCCGGATGTTATTTTTTTTCCTTTTGAAAAAAATGTTGGTTTTCAGGCATTACTTAAAAAAGGCATTGAAAACAGCCAGGGAAAACATCTGCTTTTGCTTAATGGAGATATTATAGTCAATCCGGGTTCAATTGAAAAAATGTTGGAATATCTAAAAAGCAATGAAGATGTCGGCATGGTTGGTCCGAAACTTCTAAATTTTAACGGAACTCTCCAATATTCTTGTTCGCGCTTTTACAAGCCAAAGACAATATTGTATAGAAGAACTTTTTTAGGCAGGTTTCCATTTGCAAAAAAACATTTAGACTGGTTTTTAATGAAGGACTATGATCACGCTTCGCCTAAAGAAGTTGATTGGCTGATGGGGAGTGCGCTGATGGTTTCCCGCAAGGCTTTGGAAAAAGTTGGACCCATGGATTCCCAGTATTTTATGTATTTTGAAGATGTTGATTGGTGCCGCAGATTTTGGGAAAATGGTTATAAAGTTGTATATTATCCTCTTGCAAGCATGCATCATTATCACGGCAAGGGAAGCGCCAAAGGGGGAGTTATAAAGTCGCTTCTTTCCAGCCGATTGACATGGATCCATATTTCTAGCGGTTTCAAATATTTTAAAAAGTTTTTAGGAAAACCTCTGCCGACTCATAATTAAATTTCAAATAAACAGACTATGCAAGAAAAAGATAATGATATTCAAGAGCAATCAAACAAGGAAGATATTTTTTTTAAGAAAAAGTTTGTCCGCAATTATCTGCAGATGGTAGTTATTGTTATTTTTTGCGCGTTTTTCTTTTGGTTAGGTTTTGAAAAGGGCAAAGAAAACAAAGCAATTTCCTTGCCGGTAGTGGAATTACAAGACGCTGTTTTTGAAAACAAAGAAAAAAATGCGGACAACAGTCTGGATTTTTCTTTATTTTGGAAAACATGGGATTTGGTAAAGAGTAAATATGTTGATGCTGACAAATTGGATGCCAACACTCTGTTCTATGGAGCTATCAAGGGTATGCTGCAAGCTACCGGAGATCCGTATACCACATTTTTTACGGCTGAAGAAAACAAGAAGTTTAATGAAGATATGAGCGGTAATTTTGAAGGCATCGGCGCCGAACTTGGAGTGAAAAATGAAATTCTCACCGTGATTGCGCCACTTCAGGGAACTCCGGCGGAAAAAGCGGGCCTGCGCAGCGGAGATAAGATCGTGAAGATTAACGGAAAAATGGCAGCGGATATGACCATTGAAGAGGCTGTTGATAATATTCGCGGACCGAAAGGCACATCAGTTGTGCTGACAATTTTCAGAAATGGGGATCAAGATACGCAAGACATTACCGTGGTAAGAGAAGTGATTAACATAAAAAGCGTGACGCTGGAGCTAAAGGAAAATAATATTGCCTACATAAGCATCACTCGTTTCGGGGATGATACCGGCAGTTTGTTTTCAAGTATAATCAAAACGGTTAAAAATAGTAATGCTAACGGGATTATTTTGGATCTGCGCAATAATCCCGGAGGATATTTGGAAACGTCCATTGATGTTGCCAGCAAGTTGCTGCCTAAAGATAAAATTGTGGTTATTGAAGAAAATGGAGACAAGAGTCAGGAAAAAATGTATACTCATGGCGGGGATGTGGCCAGTGAAATTGAAACGGTTGTGCTTATCAATGAAGGAAGCGCCAGCGCTTCGGAAATTTTAGCGGGAGCCTTGAGGGATAATCGCAGCAATGTTACGCTTGTGGGTGAAAAATCATTCGGCAAGGGCTCAGTTCAGGAATTTGTCGAATTGCCTCAGGGAACAGCGGCTAAAATTACAGTGGCGCGCTGGCTGACTCCAAATGGCGTGCAAATTAATGAACAGGGGATAAAGCCTGATCAGGAAGTTGATCTAACCAATGACGACTACAATAATAATAAGGATCCGCAACTGGATACAGCAATCAAAACGCTAAAAGATAAATTAGGCATAAAATAGTAAAGGCTTGAAGGTGAGGTTTAGTTCTTTTTATTTTAATAAAGAAAGGGGATTGGGAGCATTATGATTAATGATAATAATTTGAAAAAAGATGAGTTTATCTGGAAATGCATTTCTGCTACACTTTTCCTGCTTCTTTTTTTGTTTACTGTAGCGATTATTTTTTATGATTTATTTTTTAAAAAAAATAACAGCCCTTTGAGTTGGTTTTCTTTAGCAATGATAGCCGTTGAGTTAAAAATTTTCTATTCAATTTACATCAAAGAAAAGAAAATGTTGAAAATCGGCTAGAAAAAAGAAAACACAGGAGCAAAAAGCTCAATCTCTTAATTTTTTCCAAAAATAAAGCTGCCACCCAACAGGGCCGCAGCTTCGTTTTTTATATCTATAGTCAGTATCAAACTTATTTTTGAATCAGATACCCATTCTTTTCCCATTCCGGCATGGCGCCGTTGAGAACAAAAGGGGAAACTAAGAGCATATCGTATATTTGGACGGATGATTGGAACTCCTGAAGTTCATTTATTCCGACTACAACAACTCTTTTTTCAGTAATTTCTTTGCGTCTTTTTTCCAATTCCTCAGCAGGAATATTGATAGCTCCGGGAATATGCCCTTTGGCATATTCTTCAGCGGTTCTAACATCAAGAATAAAGGTAGGCACGTTTTGTTTGAGAGCATCATTCAAATCCTTGCCTTCAACATAAGAAACCTTCATCTGATCTTCAAAAGAGTTCGGATTGCCATAATTGACAGTTACACCCACTAATTGTTTCCAGGCTTCCATGCCTCCGGCTAATACCATAAAATTTTTAAAATCTTCTTTTTCAAGCTGGGTTATGGTTTTTTTAATATTTTCATCTTCTGGATTTTCTCCGATGACGATTATTGATTTGTGCAAATCAATTTTTTGCTCCAATGGAAATTCCTCGGGAGTTATGTTGATCGCATCCGCAATGTGCTCATCGGCGTAAGTTTGAAATGGCCGGATATCCAAAAGAACAGGTTGTTCATTTTCCTCGGCTAGCAATATTTTTTTGTGCAAATCTTTGGCAGTAATCGCCTTGTATTCCAAGCCGTTGTCTTCTTTGACAATTTGGCCTTCATTTTGAGCATCATCCTCTCCAGAAAAAAGATTGCTGCGGAACAATGTGATTAAAATGACAATTAAAATCAGCAAAAATCCTATAGCTATGGCAATTTGTTCTTTTTTGTTTTTTGAAATTTCGTTTGTATTTTCCATATTTGTTTTTGATAAATTTACTTCAAAATACTGCCAATAAAATCCGGATGTCCATTTTTAAATTCTTGCACAGTCATCACGTTTTTTCCTTCCGATTGGATTTCTTTCAGAATGATAACGCCATTTCCGGCTTGGACTCCGATATCATCGGCAATTTCAAAAACTTCTCCTTCAGCGTACTTTTGCTGAGGACTTATTTTTTGCTTTTCTATGGAAATCATTTTGAGGCGAATCGTATCAGAATTACTTTTCCAGTAGCAAAAAATTCCCGGCCAAGGCGTCAGAGCGCGATAGCGATTGAAAATATCTTCGGCATCATCGGTCCAATTAATATGTCCGTCGCTGCGCTCAATCAGCTGGCAAATTGTAGCGGAAGAGTTTTCTTGCGGCTTTGGCTGAATTCCTCGCTCAATCCAAGGCGGGAGTGTTTTAATAAGCAAATTTGCGCCTACAACAGACAACTTATCTAAGAGCGTGGCATTATTATCATTCGGTTCAATATTAATGGATTCTTGGGATAAAATATCGCCGGTATCAATGCCCTTATCCATAAGCATGATAGTGATTCCGGTTTCCTTTTCTCCGTTCATAAGAGCATTTTGAATAGGAGATGGTCCGCGATATTTCGGCAGCAGGGAAGCATGCACATTAATACAGCCGAATCCGGGAATATCCAAAATTGCTTGTGGAATAATCTTTCCGTAAGCAGCGACAATAATCAGATCAGGTTTTAATTTTTTAAGCTCTGCTATCGATTCTTCGTCAAATTTTTCCGGTTGAAAAACCGGTATTTTATTTTCATTCGCCAATTTTTTTACTAAAGGTTCCGAAATTTCTTGTTTGCGTCCGATTTTTTTGTCAGGCTTGGTAAAAACTCCGGAAATAACGTAGTTTTTTTCTAGCAAAGCCTTCAATACAGACTCTGATAATTTGGAAGTCCCCATAAAAACAATAGGGATTTTTATCTGCTTTTCGTCTGTTTTTTTCATATTTTTTAACTTTTTTTAATTATTTTGTTGGCCTTCTTCACTTTTGAAACAAAAAGAATTCCATCTAAGTGATCAATCTCATGTTGAAAAGCTCTGGCTAATAGTCCTTGCGCCTTTGTTTTGGCTGGTTTTCCGTTTTCATCCGTATATCTGACCTGCACTTCACTGCAACGGGAAACAGGATAAAATTCTCCCGGAAAGCTCAGGCAGCCTTCTTCGCAAATTTCTTTTTTTCTGGACTTGGCAGTAATTTTAGGATTGATCAAGACATAGCGAGTATCTTCCAATTCAATCATGCAAAGCCGGACACTGACGCCAACTTGCGGCGCAGCTAAACCCACGCCATTTTTATTAGCATGCAAGGTTTCAATCATGTTTGCGATAAGTTCCTGAACCTCTTTGCCTAGCGGATCTTTGATTTTGGCGGCTTTTTGCGACAAAACCGGATCAGGATATTTTCTGATGGGTAGTTTCATATTTATTTTAATATTAGCATAAAAAATCGTTTTCTGTACAGTTTTTTTTATTTATTTTTTTCAATAAGTTTGAAAAAATAGCGCCATTTTTCACCGCTCTTACAAAGCTCCTTGGTATCATTCAAAGCTTTTTCCACGATTGGCTTGGCATTTTTTTTGCATACAAGAAAAATGGAGCTGCGCTTATTGTTGGGGATATTCAATTCACTTATAATTCGGAGAGCCAAATCTTGCCATTCAAAAGCCGGCGCTTTTTTGATCACCCTGTTTTTCATCAAATCCCCGAAAGATTTAAGGTTCCTTTTTTTCTCCATAATTCAATTTTAACAGCAGTTGTTGGTATTGGCAAAAATATTTTATTGACAAGAAGCATACTTCATTTTATGATAAAAATTACCAAAATTGATGAAAGGAGGTATTTGCTATGCTTTATCTAGTTGTTTATCCGTGGAGTTTGTCCAATGCATCAGTAAAATATGTATCTGTAATAACAGATTCTCCGGGAAAATTTACGGATGCTATTTTTTCTGGAAAATTCAGTAAGTCTTCAGAAGAAGAGGTCACTGAGCTGGCAAGAGCAGAAGCGCGAAAAAGGGGTATTGCCTTTGTTCGGGGATTAGATAAAGCACCTTCTAAATGAAGTGCTTTATTAAAAAACGGGTTAATAGGCATCAGCCAACCCGTTTTTAATTTGATTTTTGGCTTAAATATGATACTGTTTGATTATGCCCAGTAGTGAAAATCCAAAAATATGGCTAGCCATAATCTTAATATAATGCTGAGCATCAATACGATAAAAAATGTAAATTAAAAATTCTTTAGGGCTTTGCCCATTTGAATTTCTACTACGGGGTATGCAAAAGAAAAAAATATTTATTGAAATACCTGTTCCGGACCAGATTAAAAAAATATTGGCGCAAAAGATCACCAAGTGGTCTGACTTGCCGGTTAAGTGGGCCAAAAAAGAAAGTCTTCATATAACCGTATCTTTTGTGGGCTATGTCGATGAAAGCGTTGTACCTGATATTTGCCTTAAAGTCAAAGAAACCGCCAGCCAATTTGAATCTTTCGAAATCATCTTTAATCGCATTGAACTTGCCCCAAACACTGAAAATCCTCGCTTAATTTCTCTTTCGGGAGGTCCAATAGAAGAATTGGGCAAATTAAATGAAACAATCGAAGAAGCTCTCGGAATGCATCCTCAAAAACACAAGCAATTTGCCCCGCACATAACCTTAGGCAGAATTAGGAAATTAAAATGGGATGAAATTCCGGAAAAACCGGTTATTGAAGAAAAAATTAGAGTCACTATGACTGCCGACGCCGTTTTAGTTATGGAAAGTAAAGGCGGGGGAGCAGAGTATTCTGCTTTGGAACAATGCGAGCTCAAATAATAGCCTGTATTATGTATAAAGTATCATGTATGGAAATACTTGGAGTTAAGATTGATAACCTTTCGCGCAAAGAAGTTCTTGAAAAAGTAGAATCGTTTTTGCATGAAGATAAATTTCATCAGATTGCGACAGTTAATCCGGAGTTTATTTTAAAAGCGGAGAAAGATGAGGAATTTAAAAATATACTTAATCAGTCAGATTTAAATGTGGCAGATGGGATTGGAATTTGGTTTGCGTTTTTACGATTTGGGAAATGGCTAAAAGCCAGACTCGCTGGAGCTGATCTTGCGCAGGAAATTTTGGGAATGGCGAATGAAAAAAAACTTTCCGTATTTTTGGCAATAAACAAAAATGGATTGAGTTCCTATGAAGAAATTATAAGAGTACTTTCCCAAAAATATCCCGACATAGAATTTAGCGGAGCTAATCTAGATCCTTTGAGTTTTTCTTCATACGATATGCAAAATACCAAATACGAAATACTATTTTGCAACTTCGGCGCCCCTTATCAAGAAAAGTTTATTAATTCCGTAAAAGATGCTAAAATAAGTGTGGCCATGGGAGTTGGTGGCAGTTTTGATTTTATTACAGGTAAAGTAAAAAGAGCGCCTAAAATAATGCGCTATTTTGGCTTAGAATGGCTTTGGAGGCTGATTTTGCAGCCAAATCGGTGGAGAAGAATCTGGAATGCTGTCATTGTTTTTCCCATAAAAGTATTAATTAATAAAAAATGATAATTTTAATCGGTTTAATTTTATTAATATTAATTTCTATTGCCGTTATAAGTTTTCTTATAAAGGACAATGAGAATGAAAAAAATATGACATCAAAAACAAAACTAATCAAAACAATTTATCTGTATCTGGTAGCGGCAGTCAGTCTTATTTTTGTGGCTGTCGGTTTAGGAACGCTGCTTAATACCGGGCTTAAATATTCTGTCTTTCCGGAAGCGGAAAAGAAAAGTTATTATGAATGCAACAATCAACCGCCGGTAGCCTCGGTTATTTCCAAAGAAGGCGCGACAACGGAGCAGAAGGTTCAAATAGACGCGCTTTTGGCTGACTATCAAGCGTGGAAAGAAAGTCAATCTGGCGACAATTGTATCCGTCCAGCCAGACAAAATAAAATTATTGATGCCATAACCATGGTTATCATAGCCTTGCCAATCTGTTTATTTCACTGGATGTTGATTCGCAGAACTAAAAAAGATGAAAATGAAGAATAAGATTAATCAAATTAATCAAAAAATATGAACTTTGAAGAATTTAATGAGCCAGCAAATTTGAAAGATAAATATTCGTCGCAAGTTGATAGTGATGGCTATTTAAACATCGGCACTTTCGCTACAAGTGAGCTCAAGCGGCAGACTAAAAATGTGGCTAGCTTGCTTGATGGTGCAGAAGGAACTGAACAAGACTATCTTTTAGGTAAAGATTTGAAATATAAAGGAAATTCCGGTAATTATTCTGATATGAAAATTCATATTGATGATCTTGAAGAATTTATTAAAAGAGTAAAACAACATTATGGAGAATAAAATCAGAGTCAGATTTGCGCCGTCGCCAACGGGATATATGCATGTGGGAAATTTTCGCACGGCTCTTTATGCTTATCTTTTTGCTCAGAAAAATGGCGGTGATTTTATTTTGCGCATTGAAGATACGGATCAAGAAAGATTTATAAAAGGATCTCTTGAAAATATTTTAATAATCTTAGATTGGGCAGGAATAAAACATCTTGAGGGCCCATTTACTGAAAATATTTTCAGGCATGTAAGCCCTGTAAAATGCGAGGAGTCAAAAAAATATCCAGGAATTTTTAATGTGGGAAATTTTGGCCCATATATACAATCAGAACGCTTGGATCTATACAAAAAGTATGCCGAACAGTTGGTGGCCGACGGCAAAGCTTATCATTGTTTTTGCACGCCGGAAAGATTGGAACAGATGAGAAATGAACAAGCAGCCAAAAAACAGGCACCTATGTATGACAGATGCTGCCTAAATCTTTCCCAAGAAGAAATTGCCAAAAAAATTGAGCAGGGTGAAAAATATGTTATTCGGCAAAAAATAGACACGGACGGTTTCACAGAGTATGAAGATTTGATCCGCGGAAAAGTTAAAATAAAAAATGAGCTATTGGATGATCAGGTGCTTTTAAAATCTGACGGATATCCGACATATAATTTGGCCAATGTCATAGATGATCACTTGATGGAAATTTCCCATGTTATTCGCGGCGAAGAGTATGTTTCCAGCACGCCTAAGTATATTCAGCTCTATCAAAATTTGGGCTGGGATGTGCCTCAATTTGCGCATTTGCCGTTGCTGCTTAATCCGGACAAATCCAAGCTTTCCAAGCGCCAAGGCGATGTGGCCGTAGAAGACTATATTAACAAAGGCTACCTCAAAGAAGCGATTATAAATTTCGTGGCGCTTTTGGGCTGGAATCCGGGCGAGGGAAGCGTGCAGGAAATTTTTTCCATGGAAGAACTGATTCAAAAATTCGATCTGGCGAAAGTGCACAAAGCCGGCGCGGTTTTTGACATAAAGAAATTAGACTGGATTAACGCGCAGTATATCAAAAAAATGAGCGTGGATGAAATATATCAAAACGCATTGATATATTTAAAACAGAAAGAATTCTACAAAACCTGGGCTCAGGAGAAAGGGGCAGGGGATGAAAAGGCCAAAGAAGAATTTATTAAAAAGGTTTTAACGGTTGAAAAAGACAGGCTCGCAAAATTTTCCGAAGTCGGAGAAAATAATAAATTTTTCTTCCAGGAAATTAAATATGACAAAGAGCTGCTACGTTGGAAGAAAAATTCTGATGCAGAAACCAAGCAAGCACTGGAAACCGCAAAAAATGTTTTAGAAAAAATCAGCGATGCCGATTGGACACTGAAAAATTTGGAAGAAAAACTATTGGAGGCAGCGGGAGAAAAGCGCGGAGACTTGCTTTGGCCGCTGAGAGCAGCTCTCACTGGCGAACAAAAATCGCCGTCACCGTTTGAAGTGGCTTGGGTATTAGGAAAAAAAGAAACCTTATCTCGAATAGAACAGGCCTTAAAATTATTTTAAATGGCTGGAAAAATTCTGCCAATATGAAAATAAAAAGAAAAAATAACTTTAAATACGGAATAAACCTTTTTCTGTTAGGCGCAATGTTTTGCGCCGGCTTTTGGGTGTTTTATGTTGTCAGAGCCGAAAGCATTAGTGATATTAATGAAAGTTCTCTTTCTGAAAAAGATCAAGATAAGTTGAAGGAATTGGAACGCAAAGAGGAACTATATACCCAGATGATTGAAATAAAAAGGAAGCAGAAAGAAACACTGGAAAATCAGCTTTCTATAAATAAATTAACCATAGAAGATCTAGAGGAAAAAATTAAGGCCAATGAAAAGCAAATCGGCGATCTAAATGATCAAATAATCAAACTAAAAAAACAGATCAAGGAAAAAGAAATCATGCTTGATTCTCAAAGAAAACTGTTAGCCAATATTGTTCAGACCTATTATGAGACCAATAAGGCAGGACTTTTAACGGCTTATCTTTCGGGTGAAAATATAGCCTCCTTTATCGTAAAAAAAGACAGAATTGCGCAAACTGGCGATAGGATAAGTGAATTAGTCAGATCAATCACAGAAATAAAGAAGGACTTGGAAAGCCAAAGCAAGGAGCTTGATTCGAGAAAGGTTGATTTTGTATCTAGAAATGAGGATTTGCAAAGTAAAAATAGTGTTTTGGAAGCGAAAAAAAAACAGAATCAAAAACTGCTGAATGAAACTGCCGGTGATGAATCGCGCTATGAACAATTGCTTGCCAGAGTTCAAAATCAAAAACAAGAACTCCTAGATATTGATCAATTTTTCGCGGCTAGCGGATTAAGCGCGGCTTCATATCCAAAGCCGGATGAAAAATATTTCGCATCAACAAGCTGGTACTATACGCAATGGGACAAAAGGTGGGGCAATGATAATATCGGAAATACCAGAACCCTGATGAAAAGCTATGGCTGCGCAGTGACTGCTGTGTCAATGGTTTTTACCAAAAAAGGAGTTTCTATGACTCCGGGAAAACTTGCCAACGAGCCGATTTTTTCCGGCGATCTGATTAATTGGTATGATGCAAAAGATTGGGAAAAAAATTGGCCGGTTCCAGATTCTCATGGTTATAGGCATGGAAACATTAGCTGGGCAGTTGTTGATAGTGAAATTAAAAAAGGCAATCCGGTTATTGTTTATATAAGAAAATCTAATGGCGGCGGCGGACACTATGTTGTGGTGCATAATAAGGATTCGAAAGGGAAGTATGTGGTTCATGATCCGTATTTTGGATCCAACATATTTCTGGATACGTCCAGAGCTTTAGTTGGAGCCATGGGTTCTTCGAGCAAAACATCCGTTGATCAGATGATTATATATAACTAAAATGTTTTTATATTTTTCTATTAAGGGGTTGTGCGACATTGGGCAGGTATCTATTTTTTTAAAAAAGGAAACAAAAAAGTCAGTCGTTGAATTGCTAAAACTGCTTAGCTGTTGATTTTTTTAATAATAAGAATATATTCAATAATATAAATTAAGCGCAATTGCATAAATTCAAATCTTTTTAGGTTTGAATTTTTTGTTTGAATTTTTTTCTTTTAAAAAATTTTTTAAATTTATATTTTTTTTATTTTATATTTAATTATTTTTTCAAAAAATTATCCCAAGACAAGAGCTAGAATGATTTGAGTGGTTTCGGGGATAGGTAGATGTATGCCCAGGTTGGTTCATTTTTGCCATAGGTCAAAATAGAGCGTCTTTTTTTACAAATGAAGGCTTTTGGGGATACATAGATGTATCTGGGTTTAGGCAAAAGCCGGCATAAACTTTTTCAAATTTTTTATTTACACATAAATTCAAAAACGAAACATGATTTATTAAAAAAGATAGAGCTAGCGGTTGCTACGAAAAGCGCAAGGGAGATTAGAATCGTGGATACAGATAGGATATTGAATCCAGAGTGTTTAGAAGTGCCGATGTGGTTTTAATAAGGCTGTATTTTATATACAATGTCGCAAAAGATATATTGTGCGACATTGTATATACACTTAGCCAAGGCCCTTTACTAATCTTCCCCTATAAATAAACAGTGGTAATCCTGATAACCCTCCATGATTCAGAATATTAAAATAAAGAAATGATTTGTTTGTTTATTATCTGTCTAATCCTCTTTCCTTTGTCCGCTTGATGATATTTTTTTATTTAGTATCTTTTTAAATCCTTTTAAACATATTTATTATATTTGACCATTACTATTATCCCCCATTCAACATAAAAGGACTTGAGCTATAAACTCAAATCCTTTTTAAATTCAGATAATTTGTGATTTATTTTTTCTTTTTGTATTCTTCAATGGCTTTTCTGAGTGCATCGGCGGCCAGATTGCTGCAGTGCATCTTGACGGCGGGCAGTCCGCCAAGCTCATCAGCTACCATTTTGTTGGTAATTTTCAAAGCTTCATCCAAGGTTTTGCCCTTAGCCATGTCAGTGGCCATAGAAGATGTGGCAATGGCGGCACCGCAACCCAATGTTTCAAATTTGATGTCATCTATGATTTCCTCGCCTTTTTTATTTTTGGAAACTTTGATATACATGCGCATGATGTCACCGCACTTTGGATTGCCGACCAAGCCGACTCCGTCTGGATTTTTAATCCCCCCTTGGTTATGAGGTTTTGTAAAATGCTCGATAACTTTTTTAGAATATTTTTGCATATATTTAAAATAATTCAATAATAATTTATTTAAACTCTGATAGCACATTGCCGGAAATTTTGCGAAGTCTTCCGACTATTTCCTTAAGCTTTTTGATCAGGGTGTTGATTTCTCCTTTGGTTGTATCTTTTCCTAATGTAATCCTGAGACTGCCGTGTGCTTGTTCATGCCGCAGTCCTATGGCCAACAGCACGTGTGACGGCTCCAGAGTGCTTGATGAGCAGGCACTGCCAGTTGAAGCCGCGATTCCCTCCATATCTAAAGAAAGAATCAAACCCTCTCCTTCCACATCATCAAATCTGAAATTGGCATTATTCGGCGAACGTTTATCAGCAGAACCGTTGAGATATGATTTTGGAATTTCTGCTAAAACTTTTTTAATCAAATAATCCCTTAATGATTGTATCTTTTTACTGATTACTGGTTGCTGATTACTGATTACTGAAATAGCTTCGCCAAGCCCAACTATTCCAGGCACATTGTGCGTGCCAGCGCGCATCTTATATTCCTGATCGCCGCCATCCTGGATGCGTTTGATCGGCGTGCTTTTGCGGATGTATAGAATTCCTACTCCTTTAGGTCCATAAATCTTATGTCCGGACATAGAAAGTAAATCAACTCCCAAATCATTCACGTTGCAATTAAGATAATTGACGGCCTGAGTGGCATCCGTGTGAAAAATTATTCGCGGTAATTTCTTTTCCGCTCTCTTGATGTTTATTCTTTTAAGCATCTGCCCTATTTCAGCAATCGGCTGCAAGGTCCCGATTTCATTATTAACATACATGATTGAAATAAGAATTGTGTTGGGCTGGATGGCTTTTTCAATATCTTTAATTGAAATAATCCCTTCTTTGTCCGGAGCGATATATGAAATCTGCGCGCGCCTGTCTTTCTCGGTCTTTTTGCAAGCATCTAACACACAATGATGTTCAATTTTGGTGGTGATTATATGCGGTTTAGCGTTGTTTTTGTGATCAACTGAATAATACGCGGCTAAAACGCCCTTTATGGCCAGATTATTGCTTTCTGTGGCGCCGGAAGTGAAAATGATTTCCGAAGCAGTTGCCCCAAAAAAATCAGCAACTTGGGTCCGAGCTTTGTCAATTGCTTCCGTGGCTTCCTGTCCAAAGCTGTGAACAGACATGGCATTGCCGAATTTTTCCGAAAAATAAGGCAGCATTGCTTTAAAAACTTTTGCATCCACTGGAGTTGTGGCAGCATAATCTAAATAAATTTTTTTCATAAGTTATTTTATTAAATCGCTTAATTTTATTCCATACAAAGTTTTCTTGATTTGCTGTCCTAATTTGTTCCAAACTATGCTGGATGGGCACTTGTGTTCGGCGGCGCAAAATTTTCCCACACAGCGCATCGGCGAAATTTCCCCATCCAAAATTTCAATAATTTCTCCAACGGTAATCCTTTTTGGATTGCGTTTTAATACATAACCGCCCAATTTTCCCTTGGTGCTTTCCACTATTTCCCCATTGCGAAGATTGCCCAAGAGTCTTTCCAGATATTTTTGAGAGATATCTTCTTCTTGCGCGATTTCTTTGGCACTTTTTTGCCGAGGAAAAGCTTTTGCCAAATTAACTATAGCTTTAAGACCATATTCAGCTTTGGTTGAAAATTGCATATCTTTAATACCTACCAATTTAGTATGCTTTCATATTAATGCCTTTGCCAAAAAGTGTCAAGAGATTGTCCCGCACTAACTTTGCATAAACGTAAAACACTAGTTAGCAAAGCCAGAGCAAAGTTAGTGCGGGATTGACTTTTTAGACAATTAGGAGTAGGCTTTATTGAAGTTCATGAAAAAGTTAAAAAATAAATTAACGTTTTGATTTAACAAGAAAGGAGTTTTATTATGGTAATGTCAGATGGATCATTAAAAGGAATGGGAGAGTCAACAGCGGATAAATTGTTGCGAGCCGTAGCACGTAAATTATCCGAAAAAATTGGACTCACATTGACAATACGGATGTTAGATAGAACTGATATTCAAATTGGTGAGGCCGGCCCTAATGGGTCTTGTATTCATGACACAATCATGCAATTCATTGCGGATCCAAGATTATTCAGAGTAAAAATCACTTTTGCGAAAAATGTTAACAATCTTCCCCAAAAACGTGCTCTAGTCAAAAGAAGATGCCCCGAATTTATCGTTTCCATGCGGGAGATGGAAAATGGCAATTTTGAATATTTAGCACAGGATATTACCGACAAAGTCGCAGACATCCTCAAGGAAATATTAAGAATTGATCTTTTCGCACCCAGAACCTAATTAAGATTCAACTAAAAACAATTAAGACATGTTTAAAAAGAGGCTGTTGTATCGACGCAGCCTCTTTTTTCTTACCCCAATTTTATATACTTGATACATAATACCTGATACATTATACTGTTTATATATGCGAATTTCCTATTCAGCCTTGGACACATACCAAAATTGTTCGCTGAAATACAAATTTCAGAATATTGATAAAATCAAAGAGCCTAAATCCAAAGAGGCGGTTTTTGGCACGCTCATTCATTCCACTTTGAAATTCATCCATACCCCTGCCCTGCTTCAACCGAAACTGGAGGAAGCGCTGGATTTTTTTTCCAAAAATTGGAATGCGGACGTTTTTGAAAATGAAATGGAAGAAAGAGCCTCCTTCTCGCAAGGCGTGGCGATAATCCAAGATTATTACAAAAAAAATAATCCAGCCGATTCAAACATTGTTGATTTGGAAAGCCGTTTTGCGATTGAAATAGCCGATCCGCAAAAAAACACTACCCACATCGTTTCCGGAATAATAGACCGCATCGACAAAACCGAAGACGGCTATGAAATTATTGATTACAAAACGACTAAAAAAATGCCCTCGCAGGAAAAAGTGGATAATGATTTGCAGCTTTCAGTCTATTTAAACGCATTCTTGTCCCGCTATCCAAAAGAAGCTGAGAGATTGGATAAGATAACTGTCAGCCTCTATTATCTCAAACACGGCGTCAAATTAAGCTCTACACGCACCAAGGAACAACTGCAAAGCGCCAACAAGATTTTTTTGGATGTTGCTTCTGCTATTGAAGAAGGAAAATTTGAACCGAATGTAACTCCGCTTTGTGACTGGTGCGGCTATCAAAAACTATGTCCAATGTGGAAACATAAATTCAAGGAAGAAAGAAAAATTGACACGGAAGAAGTTAATGCTGCCATTGAAGAATATATTAATATAAAAGCCGCAATTACCACAACCAAAACCAGAATTGCGGAACTACAGGAAAAAATTATTGATTATATGCAACAGGAAGGCGTCGACCGAGTTTTCAGCGAAGAAGGAATTATCGCAGAGTCAATCAGAAAAACCTATAAATACGACGAAAAAAAGCTCCGTGAAATTTTGGAGCCTTTGGATAAATGGGAAGATGTTTTGAAAGTTGACAGCATCGCGCTAAAGAATATTCTGCCGGTTCTGTCCCTTGCTGCCCGCAAAGAAATCGACAGCGCAAAAGTTTTGGACAAAGAAACGAGAAGCTTGACTGTCAAGAAAAAATAAGTTTAGAATTTCACAAATTTTTTCCAGCGATCGTATAATTCTTTTGTGGCGATTAGATCGCCGACATTATATTTGGCAATCTCAAAAAACTTTTTTTCTTTGAATAATTTTCCGACATCTTCGCCAGTGATGCCTTCCGCTTTTGGACTCTTGATTCCAAAGGCGCGTGACCAAAGATGCAGGCTGCCTTTTCGGCGAACGGCCCCATAGAAAGTAAATTGATCCAAAAGGTCGATATGTTTGGCATTTTTGGGCTGGCTTGAAAGATAGCGATTAGCCATTAGATTCTTTGTTGGTTTGACGCCGTGAATGGCGCTTCTAATCATCAAAAAAGGCACATCAAAGGCGCGCCCGTTGAAACTCACAAATTCATCATATTTTTCAGACAGGTTCCAAAATTGTTGCAAAAGTCCTTTTTCGTCCAGAATCCTAAACTTAACATTGTCTTCTTCCGAGTTTTCTATGCTGGCATTCGGAGCTTGAAAATAGACAGCGGCTTTGTCTTTTTCGGTGTCATAGACTCCAATGGCCACAATTTCTCCGGTCAGCGGAGAAAATCCCAATCCATTTTTGAGATCCGCCAAAGATTTTTCATATTCTGTTTCAGTGTCTGATTCTTTTTTTATCCAACGTGTAAGTGTTTCCTGAGTAATTTCATCAAGAGTATCAAAATCTTCCCCGATTGTTTCTATATCAAATACCAATGCCATACGGATTTAGTTTAATTTGTATTCTAATTATAATCAGCAAAAATCTTTTTGTCTATTTTATTTAGTTGCCTATTTTTTTATAAAAAGTTATTCTATATCTATGGCAACACTCTGGCAAAAAATCAAAAATTTCTTGCGGCATTTTTTTACGCTTAAGGATACGCCCCATAACATTGCGGCCGGTTTTGCGCTGGGAGTCTTTTTGGGAATTGTCCCAGGCGGCGGTCCTTTAACAACCTTACTGGTTGCAACTTTTTTTAATTGGAACCGGGCTTCGGCAACCATTGGCGTTTTGGCCAGCAACTTGTGGACTACCCTGCTTATTTTGCCAATGGCTGCGACTATTGGCGGTTTTCTTTTCAACACAACTCCTGCCTGTTTAATGAGGGAATTCAATCGTACGCTCGATCTCGGCGTCCAATATTTTTTCAGCGAAATTGTTTTCTTTGACTTGGCTCTGCCTCTCTATGTTGGCTTTGTCATTATCGGCGGAATTATTGCTCTCCTTTCTTATCTTTTTTTCTATCTTTTGTTGAAATATAAAAAAGTAGCAGTCAGACAAAACAAATAAAGATATATCATACAAAAAAACAGCTCAAAAGCTGTTTTTTATGTGAATGATATTCCTATTTCCTAAAAAGCCTGCCTGCCGGTAGGCAAGCTAAGAAGCTAAAGCCTGGCAAGCTATCTAATGGTTGTCCCAACAAACTTTTCCCCATCCAGATATTTTTGAAAATTCTCCAGTTTTTTGCCATTCAGAATTGCCACTTCAATTCCCTCCTTGGCGGCTACTTTAGAAGCAACTGGATCAAAAGGCACGTTGGAACCCGGATCCCATTTGTCGCCGACAATTTTTTGAAAATCTGGCCAGGAAATTTCTTTTATTTTTTTCGCATCCTTATATTTTTTTGGATCCTTGTCGCAAACATAATCAATATTGGAAAGATTGACTACTTTTTTTATTTCGAAATGTTTGGCTAAAAGAATGGAAATATAATCAGTTGAATTGCCTGGACGGTAGCCGCCGGCAACCAAAATTGATTCCTTCGCTTTTAAAAAACTTTCCAAATCGTAAGGATTGGTATTGATTGTTGGATGCGCATATTTTTTGAAAATGGTGCGCATGAAATGAGCATTCAGCCTGGTTGAATGTATGCCTATCCAATCTTTGTCGTCCGAATCAATATTCCCCATTTTTGCTCCGGCCTCGATATATTTTCGAGCTGTTTTTCCTCCACCGGTCACAATTATAAAACGACAACCTTTTTTGATTTCCGTTTCGATTATTTTTTTGAATTGTTTTAAGAATTTCCAATCGATTTCATCCGGTACAATCAATGATCCACCGAGCGAAATCACAATCATTTTCTTGTTCATAAAATATGGTTTAAATTTCTATTTACTCTGTCTATTATACTATTTTCGAAAAACTATAGCAACAGAAGCTGTTGACTTCATTTGATTGTTCTGTCAATATTTACACATACAAGCAATTAGTCTTATAGAGGGGATGAACACTTCTCGCCGGGGACTTTTCTTGCATGTCCTTTCGCCTCGGAACAAAGTTTAAATATTTGTCTCTGTAAGCTTTTTTGTTAGTCCGAGGGGGCCATCGATGCGCCCCCGCTTTTTTTATTTAGAAATCCTTATCAATTCTTCCAGCGCGATTGGAAGTTCAAGATCTTCAATGTGTCCAGCGTTTTTCAAAACAATCAACTTTGCCCCAAGTTCTTCAAAAAATATTCTTTTATTTTCTTCAAATCCGCCAAACGGATCATTATCGGAAATAATCTCAACATAATTCTCTGAAACTTTTTTAAGTTTTTCAAAATTAATATTATTTTTAACCCATGGCGCCGCAATTGTAATTTCTTCCGGTTCCAAATTTTTAAGCATAAACCATCCGGCGATAAAAATAGCGCCGCCAACTTTTTGATTGATGGTTTGTAAATATCTCATTATTGCCTGACAGCCTATGCTGTGTCCAATAAAATATGTCTGCTTATCCGGCGTGTCGACAAGTTCTGCAAGATAATTTACCCATTCTGAAATTTCAGGTTCATCAGTGTTTGGCATTTTTGGCGCAAATACTTCAAAACCATTTTCTTCTAATTTATTTTTTAGCCAAGGCAAACAAGCACATTCCGGTCCTCCTCCCCAGCCGTGAATTATAAATACGCGTTTTTTCATATAAATATTGAATTAATTTTATAATTTATACATGATACATTATACTAAATACCAGATACTAATTCGCGCATTTACTTTCTGTTCTTCCCTGCCCGATTGCTTCTTCGGCACTCTTAAAACAGACCACATTTTCCGGCTTGATGCGTTTGGCATATGAGCAAGTCGGCGGGTAAAATTTGTTGGAATTTTTACTGCCTACAAAAGCGCAACCCGCCATTGAACCGGTCAAATTAGCGCTAGTTTGAGAAACTACAGCCAAGACCTTTCCAGGAGCGTCAGAAGGCTCAATTTTGGCATTTTGAGCCCCATCTGGCGTAGTAGCAGGCTTTTCAACAATAAGTGGCTGTTGCTGCCATTTTTGGCCTTGTAATGTGCCAAAACCGAAAGAAATGGCTGAAATAAGGCAAAAAGCGACAATCAGCACTATCTTTTGCTCATTTTTAAGAAAAAATTCCTTAATTTTAATAAAAGTATTTTTCATTTTGTGTGCTGTGTCACGTAGTCCGATTCGTTGGACTTTACGTGGTTGACTTATTTTCCATATAAGATATAATATTTTCTGTATGGTTAAAGCAAATTTAATATATTTTTCAAGCGACAATTGCGCGTCGTTAGCCATTGAAAAACATAAAAAATTTGCTGATATTATTTTTAAATAATTTTATATTTTTATTTGGTAATTGTAAATCTAATTAGCTTTTTGCTGATTACTGATTGCTGATTACTGATTGCTGATTATGGCTCATCGTAAAGCTGGTGGATCTACTTCGCTCGGACGAGATTCCCGCGCCCAAAGACTGGGCGTTAAAATTTTTGGAAATCAGAAAGTTAAGACTGGTAATATAATTATACGTCAGCGCGGAACAAAATTCCATGCCGGAGCGAACGTGAAGCGTTGCAATGACGACACGCTGATGGCAATGGCAGACGGAACGGTAAAATTTGTTTCCAAAAAAGTCCGCAGTTTCACAGGACAATTGGTCACTCGCCAATTCGTAAGCGTGATCAAATCTGACAAACCGGTTGAAATCAAATTTAGAAAGACTGGAGCCAAAAAAGCCGGACTCAAACTGCGGGTTCATCTTAAGACTAGAAAAGCTGGCAAAAAGAAAGGACCAAGGAAACCAGGCGGAAAAGTTATCATCAGCAGCAAAAACAGAAGGCACCTAACGGCCGGCAAAGGAAAAATTAGGTAAAATAGCTTTTAGCTTTTAGATAGATATAAAAAAGAAACCTTTTGTGAGGTTTCTTTTTTGATAATTTATTTTTATTTTAATATATCTTCAACACTTTGTTTATTATGCTCACTCAATTCGCTTTGTCTTTTTTGTTCAAACCTTTGTGTTTCCTTTTGCTTTTCAATCTCCATTCTCTCTAGTTCTTCTTGTTTTTCTAATTCTAACTTTTTTTGTTCTTCTTTTTTTTCTTCTTCTAATTTATTTCTGTTTAATGCTTCTTTTATTTTTTCATCTCCTGCTTCATTAACAATATAAGCACTAAATTTTCTAATTATTTTTTTAAGGTCGTCATTGGATAATTCATTTCCATCTATCTTTCCTGATATTCCTTTGAATCCCAATGCTCGCCTGCCTCTCGGAGGAAGGTGGCATTCATAAATACCACCTAAAATTTCCAGCTGGTGTTCTTTGGTTACAATATTTACTCCTCCATCAAAAAATTCTAACGATTTTACACTTTCTGCTATTTCTTTAAGGTCTTGTTCTTCATTTAATTTTTTAATATGATGTTCACCGATACTTTCTGATAGTTGCTCTCCGAACTCTATTGCTTTTTTATCTTTAAATAATCCCAATATTTTTTTCTCTCGAAAAGGCTTTTGTGTCTCTGCCATTTCTTTAGCAACTTCAGGATTTTCAACTCGTCCCTCTTTATTGTAGAGCTCAAATTTTTCTCTCATAATTTTATGTATTTAATAAATTAAAATTTGTAACTATATAGACAAATTATACCAATCTGAACTAAGTTGTCAAAAAAGAAACCTTTTGCGAGGTTTCTTTTTTATAGTAAACTTTTTAATTCCCTTATTATTTTCATGAGGTCATCATTTCCCATGGTCCAAATCTTTGGGTTATTTTTCATTGAATCTATAATCTCATTTTCATTCATCCATTTTACTTCTTGAACTTCCCCATCATCAAAAGACAATTCTTCTTTATTTCCTAAAAAATTATAATAGTAAACTGAAATAAATTCTTTATTTTTTTCTCCATCATATTTTTCTGCTTTACCTTTTAATAAATCTTTTAGATTTATTGAAAGCCCTGTTTCTTCTTTTATTTCTTTTATTATTGCTTCTTCAATTGATTTTTTTGAATCAACATGTCCTCCGAAACGCGTATCCCACTTGTTAGGATCCAGATCCTTAAATTTTGATCTTAAATGCACAAGAATTTCAATAAAATCGCCTTTTGTTCTAAAAAAATAAATATGAACAACCCAGTGCCATAATCCTTTTGCATGCACAACCCTCCGCAGTTCTTTTTCTCCGGTTAGATTTCCATTTTCGTCGACAATATCAAGATATTCCTCCATGAATTTTTTCCTAAGAAGCTAAGAAGCTAAAGCCTGAAAAGCTAGTTCTTTTCGCTTCTCTCTTTCGCCGCTTTTACGAATTCAAAAAACAAAGGATGGGATTTGAGCGGAGTTGATTTGAATTCTGGATGAAATTGGGTTCCCAAGAAGAAGGGATGCTCGGATTTTGGCAATTCTGCAATTTCCATCAGTTTTCTGTCAGGCGATATGCCGGAAAAAATTAAGCCGGCTTTCTCCAGTATTTCAATGTATTTTGGATTTACTTCCCATCTGTGTCTATGCCGTTCGGAAATTTTTTCCGTGCCATAAGCCTCATAGGCAATAGTTCCTTTTTTGAGAACCGCTGGATAAGCGCCCAGCCGCATCGTGGCTCCGTAATTTTTGTCTTCCAAATTCTTTTTTTGTTCCAACATAATGTCAATGACCGGATTTTTGGTTTCGCGATCAATTTCGGTCGTGTTGGCATCTTTGAGTCCCAAAATATTTCTGGCAAATTCAATGGTCAAAAGTTGCATGCCATAGCAAAGTCCAAAATACGGAATTTTATTTTCGCGGCAGAATTGAATGGCTTTAATTTTACCTTCTACTCCCCGACCGCCAAATCCGCCCGGAACTAAAATACCATCATATTCTGAAAGAGTATTGATTTTTTCCGGTTCTTTTTCATAAATTTCACTATTGATCCAGTCCAATTCGGTTTTGACATTATTTTTAAAGCCCGCGTGCTTAATGGCTTCAATAACGCTGATGTAAGCGTCGCTCAAAACAAAGTCGCCGGTGCCGAAATATTTGCCGACAACTCCAATTTTGACTTTTGTTTTGGCGGACTTCATATTATCCAAAAGTTCTTCCCAATCTTTCATATCTGATTTTCCCGGTTTGAGGCGCAATTTTTTGAGAATAATTTTGCCGATATTTTCGCGTTCAAAATTATGCGGGATTTCATATAAAGAATCCGCGTCCGGAGCGCTAATGACGCATTCTTCCGCCACATTGCAAAACAGAGAAATTTTTTCCTTGCGTTTCTGATCAATCGGCGATTCACTGCGGGCAATAATGATGTCTGGCTGAATGCCGGCACCATTAATGGTACGCACGGCATGCTGGGTCGGTTTGGTTTTCATTTCTCCTGAAGCATGCGGCACTGGCAGATAGCTAACCAAGACGGAAATAACATCGTCCGGATTTTTTATTTTCATCATGCGGATCGCTTCCAAAAACAAGATGTTTTCATATTCACCAACGGTTCCACCAACTTCAACTATGGTTATATCTGCTTTAGCTTTGCTGGCTGCACGCTTAATGCGATCAATAACTTCCAGCGGAATATGCGGCACAACTTGCACACATTTGCCCCCGTATTCCAAATTGCGTTCGCGATGAATAACGGATTCATAGACTCGTCCCGTCGTCATATAATTATCACGAGAAAGCGTTATGTCCATGAAGCGCTCGTAGTTGCCCATATCCTGATCGGTTTCATCTCCATCATCCAGCACAAAAACTTCGCCGTGCTCAGTTGGGTTCATGGTGCCGGCGTCAACATTTACATAGGGATCTATTTTGATGGCAGTGACATTGTAACCGCGCCCCTTGAGAATGGCGCCAATAGAGGCTGCTGTGATTCCTTTGCCGACTCCGCTCATGACTCCCCCTGTAACAAAGATGTACTTTCTGTCCGCCATATTTTTGATCCCCTAAAAATTAGTTGATTATATTCTCCCTATACAAAAAGCCGCTTTTCTGCGACCCCTGTTTTTATTAAAAAGTTGCTTGCTATCTTTTTAGATTATACACCATTCCTTAATCTGATTCAACCCTTAAAATTATTTCAGTTTTTATGCCAAAATTCAAGCTAATTTCCAATTTTTTCTCACCCAATTCTTTGATATGGCCGGCGCTGATTGATTTTTCCGGAATATCAAAACCGATCTTTTCCAGGGCTGAAATTATTTCTCTGGCGGTAACTGAGCCGAATAATTTTCCATTCTTGGCTCGGGTTTTTATAACAACTCTTTTTCCTTTGAGCGCTTCAGCTATTTTTTGGGTTTCTCGTTTCTCCGCTTCCAATTGTTTTTTCTTGTTTTCTTGTTCGGTTATGATATGTTTGGCCGCGTCCGGAGTTGAAACAGCTGCCAATTTTTTAGCCAGCAAAAAATTACGGGCGAAACCGTCCGGAACATTTTTTATCTCTCCTTTTTTGCCCACATTTTTAACGTCCTGTAAAAGTATTATTTCCATTGGAATATTTTTCTTAAAGTTTCTGTCACCACTAATTGTAGCAAATATTGTCTTGGAAATCAAGAATGAATATTGTTCGATTTTCTTCTACCGTTCATAAACATAAAGATAAAAAGCGCCTGGGAAGCTAAAATTCTGAGCATTTCCAAGTCTTCTATTTTTTGTGCCGGCGTTTTCTTTTTGATAATTATGCAAGCAACAATGTCATCAATGTCTTTTGGTGAAATTACGCTCAGAAATTCATCTGTCTCCGTGATTTGTGTTTTAGGATCAAGCTGCTTGCAAGAAAAACTAAAGGGCGCATCTTGCAAATTTTTTATTTCCTTGAGAAGTTCGTTAGTTTTCATGTTGGAAAATCGCAGAACAAAATCATCTGATTTTGCGATAATTCCAATAGCTTGCATAGTTGAATTGTATATTTCCTTCTGCTTTTTACTGGTAAGATGCAGGCTATCTGGATGACTAAGCGTTATGTTTTCCAGAATATCAAGCTTTCTATTGACTTCCCCGATATATGAATAGGATTGCGTCAGGTCTTTGGTTATAGTATTTACTTTGCGTTGTATGTCATTTTTTTCCGACATGTTTTTTTTCAGTCTTTTTTCCTGAACCAAAAAAGCCAAAAAACCCAAAGAACCCAGAATGAGGATGACAAATTCCTGAGTTTGGGCTTTGTCAAAGATATAGAAGCCATGATGGATTGCGGTGGGGACAAAGACTATTAAAGTGAAGATTATCAAATATAACCAATACATAGGCTATTTTTAAAAAGGGCTTTTATTGTTTCATAAAATTTCAATTATGTCAATCCTTTTTGGACAATCCTTTCGTAGCTAAAAACATCATATTTTTTAATAAAAATCCCGCTTTTGAAGCGGGATTTACTAGTTATAGCTTTTTGGAAATATCTTTTATATAATCGTGTAATTTCTTACCTATTTCGGGGTGTTTAAGCCCAATATGAATAGAAGCCTTCATGAAATTAAATTTATCTCCCGTATCCAGCCATTCTCCATCGATAATTTTTCCATAAATTGGGCGATTATTGTTTAGCATTATATCAAAAGCATCTGCCAGTCTTATTTCTCCAGATTTTCCGTCTTTTATGCCCGTCAGAACATCTAAAACTTCAGGGGTTATGACATATTTTCCCACAGCCACCAAATTAGAAGGGGCTTCCTCCATTTTTGGTTTTTCAACCATTTTTTTAACTTCATAGGTATGTTCGTCGAGTTTTACTCCGTCAATAACTCCAAACATCGAAACTTGTTCTTTGGGAACCTCACTTAATCCAATGACAGGATCTCCGTATTTTTCAAAAGTTTCTATAAGTTGTTTTGAAGCGGGAACCTTGCTGTCATATAAACAATCGCCAAAAATTACAAGTGCAGGCTCGCCATTTAGCAGATGAGCAGCTTGCAGAATTGCGTGTCCATCTCCCAGTGGTTTTGGCTGTCTTACATAAGAAAATTTGGCTAAGCTTGAAATTTTTTGCACTGTTTCCAGCAAATCGTGCTTATTTTTCTCAACCAAGGTGTCTTCCAACTCATAAGATATGTCAAAATGGTCTTCAATGGATCTTTTGCCGCGTCCGGTAACAAAAATAATTTCTTCAATTCCTGAAGCTACAGCTTCTTCGACGAGATATTGAATAACCGGCTTATCAACAATAGGCAGCATCTCTTTTGGTTGGGCTTTTGTTGCAGGCAGGAAACGCGTTCCAAAACCAGCTACGGGTAAAATTGCTTTTTTTATCTTCATAGTTTTATAAAAATTAATTATTTAAAAACTTCAAGTTTTTTAAGCTCTTCCGTAAAATTTTCAAAAATTTCTTTTTGTTGTTTCTCTGGCAAATCATCATGGATATCAACCCAGTATTGCATCTCTTCAGCATCCTCTCCTTTTTCTATTAACTTTTTGGCGATTGTTTGAAATTCTTCTTTGTTCATATTTTTGTTTTTTAGGCTGCTTTTCTTTTTTCTAAATTTTCTTGTGTTTTTTCCTGACTTGTCTTGGTTTTATTTCTGAAAAAATTCAAAACACTTCCCTTAATTTTTTCCTTAATTGAATTATCTATTTTTTCTTTTCCAAGAATATTATTTATATCTTTTTCTACTGGATTATTTTCTTTTAATTCTCTTTTTAGTTTAAAATCCACTGCTTTTTCTAATTTTTCAACTAATTTTGGATTTTTATTCATTAGTTCTCCGGTTTTTTCAAAAATTCTTGAAAAATTCTTTTCCCGTTCACTTTTAGCAGAGGCTTTTGCTAGCCATTCCATCGCTTTGATACTTCGTCCGGCAACTATTCCCTCTTTCGCAACTTTTTCAAAGCGAGCTCCCTTGCCCAATACCACAGCAACTCTGGCAGCATATGCAGCTTCTCCTGCCACAGGTACGAAATAGAGGACTCCGCCAGCTACCCCGACTGCCACATTGAATATTCTTTCTTTTCCTGTCATTTTTTCTTTAGTAATCAAATTTTTGCCTGTCACTCCGTCTACTATCATTGAAAGTTCTCCTATTCCAGGAATAACCTTTACTGTTATATCAGTCATTGCACGCTTCAAGGTTTCAGCTCTTTTTTCTCCAGCTTCCTCAAAAATTTTTTCTTTCTCTGCCGGTGTTTCTAATTTTTTCTTTATTTCATCAATTTTTTTCTGATCATTTTCTTTCTGATTCAATACATCTTCTGCTAATGTTTTATCATGCTCTCCTGATAATTCCTGGGGTTTAATAATATTTTCTGCTGGTTTTTCTTTAATTTTCTCAATTATTGGAATTTCTTTTGACATAAAATTATGCTAGTTTTTTCTTAGCCAACTCTTTTAATTCCGCGTTGAATTCTTCAATGGCTTTGTTTATAATCGGATCAAATTTTTTGTATATTTCCTTTTTCTTCACGACGTTGCCGGCTTCCAAAAGAGAATCAAATGTCCCGGCATCCAGCCACTCCCCTTCTATTTTTTTAACGGATAATTCTCCCGCTTCAAGATATTTTTTATTGATGTCGGTTATTTCGATTTCGCCTCTGTCTGAGGGAGCAAGATTTTTGGCAATTTCCACGACTTTTTTGTCATAAACATACAGTCCGGTTATCGCCCAATCGCTCAGGAATTCTTTTGGCTTCTCCTTTATTTCTGTTGCTTTTCCGTTTTCATCAAATTTTACAACTCCAAACCTTTCCGGATCCGACACTTTTTTGGCGAAAACCATGCTTCCACTTTTAAAATCTTTGATATCTTCGGCTAAATCGTCTTCGAAAATATTGTCCCCAAGCACCATAGCCACCGAATTATTATCAATAAAATTTTCTCCCACCAGAAAAGCATCCGCCAATCCCCTGGGTGTTTTTTGCACCTCAAAAAAGATATTGATGCCGTGATTTTTGAAGATAGAGCCCAAGAGATTTAAAAATTGGCCACTATGTTCCGGCGCTACGATTATCAAAATATCCTTAATGCCGGCTTTAACCAAAGTGTTAAGCGGATAGAAAATCATCTGCCGATCATAGATTGGCAATAACTGCTTTGATGTTGTCGCGGTCAGCGGAAAAAGTCTTGTGGCTGTTCCCCCTGATAAAATTATCCCCTTTATCATTTTTGTCTGTGAGCGAAGCGAGCAGGAACAAAAACGATATCCCGCACAAATTCGCTATTAATTTATCTTATTATTTCTTACTTAAGCCGCAGGCGAATTCACAATAAAGATACTAAACTATCTGAAAATTTTATTGGAATTTGTTGCGGGACAAAATCCTACTTAATATTCTTATAAATTGGAAATCTCTTACATAGTTTTATCACCTCCTGATGCAGTTTTTTTAAAAACTTTTCGTCTTTGTGATTTTCAATCGCGTCTTTTATCCATTTGGAAATTATTCTGATTTCTTTTTCTTTCATACCGCGAGTTGTGATTGCCGGCACGCCAATGCGCACACCGCTTGGATCAAATGGGCTGCGCGGATCATCCGGGATCATATTTTTGTTTAATGTAATGCCGATTTTATCCAAAGCTTCTTCTGCTTCTTTTCCGGTTACGCCTTTGGAGCCAAAGATATCCACCAGAACCATATGATTGTCTGTGCCCCCAAACATCAATTTAAATCCGTGTTTCTTGAGTTCTGTTTCCAAAACCTTGGCATTTTTGAGAATTTGCTTAGCGTATGTTTTAAAAGATGGTTTCAAAGCTTCTCCAAAAGCCACGGCTTTTGCCGCCACATTGTTCATATGCGGTCCGCCCTGAAATCCTGGGAATGCTGATTTGTCGATCGCTTTGGCGAATTCTTTTTTGCACATTATCATTCCTCCTCTGGGTCCGCGCAATGTTTTGTGCGTTGTGGTTGTCACGATGTCAAAATATGGCACCGGATTTAGCAAAGCTTTGCCGGCAATAAGTCCGGCGATGTGCGCAATGTCAAACATAGAAATCGCGCCAACTTTTTTGGCAATGGCTTGGAATTTTTTGTAATCCAGTTGTCTGGTGTAAGCTGAAAATCCTGCCAGAATTAATTTTGGTTTGTGCTTCACTGCCATTTTTTCCAATTCTTTGTAATCAATTTTTCCTGATTTGTCTGTTTTATACCGAATGAAATTATATATTTGGGCTGAAAGCGTGACCGGATGACCATGCGTCAAATGACCGCCATGTGAAAGATCCATGCCTAAAACGGTGTCACCTGGTTTAAGAACAGCACTATAAGCAATCATATTGGCTGGCGCGCCTGAATGCGGTTGAACATTCACGTGCTCGGCACCAAAAAGTTTCTTAGCTCTATCAATAGCCAATGTTTCTGCGATATCGGTAAATTCCTGCCCGCCATAATAGCGATGGCTTGGATATCCTTCAGAATATTTGTTAGTAAAAACACTGCCCAAGGCTTCAAGGACCGCCTCGGAAACATAATTTTCCGATGCAATCAGTTCCATACCTTCCTGCTGACGCTTGAGTTCTCCCTGCATGGCCTTATAAACTGCAGAGTCTTGTTTTTTGAGATTATTGTATATCATGAAAATTTTCAATGATCAATAATCAATTTACAATGAATTTTCAGTGATCAATGTTTTGAAAATTTAAAAATTGAACATTGATTGAAAATTGTAAATTGAAAATTGTAAATTATTTTATATTTTTTAAATATTCTCTCAAAGCTACCTTATAATTTCTCATCGGATTTAATTTCGTATTTATTAAAGTCGAAACATACGGACGAACAGCTGGGCGCGGAAACTCAGAAGCGCTGACTGAAGCCACTTTTGTCTTTATTTTGGCCATCCTATACAATTCTACAACCGCGTCGTACCAAGTGCAAGCGCCGCTATTGGTCACATGATAGATGCCAAATGGTTTTTTTGATTCGATAATTTCCTTGGTTTTTTTGGCTAAATCAGGCGCATAAGTAAAACAACTTGTTTCTTCGTCAACAACACGCACTTCCTTATTTTTTTTGCCAGCTGCAAGCATCACATCAAAAAAACTTTTCTTAGCTCCTGCAGATTTTGCCGGTTTTCCAAATAATTTAGAAAGACGAATGATATAATATTTCTCGCCGTTTTTTTGCACCGCTTCCTCGCCCATGAGTTTTGTTCGGCCATATTTTTGCACAGGTTCCGGCACCGCATTTTCACCAAAACCAATCTGTGGCACAAAATCCTGATGCAATCCGCATGAGGAGCAGGAATGGGTACAGCCTTGTGGTTCAGGAATTTCAGGCAAACCATTGAAAACATAATCTGTTGAATAATGCACCAGAATTGCTCCGATTTTTTTGGCAATTTTTGCCAGATAGCCGGGCGCTTTGCCATTCAGATTTTTAGCCTTGGCAAATTCTTTTTTATCTTTCTCGCACAAATCAACGGCATTGTATGCTGCCGCATTCAAAATGACATCGGGTGCCAGCTTTGTAATTTTTTCCTGAACTTGTTTTTGGTCTGTAATATCAATTTCCTTTCGATCCCAAGCAGTCACTTTATAATCTTTGTCCCGCTTAAAAACAGAAACTAATTCCTGTCCCAGCATTCCCTTAGAACCGATTATTAGTACTTTTTTATTTACCATACTGTTTTTTATAATATTCTTTATAATCCCCAGTTTTTATATTTTTCCACCAGCTCTCATTATTTTTATACCACTCAACTGTTTTTTTCAAACCTTCTTCAAATGAAACCTGCGGTTCCCAACCAAGTTCATTTTTAATTTTCGAAAAATCAATCGCATATCTTCGATCATGTCCAAGACGGTCTTTGACATATTCAATCATATCTTCACTCTTACCCATGAGCTCAATGATTTTTTTAGTAATCTCAATGTTTGGTTTTTCAGAATTTCCGCCAATGCAATAGGTCTCCCCTATTTTGCCTTTTTGCAAAATCAAATCAATAGCTTGGCAATGATCTTCCACAAAAAGCCAGTCACGCACATTCATTCCGTCGCCATAGACTGGAACTTTTTTGCCTTCCATCAAGTTTGTAATAAATAATGGAATAATTTTTTCCGGAAACATAAATGGACCATAATTATTGGAACAATTGGAGATTGTCACCGGCAAGCCAAAAGTGTGAAAATAGGCCCTCACCAAATGATCTGAGGCTGCCTTGGAAGCGCTGTAAGGGCTTCTGGGCTCATAGGGCGTGAGTTCATTAAAAGCGGGATCATTCGGCCCCAAGTGTCCGAAAACCTCATCTGTTGAAATGTGGTGAAAACGCTTATTGCCATTGTTTTTGGCGGCTTCTAATAGTGTATACGTTCCTAAAACATTTGTTCTGACAAAGTTTTCCGCATCTAAAATTGATCGATCAACATGTGATTCAGCTGCAAAGTTTACAATTACATCCACATCTTTTACTAATTCATTGACCAAATCCTTGTCGCAAATGTCTCCTTTCACAAATTTATAATTTGGATTGCTTTCAACGTCTTTCAAATTTTCCAGATTGCCGGCGTACGTCAAAGCATCCAAATTAACAATTTTGTCTTTGGGATATTTCCTAAGCCAGTAGTGAATGAAGTTGCTCCCTATAAAACCAGCACCACCTGTGACTAGTAATTTCATAAATTTATTTTTTAATTAAATATTTTTTAGCTAAAGCCAACGCTGAAATCGTTATTCCATCAATAATTTTTCCTCGTTCAATCATTGTGTAGACATCTCTAATTTTTATTTTTATTGTCTTAATATCCTCAGTATCATCCATATTGGTTCCGATAAAATTTAGATTTTTAGCCAAGAAAACATGGCAAATTTCTGAAGAAAAACCACAAGCAGATGCAAATTTTCCAATTTTTTTCAAATTTTTTGCAATAAAGCCTGTTTCTTCTTGTAATTCTTTCTGCGCAGTTTTTTGTGGTGTAATGCCGATTTCTATTCCTCCAGCCGGAAGTTCAAGAGAAAATTTATTAATTGGATAACGGAATTGTTTTATAAACAGTATTTCGTCATTAATAACGGGGATTATTATGGAAGCATCTTTAGTTTTAACAATAAAATACTCCCCTTTTTTCTTGTTGGGCATTTCAAAATTTTTCTGAACAACTTGATACCACTTATTTTTGTGCACTATTTTTTCGGATAATGTTTTCCACATAGACTATTAATCATTTTTTAATTTTATTTGCAAGTTCGGCTAATTTTTCATCATCAGCGCGTTTGTAATCATGCGATGAAATATAACCTTCGTATTTTTTAAAATACTTATCCACATTTGAATGAAAAGGCTTCCAATCTTTGCTTTTTGTACCATGCATTGGAAAAAGTTTCGCATGCAGGTGATCAACGCCAAAGCCTTCAAAAATCAGACCCGTGCGTCCCACATCTTCTAATTTTTCATCCAATAATTTACCAACTTTTTTCGCTGCAACCACTAATTCTGTCAGGACATCTTCCGGAACTTCAAAAGCATAGCTTGGATAATGTTTTTTGGGAATAACAACTGAAAAACCTTCCGTATTTGGAAAAATAGAAAAAAATGCAAGATGTTTTTCGTCCTCCCAAATTTTGTGTGCAGGCATTTCTCCCGCTACGATTTTGCAAAAAATACAATTTTCCATAAATTTAATTTATTGGATTTTAAATGGCGAATTTGGATCTTTTTCATGACGTATTTCATCCACTTCCTCCTTCTTGTCTTTTCCGGCATAAAGTTTATCCGGCAAATTGATGCACCAAGCAACATTGTCCGAAATGCATTTGTAGCCATGCACCACGCCCGGCGGCACAATCACAAAAACAGGATTGTTTTCTCCCACTTCAATTTCCATTTTTTCCTGAAAGGTTTCGCTTTTTTCTCTATTATCCCAAAGAAACAGTTTGAAACTGCCCGGTCCGAGAAAAACAAACCCGTCAGCTTGAAATTTGTGCTCGTGCGGACCGCGGACAAATCCCGGTTTTGTTTCGCTGACATAAGACATTATGGGACTGAAATTGCTCTCATCATTTCTCCAAATTTCAGCCAGCCAGCCGCGTTCATCAACGTTTTTATTAAGTTTTTTAATTACTACGCCATTAATCATAGCTAGTTCTTAGCTTTCAAATTTTGGCTTTTGGAAAAGCCAGAAAAAAGCTTTTTTGTTATTTTTAAGCTTCTTAATAATACTACGGGTGACTTTTTTTGGCAAAAATAGCTGCCACGTATTCTGTGGCAGCTATTTAAATCAAAGTGTTATTGTATGTCTCCCTTTAGAAGTCTGTTGAGTCTTTCCTTGAGCTGGTCTTCTCCCGGTTCAATATAGTCTTTCTTTTCTTCTGGCTTGGCTTCTGCAGCCGGTTTATTAAAGCTGTAGCCTTCAGCAATTGGCAGATTTTCCGGAGCAGCGGCTTTTGGATGGGAACTCTTGGGAACTTCGGGAAAGTTAGGATATCTGTCAGGTTCGATGCTTTTAGTCAATTCTTTTATTTCCTGAAAACCGGAATTGTCTTGTTTGGTTTTTCTCTTACTTTGCTCCTTTTTTTCTTGAAAACCCAGCGGCAATTCTGCTTGCTCAAGGACGTATAGGCTTTCCAGATATTTTTTTTCTTCTTCGGAAGATTCCGTTTCTTTCTTTGAAAAATCAAACCAATTTTTTTCGGCAAAAATCTGGCGGCTGCTAGCAAAGATCGCTCTGCTTCGCTTGAGAAATTTTTGCAAAACAAAAGCCACTGCAAAACCGAAGATCAAAGATAAAATCAAAGCCCAAACAAATCCGGCGAAAAAATTGGTACGCAAAATCGGTCCGTCCACAATGCGCAAGTCGATGTCTTTTTTCACATCATAATAACCGCTGGCCATGTCAAAAAGATTGCGGGCGGTTTTTTGTGCCAAAAGTTTAGCATCTGCTTCCCGCCTGGTTGTGATGGAAATTTCAAACATGGAAGAATTTCTTCCAACTTTTTTAATTGTAATCAAATTATTCCAAATTCTTTTTCTTTGTAATGATTTTTCTCCCTGCGCAATATCCCGCACATCGGAATTATTTTTTAAAAGCCGATCATAAAAATTCAAAGTTTTCGGCAGTTCTATGAGATTATTAAAAATCTGTTTGGATTGCAAAGCGGCTGTTTCTGATTTGCCAGTAAAAAGTATTTCAATTTTGGCTGTGTGCGTCTTGAAAGCGCTGTTTAAGAGCAAAAAAAACATGATTGATAAAACCAAGCCGGCCAAAAAAACCTGCGCGGAAACGTGCTCTTTAAACTTGCCGATTTTTTCTTTAATTTGTGTGATTTTGATCATAAAAATACTACAACCTTTTTACAAATATATGACTCAAGAGTCTAGCAAATAAGGGAAAATATGTCAATCCCGCACTAACTTTTTACTGGCTAAAGCCGCTGACGCTTCGCGTTTGTAAAAAGTTAGTGCGGGACAAATCCCTCTGCTTTATTTTTGTATATTTAAGACAACGAAAAAACAGCGTTCCAACAATTTGGTACCCGCTGTTTATATAATTACCTTCCATTGGAAGGATAATTTTCAATTTTACGAAACCTTATTAAAGGTTTAAATACTGCTTTCGAAACTCTTGCGAGTTTAGGTATTGCTTTCGATACTTCCGCCCACATAGTGGCTCGGCCGTATAAATTCAGACATCCATAGGATCATCTGATGACCAAACCTCCATAGGAGCGTTTGATTTATCACCTGCATAGCAGCGTGATGGTTGTGAGAGTCTGAACTGTTTCCAGTTCAGACTCTCAGGTTAAATTTTAGCTGATCTTAATTTCTTTAGTCACATTGACCAAATAATTAATCAGCGCTTCTTCCTGTGTTCCAGCCAGTCCACCTTTGAGGAACTTTGTCATCGTTCCGCGGACATACTTTGCAGCCAAGCCTCGCTTGTGTTTGTCGAGAACTTGCCGTTCAAAGTCAGCTGGATTTTGACTGCCGTTCGTACGTTCAATGTAGAGCGTAAGGTAACACTCATCATCAGACACCGAGAAATTACACTCAATGTGTTTTCCCTCGATGTCATACGTAAACGGTGTCGGGTCAAAATATTCATTGACCGCCTTCGCCGTTTCAACCGGAATTGTTTCCCTGGCTACATTGATTTTATCACTGAGATTCTCACTTACTATTTCTAATTTATTGAGAATCTCATCATCCTTTCCATCCTTACGGAAGAAAATGAGATAAATAAGGAGACCAATAACAGCCCCTATAAGAATAGCCAGAATCCAGGTATTGTTCGCGCCGTTGTTCAGAATGGCTTTTCCGTAAGCCACTATATTTTTGTTTGCAGTATCGGCATGTTTGAATGCCTTATCTGCAGTTTTGGCGGCTTTTTCTGTTTCGTTCGCCAAAATTGTTACGTTGTCAGCCAGCGTTGTAACTGCTGACTGAGTGTTAATCTGAACAACAATCATTTTGCGCTGCTCAGATGCTAGAGCGTTAGTGCTCTTCTCTAGCTTCTTCAATCTGGCAGAGTTGCCCTTGATTGCTTTCAACATCTTTGCAGATGCATCGGGAACCCGAGCTGCGTATGTGGGATTTTTATACGCTGCTGTAGATGACGATACGCCAACCTGGCGCTCCCCGTTGACTGTAACAGCCTGCGCCAAGGGCGCAAGCCACATTGTAATAACTACGATGGCCGCAATGGCCAAAATAAATCTCTTCATTTTCTCTCCTCCAAATATTGGGTTCAGGTGAGCTTCCTAAGAAGCTCACCTGGTTAAGTGTTTACAATTGCGGGACTTTTTCAACCCGCTTCTCCGCTGCGAATCTGTCGGCTGCACTCTGTCCATTGAGAACATTGATACAGCCTGCCCAGAAGTAGTAATCCTGAGCGATCAAACGATCCGCTTCAGCCTGATTAGCTTTGATGTCGTAGCCTTTCAGGTAATTACGCTCCGCGATCTGAAACTGCTCGATCGCCGAGTTGAGATGACGCTTGTCACCTGTACACTGATACAAGTCGATGTAAGCCTCTCCCAACTTTGAACGCAAGCGGAGGTTGTTCATGCACCAACGAGTGCATTCCTTTATCCGTTGCTTCAAGTCCTCGATCCGAGCCCAAATACTGCTCGGGTCGCAAGCTTTCGGCTGCTCATAGGCTATTGGTGCTCCGCAGGCAAAGTTGCCACTAGAAACACCCTCGTATGAGGTGACCATGAACATATAAATAGTTCTGGTCAAAGTCGCAGAATCGCTAGAGGAAGCCCCTATAGAAGCAGACGCCGCAACTCCGTTTGTGTGCGCGCCAGTGCCCCCAATGCCTAGGGATGATGCCTGAGACTCTCTCTCAAACATGTAATCCCAATAGATTAGGACACTAGTAGATCTTGTCTGTTGAACAACATCCAGAACCGTTTCCGCGAAGATGCCGATATCAGGGCTATCATAGTCGCTTCGACCCTCGGCCTTTCCACTCCGCTTTCCTTCACCGAATCCGGGTTTCTTGTTGATTATCCGAATAACGGTGTCGTCATTCAACTCCCTGTTGGCTCTGAAAATGACCTTGGTTTCAACTCTTCCAGTGAAAAGGGTTTTGAGGCCCTTTCCTCTTTTATTGAAAAAGCTTCCACCAGCAGCCATTTCCTTCAGCTGACCAATCGTGAACTCGGAATAATCCGGATCACAAATGATCTGCTTCCAACCTTGTGGAACTTCTGAAGTCGGAGCATTAACGAATGCGCTTAATAGTGGCGCCGTCACGTAATTCTTGGCGGCTTCGTATGTATTTCCGCCCGAATTACTTGAGCTTTTGCTCTTGCTGTTTGCGGCCTGAAACTGCCACTCAGACTGAATTTGCCACTCAGACTGAATTTGACTTTGATCCTGCTCAGCGTCTCCACCGGTTCCAATTCCCGTTGCCGTAGCTCTATTATCAATACCAATTGTCTGTGCTAACGAAACGCTCGCACAGAAAACAATTGCCATAACCGCGACCATGATGGCCAGAAAACATTTTCTCATGATTCCCTCCTCGGCCTTTCCGGCCTTCTATCGTTATTTTAATTTCTATTCAATTGGAAAATAACTCATGCAATCCACACTGGATTAGAGCATGAACTACATGTCGCGTTACTTCTATATTTTCACAGAGCTTTTTTAAAAATTTCATGTCCCATAAAGTGGGCATTGAAAAGCTCTGAGTTAAATACAGATATATTGTTAACCGTCCATTGTAGCAAAAAAAAGAGAGTTTGTCAACCCCAGTTAGTCACTTTTTGTCATAAACCAAAAAATGGCTTTTGTGAGCCATTTTTTAGGTTATTTCTCTAAATCTATTGTAAGACTATTTTATCATCTCGGCTTTGACAATCAATCGTTTGAAATTGGTGCCCAGCGGCCAGCAAGTTGAAAGAGTTATGGTTGGCAGTTCATCAATCTCTTCAAAAATTCTTTCATCGTCCGGTGCAGTCACAAATTTATCGCTAATCTTATAATTGTAAGTGATGATTCTGCCATTTTTTTGGATTGTTGTTGCTGTGATCACATCTCCCGGCTCCAAATTGTTCAGATCCTTGAAAATATAATTGTAATCGCCTTTGATCCAAAAATAATTGCTGGAATGTCCGGAAATGACTGCGTTGCCGTTTTGTCCCGGCGCGGCTGATTTTGGATAGTGGTTGACTCCGCCTTCCAAGTCTTTAAGCATGGCTTTTTCTTCAGCGCTCTGCGACCAAATCATCGGCACTTCTACATTAATCTTTTTTATACCGATGAGAACCATGGGTTTCGCATCCCCTTCGGCATCCGGATCATAGCCATTGATAAGCTCCTGTTTATCGGAAAATTTGTCGCCATCAGTGTCAGCTTTGAGCGGATCAGTACCATAGATGTATTCCAAATAGTTTGGCAAACCATCTTTGTCCGGATCAGCTTCCAATGCAATGCTGACATTCAAATCGTTGATTTTTGCCCAACTGTCATAGCCGGCAAAACTGAAATCGGTTGAACCGAGCAGTTTTTTAATTTCTTCATCCGCATTCTGAACGGAATATTTTTGGACAGTTTTTTCGTTTTGCACGCCTGAATTTTTGAAAATTGCATTCCAATCTGTGTTAACCAGAAAAAACAAAACCAAAAAGATAGCCAAAAAAAGGATGCTCATAGTTGCAACCTTTCCTATAACTCTTTTTGTTTTGATAGATGCTTCAGACATCATTTTATAGCTTATTCCCTACGGAATGACCACGGAACATTGAGGTTCCGTGGCTGCCTAGGGTTTAAACCAATATTATTTAAGCTTGTTAGAATACTTTTTAACTCCAAGTCCTGCAGCTAAAATGGACAATAGGGCGATTCCGGCTAAAACAACTGAATTGCTTCCTGTGGCTGGTACGCTGCCATGCCTGTAGCTTGCTCTGTGTGAACTGTGTGAATGATCACCATCGTCTTCATCAACATCAACATCAATGTCTGTTTCAGAAGAAGTAGTTGAAGTTGCGCTGCCGCCTGTGGCTGACTGCGATTGACTCTGGGATTGCGAAGAAGACTGAGAACCGGCTTGTGCTTGCAATTGACCGCCTGATCCAGATCCTGATCCTGGCTGACCATCTGAATCCAGTAGTTGAGCTTGCGCCTGAGCTTGAGCTTGGCGTTGGCTCTGAGATTGACCCTGAGATTGAGTCGCACTGCCACCAGTTGCAGTCGCAGTAGAAGTGTTTTCGTTGTTGATATCAATGTCGACATCAGCAAAAGCTACATTCGCAGCATAAAACAAGGCTACGACTGAAATAGCAATTATTGACAAATAAGTTAAGCTTTTTTTCATTGTCATAAGTTTAAATTAAATAAATTAGTTGAAAAATGTTCCTTTGTTAGAACCCGATACACTAGCATAAAGCCGTATTTTTGTCAACTCTTTTTATGCTACTTTTTATGGCTTAGGGTTTAAACCAAAATTATTTAAGCTTGTTAGAATACTTTTTAACTCCAAGTCCTGCAGCTAAAATAGCCATCAAGGCGATTCCAACCAAAACAGCTGAATTGCTTCCTGTAGCTGGCACGCTGCCATGGCTGTAGCTTGCTCTGTGTGAACTGTTTGAATTGTGTGAGCTTCCTGATCCATGTGAATTATATGAATAATGATGATGAGAATCACCATCGTTATCGCCATCATCACCATCGTCGCCATCATCACCATCGTCGCCATCATCACCATCGTCTTCATCAACATCAACATCAATGTCTGTTTCAGAAGAAGTAGTTGAAGTTGCGCTGCCGCCTGTGGCTGACTGCGATTGACTCTGGGATTGCGAAGAAGACTGAGAACCGGCTTGTGCTTGCAATTGACCGCCTGATCCAGATCCTGATCCTGGCTGACCATCTGAATCCAGTAGTTGAGCTTGCGCCTGAGCTTGAGCTTGGCGTTGGCTCTGAGATTGACCCTGAGATTGAGTCGCACTGCCACCAGTTGCAGTCGCAGTAGAAGTGTTTTCGTTGTTGATATCAATGTCGACATCAGCAAAAGCTACATTCGCAGCATAAAACAAGGCTACGACTGAAATAGCAATTATTGACAAATAAGTTAAGCTTTTTTTCATTGTCATAAGTTTAAATTAAATAAATTAGTTGAAAAATGTTCCTTTGTTAGAACCCGATACACTAGCATAAAGCCGTATTTTTGTCAACTCTTTTTTGCGCTGAGTTTCTGTTTATGGCTTATAAAAGCCTGCATTCGATCATTTGCAAATAAAATTAAAAAAACCTCCTAAAGTATGCTTATAATAATACAATGTAAAAGGTTTTTTAGTTTGTTTTTCTTTTTTTGTTTTGATGTTCTATAACTGCACCGGGATTTTTATTTCTTCTCCGTTTCTATCAACGGTCATTTCTATTGTATCACCTTTTTTATATTGCGCAATCAAGTTGGAAAGCGGGTTGTCCAGATTCACACCCTGTGAATTTACGGAAACAATTATGTCATTTATTCTAAGTCCCGCGTTTTCAGCCGGCGATCCGGAAATCATAGCCAGCCCCTGTTTGCCAGAAGGAGAATATATGAGCGCTCCGCGATCATGATCGAGATTGTTAGTAATCGCATATTCTTTAGTAATGGAAATGTAATAAGCGCCAAAATATGGCCGGTCGAAATTTTTATTCTGCAGAATAAGGTTCATGGAATTTTTCACGATATTGGACGGAATTTGAAAATATTTCTCTTTGCCGTTAATGACTTGCATGCCTATAATTCCTATCATATCCCCACTGTAACCGATAACTGGACCACCGACATATTCGGTTTGATTATTAAAATCGTCCTCAAAAACGCCTTCTAGTTTTTCGGAAGAAGCCAAGGTTTTTCCGCTTAGATTAAAGGTTTTGGCAACATTGCTGAGCAACCCGCCTTCGTAGCGATTTTGATATTCACCAAAAGAATTGCCAATCGCCACTATTTTTTTGCCGGGAAGCGCATCCGCAGAATCAGCCAATGATATAGCGGTTAAATTAGGCGCTTCAATTTTTAGAAAAGCTAAATCGGAAAATTCATCAACATTAAGCAATGTGGCTGGATAGTTGTTTCTATTGGAAAGAAAAACCTGATAGGTAGCATCCTGTTCGATAATAGCGCTGCGATAGGTTGCAATCAGTCCGTCACTGGTAACAACAACGCCTGTTCCGCTTTTGTTTATATTTTCAGTTTCTTTTCCGAGTGTTCCTTTTTGATCAGTCACGGATATTATATTCACCACAGCATTAGATGCTTGGGAAGCTATTTTATTAATTGAATCATCTTCTTTAATAATCACCTGCTCGGTCTTGTTTATCACGGTCACATTTTCCGATAGACGGTTAAACAAATTTATGCGCGATAAATACTTGTTTGTGCGAATAAACGGCAGAACTTTTTGATCGAAATATACTCCGCCAACTCCGCCAATCGAAAAAATCAGGAATACTATGATTATTCCCTTGGCTATCTTTTTTGAATTTTTTGAATAATTGTTCATTATATATAAAATAATTTATGAAAATTTACACAATTGGCATCCATCTGGCGCTTGAAAGAACCAACACGACTAAAAATCCGAAAAAAACGATGTTGGCAATAACTCTTTTTTTTGACAATTTATCCAGAAAATGACAAGCCGTCAGATCCCAAAACACATAATAGAAGATAAGAGTAATAACGCTGGTTGTCAAGTATCCGAATGGCCAAAAATTTAAAACCCACACTATTTCCGCTATAATAAAGCCTAGAATTAGGCTGTGATTAAGGACATTTTTCTTGTTTTCATGTATCAGCCAGAGATATTGGAAGCTGACCAAGGCAGTCACCAGCATTAAACTAGCCATTAAAACCCAAAGAGGAATAGCATAATTGAGATATATGCCATAAGCAGCGGCATAGAAAATGAAAATTGTCGCTAAGCTTCCAGCCGCAACAATGCCGCGCGCAGTCTTATCTTTATAATAAACATTCAGTCTGTAGAGAGCGATGTGAATGAAATAATAGGCAATGGCGCTGAGTGCCAGCAAGGTGTATTGCTGTTTCGGTGATTGCACAAAAAACAAAAGTACCCAAGTTGAAACAGCAAAGAAAAGCGGAATTGGCACCATACTGGTTCTTTGCGAAAGACTTTTGGCTACGTTGTATAAATAGACTAAAAGAATGATCAGAAGCGGAATTGCAATCCACAGTTTTTTTGCGGAAAAAGGAAAAGCTACATTGCTAAAATATTCAGAGGATATGACCTGGGAAATAAAGAAAAATATTAGGCTGTAAAAAAATATCTGGATATGAAAAAACATTCTGTAAGGATCATACAGCGACTCGAATGGCTCTAATTAACACTCGAATGCCTCGAATGATTTAAATTTAAAGGATTTACAAGTCTATTCTCTCATTTCACAGATAGAATGTCAAAAATCTCGATTTATCTTTTGAATACAATTTTGCCGTTTTCCAGTTTGACGTTGACCGTGTCCCCTTCCGCAACTTTTTTCTCGATTATTTGCATGGCCAATTCATCCAAAATTTCATTTTGAATCACTCTTTTCAGAGGACGGGCGCCATAAATTGGATCATAGCCTTTTTGAGTCAGATAGGTTTTTGCCTCACTGGATACTTTCAGCTTTATATTTTTTTCGCTAAGACGTTTTTGCACCAGTCCAATTTGAAGTTCAACAATTTTTTCAAGAACCACCTTGCCAAGAGGATGAAAAATGATGATATCATCTACTCTGTTCAAAAACTCCGGCTTGAATTGCTCCTTAAGAATTGCTTGGATTTTGGTCCGCATATCATTTTCATCAGCCATATCTTCATGGCGTTCACCTTGAAAACCAAACGATTGCATCTTGTAGATAATATCACTGCCGACATTGGAAGTCATGACAATAACCGTGTTTTTGAAATTTACCACCCGGCCTTTTGAGTCAGTCAAACGCCCATCATCCAAAATTTGCAGCAGAATATTGAAAACTTGTGGATGCGCTTTCTCAATTTCATCAAACAATACCACGCTATAAGGCCGGCGGCGGATTATTTCCGTAAGTTGTCCGCCTTCATCATAGCCCACATATCCCGGCGGTGATCCGATCATTTTAGCCGTAGAATGTGATTCCATATATTCGCTCATATCCAGTCTAACAAGAGCTTTTGGATCGTTAAACAAAAATTCAGCTAGTGTTTTTGCCAATTCGGTTTTGCCGACACCGGTCGGACCCAGAAAAATAAAAGATCCGATTGGGCGATTCTCTTCGGAAATTCCCGCCCGAGACCTGCGAATGGAATTTGCAATAGATTTGATTGCTTCGTCTTGTCCGATAACTCTTTGAGCGAGTTCTTTTTCCATATGTGCCAACTTTTCCATTTCACTTTCCATCATTTTTGAAACTGGCACTCCAGTCCAGCGTGAAACTACCCGCGCAATATCTTCTTCAGTCACTTCTTCTTTGAGAATGGAACTCTCTTTTTGAATCTTGCCGAGTTTTCTTTCTTCTTCTTTGATCTTTTTTTCAAGCAATGGAATTTTGCCATAGCGAATTTCAGCAACCCTGTCCAATTCGCCCTTGCGTTCGGCCAGTTCCGCTTCCGACTTAAGTTTATCGATATCCTTTTTGTGCTGTCGGCTGTGAGTTATCAGATCCTTTTCGGTTTTCCATTGAAGCGTCAAGCTGTTGGATTTTTCTTTAAGCTCCGCCAATTGTTTATTGATTTGCAAAATCTTTTTGCGCGAATCTTTACTCTTATCCTTTTGAATAGCTTTCTTTTCAATTTCCAATTGGCGTATTTTTCTTTCCATCTGATCAATTTCGATTGGCATAGAATCTATTTGCATGCGCAAAGCCGAGGCAGCCTCATCCATCAAATCGACCGCCTTGTCCGGCAAAAACCTGTCTGCGATGTATCTTTTGGAAAAATTAACGGCCGCTTGAATAGCATCATCCGTAATTTTTACACCATGATGAAGCTCATATTTTTCTTTTATTCCACGTAAAATAGCCACGCTGTCTTGAACCGAAGGCTCATCCACTAAAATTGGTTGAAATCTTCTTTCCAGAGCCGCGTCTTTTTCAATATATTTCTGATATTCTTTGGTGGTAGTGGCTCCGATTGTTCGCAAATTGCCGCGAGCCAAAGCCGGTTTCAGCATATTAGAAGCATCCAGAGACCCTTCGGTGGCTCCTGCTCCGACCAAAGTATGCAGTTCATCAATAAATACAATATATTTTCCGGCCGCTCTTTCGGTTTCTTTAAGGATAGCTTTGAGTCTGTCTTCAAATTCTCCCCTAAATTTAGCTCCCGCCAAAAGCGAACCCAGATCAAGAGAAATAATTTCTTTATCTTTGAGGGTTTCCGGAACATCGCCGGATACTATTCTTTGCGCCAAACCTTCAACAATTGCCGTCTTGCCTGTTCCGGCCTCGCCTATTATGACCGGATTATTTTTTGTTCGGCGGCTCAAAACTTGCATCACTCGGCGTATTTCTTCATCACGCCCGATGACCGGATCCAATTTGTCTTGGCGCGCCAAATTGGTCAGATTGATAGTATATTTGTCAATAACTTGAAATTTGCCTTCCGGTTCCGGAGAATCGACGCGCTGCGAGCCCCGCAGTTCTGAGAGAATCTGCAATACGGTGTCATAGGTAATTCCATTTGTTTCAAAAATTTTCTTGGCCGGTGAATTAAAAACAAGAATAGCCAGCAGAAGATGTTCGGTTGAAACAAAATCATCCCCCATCTTTTCCATTTCCCTTTCGGATTGGTCAAGAATTTGTAAAAGTGTCGGCGTTATGAATATCTGCCCTAAAATACCAGTAGTCATCTTTGGATATTTTTTTGCTTCCTGCAATGCTTCATTTTTTATTTTTTCAATGTCCGCTCCTATTTTCCCTAATACGGTTGGCACGATGGAACCTTCTTGACCTATCAAAGCGTAAAGCAAATGGAAAACATCCACCTGCTGCTGGCTAAGCGAAAGCGCGAATTCCTGCGACTTGCGGAGCGCTTCCTGACTTTTCATTGTAAATCTGTTGATATCCACAAAATTAAATTTAAAGTTTAAAATTAAAAGTTAAAAGTTAAAGAGCCGCTTCGCGACATTTGTTTTAACCATCGCGACGAAGTCGCTCCATGATTTTGAATTTTGATTTTTTAACTTTGATTTATTTGTTGTTGCTTTCCTGCAGTGTTACTTGCACTTCTTTCGTATCACCTTTGTGCCAAATTTTCAAAGTAATTTTCTCTCCGACATTATGCTTTGAAACAACATCGGAAAGCTGGTTGTCTTTGTTTATTTTTTTACCGTCTATTTCGAGAATAATATCATTTTCAACCAGGCCTGCTTTGTCTGCCGGAGAACCGGGAATGACAGCCAGATCAGTCAACTTGCTTCCTCTCATGATAAGCACGCCGTAATCAAAGGGCAGCTGTGCTTCTTTTTGCACTTCGCTGTTGATGACAATATAACGAACGCCCAAAAATGGGATGGTAATTTTGGCTCCACCTTTAGCTTGCTCAATGAGTCTTTTGGTTTGATTTACCGGCAAGGCAAAACCAATATTTTCGGCTCCTTGAGCTACGGCTACGTTTATACCGATAACATTTCCTTGAATATCCAAAAGCGGACCGCCGGAATTTCCCGGGTTAATAGCCGCGTCTGTTTGAATGATATCCGTCAGTCTTTCTGTGCTTCCCAAACCTGATCCGGCATCTACATTGCGTTTTAGTCCAGAAACTATACCCCGGCTTACGGAATTGGAAAATTCACCCAGGGAATTGCCGATAGCTATGACAGTTTGCCCTATCCGCAAAGAATCAGAATCACCCAAAGAAAGTATCGGGAAATTTTCCCCTTCAATTTTCAAAATAGCCACATCTCTAACAGGATCGCGCGCTAAAATTTTAGCTGGATATTTTTTGCCATCATTAGTGAGAACAGAATAGCTTGCATTCGCATCTTCAACCACATGCCGATTAGTCATGATAAATCCGTCAGCTGTTATAAAAAAGCCACTGCCTCCTCCCACCTCTCTTTCAACGCTATCTCCTTCTTCCTGATAATTTTGATTTCCTCCAAAAAAGGGATTGAAGAAATCGTCGAAATAACTCCGCGCATTCGAAATTTCTTTGGTAATTATTATGCTAACTACCGCAGGAGAAGCATTTGAGACCACATCAATGACGGCGGAATCTTCAATAATGACCTCTTGCTTGTTTTCTTTGGGATCAGTTTTTTTAGCTATTAAACTCGGAAAGTTTTGTTTAATTTTTTGTTCAATTTTTGGAGCAAAAACACCAGCCACTCCCCCAGAGATAAAACCAAAAAACGCGCCTAAAAAAGAAGCGACGACTATGGCTAAAATTATAATTCCGACCAAAGAAGTTTTTTTTAGACTAATATGGTTTTTTTTTGTTTCGGAAGTTTTTTCTTCCGCTGTTTCATTATCTCTTTGTTGTTCTTTTTTGGAGTTTGAATCTCCCAATTCTATGATGTCCATAGTTTTTTTAATTATTTAAATTAAATTTTAAGCTATGTCAATGAGTACAGATGTCTAAAACAGACCACCGCTAGCAGTTATCTGAAATATACTTCCTAAATCTAACTAAATTATGTGCAAAAAGCTTGGTTTATTGCAAAGAAATAGCGTTTACCGGACAACTGTCCACAACTGCTTGGCAATCACAATCACCACAATCTTCAGCTACAACTTTTGATTTTCCATCCTCTATTTTAAAAACATTGGGGCATAATGACTCACATGTTCCGCAGCCGATGCAAAGTTCTTCGTTTACTATTGCTTTTGACATAGTATTTTTTATTATTAAAAATTACTTAATTAAAACATCAGGGAAGCGTCTCCATTCAATTTTGCCCGCTCTTCTTTTTCGAATGTTTTCATTTCTTCACTTTTAAAATCTATAAGACCATCTGAACTGTTCCAAGAAAAACCGGCCGGCAAGACAATAACTGACATTTGTTTTTTCTGGTCTTGCAACCAATCGGCAAAAACATCCTTGGATACAAATATTTGTCTCAGTTGTAATACGTCCTCATTATCCTCTTTCTTTCTGTCTTCAACTTCTATTATATGAAAGCCCAATACGCTTTCTATAACACTGTTTTTTTCCGGAGTTTTTCCCTTAAAAAATGCCTCTTGAATTTCGGTTAAAACCTGATCCTTTTTTACCCAACCAAGTTCGCCACCATTGTCTCTGGATGATCCATTGGAATATTCTTTGGCTACTTCCGCAAAATCCTTTCCGCTAATCAGTTCTTTTTTTGCTTGTTCAATTTTTTTCTTTGCTATGGAATTGTCTAAATTTTCTTGAATTACCAAAATGGACAAAGCTTCCTTATAGGCACTAGGCAATATAACCCGTTTTTTAAAATCTTCCAGTGTCCACCCGTATGAATCCAGCAGGTTACTTCTAACATCTTCCGAAGTGCCGTATTCAGCCAGTTTTTTATTGACAATTTTATCTATCTCTTTGCTGGATATGGAAATCCCTTTTTCTTTAGCAAGAATTTCAATTATTTTATCTTCAACAAGCTTATTGAAGAGTTCTCTTTTTTTAATTTCCAATCTTTTCCCGCCATCAGGAGTAGTAAAATCAATTCTTAGGCCTTCCTTTGACAGTTCCTGCGATTTGTAAAAATTTTCTACGGAAGCAAGATTTTTTTCGACATCATCCCAGTATATAAAATTAGTATGGTCAATTATAGCTGCTGGAAAAGGGACAGTTTTTGAAATTTTAGCAGCAATTTTTTTGCCAATAGCCGTATCTGTTCCATAAGCCAAAATACTGCTAATCCCGATAGCCACCACTAAAATAACAAGGATGGCATAAATAACAGTAGAGAGTTTTATTTTTTTCTCATCATCTTGCTCTTGCATATATTTTTTTATATTTAATTAGTCATATTTAAAGAAAAAATTCCACCACTTCAAGTAGTTTGGCACATATTGTTCGTTTTGAATTTGATTCTGCTGCGCGCCGGCAATTTGAGGTTCTCGAGAAATTTCCTGATTAACAACTATTACTTTTTCATCAGGCTTCTGCATATTCATTTTGTCTTTGGAAATTTTTTCAACAAACTCAGGGGTGCTGTAATATTCTATCTTCTTTTGTATCTTGGCATTTTCGTTTTGTATCTGCAGGGCTTCATTCTTTAGTTCATTGACTTCCTTTTCTATTCTTCTGTTGCGGTAAGCTTCCTGCACTGCACGCGTTGAAATTATCCCCGTCAAAATAATGCCCGCAATGAAAAAAACTATTGTAAACGAGATTTTCTTTTTCATTTTTCTGTGTTTATGACCTTATAGTCTTTTAATACATTCTAATGAAAGGCGCGAACAAAAAGCCAATCATTGAAATAACCGCCAGAATGGTTATTATGACCCAGATTACGTGTACTATTTTTTTTCTTCTTTTGTGACCCATGTTAATAATTATACCTAAAATTTAAAACAAGTCCAATTCTGTTTTTATATTGTTTTAACGTTTTAGCACTGCCAGATAAGCTTCGGATGGAATCTTAACTTTGCCGGTATTTTGCATTTTTTTCTTTCCCTTTTTTTGTTTATCCAAAAGCTTATTTTTGCGCGTCACGTCGCCTCCATAGAGCTTAGCAATAACATCTTTGCGATAAGGACGGATGGTTTCGCGAGCAATTATTTTTCCGCCGAGAGCAGCTTGGACCGGAATCACGAAATTTTGCCGCGGAATCGCATCTTTGAGTTTTTCTACAATTCTTTTTCCCTCACGATGAGCGTTCACTTTGGGCACAATTCTGGAAAGCGCTTCAACAATTTCTTCAGCCAGCAGAATATCCAACTTGACCAAATCAGACACGCGATAGCCGATAAGTTCGTAGCTCATAGACGCATAGCCGGACGACACGCTTTTCAAATCATCGTGAAAATTTACAATAATATCCATCAATGGAACTTCGAATGTCAGCAAAATTCTTTCCAAATCTATATATTCAGTATTTTTATATATTGACCTGAGTGAACTCATGAGCTCCATAATTCCTCCGAGGTATTTAGCCGGAGTGATTATATCCAGTTTAACATAAGGCTCCGCGATATTTTCCAAAACTGACGGATCCGGCATTTGTACTGTGGAATATATTTTTTTTATTTCGTCGCTACCTTTTAGCTTGATTTCATAAACAACACTGGGCGTCGTGATGGTTGGAGAAAAATTAAATTCCCGTTCCAAACGTTCCCTGACAATTTCCAAATGAAGAAGGCCCAGAAATCCGCAACGAAATCCTTTGCCGAGAGCCAGATTGCTTTCCGGCTCAAAAACAAAAGCGGCATCGTTTAGTTTTAGCTTTTCCAAAGCATCCCGCATCATATTATACGCATCCCCGTCAATCGGATATAGTCCAGCATAAACCATCGGCCGCACTTCTTTGTATCCGGGCAAACTCTGCACCAACGCCTTGTCGCCTTCGATTGTAATTGTGTCTCCGACTCGGCAATGTTCCACGCTCTTAAGCCCAGTCGCGATATAGCCAATATCCCCAGCGGTTAAAATAGTCGTTGGAGAAAAACCAGGTTTAAAATATCCGACTTCAACAACTGTGCTTTCAACATGATTTTGCATCATTCGGATTCTGTCATCTCTTTTGACTTCGCCATCGACAATGCGGACATAAGCCACCACACCTTTATACGTGTCATATTTTGAATCAAAAATTAGAGCCCGCAGCGGTTTGTCTTTTTCACCTTTGGGTGCCGGGATTTTTTCCACGATCGCTTCCAAAATTTTTTCCACGCCCAACCCGGTTTTTCCGGAAGCTTCCAAAATTTCTTCTTCTTTGCAACCCAGAATATGGACAATTTCTTTTTTAGTTTTTTCTGCATTGGCATTTGGCAAATCAATTTTATTCACTACCGGAATTATTTCCAGCCCTTGTTCAATTGCCAGATAGAGATTAGAAAGTGTCTGCGCCTGCACTCCTTTGGTTGCGTCCACCAAAAGCACTGCGCCTTCCACGGCTGCCAAAGACCTTGAAACTTCATAACCAAAATCGACATGACCTGGTGTGTCAATCAGATTCAGAATATATTCTTTATAATTCATTCTGACGGGTTGCAGTTTGATTGTAATTCCTCTTTCTCTTTCCAAATCCATCTGATCCAACAGCTGTTCTTTCATTTTGCGTTTTTCGACAGTTCCGGTAAATTCCAAAATACGGTCAGCCAATGTTGATTTACCGTGATCAATATGCGCAATTATGCAAAAATTTCGAACGTTTTTTTGATTATCTTCCATATTTTGTCATTTGTCATTATTGAAGGTATTTCCTAACAGCTATAAGCTAATAGCTAGAAGCTGCCCTAGATTCCCGTCACTTCTCCAGTATCTTCCTGAATAACTTTCTTGGCGCCGAAAAGTTTTCGCGTAATGGATTCTTTGAACTGGAAAAATTCTTTGACACGCAGGAAATAGCTGGCCGCGGCGAAAGCAATAGCACCGGAAATTCCGGCAATCATAAATTGGCGCAGCACCGCCAAGAAGGTGTCCAGTTCTCCACGGGAACCAACAACATATTTTGCAATTTGCGCAACTCCCCCGCCGATTAAGGAAGCTATAATAATTCTTACGGTCGAATCTAAAATTGTCTTTCCGTCAATGCTAGAAAGTTTTTTGCGCAAGAAAAAGAATAAAAGAATCGCATTTACAAAACTTGAAAGTGAAAACGCGATTGCCAGTCCAAAAATTCCGTATTTTCCAATCATGAGAGCTACTGTCAGCAAATTCACGGCTTCGCTTATCAAAGCTACATACAATGGCGTTTTTGTATTCTGCAGAGCATAAAAAGCTCTCGTCAGAAGCGGCAAAAGAGCTTGCGCCAAAAGGCTCATTGTCAAAAGTCCCAAGATCTGAAATGTCAAAATAGTATCGTTCCAGTCAAATTTTCCCGACCCCAAAGCTAAACGGACAGTCTGAGCGCGCAGGACAAAAATAAAAACGCTGACAGGAATGATAAAAAATAAAATTTGTCTAAAAGTCCGAGAGAAAGCACTAATAAATTCTTCTTTATTTTTTTGTGCGGCATAGGCGCTGAGCGACGGGAAAACAGCAATCGCGAATGAAATCCCAAAAAGTCCCAGCGGCGCACTTTGAATGTTGTTGGCAAAATTGAAAACCGCCAAACTGCCGGCTGCCAGAGTTGATGCAAAAATTGTTATAATCATGAAATTTATCTGCGTCACGGCAATTGTCAGCGTGCGAGGTATCATAAGTTTCAACACTCTGCGAACAGTAGCATCTTTTAGTGCATCAAAAAACGCGGGACGAAAATGAAAACCGGAAAATTTGACTGACGGATATTGCACCAGCATATGCATCACTGCTCCCAACACCACGCCCCAAGCCAATCCGATCGGACCCCAAAATTTCACAAAATAAACCGCACCAATAATTATGCCGATATTGTAAAAAATCGGCGCCAATGAATAAATCAAAAATTTCTTAAAAGACACCAGGATACCGCCGAAAATTCCGCTGATTCCCAAAAGAAATGGACTTAGAAACATTATGCGGGTCAGCGTTATGGTCAAATCCATTTTTTCGCCTGAAAATCCTGGGGTTACCAAATGCATCAGTTGCGGCGTAAAAATTGCTAGGATAACCAACAAAATTCCGGTTATGCAAATCTGCAAGCTTAAAATTCCCGAGGAAAGTTTCCAGCCGTCTTCTTCCCTTTTTTCCGTGATAAGCTGGGTGAAAACAGGAATAAAAGCGGCACTTAAAGCTCCAATGATTACTAAGTTGTAAATGAGATCTGGGATTCTAAAAGCGGCATAATAGGCATCCAATGTGTCACCAGCACCAAATTGACCAGCCAAAATGCGGTCGCGTAGCAAACCCAGAACACGACTGGCAATTCCGGCCAGAGAAATAATAAAAGCCGCCGCCGCAATTGACTGCGTCGGTTTTTCATTTAAAAATTTATTTTTTGCAAGTCTTTTTATCACAAATTAGAGTCTTTTTTATAATCAATAAACTTTCGTTATTTTATCTTAAACAAGCCAAAAAGTCAATCATCCATGCCAATTAATTTTAAATCACTGCTAATCCTGTTGAACTAGCAGGCCGCCTTTAGGCGAGCCTCGCCAAACATTTCTAAGTTACTGATAACCCAGTAGGGGTGGCGGGCGCAACAACATCGCTCGTTCCAACATATTCATAAGCCCCGATATCTGGACTAGCCCCTCTTTCTGTTCCGGCATAATCAAGGGCATAGGTTGCGCCTAAATCAGTCTTGCCATTATTTATCGGCAACGCTCCGATTTTCAAGCTATAGTCTTCATTTGCATAATCGGTAAAAATATCAGTTGCCAGAGCATCAGTATCAACTTGGCCGTTAGTTTCAGCAACTACGGTCCCATTTCCACTATAAGTACCGGTGCTTGCCAGATAAGAATTATAATCATGAACAACCGCACCTTCTGTTTTTGTAAGATTATCCATCCGAGGGCCAACGCAATTATAAAAAAGATTGTTATAGGCATAACTTTTATCTGTAGCAACATCTGACAACGTACCAGGAAATACAAACCCGGTAGAGGCATTTGTAAAATCTACATTTATCATAGTATTATGATGCACCTGCCATTGAAGGACGTTGTCAGTCTCAGAACTTGTAGAATTGCCAACAAATGCGTTTAAATCGGTTTCATTACTTTCCCCACTACCAATCATAATATTGTTATAAATAAGCCACCTATAATTTAATTTACCTGTTTCACTATATCTATGAGCTGAAATTGCATAAACCGTAGAATTAAAGAATGTGTTGCCACTAAAAGTTAAATCGTCTGATATACCAGCTGTTATCTGCTGGCCATGCGCATCAGCCGAGCTCCAATTATCTGCAAAATAGTTATCCCTGACTGTCCAATCATGGCCTCTGATAATCATGATATTTGTGTGTCCGCCAGAGAAATAATTATTTGATATGGTAATAGTATGTGAAGCAAGAGAAATATCACTAACAAGCGAATAAATTCCTGATCTAGTTTTTGTGCCATCTCCTATTCCACTATTAACCATAGCAACATGAGATATTATAATATTGTCAATTTGATAGCTGCTGCTTCCAAGATTGGGTATCCCGATTAATTGCTCTGAGTGTGTTGAGTCCGCTGGCACAACCTTAAAGCCATAAGTGCTGTAGTCGCTTCCGGATCCCACTTGTCCATCAATAGTGTAATATCCGGTTCGAAAATTAAGTCCTTGCAAATAAGTTTCTCCTGAAGCAGTGAATATCGCCTGACCATTATGATCAGTTGAGACATAGCCTGTTTCTGTTCCATGATCTGCCGCGGTTGACTTTTTGATCGTAATAACCAATTCTCCCGATTCTGCATCATCAAAAACATAACTTGCATAATTTCCGTCAGCAATATAATAGGTGTTACCCCTGACAAGGCTTGCCGGGAGGTCATCCAGAGCATTTGACCATGTTGAACCATCTCCGGGAGTTTGTCCGCAAACTGCAATGTCACAGATGTGAATGTTTGCCGCCATTGCATTTCCCCACAGCAAAAACCCAACGAAAAAAACTAGACATGAAATTATTCGCTTGAAAATTGTAAAATTGTAAAATTGAAAATTCATTGAAAATTGAAAATTATAAATTGAAAATTATTGGACGCTTAGTCCTGTTGGACTGGCAGGTGCAACAACATCGTCGGAGGCAGTCTCAATATCTGAAGATATTCCTTCATTTCCAGTCCAATCAAATGCTACTATATTGTATTGAGGAACTGGGCTGGACATAACATCCGTATCCAAATAGGATGTCGTATAAGAAGTTCCGATTTGTGAACCATTGCGATAAATTTTATAACCCACTCCTCCAATATTATCACCAGCTCTGTTCCAATATAATTGATGCGTATCATCTGAAAGAGTGAAAGCCGAAAGATTTTCCACTTTTGTTGGCGCTTCCTCGTCAGTCATATTTCGATAATCAGCCCACATCTCTCTGGCTAAAGTTGAATAAAAAGACTGATAGGCGTTTGGCAAAACCGATTTGCCCGTTGCTGCGTTCATAATAGGCAAAAACGGAGTCATATCTTCATAGACCCAGCGATCAGTATAATCAAGGAATGACTGGTTATTCCAGATGCTTTCCGCATTCATTAATCTCACCGCCAAAGCTATGCCTGTCCAACCCTTGGCTGTACAGCAAGTGCGATAACCTTCACACGTCTCTTCTCCAATATATAGACTGGGTTCACCCTCCAGAATCCAGTCAGATGGTTCCTTATGTTCATAAACAGTTCCAAATTTAACATCAGTTTCGTCCCAATTATAATTAAATTTATAGAGCACTTTAGAACCTGTCCATGAATATTTCCCTAGTGCAGTAGCAGGCAGATTCGAATCATTATAGTAATAGGTCAGGGTATCCTCAGCAAAACTCGCGTTGACATTTTTCATATTATCGTCATTCAAAACTATGCCAGCAAAAATAATCGGCAATTTGCGACCCAAAAAATGACCGCCCCAACCTCTCCAGCCATCGTTGCCAATACCGGTTTGCGTTACACCATACAAATCCAGACCCATTTGAACAAAATTAATCAGCATTTCTTCCTTCTCAGCATTTGAATAATTTAAGTTAAGTATGAGAGCTGCCTCTCCCACATCTCTGGAAACATCGCGACCATAACCTGCCATATTTTCATCTGGAGTAATTTTGGCTTCCAAATCAAAATCCCTGCCATTATTGTCCAAAAAAACTCTTTCAATGCGGCTGGCTTCATCATCCAAATCGATGCTTTCGCCCGCAGGCAGAGCCAGTTTTTGCAGTGCAGAATAATTTAATTCACTTTTATTGTGCTGAATGGTCTTGTCTGCTATAGCGTAGGACGGACGAAAACTACCTGCGGCCGGAGCTTCTGAAACCACAGTCAGAACCGCAGCAAACTTCAGCCGCGTATAATATCTATGCGTGGTTCCTAGAGGATAATTACTTATTGCTGATACCAATGAGTGACCACCGGAAATAGTTAGCGGGGTAGACACTGAAATATTTTTTGCCACATTCAAAGAATCGTCATAATTTCTCTGTCCCGAGTCATAGCCCTGCGGATTAGTAGTTTCTTTATGGTATGGATCCAACATTGCACCATTAATTGCACGCATTATATCTTGTTCGCCTTCATCAAAATCTGCAATATGATCTGAAACAATTTGATACGCAGGATCTATGGCCACAATATTGACCGGACCCAACACCCAAAAATCGCCATTAGCAAACTGTCCGAAATCATATTCCTTATCAAACTGCCAGGTAATTCCCCACTGACGAAGTTTGTCGGCCTTGCCGGATGGATCGATCCACGCAATCGTACGGTGCACACGAATATCACTGTCGCCTTCATCATTGTAAGCTCTCACCGCATAAGCATAGATGCCATAATCTGGAAGCGTATCGGACCAAGTCAGAGCAGATCCAGTTGGAACAGTTGCAATCAATTCATGGTCACGATAGATATGATACCCGGTCGGAACAGTTCCAAAAGGAGCTGTCCAATTTAAAACAACACTGCTAGGCGCCGTATATGTAAGCGTAAAATTTTCCGGCACATAGGGCGGATTTGCAGCAAAAGCATTTTTCACAAAACCAAAAAAACTGAAAAGAAAAATTGCACAGAAGAAAATAATTTTAAATTTCATATTATTATTTTTACTTTATAAGCTTTTAACTGACTGAAAGTCCTGTTGGGCTAGCGGGCGCAATAACATCGCTGGCTCCGACATATTCATAGGCGCCGATGTCAAATCCCGCTCCTGCTGGTCTCTCTGTTCCAATATAGTCAATATCATATGGCGATGTTAAAGTAAGCCCGGTATTGATAACATGGGCATCATTAGCAGTATCAGCAGTTATATCGATAGCATAATCACTATTGGCCAAATCAACGAAGGGGTCTGCCCCGTCATCATCAACTTGATTATGCGTTGCGGCAGTATATCCCGTTGAGTATATGTATGCATTATAATCGTGGACAATTGCGCCTGGTGAACCACCTGCATTAGTCAATGGCACACCATTGCAACCATAAAAAAGATTATTATAAACGTAACTCTTATTCGCAGCAACATCTGTAATAGTTTGAACAAGAACTGGAATTGCATCTATATTAATAAAAGTATTATTATAAACTTCCATTCCCCATATTACATCTGAGTCTGCGGTCATGGACGCAATGCACCTAGTAGACCCGGCAGTCATAGAATCAAAAATATTATTATATACTCTTGTATTTGTTATAGGAATCCCGCGCTGTATATGCGCGGCAATACAAAATACATTTGAATCTTTAAAAATATTATTATAAATATTAAAGTTATCAAGAGAATCAATATTAATATTTTGTCCATGAGCATCATAACCTGAAACATTATCGCTAAAATAACAATCATGAATACTTCCATCGCTACCGCCCAGTAGGCTTATATTTTCTTTAAAACCACTTGCATAAATATGGCCAATTTCTAAATCATTAAATTCCCCGCCCTCAGACGGACTAAAATTGTAGTTGATTCCATCGCTACGACAGACGTAAGGGTCACTATCAACACAAGATAAATGACCGCTTCCAATTAGCGCCAGATGCAGGAATTTATGACCTGCCACAACGCTTGTTCTTTCACCTACATCTTGCCCTAATGTGATTAAATTAAAACTGGTTTGATAGCCAGAAGGATTATCCACATCACCATAGGATGGATGCTGCAGCAGCTTAAAACCATAAGCCGCTATGTCGGAACCGCTACCTACTGAACCATCAATAGTTATATAAGATACTTCAATGGCAAAAACAAATTTTCTATAACTATTGCTAAAATCATCCGGCTGCTGGAATACGGCTTGGCCGTCGCCATAAGTGTCATTCCACCCGGTTTCCGTTCCATGCGCTGCAACAGTGGCTTTCTTTATGGTAATAGCTTTTATGCCATCATTGGCTGCGCTCGCAGTATCAAAAACATAGCCTCCATAATTTCCATCAGCAATATAATAGGTTGAACCGCTGTCTCCCCTGTCCAATGTTGCCGGCAAGGCCGTATAGGCATTTGTCCAATCCAAACCATTATTACTTCCTGTCGCATCGGCACGCACATAATAGTCAGCTGCCATCGCGTTTCCCCACGCCAAAAACCCGCTGAGGAAAAATGCACAGAATAAAAATTGTTTAAAATATTTTTTCATTTTGTTACTGAACACGTTACTGAACAAAATTTTCCTTGTTACGTAGCATGCTACGTAACAAAACAGCTAGGCAAACTTTTATTATTTCTTTTTAAACACCAATCCTTCAAAGTAATCTGTTTTTAGGACAGTTTCGTTCTGCAAGACATTATTTTCATTTTCAGCATCTTCCAATGAATTCCATTTAAGCTCGAAGCTCTCGGGATATTCGACGCGCGAAATAAAAGCACTGCCAAGGCTGCCTGATTGTTTTTGCGCCAAAAGCGAATAGGAATCCACTTGCTGTTCATCTCCGACTGAAACCCTGAATAATTTGAACGGCAGCATATATTTGTACGTGATTGTTGCAGTTTCTTGCGGACTAACATAAGTCCAATTGGCAAAAACTGTCTTGCCCGATTCTTCATATATGCGTGTTCCCGATTTCGGATCAATCGTCATATTGTTTTCTTCTTTTTGAACATCCTTATCTCTTTTAAATCCTAGTGTGTCATAATCCAAAGGCGGTTCATTTGTTTCGCGCGTTTGCCCGCTGGCTTCCAAAAGTGTTGATCCTAATGGCACATAAACGCGCATATAATCGGCATTTACTTTATTGAACCATTCGTATTCCGAATTGCCGCCCGTGTGTCTTCGCGTAATAGTCACAGTGTCAGTGATTGAACCATCTTCTTGTATTTCTGCTTTATGCTCGATTTTTTCTTCAATAACCGCATCCGTCTTGAATCCGTTTATATTAGTGTTTATAACGCTCACATAATCATTTTCCGTCGGAATTATTCTTCCGGACCAGCCTTGCTGCAAGATTATGTCTTGCAAATCTTTGTTTTGAAAATAGAACAGTATTTGTTTTTCATTGAGACCTTGCGCGAAAGCATTCGCAATTTTTGAAACATTTTCTATGCTTTTGTTCGCCAAAAGTTTTTCCAAGACAACCGGCGCCAAATCTGACAATATTTCTTTAGGTTTGTTTTTTTCTTTGTCATAATCAACTTCGACTTCATGTTGCGTAAGTTCCACAAAATTATTTGCGTCTAGCGTCACGCCGTAATCAGGCATATCAATGGGTCCGGTTATCTCTAAAAGTTTTTGCATCATGGTCGGCGTAATAGTAATGACTCCGTCCACAGTCGGACCGCCTGTTTTTTCATAGAAATAAACAGCCTTCTTTGCTGATTCCGGAAAGTCGGCAAACCAATTGCTGTCGTGCAAACTCCAGGCAGCACTGATTTTTTGGATAGGCTTGGGCGGGACAATTTTGGTTTTCAGTTGACCGTCCGGATTAAAAATTCCGTCGATAAAAAAATCTTTCACATGGCCATTGGAAATATTCAGAAGTCCATAACTGCCGATGAATCCCCCGGTCGGACGCATTTCGGAATTATTCTGGAATAAAAACAGATATTTTCGCGGTCCGTTGCCTCCCAAAAGATCGGCGAAAACATAGCTGTTATCCAAAAAAGAATCGAGCATTTTTCTGATTTCAGGCAATCCTTGTTTGAGCATCAAAAATTGATTCTGCTTGTCTTCTGGCAAGTCATCTATGGCTATCTTATCTATGTTTTCTTGAGCAGCATCCAATTCTGTTTTGGCATCAGCAGAAATTTTTTTAACCGACTCGAATATTTCCAGCAACGATACGCTTTCCTGTTTTGAAACATCAATAGGATTTTTTAATTCAGCTAAAATTTTCACTATTTCATTAACGGATTTGCCTGCCGCAGAAAAATGTTTGCCGGCTTCAATAGCGTTTTTGCCGGAAGAAATTTTTGACGAAAAAGGAATATACCGCGTAACGTCCAGCAGCAAACCGCCAACATCATCCAGTTGCTGCGATGCTTTGGAAAAATTTTCAAATGCCAAAGTAAATTGTTTTTCTGAACTTACAAAATTTTGATTAGCCATGCTGCTAATCGCCAAGGTCAAGTTTGAAAATCCGTCTTGACTCACACCCAAAACTTCCCCCTTGATTCCCAAGCTCTTGCTGGCGAAAGAAAGACTTCCAAATCCCAGAAAGATTACGGCAACTATTGCAGCAAAACTCAAAAAGGCTTTGCTTCCATCAAATCGGAATGAAAAAGCAGGAAAAGAAAAAACATCTCTCAGCGAAAATGATTTTTCACTAAAATCTTTTTTTATTTTCCAAGATTTAATTTTCTTTTGCTGCAATCTTTCGCTTTCAGTCTCTTCTTCAATCCATTTAGCCTGCTGCTCTCTGATTTTTTCCTGCTCGGCTGCAACTGTAGCTTCATATGCCAGACGCTGCTCAAGTTCTTCTTGAGCCCTTTTTTCTCTTTCTATTCTTTCTGTTTCCTGCCTGATTTCTTCTTCATGAATAAGCTGCCTGCGTAATTTTTCCTGAGCAATTTTTTCATTCTCTGCTTTAATTCTTAATTCCTCCTTAATTCTTAAATTTTTTTCAAATTGCCTGATTTGTTCTTGTCTAAACTTTTCCTGTTCAGCTTTAATAGAAGCTTCTCGTTCAAGATTTTTTTTGAGCCTATTTTGGTTTCGCAAAAAATTATCTTCATTTTTTCTTGATTCAGTGCTATTAACAGAATTAATTTTTCCCCAATCCAAACCACCGCTCTTATTGACCGGCTTGACATCAAACATTTGGGGAATAATCCTGTTTATCGGCATATTACTAATTACGAATTTTTTTATATATTTCCAGCGTCTCGCGCCCCATTTTTTCCCAGCTGTATTTTTTTATCTGCTCATAACCCTTGGTTATTAAATCTTGGCGCAACTCATCGTTATCCAGAATTTTCAAAACAGCTTCGTTTATGCTTTCAACGTTTTTACCCTCAAAATACAGCGCACTATCGCCCAAAACCTCCAACGCGCACGCATGATCGGAACAAAGCACTGGAACTCCTTGAGACATTGCTTCCAGCGGCGGGAGCTCAAACCCTTCGTATAGGGACGGCCGGATGTAGGCTAAAGATTCTTTCAAAACAACATTCAGGTCGCTATCGGGAACAAAACCGGCAAAAACAACATTCCCAACATTATTTTCCGCCACAAACTTTTTTAGCCGCTCATAAAAATAATCTTCTCCGCCCACAAACACTAAAGAAACATCCCTTTTCAGTTCTTCGATTTTCTTGAACGCCAAAACAAGTCGCTCCGGATTCTTGTGCGGATAAACATTCCCGACATATACAATATATGGCTTTATTATACCATAAGATTTGATAATTTCCTTGCCATTGGCAACGCTTTCTTGATTCTCTTTATCACAAGCCTCATAAGTCACAACGATCTTACTTTCGGGTATGTTTTTATAGACGCTTTGAATGTCTTTTTTGGTGAATTCCGACACCGTTATTATCTTTTGAGATCGATAAATGGCTGACCGAATGGCAATTTTGTAGGCTAAAAATTTAATCCAATACAAAATTGGACTCAACGTTGAATTTCTGATTGTTGGAAAATGAATCAAAATTAAATCGTGAATAGTGATGACAAATTTTCTTCGATACAAAAGCGGAACATTGAAATGAGGAAAATGAACGAAATCAAAATTATATTTTCGAAGCACTCTTGGGAAAAAAAGCTGCTCTGCAAAAGAATACCAGCGATAATCAGCCAATACTTTCTGGAAATTTTTATTCTTTGGTTGATATTCATCAAAATTTTCCCGGCGCAAAAAAACCACGTATTGATTTTGATCCCGGCCAGAGGCTGGTCCGTCTTGAGCGGAAATTTTTTCCAGATTTTCTATTAATTTTTGCGTATATCGGCCCAACCCTTTGCCAATTGTTCCGTAAAAGCGGGCATCAATTCCTATGATTGCCATGTTTGTCTCCGACTTGGTCGGGGCTACAAACATGAGCACCCCGCACCAATTCGCACAAAAAAATATTTTATTTTCCCCGCACTAAGCCGAAGGCGATTCCGTGAATTAAGCTAGTCTTTCGCCACAAACAGTCTTTGGAATTTGGTGCTGGGGCTAGCTCTATTTTACCATTTTTCAGGCATTAAAAAAAGGAGCTGTTTCCAACCCCTTTTTGTTGCAGATTTCTGCAAAATTAATGATCTGCGTTTGGCATTTTGTTCAGTTTATCCAACAACATCTGAAGGCAAGTCTTTTTATCATGATTTTCAGCTGCTTTCCAAAATGTTATGTTGGTAGCCACACTACCCCCATTGGGAATAAAAAAAATGTCAATGATACTTTTTGCAGATCTACTGTTTTTCTTTTGAGCAATCGTCTCACCAATCATTGAATCCGCATTTATCATTTTTCTATCCTCCTTAAAAGTTTTGATAAAAAACAACTATAAAAACTACGACTCACGATAATAAGCTATGTTTTACTACTTGTCAATAGTCTTGGAAAAAATCTTCAGCAGTTCTCTAGCTGATGTTTTCCAATTGAATTTAATAGCCTGTTTTTGGGCTTGTTCTTTTAAATTTGCGCAAAAATCACGATTTAGCAAAACCTCTTTCATTGCCAAAAAAAGCTCGTCCGGCTTGTCTGGATCAATCATAATTGCGCCGCTACCGGCTACTTCCGGAATTGAAGACGTGTTGGAAGCAATGACTGGTAAAGCGCAACGCATGGCTTCCAAAACGGGAATGCCGAAACCTTCAAAAAAAGACGGATACACAAAAAGCGATGCCAAAGTATACACGGCCGCCTTATCTTCATTGCGGATACAACTGGTAAAAATAATATCCCCCGTGAATTTAGACTCGCGCATAATATCCAGAATTTTTCCAGTCTTCCAGCCCTTGCCGCCGGCGATAACCAATTTATATTTTTCCAGCTGCGGATTGTTCAGGCTCCGTAATTGATCGTAAGCTTTCACGATAGTCGGGATATTTTTCCGCGGCTCGACTGTGCCCAGATAAAAAACAAAATTAAAGGGCAGATGATATTTTTCTTTGACTTCTATAAGTTTGGGATCATTGCGGTCAACTTGCTCAAAATTTTCGTCTACGCCATTATAAATCCTTTGAATTTTCTGCGCGTTTATTTTCCACTGCGAAACAATATCATTTTTTGTGGAATCTGAAACAGCAATAATCTGATCAGCGCGCCGAGCCAGTTTTCTCGGATTTAAAATGCTGTGCCAAAGCTGTCTTTTCAGAGAGAAAGATTCAGGAAAAATTTCATACGATAAATCGTGAATAGTCAGCACCAGTTTTGTTTTTTTAGAAAGCGCAATGAAATTTATATTTGGCATGAAAAAAACATCAACGCCGCCAATCATTTCATCAGCGTATGGCCAGTCCAAATACCAGAAACATAAATTTAAAATTTTGTTCGGATAGTGAAATTGCTTGATGCTGACATTCTTATATTTGGAAAATATTTGCAAATCAAAATTAGATCCATGAAACGAATTCAAAAACAAAACATATTGATTTTTTTTGTCCAATTCAAAAAGCTGCTCAAGAATATTGATAGTATATTCTTCAACTCCCGTTCTTTTCCCGTCAGTCAAGCATCTGATGTCAATTCCAATACGCGCCATATTTGTTGTTTATTAGCTAATTTCGACGTTATTTCATCATATATCAATCCTTAAAATTATGCACTATTGACATTTATGGCGTTTTGGAGTATAAAAAATATTCTCAGCTATTTAAAAATACTGTCGGTATTACGTTAATTGCCGACTAAATATAAACTAAAAAAGGCCCCGAAAGGCCAGTAGGAGGGTTTATGAAAAAAAGAATTTTTGTTTTAGCTTTTTTGTTTGTTTTTTTTGGTGTTATTCTGGGATGTACGGGACTTAACGAGTCCATAGCCCAAAGCGACTTATACATCCAGGCGATGCAAGACAACACGGTTGTCGCTTTAAAGGAAGATTTGGATCCCAGAAGTATCAAGGTATCTTTCGATCACAATACCTCATCATACTGGCAGCAATCAAGCTGGTGGTATGCAGAACTTTCTGATGGCAGAAAGTACAAATGTAGCAAACTGCAGCAGACACCTTCCGTTTGTATTAAAATGTCTTCCAAATCGACTGCCCCTGCAGCAAATGGGCAAATGAAAAAGCGGCGGCCGCCGCACAAGTAATAGGCTAAAAGCCTGCACGGGAATCAATCAAAAGATCATCGGATCTGTGATTGATTCCCTTTTTTATTGTTCTGTATTTTCTAAAAGCTATGAGCTAACAGCTAGAAACTACTCTTGTGTTTCTCAGTTTCCTTTTCAATAATCTCCTTCATTTTTTCCTTGAAAACTTCCCGATCAAATTTCAAAACTTTTGATCTGATGTAACTAGGATCAAAAGATAATTTTTTAAATTTTTCCACCGCTTCAATAATCGCCTTGGGCGATTGCTTGTCAAAAAACACGCCCATCTTTTCTTCTTCCATGTGTTCCGGAATGTCTCCCCCGCGATAGGCAATCAAAGGTTTGCCTGAAGCCAGAGCTTCGATTGCCACGATGCCGAAATCTTCTTCCTGCGGAAAAACAAAAGCTTGGCATTCGGCATAATATTTTTTTAATTCTTCATCATCAACCCGACCTAAAAATTCAATGGTCGGTCCGGCCATTTTCTGAAGGCGCTTCATTTCCGGTCCGCGACCGATTATTTTGAGAGGCAATCTCATTTTATTAAAAGCCTCAATAGCAATATCATGTCTTTTGTATGTGATAAGCCGGCCAACCATCAAAAAATATTTTTGTGGCTGCGCATTTTCCATGATAGCAAATTTCTGCGTATCTACCGGCGGGTGCACTATTTCCGCTTCTTTGTGATAATATTTTTTAATCCGGCGCGCAACAAAATTTGAATTGGCCACAAAAATATCCACTCTGTCAGCGCTGACTTTGTCCCAAAGCCGGATATAATTCATAGCAAAAGGTATAAGTCTCTTTACCAGCCTTGGAAAATAAAAATCGCGCGTATATTTCTGGCAATCGTCCCAAGCATAGCGCATCGGAGTGTGCATATAGCAAATATGCAGAGTTTCCGGTCCGGTTATAATGCCCTTGGCATAGCTGGAAGAATCAGAAACAACCACGTCATACTGCGAAAAATCAAATTGCTCAATCGCCAGAGGCATAAGCGTCGGAAAAATCCGATGCCATTTTTTGGCAAAAGGAAATTTCTGGAGGTACGAAGTATAGATGCGTTTGCCGTCAAAAACGCCATGCACCGATTCTTTATTGTGTATGATCGTATAAATAGGCGCGTAAGGATACAGCTCCGTCAGGCATTCCAAAACACGTTCGGCTCCGCCGAACTGGACCAAATAGTCATGGACAAAAGCAATACGCATATAAAGTTCATAAAGTTTATAATGTTCATAATGTTCATAAAGCATTTGAGTTCTACTTTAAAAACTTTATAACTTTACAAACTTGCAACTTTAAGATCAATTAGCATGAGTTGCACTTTTCTATTTCCATTCCATTCGTCTTTCTGAATATTGCAAACAATATCGACATTATCCCCCGTTTTTATATCGACATATTTTTCATAACCGTTGAAGCTGATGGCTTCAAAAATTTTCGGAATCCCGCCTCGCGTCGACGAGCGGTCGTTTCCGCGAGTCGAGGCGGGTCCTTTGGCCGCCAAGAATAATTTTACATGTTTATTGCCGTTGCCGACTACCCTTTTTTCTTTCACTTCCAAACCGCTTATCAAAAATATGGGTTCCGAATTTCCTTCTCCAAAAGGCTTGAGTTTTTCAAATTCTTCCGCCAGTTCAAAATTTATATCCTGCGCTGAAATTTCAGCGTCAATTTTTATTTCCTCAGAAAGATCAACGCCCTTGAGTTTTTCAGAAATAAGTTTATTCATCTTTTCGTAAAACTTATCCAGATTTTCATTTTTTACGCTGACTCCGGCTGCCTGAGAATGCCCGCCGAATTCAACCAGCAGCTCCCGGCATTCTTCAATTGTTTCAATAATATTTATTTGAGGAATACTGCGAAAAGATCCTTTACTGATATCTTCGCATTTTTGAAAAACTGCCGTCGGCTTATTGAATTGCTGCGCAATCTTGCCCGCCACTAGACCGACAACGCCCATGGAAAAATGTTCATTGATAGCAAAAATGAATTTTTTGTCCTTATAGATGTTTTGCGCCATTATTCTGATTTCTTCCGCCATCTTTTCCGTAATTTTTTGTCTCTCGGTATTATTCGCTTCCAGTTCCAAGGCAAAATCACGAGCCCGAACAACATCTTTTTCCATGATAAGATTGTAGGACAAATTGGCGTGATTTATCCGGCCAGCCGCGTTGATCCGCGGAGCGATATAGAATGAAACTTTTTTTGTATCCGGCAAAGTCCCTTCGTTGATAATTATCCTGCCAACCGTAAAAAGTTCTTTGAGGCCCACTCGCTTTGTTTTTGCAAGAACAGTAAGGCCATATTTGGCAAAAAGACGATTTTCAGAAACAAGCGGAACACAGTCAGCGATCGTGCCGATAGCCACCAGATCCAACAGCCATTTTGTCTGCTCGATTTTTTCCGGCAATAATTTTTGATAAACCGCCTGCACAACTTTGAACGCCACTCCCACTCCCGCCAAGTCAGCAAAAGGATAACCAGAATTATCCATATGCGGATTTATAATAGCGTAAGCAGGAGGTAAAACCGCGGGAACATGATGATGATCAGTAATAATAACATCTATACCTAAAGAATTAGCTTTTTCAATTTCCGCAAAACTGGTTATGCCGCAATCAACTGTCACTACCAATGAAACATTTTTTTCTTTGAACATATTGACGGCTTCTATGTTCATTCCGTAACCATCAGTGCGTTTGTCCGGAATATACACAAAAGACTCTACTTCAAGAGCGTCTAGTGTTTCTTTGATCATTATCGAGGCTGTTATCCCGTCAGCGTCATAATCCCCGGAGATCGCAACGATCTGTTTTTTATCTCGCGCTTCGTCTATCCTTTGCACGACTTTTTCCATATCACCAAAAAGAAACGGATCGTTGGAATCGGTTTCATAGTTTGGAGAAATAAATTTTTTTATTTCATCTTCGGTTTTAAATCCGCGGGAAAATAAAAGCTGTGTTATCAGCGGACTCAGTGAAAGTGAGAAATCTTTTGGAATTTTATTATCCTCATTAAGCGACCATCTTGCCATAACAGTTATAAATCCTAAGCACTAAATCCAGAATCCTAAATAATATCAAAATCTAAATGATGAAAATAAAATATTTCGAATTTGAAATTTAAAAATTGGGATTTGTTTAGAAATTAGGCCTTAGAAATTAGAAATTTTCATTTAGCTACCCATCCGCACTTCGGGCAGACAAATCTGGTTTCAAATATCCGTTCTTGGGCATTTGTAAGTTTCATGTTAAGCACCAGTTGTTCATTGCAATCCAAGCACAAAAAATTTTCCTGAAAATTCAACTCTTTGGCTATCTTTTTAGCGTCCAGCTTTTCCGGATTAAATTCAAGCTTATATTCACCCCCGCTTTGAGCAAAAATTGAACCAATTCTTTCAACCACTTCAATCGGCCGAGTTATGTCGCGGATAATAAAATCTTTGGCTCCCAAAGCATTAGCACGCTGCTGATCTTCTTCGCGTCCCATGTGAGATGAAATTACTACCGGAATATTGGCTGTCATAACGGTTTTTTTAAGAGCTTCCATCATAGCAAATCCGTCCATTCTCGGCATCACAATTCCGGTAAAAATAACATTCGGCATATTCTTTGAAGCGATATCAAGGCCATCAACACCATCCCCGGCTTCCAAAACTTCATAATTAGCGTTCTTAAAAATTTCTACATACAATTCTCGAAGAGCTACATCATCGTCAACTATGAGAATTTTTATTTTTTTGTCATTCATATTTTTTATAATTAAATTATTATTTTAATATCAACCGCACTGGCCTTCCTGCCATCATTATAAATGAAAAGCGGATTAATATCAAAGCCATCTATGTCACTATTTTCCAAGGCAAAATCCATAATTCCCTTGATTATTTTGGAAAATTCTTCAGCATCATAAGCTTTTTGTCCGCGTGCGCCTTGAAATAGAAATCTGATTTTTCCCGAAAGCACTTGTTTTTTTATCTCCGCCTCGGACATCGGCGGAAGAAGAAAATCAGCCATATGAAAAATTTCCGTATAAATTCCGCCCAAACCGTACACAATCACCGGACCAAAGATATCATCTTTTTTAATGCCTAAAATAATTTCGACTTGTTTTTGCTGCATCGGCTGAACAAGAACTTTTTCGCCGGGAAAATTTTGACCAAGAGCTTTTAGCGCTTCTTCCAGCTCGCCAGAATTTTTTATGTTTAAAATAACTCCCTGTTTATCGGATTTATGTAGAACTTTGTCGCTGTCAATTTTTGCCACCACCGGAAATTCTTTTATTTCCGGTTTTTCTCCATCAGCCGAAACAATCCAAAACGAGCCGGAATCTATGCCATATTCAAGCATAACATTTGCCGCTTCGGAGAATGAAAGAGCTCCCCTTTTTTGCTCCCGTGCATTTTTGATGATGTTTGAAACTATTTTTTTGCAGTCAGCATTAGCGGCATATTTTTGTTCGTCTGTTTTCTCATTTGCAAAAATACTCCATCTGTAATATTGGTCTAGCGCGCGGACGCAAGATTCCGGATTAGAAAAATTTGGAATATTATTCTGTTTTAGATGCAAAACGCCATTTTTTATCCGTTCGCCCCCGATAAAAACAGCTGCCAAGGACATTTTATTTTTTTCTTTGACCGATGTGATAATCTTGGCAATTTCTTCTACTGGCGTCTGCTGTTGCGGGGTAAGAATGCAAATGGTCGAGCCCGGATTTTCCTTTTTGAGCATTTCCAATATATTTTGGTAGCGATCAGCCCCCGCATCGCCCAAAAGATCAATAGGATTGTGCACGGATGATTCGGACGGAAGTTGTTTTGCAAAATTCTCTTTAGCTTTTTGGCTAAATTCCATCAAAGCTATTTCTTTATTTTTAAAAGCATCCGTGGCTAAAACGCCTGCGCCGCCCGCATTTGTTATAACTGCCATTTGACCATTTTTAGGCGCATCCGTAAAAGAAATAAGCCCTAACAAAGCGAAAAAATCATCCAGATTATCCGCCCTTATGATTCCGGCGCTTTTGAACGCGACATCTACTATTTCATCACTGCCCGCCAGCGCTCCCGTATGCGAAGATATGGCTTTTTGAGCCTGCTCCGTCTTTCCGGCTTTCAAAATTACAATCGGCTTTTTTTGTGAAACTTTTTTGGCTACTTTCAAAAATCGAGATCCATCTTTTATTCCTTCCAAATACATGCCAATAACCTTGGTTTCTTTGTCTTCGGCCAAATATTCCAAAATATCAGCTTCATCAACCTGCATCTGATTGCCGATGGAAATAACATTTGAAAATCCCATGTGTTCTTCTTTGGCTTTGTCCAGAAGCCCAACTATCAGCGCCCCTGATTGTGAAACAAAAGCCACATTGCCGGCTTTGGGCATTCCGGCTGCAAACGAAGCATTCAGATTAACTATTGGATTTATAAAACCTAAACAATTCGGACCCAAGATGTTCAAGTTATTTTTTTTCGCCAAAGCAATGAGTTCTTGCTCTCGTTTTGCGCCTTCAGCTCCTATTTCTGAAAAACCGGCTGAAATAATGACGAAATTTTTCACGTTTTGCATGCCTTCTTTCACCACACCCAGCACAAACTTGGCTGGCACGCAAATTATTGCCACGTCAATTTCTTTTTTGACAGCAGAAAGAGACGGATAACAACGCTTGAATCCGAGAAATTTATAAGCAGGATTGATCAAATAAGTCTTGCCTTTGTATCCAAGTTTGGAAATATTCTCGGCAATAATTGTGCCAATTTTTCCTTTTTTATTGGAGGCTCCCACAATCGCAATCGATTGCGGACTGAAAAGTTTTTGGTACGTATTTTTTGTTTTCATCCAGCAGTAGAAATTCAAATGGCCTTTGGCCAAAAAATTCTTACTAAAAAATTATAATCTTGTTTTAATACGTTACTTAACCTCAAAAACACATCCAACAGAATTCTTTTTGAATTTTCACTGCTGGATTCATATACATATATTATAGTATTTTTTTGGATATTAGTAAATAAAAAAACAGGCCGCTAACTTGACCTGTTTTTTGACATAAATGATATTTTTTAGAGTCCCACTTTTCCCAATTCTTCAATAATTCTTTTCTGCTCGCGATTTGGATTTTTGGGGATATCCACGACAATCGTCACCAGCTGATCGCCCCGGCCGTAATTTCTGCCCAATTGCGGCACACCCCTGCCCTTAATGCGGAAAACTTCTCCCGATCCTGTCCCTTCCGGAATTTTCATGGTAATTTCCCCGTCAATTGTTCTGACATTTATTTTGCCTCCCAAAACGGCCAGAGAAAAAGATATATGTTCAGTTGAAACAATGCTATTGCCCTTCCTTTCAAATTTAGAATGCGGCCGCACATGCACGGTCACATACAAATCTCCAGCGGCCGCGCCTTTTTCGCCGGCTTCGCCGTATCCTTGCAATGAAATGGTCTGCCCGTTTGAAATCCCAGCCGGAATATCAATGCTAATATTTTGTTCTTCTTTAATTCTTCCGTCCCCGCCGCACTTATGGCATTTTTTGGAAAATATTTTTCCTGTTCCGCTGCATTTTGGACAAGTCACGACTTGCGCGAATGTTCCGAAAAAACTGCGCACAGCTTTCCGGATTTGCCCGCTGCCTTTGCATTCTGGACAAGTTTCTTCCTTGGTTCCCGGTTCGCCTCCGCTGCCGTGGCAAACATCGCAAACCACGCGCCGCAAAAGTGAAACATTTTTTTGAACGCCGGAAACCATCTCTTCAAAACTTATCTCTGCGTCAATTTGAATATCCCGGCCAGCTTTGCGCGAATCACGCCTTCTGCCACCACTAAAATTGCCGCCAAAAATATCCGAGAAAATATCCTCAAAGCCGCCACCGCCAAAATCAAATCCTTGTCCGCCGAAACCTTGCTGAAAACCACCAAAATCCCATTGTCCGCCTTGGGAGGAAAAACCCTCAAACCCGCCGGCCTGTCCGCCACCTCTTTGTTCGAAAGTTCGGCCGAACTGGTCATATTGCTGACGTTTGGTTTTGTCAGAAAGCACTTGATAGGCTTCGTTGATTTCTTTGAATTTATTGGAGTCCCCGCCTTGTTTGTCAGGATGATGTTGATGCGCTAACTTGCGATAAGCTTTTTTGATCTCATCGTCTGAAGCATTTTTATTAACTCCCAAAATTTTATAATAATCCGCTGCCATATAATTTATTATTTATCGATAGCACAGAATTTATATATTTATTTTTTCGTGTAACTTAACGCAGGCGCTAGCAAAGTTTTAATTAACAAAATAATCCACTAGACTGCCGTTATAATAGCCCGGAAGAAAATTAACCGCGCCGAGCAGTGAAGTGAAAAAATAAATATATAAATCCTGACTTATCCATATTACACCCAAATAAAAAAATTAGCAATCCCTACCATTGAGTGCTAATTTATCCCCTGTAGCTAAGAATTGAAGCATTAAAACTAAACAATCATTTCCCTCTCCACAGTTATGGTTTTTATTTCAACCAAGCCAAAATAGACCATGATTTTAAATATAATAAAAACCAAGAAAAACCACACAACGCATAGGACTGAACCTATCGGCCAAATCGTAAGAAATAGTATGGCGGCCACTAAATAAGAAAATAGGTTTGATCTCTCGTCTCCGTCCACGCGTGGACGAAAATAGTCGTTGATTTTTTTGTCTATAAATCCGGCAAACACATCGGAAATCTCTTCGGTGCCGGATATTTTATAGCCAACCATCTGCGAAAGCTGTTTGCGCCCCTCCTGCAAAACAAGCTCCTGATTTTTTTTGGAAAGATTCTCCGTTGAACTCGAAATTTGTTTTCGCGCTTCCTGTTTCAAGGCCTCTCTTTGCTCCGAAGGTAAATTTTCGGAAATTTGTTTTTCTATTTCGCTGTCAAAATTCATCCCCAAAAGAACATCTTCCGTATTTTCTTGTTTTGATTTTATGATAATAAATTGATCAACTGTGATGCTTTCCTCTTTTATTGTCTTAAAATTAGGATTTATCATGACCAAGACTGGTTCAACAAATTTACTGGTAACTGAGGCAGTGTCAAGTCTAGGAATAATCTTTTGTCCGTTACTGCTGTTCATCATAAAAAAATATTGGCTGCAAATAATCACTGCCAAAGCCAGAATCATTCTAAATTTTCCCGTATAAAGGGATTTCCATAAATCTATCTTAATATTAAGATCGAGGTCTTTTTTGATGGCACGCATAGCCGTAAGCATCAGCAATGTACATAGCACCAGAATGACAAAATGCCATTTGGAAAAAACAAGAATCAGACTGAAAAATAAGGATAAGATAACCACAAATTCAAAAGCTACTTCCTGACGAATAAAAATTGCCATGAGTGACAAAGAAATCACATAAACAGAAAAACAGAGCGCTGGAAAAAGCCAGGCGTTTATTCCAGAAAATTCCAGCACATGACGAAGCATAAACCAGGAAAAAAATCCCGAAATTAATGTCGTTCCAAATAAAAAATATTTTAGAATTGTTTGTTTCATTTCTTAATATTAACAATCCATAACAGTATACCACATTTATTTATTATAAAAAAATAAGAGGCAGATGCTTCGATAAGCATCTGCCTCCATAAACTATCACACCCAAGCGCCTCGGTCTCTTAATTTTTTAAGAAGTTCAAGGCCTCCAGTTTCCAAAATAACACCAGCAATTTTTTCCCGGCGCTTCGGGGTATTGCCGGCAATATGGAGTATTTTATTAACATACTCCGTTATCTCTCGCCTTTCCTTTTTTAAGAGAAATATTCTCATTAAAAAAGCTACTGCTGACCGCATCTCTTTCTTGTTTTTAGAAACAAGAAAACCAAAAAAATCATCCGCTTCCGTCTCTCTTAAGAGCCTTTCAAATCCTGTCATTTTCCCCTCCAAAAAGAATTATTAAAAAATATTTATTATTTTAAACAGCTCCTGCAAAGGTCTATTTAAGCACATTTATTGTGTCTTGTCAATAGCAGAGAAACACCCGATTTAACAGGTGTTTCTTGGGCTATAATTGAATTTCTAATGAATTTATAACCAATTTTTATTAAGGCATTTTTGGCAGATTTGACATGTCTGGCAAAGTGGTTCCTGCTGGAATTTTATTCATCATCCCCTTCATCATCTCGCACATGTCCTGGAACTGAACATCACTCGGAACGCTGACATCAACTGAAGCTATCGGCTTGCAAACAAGACTGCTAGCGTTTTCAAAAGCTTTCTCTGGATTTTGAGCTGGAACAGCTGCTTCCTGTCCCTCAACTTTTGTTTTTGGCAAATCTTTTAAACAATTTACTGACAATTTTGTGGCCGTTGGAAGGCCTTCTCCCCAAGTATACATAACCTCATCCTTCATTACTGAATACGTTTTTTTGCCGCCAACCTCTGTTACGGATTTATAATTTTTACCATCAAACTGCATGGTTGTTTTAACCCCACTTCCATCAGCTTCGGCAGCACTGACACACTCCATTTTCTTTCCCGATTTCATGGCTTCCGTGATATCAGAGAATGAACTTTTTTCTTCTGCGACTTCTTGCTGCGGCGCTTGTTTTTGCACGGTGTTTTGGTCAACAGAAGCCGGCTTTCCGCAACCGGAAAGAACAAGGGCTGCTCCAATGACAACAACACCTAAAAGTGCTCTCTTCATACTTTTTATTTTTTAATAATTAACGATTTAATTATACCACTTTTTTAAAAAATTACTATTTTCCGGATTTTTTACAAAGTTTTAGGCGTTGTCCAGGTTTAGAAACAACGCCTATTTTTTGTTTTGCAGCATGATCCATGATCATGCCGCTTCTTGCATTCGCGTCAACAGATTTGTCTGCGTTTGCATTTTGCGTACTGTTAATACAGAAAATCCGCCCGGATGCATTTCTTCCAGCAAGCTGATGGCATCTTTTTCTGATTTACTATCAGCTACTGTACAAACAATTGTAAACTCTTCGCGATACCTGAATCCGTATGTTGCCCTAAAAATTGCCATAAAACACCCCCCAACGAATATTTTATTGCCTACATTAATTATAGCACTTTTTAGTTATTCTGTAATGGATACACTTTCAAAAAATCGTATTAATTTTTTACTTATTATTTACATCTTTATTCCCAAAAAATTTTTTAGTCATTGCAATAAAAACATTCCAATTAAAAACAACATGCAAAACAGTGGCCAACATCATTATTATTCCCGCCCAATTATGGACCGCGCCCCAATCATGCCTTCCCCAGCCTAAAAGTTCACTATGGATTCCTCTGCCTTCGCTAGGCGGCAAAAAAAAGAAAATCAGAACTCCCGTGACCGCAGTTAACAAAAAGGAAACCAAAAGAACCAAATCTACAACATACTTTGTTTTTATTTTTTCCATATTTTTTTAAAAAAAATTATTTAACATTTTTATTATAGCACATCTGAGTGTCACAGCTATTTTCTTAATGCTTCAAGCGCCAGAAAGAACCCGGCAATTGAGTCATTCACGCAGATTTCTCCTTTTGTAATCATTTCTAAGACTTCTTTTTCGCTTTTCACAAGAACTTCTATATCTTCGGTTTCATCGAGCTTAATTACTTTATTCTGAACTGCATTTTTCGCCAAATAAATATATATTTTACCTATTGCCTTTGTAGGATCGGCAAAGGTTGTTGATAGCAATTGTAAACTATCCGAAGAATACCCCGTTTCTTCTTGCAATTCGCGCTGAGCCGCTTTTTCGGGAGCCTCATTTTTGTCTACAAAACCAGCCGGAAATTCAACAATGATTTCATCAGCTCCGTGTTTATATTGACGAACTAAAACAAATTTACCATCTTCTGTTATTGGCACAATTAAAGCCACATAACCCTTGAGCCAAAGAAAATACTCGCCGAGAATTTTTCCATTCGGCAATTCCACTTTGTCCTGGCGAAGTTTGAACCACTTGTGATCAAAAGCCATTTTTGAAGAAATTGTTTTCCATTTTTGCATAGTTTTTAATCGTTTAATTTTTTAATAGCATTTTCATAAAATAGCCTTGTAAGTTTGCGGGCCTTTTCGGAAGAAAGACGCGCAAATTCAGAATCGAATTTTTCTTTCAATTCTTTTTTGTCCTTTCCCTCTTGAATAAATTTCAGCGCATTATTTTCCAAAAGACTTATGCTGTCGGCATCCCGCAGCAAATCTCTTTCGGCCGTTCCGCCCAAGCTATGTTCAGCAATCAATGTTTTTATTCTGGCAATCGCCACTTCATCATTAAATCCATTTTCTCGCAAAAGTTTTTCCGCAAATTCAGCCGATCTCTTTCCATGCCAATCCAAATATTCTTCATCGAATTCATCATTACCTGTTTTTGGAGGTTTAACTTCGCCGTCTCTAAGCGGAAAAACGCGTTCTATATCATGACAAACCGCGGCAATGTAAAAAGCCTCATCAGCTTCGGGATGAATCTCTTTGAGCCAAAAACCTGTCCGCAGCATATGCTCCGCCTCAACATTATTTTCTCGTATATAATTTTCAAGTTTTTGAATAATTTCCATTTCCTAAATAATCTTATTTTCAATCAGAAAATCTTTAATTCGCAAGAACATTTTTTCATGTCCTTTTGAGTTTGGATGCAGTCCTTCTTCTAAGTCATCATCATTTAATAAATCCAACATCTCAATAAACAGCAGTTTATTATTGCCACAAATTTCTTTTATCTTAGCATTATAGAGTGCTGCATTTTCTTCGTCGAAATATCTTGTTTCATCCCAGGGAACAGGCATAAGTCTTGTTTCATCGATTTTTGTCAGCCCGACAAAAATAATTTCTTTGGTAAACTTTTTCGCTTGTTCAATAAGTTCCAGCAAATTCTGTTCGAATTTTTGGAGTGAAACGTATGGATTATCTTTAGAATTGATGTATTGCGAATCGTTGATACCAATCGCAATCATTATTGTATTGGGATTTCTGGCTGCATTTTCATTGGAAAATCTTTTCAGCAATTCCTCTGAATTATTTCCACCTACTCCAAGATTATAGACTTCAAAATAATCCTCTGCTTTGCTGTTTAAATAATTTTTCAGACGATTTGCCCAGCCGCCCATTTCACTATCACAAGCTCCCCAGACTATACTGTCACCAAAAATATTAATAATTTTTTCCATAATGTTTTAATAAAGAATTTTTTTGGATACACTTTTAGACGACCGCACTTTAGTGTATCCAGGAAAATTTTATACATTTTTTGCATTTTATAGGCACCATATGAAGTGCGTAGGCGAAATGCAAGTGATGAGCGTTAAAAATTTTGTGAGGAGCGAAGCGGAATTGAAATTTTAGCGAAGAGCGCCGCATTTGCCCCAGCATCTTCATCCGGTGCGACTTTCTTTTGTAACTTTTATTATCCTAGAAAGAAAAGTTAATACGTCTTTATCATATCAAACCCCCTTATTTTTGTCATTTATTAGCCGCAAAATTGCACCCTCTAAAAGTCCTTGCATATAGCCTCATTCCGCCCTGCTATTGACATTTAGCTCATTTTGGAGTATAATAGGGAGTTGGTAAAAAAATAAAGGAAGGAGGGTTTTTTGCATGCTATAGAAAACAAGGGAGGCGGCGGCCTTCTCAAAAAAACGCGAAGGTATGAAGCCTTTTTGCCTCTGCACCGAAGGGAAAACGCTGATACAAGGTATCGGCAGACAAAAACCTCGGGAGCGGTACGCGGGATGCCTGCTATTACGGTAATATTGCGCCGGCCGTAATATGCTGAAAGCTTCAAGAATGCCTGCTTCACTTCATCTAGTGAGCGGGCTTTTTTATATCTTATTACAAAAGAGTCCCGATTTTAGTCGGGACTCTTTTTGAAGTTTATTCTTTTTTATCCTCTGGCTTCTCGCCTTCTTTATTAGGTTCAACCTCAGCGTCTTTAGGGCCGTCTGTAGCCGAGCCAGGTTTTCCTTCTGTTCCTGCGCCTGCTGCCCCACCTTGGGCAGCTTGGGCATCCTGCGCTGCTTTATATAATTTCTCGCCGATCTTTTGGGCAGCTTGGGAAAGAGCTTCTGTCTTGGCTTTGATGGCATCAAGGTCTTCACCATTCTTTACTTTATCAAGTTCTGCCAGCGCATCTTCAACTGGTTTCTTTTCATCGGCTGTGATTTTGTCGCCGGCATCAGTTAAAGCTTTTTTGGTTGTGTAGACAAGCGTGTCAGCCAAATTGCGCGCTTCTACCAATTCTTTTTTCTTTTTATCTTCTTCCGCGTGCATCTCAGCATCTTTTTTCATTTTTTCAATTTCATCTTTAGAAAGTCCTGAGGAAGCTTCAATTTTAATGGATTGTGATTTGCCGGTCGCTTTATCTTTGGCCGTCACGTTCAGAATTCCGTTAGCATCAATATCGAATTCAACTTCAATCTGCGGAATACCGCGTGGGGCTGGTGGAATGCCATCGAGCAAAAATTTTCCAAGAGTTTTGTTGCCGGAAGCCACTTCGCGTTCGCCTTGAAGCACATGAATTTCCACACCCGGCTGATTGTCAGCCGCTGTTGAAAATATTTGCGTCTTTGAGGTTGGCACAGTCGTGTTGCGATTAATAAGCGGGGTTGAGATTCCTCCCATCGTTTCAATTCCAAGCGTGAGTGGTGTCACATCCAAAAGCAGGACATCTTTGACTGATCCTTCGAGCACTCCGCCTTGAATAGCAGCCCCGAGAGCCACAACTTCATCCGGGTTCACGGTAATGTTGGGTTTTTTGCCAAAGAATTTCTCAACTGTTTGCAAAACCAATGGCATTCTGGTCATACCGCCGACCATCACAATTTCATTAATATCCTTGGTAGAAAGTTTGGCATCTTCCAAGGCTTTCTTGACTGGACCCAAAGTTTTTTCCACCAAATCACCCACCAATTCTTCCATTTTGGCTCTGGTCATTTTCATTACCAAATGTTTCGGACCGCTTGCGTCAGAAGTTATGAAAGGCTGATTGATTTCCGATTCCATAGAAGTTGAAAGTTCAATCTTCGCTTTTTCACCGGCTTCTTTTATTCTTTGCAGAGCCAACGGATCTTTGGAAAGATCAATGCCTTCTTGTTTCTTAAATTCAGAAATTATCCATTCGATTATTCGCTGATCGAAATCATCACCGCCCAAGTGTGTGTCGCCATTGGTGGATTTTACTTCCACTGTGTCTCCGCCGACTTCCAAAACGGAAATATCAAATGTTCCTCCTCCCAAGTCATAGACAGCGATTTTTTCATCGGCTTTTTTGTCAAAACCATAAGCCAAAGCGGCCGCTGTCGGTTCATTGATGATTCTTTTCACATTGAAACCGGCAATTTCTCCCGCTTCCTTGGTAGCTTTTCTTTGTGAGTCGTCGAAATAGGCCGGCACGGTGATGACCGCGTCCGTAATTTTTTCGCCCAATTTTTCTTCCGCGTCCGCCTTGAGTTTTCCCAAAATCATGGCGGAAATTTCCTGTGGAGTATAATCCTTATCGCCCATGGTTATTTTCACGGTGTCGCCCGAATGCACAATCTTATATGGCATGAGTTTCACATCTTTTTGAACTTCAGGATCATTGAAAGAGCGTCCAATCAATCTTTTGATTGAAAACAAAGTGTTGCCGGAATTGGTCACCGCTTGACGCTTGGCCAAAAGTCCGACCAGTCTTTCATTGGCTTTGGAAATCGCCACCATTGAAGGCGTGGTTCTGTTGCCTTCTTTGTTTTCCACAATTTCCGGCTTGCCGGCCATGACAACTGCCATAGCGCTGTTGGTGGTTCCTAAATCGATACCTAATATTTTACTCATATTTTTATTGTTTTTAGATAGCTGCAATAAATAAATCTTATTGCAAGAACCTAAATTTTTATATTATTTGATTAATAATTTTAAATTTTTAATTTTAAGTTTTAATTGAAATCTAAATTAATAAATTTTTAAACATTTGGAAATTAGAAATTGATTTAAAATTTAAAATTTATAATTTGAAATTTGTTACCCGCGTGCTATAATCATTTTATAGATTGCACAACGTTGCTGTCTTAGCCCCAGCAGGGCTTCCTTTCCTATCTGTCGCCCTGTTCGGGCTTTTTTGTTTTAAAAAATTACATCTCCCTTTTTCTAAAAGCTATCAGCTAAAAGCTAGTTTACTGTCACTTTCACCGGCCTTATAATTTTGTCATTCAATTTATACCCTTTCATAACTATCTTGGAGATTTTGTCTCCTATTTCTTCTTCCCGATTACCCGCCTCGACTCGCAAAGACGATTGCTCGTCGACGCGAGACGGGCTAGTTACCGATGACTGATTACTGTCATGTATCGCTTCATGGATTTCCGGATTAAATTTATCTCCCACTTTAGTTTCAATTTCAGTAACCCCGTTTTCTTTGAGAACATTTTCCAATTGTTTTTGAATATGCATTATTCCGGTCACCCAGCCATTATTTTTTTGCTCTTCCGGAACATGATCAGTTGACATATGAAAGTTGTCGAGCACTGGGATAATCTGCATGACAACATTTTGAGCTGAATATTTCACGAATTCTTTTTGCGCCTCAGTCTGCATTTTTTTATAGTTTTCAAAATCCGCCTGACAACGCTTCCAACCAGCCAGATATTCATCTTCTTTAGTCGCTAATCCTTTTTCGATTTCGGCTTTCTTGTTTTTTTTATTGTCTTTGTCTTCTTTTGACATAATTTTAAATTTCCAATTTTTAATTTTTAATCAATTTCTAATGTTTTAATTTTTAATTCATTCAAAATTCAATCAAAATTCGAAATTCATAATTCAAAATTCTATACGATATTTATAAACAACACTATTGCTGTCGACGCTCCCAACAGCTTCTTTACATATTCCATTACCGATTTGTTTTTGGCATATTTCATCCTTTTCGGACCAATGAGCGCCAGGATGCCTTTTTCTCCGGTTTTTAATTTATATGGCGACACCATCATAGAACAATTTGTGATTCCTTCAATCGGGTTTTCTTTGCCAATGAAAATTTTTGTTTCACCAGTTTTGATTTCTTTCATCAGTTTCTCGAATTTTTCATCCACATAATCCAAAACTTCCACCAAGCGGCACATATCATCCAGTTCGCGAAATTCCGGTTCTTCCATAAGTTCTCTCATTCCAAAATCAGAAAATTCATCATTATCAATCAGACCGCTGATGGCCAAATTACCGCTGAGATGAGAAAGCAGTTTGGCAGATGTTTTGGTCAGCCGAGTGTTCTGCGCTTTGAGTTTCAAAAATTCCCGCTGCAGTTTGTGCTGTTCATCTTTGGACAATTCCTTGTCCTTCATGATTTCTTCGACAAAATAGCGGTAGCCTTTGTCGGTTGGGATTCGGCCGGCGCTGATGTGAGGCTGATAGAGAAATCCTTCTTTTTCCAAAGCCATCATGTCGTTCCGAAGAGTCGCCGGACTGACTTTGAAATGATATTTGTTCACCAAAATCTGCGAACCGACTGGAACAGCCGTTTTGGTGTATTCTTCTATTACAGTTGATAATATTTTTTCTTGCCGAGTGTTCATCCCTGTAGTGAAATTAAAATAATTTTTATTACATTTACATTATATATTAAGCGTTAGCAGTCGTCAAGTCCGAGTGCTAATTTTGTAAAAATAAGAAAGACCGCTACGTTTTTTGTTACTACGTAACGGCCTTGAAGAAAACCAATAATTAAAAATTTTAGATTGCCTGGGAAACGTTGCTCCCTGACTTGGTGAATTTCCTGGAATTAGCATTGGCAATCATATTGACGGTAATTGTTGGTTGCCTATCGCTAGATGCGCTTTTATTTTGCATTTTGCGTAACTTACGCGAAGGCATAAACTGACAACCAAAGCAGGCTGACTTTAGAACACCGCAATCCGCCTTTTTTACCGGCTTACCACAACTGCCCTTAACTGCCATACAATAAACCCTCCGAAGTTTTTATTTTACTGCTGAAAATTACAACTAAACTTCACCCCCTTTCAAAAAATTTTGCAAAAACAGCAGGCAAAATATGCTTATTCATTTCGCCAGCAGCCGCCATTTCTTGTGCATTCATCATCTTTTCGCATGCGCTTTTCTTCACATCTATTTGACGCTAAGAATGGCACAAGCCCACAAGCGCCTGCTTTTAAAGAACCGTCATAAACAACTTCTGGAGTCTTTACCGATTGAATAAGCACGTCTTTCTCCTCCCCATCCAATCTTTTTGCGTGAGGATTCTTTTCTAAACAGTCCGGAATTGATTTACATCCAAAACAATCTACAATATTCATTTCCCCAAGACATTTCTTCATTTAGAACCTCCTTTCAAAAAAATTGCTAGAAACGATGATCCAAAAAATCCGTCTTTTTTAAAAATTAATCAAAAACCCAAAATAGAATTAAAAAAAATTAAATCCTATTTTTGATTTCCAATTTATACTAAATACCAAATACCAGATACTATTTCTTCGGCACGGGATCATATCCCCCGTCATTCCATGGATGGCATCTGGAAATTCTTTTTATTGCCAGCCACAACCCTTTCATAACTCCGAATCTCTCTACCGCTTCGTAGGCATATTGGCTACAAGACGGATAAAACCGGCAATATCTCTTAGTGGAAATTTTGGATAAAATTCCATGGTCAAGAGACAATGACTTTTGATAAATTCTTATAGCAAGCAATATTGCTTTTCTCATACTATTAAATTTACTCAACACCGATTCTTTTGTCAACAAAGAGAAAATAGTGTATAATTTAGAAAGAATAAACACAAAGATAAAAGTAACCCCGTTAAATCCCCAACGAGTTGAGGTTTCGCTTGTGGCGAAATTTAACAGGGCAAGCAAAAATGAATCCGGTAGTGAAAATTCGAAATACGACTAAAAAATTCTTGGGCCGGATAGCTTTGTGTAAAAAATTAAACAGAAATATAAAAACAAAAAAATTCTTTGAGCAAAGCTCATTCGAATTTCTACTACCGGATGAAAACAGTTTCATTCAAAAACATAACCTGGATTGACTTCACTGACCCCGGCGCAGATGATGTTTTGTATTTGCAGGAAAATTTTGATATCCATCCTTTAGCCATCGAGGAATTCGTCACGCCAACCTACCGTCCAAAAGCCCTGCAATATCACAACTGCGTTTTTCTGACACTGCACATTCCCCTGTTTGATCCCAAAACCCGCATGACTCACCCGGGAGAGTTGGACATAGTTATAACCAAGGATCATTTGCTCACGGGACACACACATGAGATGCCGCAACTTAGAAGTTTTTTTGAATCTTTGCAGGAAAGCGAGGGCAAGCGCCGGCTATATATGGACAAGTCGCCAGCTCACCTTCTGTACAAAGTAATTGAAATACTGCTTGATTCTCTTTTCCCAAATTTAGACCATATCCACGAAAGACTTTTACACATTGAAGAACAGGTTTTTAATGGCAATGAAAAAGAGATGGTCTTTGAAATTTCCGTAGTCAAAAGAGATATTCTGAATTTCCGAAGAACGCTCAAGCCGCAGCGGCATATTATAGAATCTCTTACGCAAATGAAATCGCGTTTCATAGATGCGGAACTCATTCCATATTTTCAGGATCTTATTGGAACAAACATCCGGCTCTGGAACGCCCTGGAAAGCAATAAGGAAACCATCGAATCTTTGGAGGAAACCAACAACTCCCTGCTTTCAAACAAATTGAACTTTACCATGAAAATCCTGACAGTTTTTAATGCAATCTTTTTGCCGATTACTGTCTATTCAAACATTCTGGCTATGAGCGCCGGCATCCCTTTTGGTGATAATCCATATGCATTTGCTATTCATGTTTCCATAATGCTTTTTATTTCTATCTGCACAATCATATTGTTCAAGGCAAAGAAATGGCTGTAACGCGCGAAGCGCGTTTCAGCTTTCAGGCATTAGCTTTTTAGCTTCTTTAATTAAAAATATGATAAACTCTTATAAAGATCTCACTGTTTGGCAAAGATCCATGGAGCTGGTTGTAGAAGTTTATAAAATTACAGAATTATTTCCAAAGTCAGAATTATATGGCATTATTGTGCAAATGAGACGAGCTTCTGTTTCTATTCCATCAAATATTGCCGAGGGAAGGAAAAGAAGCACCCGAAAAGATTTTAGACAGTTTTTATTTATGGCTTATGCTAGCGCCTCTGAGTTAGAAACTCAGATTGAAATATCCAAACGTTTAAATTTTACAGAGATTGACAAATATCAAAAAATAGATGCATTATTACTTGAAACGATGAAAATGCTTAACAAAATGATTTCTTCCCTAAAAAGCTAAGAAGCTGAAGCCTAAGAAGCTTATATGAACCTATATAACACACTTTCAAAAACTAAAGAAGAGTTTAAACCCATCAATCCAGGCAAGGTCGGGATGTATGTCTGTGGACCAACAGTTTACGACCATTGCCATTTGGGACACGCGCGCGGCTATGTTTCTATGGATATTCTCCGTAGGTATTTGGAATATCTGGGATTTGAGGTGCGCCACATCATGAATTACACCGATGTCGGACATTTGGTTAATGACGAAGAAGAAGGCGAAGACAAAATTGAAAAAAGAGCTAAAGCTGAAAAAATCAATCCGATTGCTATTGCTGATAAATACATCACTTCCGTCGAAGAAGATTTTACCGCACTTAATATAAAACCAGCTCACTTCAATCCCCGACCGACAAAATATATCGCGCAAATTATTTCTTTCGTTGAAATGCTCATCAAAAAAGGTTACGCCTACGAAACAAACGGATCGGTATATTTTTCCGTTGAAAAATTTCCCGAATATGGAAAACTTTCCGGACGTAACACGGAGGACTTGATTAGCGGTTCTCGCGTGGAAATAAACCCGGAAAAAAGAAATCCGTTAGACTTTGCCGTTTGGATCAATGCGCCAAAAGAGCATATCTTGAAATGGGAAAGCCCTTGGGGAATTGGCTATCCAGGCTGGCACATTGAATGCAGCGCTATGAGCTATGACCTTTTAGGGCAAGCTACTTTTGATATTCATGGCGGCGGCAATGAAAACATGTTCCCGCATAATGAAAATGAAATTGCACAAAGTGAAGCAATTCTTGATAAGCTCATGGCCAACTATTGGACACACTGGAACATGGTCAATGTTGAAGGGAAAAAAATGGGCAAATCTTTGGGAAATTTCACAACCATAAAAGACGCTTTGGAAAAATATAATCCGGGAGCCATTCGCCTTTGGATCATAAGTTCACACTACAGAAGCATTATTGATTACTCTGAAAAATCATTGGAGCAAGCTTACAAAAATTTCCAAAAAATTAATGACTTTGTCTTGAATCTGGAAGCCGTCGCTGCCGGGAATGTTTCGGCTGCGGAAAATTTTAATGCCGATAGTTTCCGGGAAAAATTCGAAGCGGCCATGGATGATGATCTCAACACTCCCCTCGCTCTCAGCGTTGTTTATGAAATGATTACGGATGTTAATAAAAAAATTGCAGAAAATTCTTTTTCTTCCGAAGATGCCAAAAAAACTCTGGCGCTTTGGAAAAAAATGAATTCCGTTTTTGGATTTGTGCTTTCCGGCCAAGCTGAAATTCCGGAAGAAATCAAGAAATTGGTTCAGGAAAGAGAAAGTGCCCGCCGAGGCAAGGATTTCAAAAAATCCGATGATCTTCGCGCATTGATTGAAAAGAAGGGATATATTGTTGAAGATACCAAGGATGGTTCGTCAATCAAACAGAAATAGTTTATAAAACTTTAATATAACAAAAAGCCAGGCGACGCTTGGCTTTTTTCATACAAAAAACCAGTTTCCACTTTCTTTTTCCGCAAAATTCAAGCATTAACTTTTCTTTCTAGGATAAGAAAAGTTACAAAAGAAAGTCGCGCCGGATGAAGATACTGAGGCAAGCGCTTCGTTCTTTGCTAAAATTTCAATTCCGCTTCGCTCCTCAAAAAATTTTTTAACGCTCATCACTCGCGCTTTACCTACGTACTTCATATGGCGCACAGAGAATACTAAATACTAAATACCAGATACAAAATACCATTTTAGGCAAAAAGAAAAGGCGGGGATGATGGATCTACCCTCGCCTTCCACTTATGCTGGTTATTAAAAAGGTACTCCTTTGAGTTCCTTTTCAATTTTTTCAAACATAATTGCCAAAATTAAATTTCTTATATCTTCCTTGCTCCTCTCTTTTTCGCCAAACGACATCTCTTTGGCAAGATCATCAAGTTTAAAAGGGTCCATTTCAACATTCAAAACACCTACTTTTGTCTTATCGAATCCGCAGATACAAACTTCAGAAAAGATTCTTCTTTCTAATATCTTTTCTCCTACAAAAGCCAACAAAACAGAACTTTTTCCATCACGATATGACATTTTTCTTCCTTTCCGGCTTTTGGCCTTTGGTTTATTTTTAAACAACTTGAAGTAGCATTATGCAGCCATTTTGGCCATATGTCAATATGTGGACATTTAGTGTATAAAACACCTGCTTTTTGGCATTGATTTTAATCCCAACCTTGCCTATAATTAATTAGCTTTCGGGAATTAGCTTTTTAGCTTCTTAGAAAAACTATTTGAATTTAGTTTTGAAAATTTGAAATTTAGTCATTAAGATTTGATTTAAAATTTAAAATTTAAAATTAAAAATTGGAAAACTATCTTTAGCACACAAATCAATCAAAAACATCATGGCTTTATCAAACAAACAACAATCTAATGACATCCTCCGCATTCCTCCTCACAACCTAGAGGCTGAGCAATCAGTTCTTGGTTCTTTGATGTTGGAAAAAGATGCGATCATAAAAATTGCGGATCTTTTAAAAGTTGGCGATTTCTACAAAGACATTCACAATACTATATATGAAACCATGCTGGAACTCTATGAACAGCGCGATCCTTTGGATGTTCTTAGTATTTCAAACAAGCTGGATGAAAAAAAGAAACTGGAAAAAGTCGGCGGCAGCGCCTACATCGCTTCCTTGGTTGGCAGTGTTCCATCAGCTTCCCATATCGTCCACTATGCCAAAGTTGTTCAGAAAAAAGCCTTGCTCCGAAGACTCATTCACGCCGCAACAGAAATCTTGGAAGCTGGATACAATGAAGGTGATGACATCGAAAAAATTCTCGATGATGCCGAACAGAAACTTTTTTCCGTTTCGCAAAAATATATCAAGCAGGATTTCATTCCGATCAGGTCAATCTTGGAAGCCGCGTTCAACCGCATTGACGAACTTCATCGCGACGGCAACAAATTCCGCGGCATTCCGACCGGCTTTCATGATTTGGATAATATTTTGGCAGGACTCCAAAAATCCGACTTGGTAATTTTGGCTGCCCGTCCTTCAATCGGAAAAACATCCTTAGCTCTTGACATTGCCCGGCATATTGCTGTTCGTGAAAACGTGGCCGTGGGTATGTTTTCATTGGAAATGTCATCTGATCAGCTGGTTGATCGTATGCTTGCCGCTGAAGCAAATGTTGATTTGTGGCGCCTGCGAACCGGCCGCCTCAAGAGCGAAGGCGACAATAATGACTTTCAAAGAATTGGCGATGCCATGGGCGTTCTTTCTGAAGCAAAACTTTTTATTGACGACACAGCCAGCGCCAATATTATGGAAATGCGCACTATGGCGAGGCGTTTGCAAGCCGAACATCATTTGGGACTTATTATCATCGACTATTTACAGCTGATGGAAGGCCGCGGCGGCGACAATCGCGTGCAGGAAATTTCGGAAATTTCCCGCGGACTCAAAAATTTGGCCCGAGAACTTAATATACCAATTTTGGCTCTTTCACAGCTGTCCAGAGCCGTTGAATCACGTTCGCCGCAAATTCCAAAACTTTCTGATCTTCGCGAATCCGGTTCGATTGAACAAGACGCCGATGTTGTGCTATTCTTGTATCGTGAAGACCGAGAAAAACCAGACACTCCAAACAAAGGCATCGTGAAAGTCATCATTGCCAAACACAGAAACGGACCTGTCGGCGAAATCAGCGCTTTCTTCCAAGAAAATTCCGCTTCATTCAAATCGTTGGAGAAAATACACACACAATAAAATGACAAATGGCCAATTTCAAATGACAAATCAATGTCAAATCTCGAATATCAAAAAT
>Ga0209202_1000099_pt1 | contig 101272 bp, 63 predicted proteins | sample AD_UKC032_MetaG_FD_184416 | JGI IMG/M metagenome (GOLD analysis project Ga0209202, IMG submission 184416) | Active sludge microbial communities of municipal wastewater-treating anaerobic digesters from USA - AD_UKC032_MetaG (SPAdes) (version 2) | ecosystem: Engineered > Bioreactor > Anaerobic >... | reverse complement strand
ATCGAGTATGTCCCTGCGCCCCTCGCCATGCGCCTGGAGGTAAACCATCCGCTCTACGCTCTGTGGTTCATGGCGGCCGGCGAACTGCTGGCCCGCGTCGGCGCGTGGCGCGCGGAGGGCGGCCCGCTCACGCGGACGCGCGCCCTGGCCCTGGGTCTGTCCGCCGCCGGCACGGCCGCCCTGCCGCTCGCCCTCTATCTCGGCCCCGCGTCCTGGCACGCCATGAAGCTCGATCCCCTCCTGCGAATGCACGGCTTCATCGCCGAATTCAAACGCACGGACCTGCTGGCCTCCGCCACGCTGGGCCGCTGGCTGCTCGAGTACGGCGCCGTGCTGCTGGCCCTGCCGGCGGGCCTGGCGCTCGCGGCCTCGCGGAAGACGCGCCGCGCGGAGTGGGCCTGGATCGGAACGGCCTTGGCGCTGGCCGGGGGCTTCCTTTATCTGACGCACCTCCAGGCACGGTGGGCAGCCTTCTGGACCGTGGCGCTCTTCTGGCTCGCGGCCGGCGCGCTGGCCTTTACCTGGCGGCAGGCGCGCAAGCGCCGCCCGGCCCGGCTCGCGTGGACGGCGGCGGCCGCGCTGGCCTTCGCGCAGCCGGCCTGGTGCGTCTTCGAGCACGCGACCTACCTCGCGCGCCTCCGGAACGGGCAGACGATCTCTCCGCTGCTGACCGGCGCCGTGTACCGGGAGGGCATCGCGCAGGCCATGTCCTCGGCGCGGCACGGACAGACCTGGCGCGGCCTCGCTTCCAACCCCGCCCTGGCGGGCATCCTCTGGTGGCGCGCCGGGATCCCCGCGGTCACTTCCTTCTATTGGGAGAATCTCGACGGGTTGACCGCTGCCGCCATGTTCTTCACGGACGAGCCGGGCGGTCGGAACGCGCGGCAGCTTGCCCTCGAACGCGGGTGGACCCACCTGCTGTTAAGCCGGCCGGCCGACACGGCGCGCGATTTCTACTACATGCGCTTCGGCTCCCAGGACGCCGCGGGCATCGCGCGGACCTTTGCCGCCCGGCTGGCGGGTGGAGACCCGACGCTCCCCGAATGGCTGGGCCCGGAGCCTGCGCTGAAAAAACTGGAAGAGTCGACGCTGCGGTTCAGGGGCCAGCCCCTGCCGACGGACCCGTTGCGAATCTACCGGGTTCAACAGCCAGCCGCCGCCGGGAACTGGAACCATTGAACCTCCCCGGCGGCCTTATGCGAACCTGGAGACGCCGCGCTCCCGCGGAACAAGGCCGGGCCAGGGGCGCCTTGGCTCCAGCTACGGCCCGCCGATCCACGCGCGGACCTCGTCCGGCAGCGGGCCGACTTCGGCCAGCGTGCAGTCCGCCTCGCCGGAGGCCGTCGGCACCTTCACCGTCTCGCCCGCCTTCCGCCCCTGCAGCGCCTGCGCCATCCGCGTCTGGCTCGAGATGATGTGCAGCGCCTCGTCCTGGTCCCACTCGCCGAGGATGTGATAGCGCTCCTCGCGGTCGTCCGCGAACCGCAGCCGCACCGCCGTCCCCTGGCCCGCGCCTTCCCCGGCCGGGCTGCGGAAATCGGTCGGCTGCACGAGCTGCAGCATCGCCTCCCACTCCGCGCGCCGGCGGAACAGGATGCCCTGCATTTCCTTCGCCGCCTTGAACTCGGCGTTCTCGCGCAGGTCGCCGTGCGCCCGGGCCGTCGCGATGTCCCGGCTGTTCCGCGGGATCTCCTCGCGCACCAGCTTCTCCAGTTGCGCCTGCCGCTCCCGGTACGTGCGCCACGACGTCACCGCGGCCGGCGCCGCCTCGGCGGCCTTCTCCGGCGCCGCGCCCGACAGCACCTGTTCGAGCTCCGGGTACATCTTGACGATCTTGCCCATCACCGACTGCCGGTCGAGGGCCGACCAGGCCGGCGACTCCTTCACGCGTTGCAGGACCTCTCGCCGCTTCCGCTCGTCGAGCGCGGCGAGCATCGGCTGCAGCCATTCCTTCTGCTCGAACCGGGAGCGCAGTTGGTTTTTCACCTTCAGCCGCTCGCCGCTGTAGTCCTCCGCCAGTTGGTCCAGCACCTGGGTCATCAGCTCGGGCGCGGTCGCCAGGTCCCAGCCGTCGAGCCGGGCCATGTTGCGGGTGATCCAGTACAGCACCTCGACCTCGGCCTTGCGCGCGGCCAGCAGCTCCCGCAGCGCGTCCGCGCACCGGCCGTCCCATCGCGCCGCCTCCAGCCGGGCCAGGGCCTCCGCCAGCGCGGTGAACCCCATGCGGTTGGGGTTGTTCAGCCAGAGCGCGCGGACGCCCTCCGCGCTGGCGCGCTCGAGCGCGTCCAGGAACGGCGGCACCACCCGGGCGGGCAGGTCCCGCACCATCTCCAGGTACCGCGCCTCGGCCAGCCATTCCTTCACGCGGCCCGCGGCGCCGATGCGCTCCGGAGCGATCCCTAGCTTCTCCGCGGCGAGCACCGCGATCACCTCGAGGTCCGGCCGCGCGCGGCCGATGCCCTTCACGAGGAAGGCCAGCCGCTCCGCGATCACCTCGCGCGCGGCCTCTTCGCCCACGGGGATCTCCATCGTGCCGCGCTCGCGCTCGTATCGCTCGACCTCGGAGGCGATCCGGTCCAGGTCGCGCTCGGAGGCGAGGCCGGCCAGCCAGGCGGCGTCGAAGGCCGCCGGCTTGTCCCGCAGCCGCAGCGGCTCGGAGCGCTTCGCCGGCACGTCGACCAGCGGATCCTTCTTCAGCGCGGCCCGCGCGGTGTCCCAGAATTTCTTCCAGCCGGCCTCCGCCACCAGGCGGGGCGACAGGATTTCCTGGAGCTGGGGCGGCGTCAGCGGCCCGTAGCTCCGCAGCGCGAGGCGCGCGACCTCGGCCGGGTTTTCGCTCACAAGCCGGATCGTTTCCTCGGGGCGGCGGTACAGGCGCGCCAGGAGGTGATCCTCGGGGAGCAGCCGCAGCGATTCGGCCGCGTAGGCCAGCGCGAGAAAATGATCGGGCTTCCGCTCGAAGTCGATCTCCACCCGGCCGTAGAACGAGTCCACGCGCTGGACCACGCCGAAGCCCCACGTGCGGTCCAGGCAGAGCATCCCCGGCCGCAGGGAGAGCAGGAAGTCGAGCCGGCGGAACCCCTCCGCCACCGGCAGCGTGGCGTCGAACCCGGCGTGAGACACCAGCGCGCGCCGGTCGTGATCCGAGTCCAGCAGCGCCATGGCGCGGGCGCGCCAGTACGCCGCGTCGCGGCCCGGCGCGGCCCAGGTCGAGCGGACGCGCAACAGGGAAAGGGCCGCGAGGTTCTGCCCGCGCTCCACCAGGGTATCCTCCAGCAGTTCGGCCCAGGCGTCGGCCCGCTCGGTCTCGCCGGCGGGCGGCAGCGTTTTCAGGAAATCCAGCAGCGTGGCGTTCGGCAGGGGATCGTCGGCGAGGCGCGCGAGGAACCATTCCTCGCGGTCGGCGGCGGAGGGCGGGTCGATCGGCGAATGTGAGTCTTGGTCCATGATCATCCTTCTATCGGCAATAGCTCCGCAACTACTACGTGTTAATACGCATCATGTCAACGTCGAGGAACATTGAGAATACAAGGCGAGGAAGCGAACCTCTTTTTTTTATCGAGCCATGATCTACGTGGTTTCGCTGATCCGACGGAAGAAAGGACCGATTTTCGGCCCGTAAATAGCTTCGCCTATAGTTGCAACATATTTAATGCAAATGAGTTATATATGTACAGCAAAAAACGAAAAAAATGAAAAAATAGCCTTTACGGTAAAACGCGTTACCGGTATGTTTAGGATATCGTTTTGGACCTGTTTACAAGAAAGGCGGATTCATCCATGCGCAACGCGTGCAAGAAAGCGGTATGGTCCGGTGCAGCCCTCCTCTGCGGCCTCATGATCCTCTCCTCCTCCGGCCAGAGCGAAGTCTATTCCGTCAACGTGGTGGGGTTCCAGAAGGGGTCGGCAACATCCAATGCCCTGACGATGACATCCACCCCTTTTTCCAAGACTTCGAACAACCTCGACGGCGTTATCGGAAATCAACTCACGAGCGGCAAGACGGACGGCGGAGCGGATAATGTCGCCCTTTGGGACTCGACCAACCAAACGTATAAGCGGTACTGGCTGAAATCCAGCGACACGAATTGGTACACGCTGGCGGGCGCACGGGCTACGAACGTCTTCGTTACGACTTATGATGGTATCTGGATTCAAAGCCGCAGGGCGACCAATCAGACTGTTGTGTTTTCGGGTGATGTGCCTGAAATGGATACAGCCACTAACTTTCTGCAGCCAGGTATGAACTTGGTATCCTATCCGTTCAGCACGGACATCGACATCAACAGTTCTGGATTAACGAATGGCAAGTCGGGCAAAACGGACGGCGGCGCGGATAACATTGCTATCTGGGATCCTGCATCCCAAGCCTATACCCGGTATTGGCTCAAGACGGACCGCAAGTGGTATACACTGGCTGGTTCTCTAGCGACGGGTGTAAAAGTCGGAGCAGGCCGGGGATTTTGGTATCAAAATCGCACGAATGTTGTCTTCAACTGGGTTGAGCATCGCCCCTACACTTTTTAGTTTGACAGGAAAAGGCGTTTAGGCTAGAAGCTAATTCGAATAGTAGAAAAGGAGACTGATAATGCGAAAAATCGGTATTGTCTTGTTCGTGCTTGCGACGGCTGTTTGTACGTTTGGTGAAGGCATTTCGTGGTTCGCCGAGGTGTATTGGTTGAACTATGGCGATGGCAGCACGAGACTGACTGGCAGCCTCTCGGATACAAGCGTGGGCTGCTTTGTTCAGTTGCTGTGGGTCGGAGCAAATGGTGTGATTGACTCCGCTTATGTTGATGGAGCCGATGGAACCGGCGCGACCGACGATCTCGTAGTAGACACTCGGTGGGTTGGTGCCGGTGTTGGCGAGAATGGCTACTTCGGTGGCGGCGACATAGCGGCGGGTGGTAACATCGTCTCCGGTCAGGTGTACTTCGCTCGCACTTGGAGTGCCCCGGCGGCGAATTACGCCTCCGGTTATATCCCGACTTCCCCGACCAACCGCTATCAGAATAGCGCTACATGGACCTATCCGCACAGCAATCCGCTGCGTGACAGTTTCGATATCGCTGGCTCTGGCGACCTTAATACGACCTTGGCACCTCTGGCCATTCCGGAGCCGGGCGTGCTGGCGCTGGTGGGCTTGGGCCTGATCGGCCTGCGGCTGACCCGCAAGCAGCGCTAAGCGGAAGTCACCGAGTTTGTTGAACGACCCCGCCCCAGGGCGGGGTCGTTTGTTTTGGTAGGGCGCGTTGGGCGTGAGCCCCCGTTGGGGGCAACGCCCCTCTCACGGGGCTCAACGCGCCGAAAGAGCGGCGGGTTCGGCGAACCCGCCCTACCAAAGGCCCTTGGACATTACATACGGCCACTCTTCCCATCGCGCACAGAGTCCGGCCCGGACAGGATTCTCCCGAATGTAGGCCGCTTTCTCGATCAGGCTTTCTTCCTTCCGCAGGCGATGCTCAAAGAAACCCTGTTGCCACTGAACCAGCTTTGCGCGCGCGACATAGCGTTTCCATTGGCCGAGAGTCTGTGCCAGGCCCGGATCACGCGGGAAACTCATCAACAGGTGAATGTGATCCGGCATTACCAGCGCAAGCCGCACAGACCAATCTCCTCGCGCCTCTCGAAAAACCAGTGTTTCAAGAATCCATGGAGCCACATCCGGCCGGGCCAGCGTGTTGACGCCCCGAGGCCCGGCGCAAATCGTGATGAAATAGACCGCGCCCCCCTCTACCCAGGCTGGAGGTTCATGGGGCAGTTCCTTCCGTTGCGGGAGCATGGTATCAGGCTATCATGCACGGCGGCTCGGGCCAAGCCGCCCTACCTTTTCATCGTCAGGCCCTGGTAGGGCGCGCTCGCCGAGCGCGCCGCGGCGGGTTTTCGGCGAACCCGCCCTACCGGCTGCCCAGCGCCTGCAGGTTCTGCCGCGCCTGGACGTGGTCGGGATTCAATCGGAGGGCTTCCTGCAGGAGCGCCCGCGCCTCGTCTCCCCTGCCCTGCTGCGCGCGGATGGCGGCCAGGTTGACCCGCGCGTCCACGGACTCCGGCTGCAGGCGCACGATCGCCTCGAACTGCTCCGCGGCCTGGTCGTACATCCCGAGCCGGGCCAGGCTCACGCCCGCGTTGTTCCGGACGTCCGCGTTCTCGGGCTCCGCCTCGAGCGCGGCGCCGAAGACCTGCAGCGCCTTGCGCAACTCGCCCTGGTTCATCCGCGCGACGCCGAGGTTGTAGAGGGCCTTGACGTTGGACGGGTTAAGTTCCAGCGCCCGCTCGAATTCGCGGACGGCCTCGTCCAGGCGGCCCTGCTCGGCCTCGCGCAGGCCGTTCCGGATGTGCTCGAAATCCAACCCCTCCGGCCGGTCGCGGCGGACGACGTCGGCCAGCAGGTTCTCCACCGGGGCATAGTCGTCGGTCAGGGGCCGGGCCCGCGTTCGCGCGAGCAGGCCGTCCACCTGCTCCGCCGTCAGCAGGAAGCCGAAGAAGTCCGGCCGCTTCCGCAACCGCTCGGTCATGGCGGCCAGGTCGGAAGCCTCCAGCGCGCGCTTCGATCCGATGACGACGTAGGTGCCGCGCGAGGTCAGGTTGCGGTGGCAGAAGAATACGTACACGCCGGGGAACGCCTCCCGGAACGTCGCGACGACCGCCGCCAGGAACCGGCCGGAGTCGAAGCGGTCGATCATGTTCAGCATGTACAGCCCCCGGTCGCTCATCAACCCGGCCAGCGCGCGGGTGAACTCGACCGTGGTCAGGTGGTACGGGACCGAGTAGTCGTTGAACGTGTCGCCGAAGATGTAGTCATAGGGGGGCACATCTGGTAGGGCGCGTTGGCCCAACGCGCCGAAATCCCGGCGGGTTCGGCGAACCCGCCCTACCCCATCCTTCCTTCGCACCAGGTCCTCCACGAAGTTCCGGGCGTCGAGGTGATGGATATGGATATTCGCGTCCGGCTCCAGCCCGCAGGCGGCCTGCGCCGCCCGCGTGACGGCCGGATCAATCTCCGCGACGTCCACCCGGCTGCCCGGCCGGGTCAGGGCGAGGTAACGGGGAAAGGTGTAGCCGCCCCCGCCGATGACAAAGGCGGAGACCGGCGCGGGCGCGGGCGAGAAATGGTCCAGGGCGGCCTCGTAGATCCACGCGTACTTGTAGAGCAGCTTCGAGGGATCGTGGATGTCCATCTCGCTGTGCATCATCTTGTCGAGGTACAGGCCGCGCACGCCGGGACGGTCCGTGGTCTTGACGGCGATGTACGAGTACTGGCTTTCGTCGTGGTACACCACGTTGGCCGCCGGGTTGTCGCGGAGGCGCAGCGCCCGGCCAAGGCGGGTCGCGAGGGAGCCCGGCGCGAGGCCGATCCACAGCAGTAGGGCGGCCGCCAGCGCCCAGCCTTTCGCCCGCCCGCCCGTGGACAGGAGCAGGAAACCCAGTCCCGCCCCGGCCAGCAGAACGGTGCCCAGCGCCCCGACGGCCGCGACAAGGAAGAAGCCCGCCAGGAACGTCCCCGCGATGCTGCCGCCGGCGTTCCAGGCATAGAGCCGGCCCAGCGTGCGGCCGGGGGTCCCTCCCTCGCCAAGGGCCACGCGCGCCGCCACGGGCGGGATGAGGCCCATGAGGAGGGCCGGCGCGAAGAATACCGCCGCCGCATGAACAAGGACGCGGACCGGACCTGAAAAATCCCAGAGCCAGACCCAGCCGGCGATCGCCTGGTGCAGCGGCGGGACAACGAAGCAGGACAGCGACGCCAGGAACAGCGACCAGGCCAGGATCACCGGGGCGGGCCACCGGTCCGCCAGCCGGCCGCCGAGGCTGTTGCCCAGCGAAAGGCCCGCCATGACCACGCCGATGATGGAGGTCCAGGTGTACAGCGACTGGCCCATGACCCGCGACAGCAGGCGGCCCGCGGCCAGTTCCATGCCCATCACGCATGTCCCCGCCAGGAAAACGAGCAGCGCGGCGTTGAGTCGGCCTGGGTTCGACGAAGTCATGTCTCGTTCACCATGCCACAAGCCCGCAGGTTTCGACAGAAAAACCGGCGGCGGGCGCGCGGCCCTTCGAAAAGACGGGCATCCAGCCGCGGAACGCGATAGGATCGCCCGCGATGAGCCAACGTCCCATGATCGCGACACCGGCCGAGGCGGGCACGCCGCTGGACATGTTCCTGGCGCGCCGCCTGAAGATATCGCGCAAGCAGGCCAAGCGCCTGCTGGACGAGCGCCTGGTATTTGTCAACCGCCGCCGCATCTGGATGGCGCGCCATCCGCTCGAACCGGGCGACGAGGTGGAAATCCCCGCCTTCGCGGCCCCGGAAGCACGGGAGGTCGCAATACCCTCCCTGTACCGCGACGACGACTACCTCGTTGTCAACAAGCCCGCGGGCTTCCCTTCCAACGGCGCCGACAGCGTGGAGGAGCGGCTGCGGAAGGACCTTCGCCTCCCGGCCCTGGAGGCGGTGCACCGGCTGGACCGAGACACCACCGGCTGCCTCTGGTTCGCCCTCCACGCGGCGGCCCGGGCGACCGCCACGGCCCTGTTCCGGGAGAAGGCCGTCACCAAGACCTATCATGCGATCGTCGCGGGCCGCGTCCCGGCGGATGGGATCACGATCACGGAGCCGCTGGATGGGCTGCCGGCGGTCACGCGCGTGAAGCTGTTGAGCGGCGCGCGCGCCGCCAGCCACGTGAAAATCCTGATCGAGACGGGCCGGACGCATCAGATCCGCAAGCACATGGCATCCGTCCGGCATCCCGTGCTCGGGGACCGATCCTACCTGACCCGGGAAATCGAAGAGCCGCAGTTGCGGGAGGTGCCCCGCCAGATGCTGCACGCCTCCGGCCTGGCCTTCCCGCACCCGAAAACCGGGCAGACGGTCCGCGTGAAGGCGCCCCTGCCGGCGGATTTCAAGAGGGTGCTGCGGACGCTTGAGTTGAACGAATAAGGCCGCCCGCCGCGCGGTGATCAGAACTTGTGACGGAAGGTGATGCGGCCCTTCGTGAGATCGTACGGCGACATCTCCACGGTCACTTTGTCGCCGGTGGTGATCTTGATGAAGTGCTTCCGCATCTTGCCGGAGATGTGGGCCAGGATTTCGTGCCCGTTGGCGAGCCTGACCCGGTACATCGTGGCCGGCAGGACCTTCGTCACCACGCCGTCCACCTGGATTAGTTCCTCTTTGATGCCTTCGGTCATGATCGTTCGAGATTCAAAATTTGCTTCACGGTAGCAGGTTGCGCCCGGTTGGCAAGCGGAATCGGCGTCAGGCCGGCGGGCTGTCGATCCCGAAGGCATCGCTTTCCCGGATGCCCTGGAGTCGCCTCCGGAGCATATCGAGGGCCATCCGCACGCTCCAGTCGCGGACGCGCTCCCGGTCGCCGCCGAACCGGTACTGGCGCACCTGAACGCCCGCCTCGTCGGCCAGGGCGATATACACGAGCCCCACGGGCTTCTCGGGCGTGCCGCCGGTGGGCCCGGCAATCCCCGTGATCCCCAGGCCGAAATCGGTCCGGATTCGCTCGCGCGCGGCGCCGGCCATCCGGGCCGCCACCCGCGGGCTGACGGAGCCCTTGCCCTCGATCATATCTGCGTCGATGCCGAGCTGGGCGGTCTTCACGTCGTTGGCATAGGCGATGATGCCGCCCCGGAAGTAGGCCGAGCTTCCGCTCACGGAGGTCAGCCGCGCCCCGATCGCTCCGCCGGTGCAGGATTCCGCCACCGCCAGGGTCTTCCCCTGCTGGGCCAGCAGCCGACCCACGACGTCCTCGAGATCCTCGCGCCGGGTGGAGAAGACGTGGCCGCCCAGGAGCCGGCCCGCCTCGGCCGCGACGGCCTCGACATTGCCGGCGGAGGGCCCGGTGGCGAAGCGGACCTCGATCCGCCCCGGCGCCGCGCAGTAGGCCGTCCGCACATCGGCCGGGGGAAAGCCCGCCTTGTCGAAAACGGTGGCGATATCGGATTCCCCGAGGCCGCAGACCATCAGCAGGGCCTGGCGCACGGCGGGCCGGTCCGGCAGCGCGGCATCGAGCCACGGCAGGACGTACTGCTCCAGGATGGCCAGGAATTCAGCCGGCGGACCCGGCAGGATGAACACGGTTTTGCCGCCGACTTCCAGCCGCTCGCCAGGCGCCACCCCCACGGGATTGGGCAGCGCGACGGCCTTCTCCACGATCCGCGCCTGGCGCTCGGCCGAAGGCGTGATCGCCCGGCCCATCCGTTCGTACCGGCGGCGCAAGGACTCCAGGGACGCGGCGTCCATGGCCACCGATCGTCCGAACAGGCCGGCCACGGCCTCGGGCGTGACATCGTCGGTGGTCGGGCCCAGCCCGCCGCTGATCACCACCACGTCCACGCGGGTGAGCGCCCACTTCAGCGCGTCCCGTATGGAAGGCAGATCGTCGGGCACCGTCGTGTCGCGGATCAGTTCGTAGCCCAGCCGGTCCAGGTGCGCGCCCAACGCCTGGGCATGACGGTTGACGGTTCGACCGTTGAGCAGCTCGCTGCCGGTGGTGATCAGTTCGACCACCGGCTTCATGACGCGTAGCCGCTGGGATGGGCCTGGTGCCAGGCCCAGGCGTGGCGGAGGATGGTCCGCAGGTCGGGGTGCTTCGGCTTCCAGCCGAGCGCCGCGGCGGCCTTCCGGGCGGCGGCGACCAGGCGCGGCGGGTCGCCGGGCCGTCGCGGGGCCATGCGCACCGGGATCGGACGCCCGGTCACTTCGCGGGCGGCCTCGATCACCTGCCGGACGGAAAAGCCCTCGCCGTTCCCGAGGTTGAACGCCCCCGAGACGCCCTCTCGAAGCGCCAGCATGTGCGCCTGGGCAAGGTCCACGATATGGATATAATCCCGGACGCAGGTCCCGTCCGGCGTGTCGTAGTCGTCGCCGAACACCTGCACGGCCTCCTGCCTGCCGAGCGCGGCGCGCAGGACATTGGGGATGAGATGCGTTTCCGGCTCGTGGTCTTCGCCGAGCTTTTCCGTGGCGCCGCAGGCGTTGAAGTAGCGCAGGAAAACGGGCTCGATGCCGTGCAGGCGCTCCGCCCAGAGCAGGATCTTTTCGAACATCAGCTTGGATTCGCCGTACGGGTTGGCCGGCCGCTGCGGCGTTTCCTCCGTCATCGGCACCCGGTCGGGCACGCCGTAGGTGGCGCAGGTGGAGGAGAAGATGAATTTCCGGACCTTCTGCTTCAGGGCGGCGTCCAGCAGGTTCACCCCGCCGGCCACGTTGTTGCGGAAGTACAACTGGGGATCCTGCATCGACTCCCCGACGAGGGCATAGGCGGCGAAATGCATGACGGCGTCCGGCCGAGCGGCGGCCAGGGCGTCCAGGATCTGCCCGCGCTCCCGGAGGTCGCCGCGGACGAACCGCGCGCGGGGGTCCAGCGCCTCCGCGTGGCCGCGCTCCAGGTTGTCAAAAACGACGACTTCATGCCCGGAGTCCAGCAGGAGTTCGCTCGTGACGCTGCCGATATAGCCCGCGCCGCCGGTCAGAAAAATCTTCATGGCCCTGCATCATAGGCGGGGCCCGTTCCCCGCCGCAAGCCCATTTGACAAGGGGGTGCCGCTGCTTTAGATTGAGCCCGGGTCGAAGTTGTCGTATACTGGGACATCATGCGAATCGGATCGGCCAGCCCGGCGAAAAAACAGGAACCGGTCAGCGTCTTCGTTTGCGGCGACCAGCCCGTGGAACAGCCCGAGGGCTTCCGCGTGTGCCCGCTGGGGGTCCAGTTCTACTCGCCGCGCAAGATCCAGGAATTCCAGATCATGGAGTTCCGGGTCGCCATCCCCGGCCGGAAGAATACGTCCGAGGAGATCCAATGCTCCGGGGTCGTGGTGCACTGCAAGCCGCTGGAGGGTCGCGACCTGTTCCGGATCTGGATCAAGTTCCTGGACCTGCCGGACTCCAAGCGCGACCAGATCCGCTGCATGGCGAAGGCGGGCAAGCACCTATGTCCCTACTGCGAGAACTTCTGACCGAGGCCGTGCGCCGGGGCGCCTCGGACGTCCACTTGAAGGCGCACCAGCCTCCCCTCATCCGCGTGCATGCCAACCTGGAGGACGTCCGTCCCGAGCCTCTGACGCCCGAGCAGTTGAAGGACTTCGAGAGGGAACTGATCCCCGCCCATCTGCAGACGTCCGTCGACCACAAGCATGAACTGGATTTCTCATACCGGCTGCAGGACATTGGACGGTTTCGGGTCAACGTGTTCCAGAGCCAGGGCCTGCCCACCGTGGCCATGCGGCACGTCAAGTCGAAGATCCCGGGATTCGAGGACCTTCACCTGCCGCCCATCCTCCAGAAACTCGCCGAGGTGCCCCGCGGCATCGTGCTGGCCACGGGCACGACCGGCAGCGGCAAGTCCACGACGCTGGCCGCGATGATCCAGCACATCAACCTGCGCTTCAAGCGGCGGATCATTACGGTCGAGGATCCCATCGAGTACGAGTTCCGGGATGCGCAGTCCTCGATCTCCCAGCGCGAGATCGGCCTGGACACGATTTCGTTCCATACCGCGCTGAAGTTCATGCTTCGCCAGGACCCCGACGTCATCATGGTCGGCGAGATGCGCGACGCCGAGAGCTTCACGGCCGCCCTCGCGGCGTCCGAGACCGGCCACCTGGTGCTGACCACGCTGCACACCGACACGGCCAGCCAGACCATGTCCCGCATCCTGAACTTCTTCCCCCATACCGAGCGCGACCAGGTGCGGATGAGCCTGGCCACCAACCTGAAGGCGGTCGTCTGCCAGCGGCTGATCCCGGCGATCCGGGGCGGCGTGGTGCCGGCGACGGAGATCATGGTCAACACGCCGACCGTCCGGAAGCTGATCGAGAAGAACTCCCTCGAGGTGCTGGCCGCCGCCATCGAGACCGGCGAGGCGGACGGCATGCAGACGTTCAACCAGGCCATCTACAAGCTGATCAAGTCCGGCCAGATCACCGAGGAGGAAGGCATGGCGCGTGCGGGCAACGTCGAACAGCTGCGCATGAACCTGAAGGGCATCTTCCTCGACGAGTCGAAGCGGATCCTGGCCACGTAACGGGCCGCGCAAGCGCGGCCCCTACGAAGCCGTCTCCCGGCCGGGCCGTTCCTCGAAAACCCCAGCGCAGACCGTGCCGCACTTCCGGCACCGTCCGCCCGCTTCCAAGCCCCAGGCCGTGAGGCGGTAGCCGTCCCGGCCGATCAGCATATTCCCGCAGGCATGGCACAGTGTCGCGGCGCCTTCGGGGTCCCGCACGTTGCCCGTGTACACGTAGCGCAGGCCGGCCTGCAAGGCCTGCTGCCGGGCGCGGCGCAGCGTGGCCGGCGGGGTCGGCGGCCGGTCCGTCATCTTCCAGGCCGGATAAAACGCGGTGAAATGGAGGGGCACGTCGGAACCGAGTTCGGAGGCCACCCAGCGGGACAGCGCGCCGACCTCCTCCTCGGAATCGTTTTCGCCGGGGATCAGCAGCGTGGTGATTTCAAACCACACGCGGGTCTCCCGCTTGAGGTAGACCAGCGTATCGAGCACGGTCTGCCGGTCGCCGCCGCACGCCTCGCGGTAGAAGCGGTCCGTGAACGCCTTGAGGTCCACGTTGGCGGCGTCCATCGCCGCGAAGAACTCCTGGCGCGCCTCGCCCTGGATGTAGCCCGCCGTCACGGCCACGGTCTTGATCCCCTCGCGGCGGCAGGCCTCCGCGGCGTCCACGGCGTACTCGAGGAAGATCACCGGATCGTTGTAGGTGAACGCCACGCTCCGGCAGCCAGCCCGCCGCGCGGCGCGGGCGATCTCTTCGGGCCCCGCCCGCTCGGCCAGGAGATCCATCCCCCGCGCCTTGCTGATGTGCCAGTTCTGGCAGAAGCGGCAGGCCAGGTTGCAGCCCGCCGTGCCGAACGACAGCACGGCGGTGCCCGGCAGGAAATGGTTCAGGGGTTTCTTTTCGATCGGATCCGCGCAGAAGCCGCTCGAGCGGCCGTACGTCGTCAGCACGAGTTCCCCGCCCTGGCACGCCCGGACGAAGCAGAGGCCGCGCTGGCCCTCCTTCAGGCGGCACTGGTGGGGACACACGGCGCACTGCACGCCGCCGCCGGGCAGCTTTCGCCCGTAGCGCGCGGGAACCACGGGGCCATCGGGGTATGGCGGCATGGCGTTTTCTCTCCGGCAGCAGGATACGCTTCCCGGCCCCCCGAATCCAGAAGCCTCTTGCCCGGCCCGAACGGAGGCGTATCATGGAATTAACGATGAGCGCCGCCGGCATACGCCGCCCCGCCGTGGCCGGGATGTTTTATCCCTCGGCCCCCGCCGAATTGCGAGCCATGATCTCCGGCTGGCTGAAGGCGGGCGAGTCACGGGGCCCCGTTCCGAAGGCGATCATCGCGCCGCACGCCGGGTACATCTATTCCGGCCCCATCGCCGCGACGGCCTACGCCCGGATCCAACCGGCCCGCGGCCGGATCCGGCGCGTCGTGCTGGCGGGCCCGTCGCACCGCGTGGCGTTCCGCGGCCTGGCCTTGAGCGGCGCCCGCGCGTTCGCCACGCCGCTGGGAGACGTGCCGGTGGACCCGGCCGCCGCCGCCCAACTCCGCGCCCTGCGCCAGGTCCGCGTCATCGACCCCGCCCACGCCCTGGAGCACAGCCTGGAAGTGCAGCTTCCGTTCCTGCAGATGGTGCTCGATGATTTCCAACTGGTCCCGATCGCCGTCGGCGACGCGGAGCCGGAGGAAGTGGCCGAGGCGCTGGATGCGTTATGGGGCGGGCCGGAGACGCTGATCGTCGTCAGCTCCGACTTGAGCCATTACCATCCGTACAAGGAGGCCCGCCGGATGGACGAGGCGGCGTCGCGGGCGATTGAGCAACTGCATCCGGAGGAGCTGGACCCCGAGCAGGCCTGCGGCCGCCTGCCCATCGCCGGGTTGCTCCTCGCGGCGCAGCGGCACGGGCTCAAGGGCCAGACCATCGACCTGCGCAGTTCGGGAGACACGGCCGGACCGCGGGACGAGGTCGTGGGCTACGGGGCGTACGTGTTCACGGAGCCGTGACGGGACGGACGCGGTCCACCTCGGGATAGGACCGGCTTTACTACGGCGAGAGCCGTACCACGCGCCAGCCGGCGCCTTCCTTGAGATAGCACAGCCGGTCGTGCAGGCGGCTGGGCCGGCCCTGCCAGAACTCGATGCGGTCCGGGACCAACCGATACCCGCCCCAATTTGGGGGACGCGGCACCGGCTGCCCGGCGAAGCGTTGTTCGATCTCGCGGCAGCGCGCCTCCAGGACTTCCCGGCCGGCGATCTCCGCGCTCTGGCGCGAGGCCCACGCGCCGACCTGGCTCCCGCGCGGACGGGAGGCGAAGTAGGCATCCGACTCTTCGTCGGACACCTTTTCCAGCCGGCCCTCCACGCGGACCTGTCGGTAGTACTCGGTCCAGAAGAAGACCATCGTCGCGCGCGGATTGGCTTCGAGCTCGACGGCCTTGCGGCTATCGTAGTTCGTGTAGAACACGAACCCCTTTTCGTCCGCGCTTTTCAGCAGCAGCATGCGGCCCGCGGGCCGGCCGTCCGCGCCCGCCGTAGCCAGGGTGAAGGCGTCGGGCTGCGGCAGCCAGAGCCGCCGGGCGGCGCGGTACCACGCGTTGAACTGCGCGACGGGATCCGCGTCGAGGTCCCGCTCGTGCAGCCCCCCGAGGAGGCCGACCAGGGAATACAGCCGGGCGCGAATGGACATGGGGCACTCTCCGGCGGGACCGCCCTACCGCCGGCGGCGAACGGAGGCCGCCACCGGGGCCTTGCTGTTCAGCTCGGCGCCGAACTGGGTGACGATGTGGGTGCGATTCGCCGCGTCGCGCTGCAGTTCGATCAGGCCCTGCTGGGCGGCGTCCTCCAGCAGACGGCTGAAGCTCTTGTAGCCGTAGGCCGCCTCGTTGAACGAGGGGTTCTTGCGCTTGATCGTGGTCTTGATCAGCGACGACCACAGCGTCTCGCGGTTCTCGCGGCGCAGGGCCTGGAGCGCCTCCAGCAGCATGCCGAAGACCTCCTTCTGCTTGTCGTCGGCGCCGGGGATGTCCTGCGGCTCCTCCTGGCCCAGCGTGAGATCCTCGTAGAAGATGTACTCGTCGCAGTTGTCGCGCAGGAGGGCCGAGGTGGAATTCCGCAGCCCCAGTCCGATCACGTGCTTGTTGTTCTCGCGCAGTTTGGACACCAGCGGCGAGAAATCGCTGTCGCCCGAGGCGATGACGAACGTGTCGATGTGCGGCTTGGAGTAGCTCATGTCCATGGCGTCCACGCACAGCCGCATGTCGGCGGAGTTCTTGCCGGTCATGCGCCGCGCGGGCACCTCGATGAGCTCGATGGCCGCCTCGTGCAGCGAGGCGGCGTCCGAGGCGTAGCGCTTCCAGTCCGCGTAGGCGCGCTTGACCACGATGTGGCCCTTTTCCAGCAGCCGAGCCAGAATGCGCCCGATATTTACGCGTTCGTTCCTATTGGTGAACCCGAGGGCCAGGTTTTCAAAATCGATGAAAACGGCCAGCGTTGGTTCCTTCTCTTCCTTCATTTTTCCTTTCATTCGGTCCCCCGACAGTCTCCTTGCGACCGGGGGGACAATCCCCTTGTTTGATGGGATTGGGCGTACAGTAGCAGCTCCCACCCGGTTTGTCCAATCCTGCTTTGCGCTTTTTTTACCGCTTGCGCGGCCTCCTCCTTCGAGGCACCCTTCGGGACATTCAACGGGAGACATCCATGCTCGATTTCAAGGCCTACCAGGAAGGCGCCATGCGCACCGCCGTGTACCCGAAACGCGGGGAGGGAAACTGGACCTATCCCGCGCTGGGGCTCGCGGGCGAGACGGGCGAGATTTGCGAGAAGTTGAAGAAGGCCATCCGCGACGACGGCGGGCGGATCAGCCCGGAGCGGCTCCGCGATCTCGCGCGCGAATTGGGCGACGTGCTCTGGTACATCGCGGCGCTCTGCACGGAACTCGGGCTCGCGATGCAGGAGGTGGCCGAGCAGAACCTGGCCAAGCTGCGCGCGCGGCAGGAGAACGGGAAGCTCCACGGCAGCGGGGATCACCGCTGAACGGGTTCTTCTCCGCGCCCTTTTTTGTGCCGTGGTTCGCCTCCGGCCGGCTTGTCCGGCAGGGGCGGAAAGAGGGACAAGCCCTTCCCGGTTCCCGCGCTAACCCACCACGAGATTGACCAGCCGGCCGGCGATGTAGATCTCCTTACGGACCGTCTTCCCGGCCAGGTGCGGCGCGACGGAGTCCTCGGCGCGGGCGGCCGCCAGGATATCCTGCTGCTTCGCGTCCGCCGGGACCCGAATCCGGCCGCGCAGCTTGCCGTTGACCTGCACCGGGATCTCGACGACGTCCTCGACCAGGAAGGCTTCGTTCAAGGCCGGCCACGGCTCCAGGGCCAGGCTGCCGGAATGCCCGAGCAGGCTCCAGAGTTCCTCGGCCAGGTGCGGCGCGAAGGGGGCCAGCAGCAGCACGAACGGCTCCAGCGCGGCGCGGGGGCGCGGCGACCATTTCTGCGCATCGTTCAGGAATTCCATCATCGCCGCGATCGCCGTATTGAAACGCATGCCCTCGATGTCCTCGGTCACTTTCTTGATCATCGCGTGCAACGCGCGCCACTGTTCCCGGGACGGCTCCGCGGGGGCGATCTCTCCGTTCAGCGTCCCCGTTTCCTCCGCGGTGAACAGCCGCCAGACACGGTTGAGGAAACGGTGGACGCCCTCGACGCCCTTCATGCTCCACGGTTTGACCTGCTCCAGCGGGCCCATGAACATCTCGTAGAGGCGCAGCGAGTCCGCCCCGTACAGGCGCACTACCTCGTCCGGGTTGATCACATTGCCGCGGCTCTTGCTCATCTTGAACGACCGGGCGGACACCCGCACATTCGGCTGGACCCTGTACACGAAGGCATCGCCCTGCTTTTCGATGTCCTCCTCGGCCACGCGCTCGGCCTGCAGCTTTTCGCCCGTGCCCTGTTCGCACTCGTTGTCGTCCACCCGTTCCGCCGACACCGGATGGCCGCGGGCGTCGCGGTACAGGGTGTACTCCATCTCGCCCAGGATCATGCCTTGGTTGACGAGCTTGCGGAACGGTTCCGGGGTGGACACCACGCCGGCGTCGAAAAGCACCTTGTGCCAGAAGCGCGCGTAGAGCAGGTGCAGCACGGCGTGTTCCGCGCCCCCGACGTAGAGGTCCACCGGCATCCAGTAGCGCTCCTTCGCCGGGTCCACGGCCGCGCGGCCGTTTTTCGGATCGATGAACCGCAGGTAGTACCAGCACGAGCCCGCCCACTGCGGCATCGTGTTCGTCTCGCGGCGCGCGGGTTGCCCGGTCGCGGGATCGGTCGTCTGCACCCACGACTCGATCGTCGCCAGCGGGCTCTCGCCCGTGCCGCTGGGCTTGTACGACTCGACTTCCGGCAGGACCAGCGGCAGGGCTTCCGCGGGCAGCGGCTGCGGTCGGCCATCCACGAAAATGACCGGGAACGGCTCGCCCCAGTAGCGCTGCCGGCTGAACAGCCAGTCGCGCAGCTTGTAGTTCACCTTGCGGCAGCCCAGCCCCTGCCCTTCCAGCCACCGCGTGATCTTTTCCTTCGCGGCCGGGACGGAAAGCCCGTTGATGGACACCCATTCGCTGGCGGAATTGACCAGCACGCCGTCGCCCGTGTAGGCCGTCTTCGAAATGTCCCCGCCGGACACGACCTCGACCACGGGAATGTCGAACTGCCGCGCAAACTCGTAGTCGCGCTGGTCGTGGGCCGGCACAGCCATGATCGCGCCCGTGCCGTAGGAAATGAGGACATAGTCCGCGACCCAGACCGGGATGGCCTTGCGGTTGACCGGGTTCACCGCGTGCCCGCCGGTGAAGACGCCGGTCTTCACCTTCTGGAGTTCCGTGCGCTCCAGGTCGCTCTTGCGCGCGGCTTTCTCCCGGTATGCCCGTACCGCGTCCCGCTGGGCGGGCGCGGTCAGGGCGTCCACCAGCGGGTGCTCCGGGGCCAGGACCATGTACGTCGCGCCCCAGAGCGTGTCCGGACGGGTCGTGTACACGCGGACCTTTTCGCCGGGCCGTCCCTCGACCTCGAAATCCACCTCGGCGCCCTCGGAGCGGCCGATCCAGTTGCGCTGCATCTCCTTGATGCTCTCCGGCCAGTCCAGCGCCTCGAGGTCCTTCAGCAGGCGCTCCGCGTATTCCGTGATCTTCAGCATCCACTGGCGCATCGGCTTGCGGACGACCGGGTGGCCGCCGCGCTCGCTCTTCCCGTCAATGACCTCCTCGTTGGCGAGGACCGTGCCCAGCGCCGGGCACCAGTTCACGGGCACCTCGGCCTGGTAGGCCAGGCCGCGCTCGTAGAGCTTGAGGAATATCCACTGGGTCCAGCGGTAGTAATCGCGATCCGTCGTCGCGACCTCGCGGTCCCAGTCATACGAGAAGCCGAGCGCCTTGAGCTGGGCGCGGAAACGGTCGATGTTGCGGGCCGTGGTCACGCCGGGATGCGTGCCGGTCTCCAGGGCGTAATTCTCGGCGGGCAGCCCGAAGGCGTCCCACCCCATCGGGTGCAGGACGTTGAAGCCCTTCATCCGCTTGTAGCGGGCGACGATGTCCGTGGCCGTGTAGCCCTCGGGGTGCCCCACGTGCAGGCCCGCCCCGCTGGGATACGGGAACATGTCGAGCACGTAGAATTTCGGGCGCGCCCGGTCCGGCTCGTCCGGCGTCCGGAACGTCTTGTGTTCGTCCCAGTGCCGCTGCCACTTCTTCTCGATTTCCGCGAAAGGATACACCGCCATCGCCGGCTCCTGTTGGAATTGCAGCCGCGGGGCAGCATACCCGATTTGGCGGCCGGTGCATCAATAAAAAAGGCAGGCGGCCCGCCGCGCAGGCTGCCACCGACAAAACACGGCCCGTTACGGCACCCGAACGCCCAGCCGGTACAGCTGCAGGAGAGCCGCGTTGGTCAAAACCAGGTCCTGCTCGCCCGCGCCCAGGTTGGTCCACGCCTTGAACAGCGTCCAGGGAAGGCCGTCCACGGCGTTCGTCTTGTAATACACGCTGTAAATCCGGCCTGTGATCGCGTCCACGGTCAGGCTGCACTGGGTCGCCGACGCGCTCTCGGGATTCTCCACGACAAACTCCGACAGGCCATTGGTGGCGCCGGTCCCGGCGGTGTATTCGTCGATGTTGGGCGTGCCGTCGCCGTCGTAGTCGTCGTCCATCCCGCCGTTGGGGCCTTCCGGATCAAAGCCCTGGTCGTCCGCCCAGTCGGTGTAGTACCCCGGCAGGCCCCCGCCGCTCGTGGTCACGTACTGCGTCGACGAGTTTCCGCTCACGCACCCCGCGGCGCCCTCCGCGCGGACCCGGAAGTAGTAAGTCGCCCCGCCGGTCAGCCCCGTCACGGACTGGCTGGTCCCGGCCACGGGTCGGTTCTGGTACCCGGGCACGTAAGCCGACCCGCCGGATCCCGCATTGGTCCAGGCCAGGTTGTCGAAAATCACGCGCACCGCGCCGCTGTTCGTGACCATGATCGTAAAATCGCCCGTCACGCCGATCCCCGTCACACGGGTCGTCGTGATCGAGGTCGTGATCGGCACGGCGGAGGTCACCTTCGTGCCGTTGACGAACAGGTCAAACGTGCCCCCGCTGCCCGCGAAGACCTGCTGGTGCACCACCGAGACCTCGTCCATGCCGCCCGTCAGGGTGCCGGACGTGAACCAGGCGTCGGCCGCGTTCTGCAGGCAGATCGCGGAGCCGCCGTCGATGCTCTGGTCCGTGCGCGCCTTGTACGCGGTCCAGGCCACGCCGTTGTTCGTCCAGATGCGCGTCAGATAGCTGCTCGTCGTCCCGCCGCCGATCCCGGAGAAGCCTTCCACCCCGCCGTTTCCGTCGCCCCCGCCCGCGAAGGTCGCATTCGTGGCCACGTCCAGCCGGTATCCCGTGGCGCCGCCCACCGTGCTCCACGAGGCCGCGAACGAGGTTTCGCTCACCGAGCCGGCGGTCAGCCCGCCCGGCGCGTTGGTGAAGCAGTCCGCGGAGAAGCCGACATCGCTGCCGTACCCCACCCCGTTGCTGTTCACGGCGTACGCGCGGACATAGTAAGCCTGGCCCGGCGTGAGGCCGGTCAGCGAACTGGAGAAGGACCCGGTTCCGCTCCCGTTGCTGGTCTTGCTGTCGTTGGTCGTCGGCGACGAGGACGTGCTCCAGCACACCCCGCGCTGCGTGACCGACGCCCCGCCGTCGTCCGTCACGTTCCCCCCGCTCATCGCGCCCGTCGGCGTCTCGTTGCTGACAGCCAGCGTCGCCACCGTCGGCGGGCTGGCCCCGGCCGTCACCGCCACCTTGGCGCTGGAATAGACGTTGTACGTCACCGACGTCGGCACGCTGGCCGAGGCGTATTCCGTCCCGGCGTAATACACGGAGCACACCGTGACGGTGCCGTTGTAGCTCGACACGCTGTCCATGCAACGGGCGGTGACAATAGAGTTGCCCAGGCCGCTCACGAGGGACAAGTCTATCGCGATTTCCAGATTGTTCCGGGTGTCCGTGTCGAACGAGCCGGTGTCTTTCGGCAGATTCTTCGGCAGCGGGTAGTTGCTCCACACGTTGGCCCCGTTGACCGTGACGAGCAGTTCCTGGATGTCACTGCGCTGGGTGTGGTTGACCGTATACTTGAGGTAGTTGCTGGATGGCGTATAGACCCCCTCCAGGGGATACATGATATCGCCCACATAGTTTTCGAAGTAGTCCGAGTCGATATAGATGAAGCCGTTGCTGCCGAAGCTTGTGCCCCACGAGTTGGCAATCAGATACCACCCGGAACCGTACCCGCAGACCGTGACCATGTGATTCAAGTCGTCGTACGTGCAGGTTTCGCCCGTGTAGGGGGGATCGCTGGGGGCCCAGTCATCGATGGAGTACGCGTCATCCACGTAAATCGCGCAGGAAGCCACGCCTCCGGCATCCAGCCAGGCCTTTAGTTCATTGATCTCCGTGGTACCGGGGTTCCAGTCCCACACCCAGACGTAGTTGGTCGAGCGTCGGTGCAGGCCCTCGATGAAATCAGCGGTGTCCGGCAGGCTGTTCGTATCGCCCTCGACATAGGGCAACTGCGCGAGCGACGCGACCCCGTACCGCATGAATATCTCGAACGGCTCGTGTCCGTATCCCCCGTTGTCCTCCCCGATGTTGGTCAGGTTATACGTGAAGCGGGGCGAACACCGGTTGCTGCTCAACGAGAGATTCAGCGACGGTTCCCTGTGTTTCATGTTGGCTGTCTTGACGTAGTAGGTGCCGGCCCAGTGGACGCAGGAGCCCTCGCTGCCCTGGTTGCCGATCGCCGGCAGGTAGTTGGTGTTGGTCGCCGCACCCTTGAGGGTCGTGCGGCGTGGAAGCACGCCCTCGGGCGCGGCCGCCAGTACGCGCCCCTCCGCGATCCACGCGGAACGGGTGCCTGCAGGATACGGCCGTTTCCCCAGTTTGAAGGCTCCGTAACGGGTCGTAATCGTCCGCAACGGCGGCAAGGTCGAAGGATCCGGCAGGTCGCCGTCCTGGCCCGGGGCGGGGATCGGGCTAAAGGCCACGAGGCAAAGCATGCACACTATTGCGCGGGCGAAGGAACTCAACATGGTCGCCTCCAGGGCAGGGAATGGCGGAACGAAATCATGAAACGTGTTGTTTAGTATTGCATACTTATGGAGCATCAAGCAATCAAAACGATTTTCAAATGCCTTGTCTTTCAGGGGGTTATGAACGAGTCATTGGTAAAACGTTTTTACAGACAGAACATGAGTATCTCATCTGTCGGATCAACGGAGTCCGGCGCGCGTTACGGTACCCGCACGCCCAACCGGTACAGTTGCAGGATTTCGCTGTTGGTCAGGATCAGATCCTGCGATCCAGCGGGCAGATTGGTCCAGGCCTTGAAGAGCGACCAGTTCAGGTCGTCGGTGAGATTCGTTTTATAGTACACACTGTAGATGCGGCCCGTGACGACGTCGACGGTCAGGCTGTATTGGCCCGGCGTCAGCAGGAGCGGATCGAACACCGCGAACTCGGAGGTGCCGTTGGTGGCGCCCGTCCCACCGGTGTATTCATCGACATTGGGTGTCCCGTCACTGTCGTAGTCGTCGTCCATGCCGCCGTTGGGCCCGTAGGGATCGAAGCCCTGCGCCGCGGCCCAGTCGGTATACCAGGCCGGCAGGCCGCCGCCGCTCGTGGTCACCGACTGCGTGGACGAGTTGCCGCTGGCACAGCCGCCGTCGGAAACCGCGCGAACCCGGAAGTAGTACGGCGTGCTCGCCACGAGCCCGGTGACCGACTGGCTGGTTCCATCCACGGCCCGGTCGGAATAGCCGGCGACGTAGGACGATCCGCCTCCGATGCCCACCGTCCCCGAAATCTGCACGTCGTCCAGGCGGAACACGCCGGTGCCCGAGGTGCTTCTCGATCCGTTCGTCCACCCCTGGATCATCACCACCATGGGCGAATCCTTGTACTCCACGCCCGTCACGGGATCGTTGACCAGCACGAGAGAAGCCTCCGGCGCGTTGACCGTGTGGGTGGCCGCGCCGCCGTCAATATCCCATGAGAAAGCCGAAGGCCCGGCCGCGGTGGCATAGGCACGGAAGGTGATGCCCGTGATGGAAACGCTGTAGCCGGTAAGCGGGTAGATCGTGAAGGCGAAGTACTTGGCGCCCGCCTGGCTGCCGGCGGTCCATCCCCCGGTCTCCTCGATATACGGCTCGTTCGGGAAGTAGATGCCCGTTGTCACGTTGGTCTCGATCGTCCCGGAGGAGAGGGACATGACCGAGCACGTCACGACGCCCGCCACGGTCTCGGGCGCGAGGAAAGGCGCCGCGGCGAACTCGAACCGGACCAGGTTGGTGGAATCTCCTCCTCCGCCCCCGGTGAATGCTTCGCTCGTGCTCACGTCCAGGCGATATCCCAAGGCCCCGTCCAAGGCATTCCACGCAGCGGTGAACGACGTTTCCGCGACCGACCCGGTCGTCAGTCCGCCGGGCGCGTTGGTGAAGCAATCAGCCGAGAAGCCGATGGCGCTGCCGTACCCCACCCCGTTGGCATTGATCGCGTAGGCGCGCACATAGTAGGACCGGCCGGGGGCCAGGCCCGCCAGGCTGCTCGAGTAGGAGCCGGCGCCGGAGCCGTTGCTGGTCCGTGTGTCGTTGGTCGTCGGGGTCGAATTGGTGCTCCAGCACACGCCGCGCTGGGTCACGGAGGCTCCGCCGTCCGAGGTGATGTTGCCGCCGCTCATGGCCGACGTCGGGGCCAGGTTGCTGACCGCCAGCGTGGAAAGCGTCGGCGTGCCCGAGGCCGCGTCCACGGCGAACGCATTGGAATCGCCCGTGATCCCGTTGGTGCTGGCCCGCAGGATCATCGAGGAGACGGTTTCGTTCACGGTGATCAGGCCCGACCACACGCCGTTGGTGAACGCCCCGGTCGCCGCGGGCGAGATGGACACCGAGGCGCCCGCCAGGAGCCTGATGTTGGGCACGCGGTTGGTGGAAGCCGGCGTCGGGGTGGTCCCGCTCCAGTCCAGCGGATCGCCGTCGTTGCTGTCCGAACGGCAGACCAGCGCCCGGCCGACCGCGCCGGTGGAGGAGCGGACCTGGCCGTCCGTGCTGTAACTGGAGTTGTTGTGGCTGAAATCGACCAGCAGGTTGCTGACGCCGTTGTAGCTGAACGGCGTGGAGAAGGCGAACCAGGTCCAGCCCGTGGCCAACGCCGTCGCGTCGTCCTGGTATACCGTCGTCCAGCCGCTGGCCGGCCCTTCCCAGGAGGACTGCGTGCTGGCCGCCGTGTGCTTCATCCGGATCGTCCAGTTGCCGAGGCCCTGGCCCGGAATCGTGGCCACGTTGAGCGCCAGGCCCTGGAGGACCGTCGCGCTGCCCAGTTCGCTTTGCAGGTAGATCACCTGTGTGCGGGCATCGTGGTAGTACGTGCTCATCGGGAAGATCCAGCCGTTGGTCGCGGTCCCTACCGTGCTGGTGGCCGAGACAACTCCGCTCAAGGCCACCGGCCCCGCGAAGGCCGTGACCGTCTGGGTTTCCGAATCCTTCGCCGTGAGGGTGGCGACGAACGGCGTGCTCTCCAGTTGCGGAGAGGAAACCGAATTCCAGATCAGCTGGCTGATGCCCCGGACCGTCAGAGCCGCCGACCGGGAGACCGTGGCCCCGGAGGTGACGTTGCTGAAGGTCACCGTGCCGCTGAACAAACCGGTGGCCAGAGATGCCGCTGTCGCGGCGTTGACCATGAAAGAGACCGACGTGGCCGTCCCGGCCGCCAGTGTCCCGTTCGTCCGCGACAGGTCCAGCCAGGTGAGCCCGGCGCCCTTGACCGCCGTCCAGTTCAACGAGGCCACGCCGCTGTTGGTCAGCGAGTAGACGGTGCTGGTCGGCGCAAATGGGCCGCCCGCGGGGCCGGCGGGCGAGAAGGAGCCCGACGACGACACGTCGAAGGAATCTCCCGCCGCCGCGTTCCAGCCGCGGATGACCAGCGCGTAGGGCTGGCTGCCGCCGGAGGGGACCGTGCGGCCGACGACGCGCACGGTATACGTGCCGGTCTCGTTGGGCTCGAACTCGACCATCTCCACGTTGTTCGTCGCGTCCACGCTGGTCCGTCCGTTGGCGTAGAGCGTGGTGGACGACGGCTTCAGCACGGTCAGATCGAGGTCGTTGACCAGCTTCTTGCCGGAGCCCGCCGTAGCGAAGTAGTCCGAGTAGGCCATGGTGACGACGATCTTGTTCGTCGTGGTCGAGCCGACGGTAAAGGTGAAGATATTGGTGCCGCCCGTAACGAGGCTGTTGGTGTCGTAGAGGCTCATGTACTGGCTGGCCGCCGGCTGCAGGGTGTTGTAGAGGTCCACGTGGCCCCACCCCATCACGTTGTTCGGCCGCGTGTAGGGGATTTCCTGGTCCGCCCCCGTCCCGTACTGTCCCGGGGCCATGTGGCGGGCGCCGCAGATCAGCACCGCCTTCATCAGCGCCGCGCTGGGATTCGTGATGCCGGCGCTGTTCACGAGCCACTGCCGCACCAAGCCTGCCGATCCGGCCGTCAGCGGCGTGGCCATGCTGGTTCCGCCCATGTAGATGTAGTTCGTGTTGCCGGACACCGTCCCCCACCCCGTGTCCGTGGACGCCTTGGAGCGGGTCGAGATGATGTCGCTGCCCGGGGCCACGATGTCGGGCTTGATGCGGCCGTCGTTGCACGGGCCGCGGCTCGAGAACGCCACGAGGCCCTGCGGTGAATTGGGACTGGAGGGGTAGTCCGACTTGATCGGCTCGGCGGGGTAGTCGTTGGTCCAGAGATCCACGCCGTACTGGTAGGTCGAGTACCCGCCGGTCGTGCGATAGTTCTCGGACGCGCCGACGGTCAGGCAGTTCTTCGCCGTGCCGGGGGAGTTCAGCGAGTCGAGGTCCACGACGCCGTCCTTGTCGGCGTCGATGCCCTCGTTGCCCGCGGCGAACAGCACGAGCATGGTCTTGTTGCTCCAGATCCACATGTCCGTGTTGCGGGAATCCGTCGTGTACTCGCCGGTATCCGCCGAACCCCAGCTGTCCGAATGGATGCGCGCTCCGTTGGTGTACGCGGCGCGGAACAGCACGTTCAGGTCGCTCGGGATGCCGCCCAGGTTAGTACTGCTATCCAGGACCGACTGAAACACCAGGCTGGCGGCGTAGGATCCGCCCCGGTATTTTCCGGAGGAAGACGCCCCGCTACCGAGTATCGAGCCGGCCACATGCGTCCCATGCCCGTCGAAATCACTCCAGTCTCCCACCCGTCCCAACGCCTGCACCCATGCCACCCTACCCGTGAAATCCCGGTGCAGTGTATTTGTGTTTCCCGTATCCAGCCCGGTGTCGCAGACGGCGATGGTTTGCCCGGCGCCCGACAGGCCCAGCACGCTCCACGCGTTGGAAACATTCATCTTGCTCGTGCCCTGCGCCACGTCGTTGCAGAGTTTCTTCGGCGTGTACGGCTCGATCCACTCCACCTCGCCCCAGCCCGCGACCTCTTCCATCGCCGCCGCCGTCAGCGACGCACGGACGAGTCCGCGGTCCGTCATGGGCTCGGCCAGCAGCACGGCGCAGCGCGGCAGGGCCGCGATGGCCTGCCCGATGCGTTCCGCGTCGTCCGGATTGAACACCACGACGTTCACATTCCGGGTCCCCGCGATACCCCGGGCCATGGCCTCGCGAACCGGCCGGGCCCGCTTGTATTCCGGGAGATACTCGCCGACCCAGTACACGCCATCCATCGCGCCGATCGCGGCGATCGTCTCGGGCGTCGCCTCGACAAGGTAGGCGTTTTCGGGAAGGTAGCCGCGCAGGTCCGCCCCGGCTTCCGTCATCGCCTTTTCCCATTCCTCCCGAACCATGTCGTTGAACTGCACGATCCACGGCGCCTTGCCTGAAGCGGCTCTTTTCTGTGAAAGCGACCGGCGGGCCGTGCGCCATTCCTGGAATTGCTGCTGCTGCTCCGGCGCGGACGTGTCAATGCGCCCGGCATCCAGCAGAAGGGGCTCCGCCGCCAGCAGTGGAGTGGCCATGGCACAGGCCATAAGGATGGCGAATTTTCTCATGGCGGTGTTTCTCCAGCTGGATTCGTGAGCGGGATCGAGCATTCGCTCAACAGCTTAATGGAATAAGCATTCACCGATGCCGTTTCTACGTCAATAGAATCCGGGTCTGAAAAATGTGATTCCGAGTTCCCCGAAATCAGTAAAGCGCTTGAATCCTCGTGGTTGCAGGTTATCCGGATATGGACGTGCCGCAGGGAGTCTTGAGTAATTCCTTCCCATGTCTTATAAAGCCTGTGCGGTTCCGTTATTGTGAAGAGCATCATGTTCTGGCGAATCCGACAGTTTGCCGCCGTCGCACGCATCAGCCTGCTGGATATCATCCGCCAGCCGGGCTTTCTGCTGATCGCGGCGGCCGGCATGGCGCTGATCACTCTCCTGCCTCTTCTGCTCACCCAGACGCTCGGCGAGTCGGCGCGCCTGGTCCGCGACAACGCGCTGGCCGTGCACTGGACTTTCGGCCTGGTGCTGGGCAGCTATGCGGCCTCTTCGACCCTGGCCCGCGAAACCGCCCTCGGCACCGCGGCGTTGGTCTTGAGCAAGCCGGTGAGCCGCAGCCTCTTCTTCCTCGCTAAGTTCTGCGGCGCCGCCGCCGCCACGCTGCTCTTTTCTCTCGGCGCCGGCATGGCCACGCTGTTGAGCGCCCGCATGGCCGCCGGCTATTTCATCCTCGACTGGCGGGCCGGCGGCCCGGCAATCGCCGCGCCCGTGCTGGCCTTTCTCATCGGGGGCTATCTCAACTACCGGGACCGGGGGCCCTTCGCGTCCCGCGCTTTCATCGGGATGCTGGTTCTCTATGCCGCCGCGCTGGCCTGGGCTTGCGCCATCGACGCCGAAGGGCACTGCGGCGCGTTCGGGGCCGCGATGGACTGGCGCCTGGCGCCGGCCGGCCTCCTGATCGCCATGGCGCTCCTGATGCTGACCGGGCTGGCCGGGCTGCTGGCCACCCGCCTGGACACCGTCCCCACCCTGATCCTCTGCAGCCTCGCCTTCCTGCTGGGCCTCATGTCCGATCACCTGTTCGGCCGCGCGACGGAACCCTCCGCAGCGGTCAGCGTGCTGGGCGGCCTGCTGCCCAACTGGCAGCACTTCTGGTTGGCGGACGCGCTGTCCGGCAACGGGCAGATCCCCTGGTCCTACGTGGGACACGCGTCGGCCTACGGGGCGATGCATCTCGGCGGGCTGCTGTTGCTGGGCCTGCTGTCTTTCCGCCGGGCCGAATGGAGAAACGGATGAAACCGGAGGCCCACGAGACGCCGCCTGTGCTCCGCGTGGAAAATGCAGGCAAGGTCTTCCGCGATTTCTGGCGCCGGCCCCGCATCCGGGCTGTCCAGGACCTCTCGTTCGAGGTGCGGCCCGGCGAGGTCTTCGGCCTGCTCGGGCCCAATGGCTCGGGAAAAAGCACGACGCTGAAGATGATCGTCGGCCTCCTGCGGCCCACGGAGGGACGGCTCCACGTGCTGGGCGCGCCCCCGACCGACGTGAGCCGCAAGGCCCGCATCGGCTACCTGCCCGAGGACTCCTATCTCTATCCCTACCTCACCTGCGAGGAGACGCTCGATTTCTTCGGCAGCCTGTTCCGCCTTCCGCGCGCGGAACGGCGCGCGCGAACGGCACAACTGCTGGACATGATCGGGCTGCGCCACGCGCGCCGGCGGCCGGTCGGCGAGTTTTCCAAGGGCATGGCGCGGCGCATCGGGTTGGCCCAGGCCCTGATCAACGATCCCGACCTGATCATCCTCGACGAACCCACGTCCGGCCTGGACCCGCTGGGCTGCCGGCAGGTCAAGGACCTGATCCTGACTCTCGCCCGCCGCGGCAAGGCCGTGCTGCTGTCCTCGCACCTGCTGGCGGATATCGAGGATGTCTGCGACCGCATTGCCATCCTGTTCAACGGGCGGCTGCAGGCCATCGGATCCATCCGCGACCTGCTCGAGGAGCGGGACCGGCCGCGGGTGACCCTGCCGGCCGTAACGCCCGAGCAGCTTCGCGCGATCCTGGCGGCCCTGAAGGCCCAACTCGGGCGCGAGCCGGAACTCGACTATCCCCGCCGCAACCTGGAACGGTTTTTCCTGGAGACCGTGGCCCGGGCCATGAACCAGGACACCGAGCCCTCCGGGGCCGCGCCATCCGAGGGAGTGGCCCCCTACCTGGACGGCCCTCCGCATGCGTAAAGTCTGGGCCATCGCGAAGCTGACCCTGCGCGGCGCGATGCGCTCGCGTGTCGCGCCGCTGCTCTTCGGGTTGCTCGTGGCCGTCATCGTCGGGCTTCCGCTGACCATCCGGGGCGACGGGACGCTTTCCGGCGAGGTGCAGATCCTTGTCCGCTATACCCTCGGCCTCGCCATGCTCATTCTCTCCCTCGCGGCGCTGTGGGCCGGGTGCGCCTCGGTATCCCTGGAATGGCAGTCGAAGAAGCTCCAGCTCGTGGCCACCAAGCCGCTGCATCCGTTCGAGCTGTGGCTTGGCAAGTGGCTCGGCCTGGTGCTGCTCAACGCGGTTCTGCTGGCGGTCGCGGGAAGCGTGACGGCCGCGTTGCTGCGCTGGCGCCTGCGCGAGCCGCTGGCCGACCCAGCCCGGCGTGGCGAACTGCTCGCCGATATCCTCGTCGCCCGCCGTCCGCTGGCGCCGGAACCCGTGGACGTGGACGCGGCGGCGCTCGCGCGGCTCGAACAGGCCCGGGGCCTCGGGAGACTGCCGCCCGACGTGTCGCCCGGGGCGGCCTTCGAGGCCTTCCGCCAGGCCCTGCGCACGGAGGCGTTCTCCGTCGCGCCGGGCGGCGCGCGCTCGTGGCGCTACCCGCAGCCCGGGCCGCTCGATCCCGGGCATCCCCTTTCGCTCCGGTTCCGCTTCTCGTGCTCGACGCCCGGCCCGGTCCGGGTCGCCGGCGCCTGGGTCGTCCGCCGCGGCGACGCCGACGTCCGCGTGGATACCAACGCCGTGGCGACGACGCCGCACGTCCTGCATGTCCCCCTCCGCGATCTCCCGCAGGAGGGGGCGCTGACGGTGGAGTACCGTAATACGGACTCCGAAGCCGTCACGGTGCTGTTCTCCCCGGACGACGGGCTGGAAACGCTGGCCCGCGCCGGGTCTTTCGGGCCCAATTACGCGCGCGGGCTGCTTTTACTGTTCGGCCAGTTGGCGCTCCTCGCCGCGCTGGGCATCACGGCCGGCAGCCTCTTTTCCATGCCGGTGGCCGCCTTCGTGTCGGGCTTCGTATTGCTGATGATCCAGATGGCCGGCGACCTGGCATCGCTTACGGCACGCCCGATCACCCTGGTGTCCCACCACGGGGACGCGCTTATCGGCCCGCGCGCCGCGGTCTTTTTCCAATGGGTGTTCCGGCTCCTGGGCTCGGTGGCGTCGCCACTCCAAGTCCCGGACGCCTTGGGTCGGCTGACGACGGGCATCCTGGTCTCCTGGGCCGAAACAGGCCGCGTGCTGCTGACGCACGGGCTGATTTATCCGATCCTGCTCGCGGGACTGGCCGCCTGGATCATGCGCCGCCGGGAAATGGCGCTGGCCGGATAGGCATCATCCCGCCGATGGGCGCGAAAGCATGAACGCCTACGGCAGTGGCTCGACGGCGTAATAGCGGGCATTGGTGCTGGCCGCGTCAGCGAAGACGTTCGTGCGCACCTCCCAGGCCCCGGCGCCGCCGATTTCCTGGTCCGTGCCCACGACGTTGGTGGGATAGGCATACTGCTGGTCCCAGCCGCGGATGTTGTAGTTCTTTCCGCTGCGCGCGCGGTAGGTCACTTCTTTCTGCCCGCCGGCCTGCTGGATCGCGAGGATCTCCAGCTTGTTGTCGGGATCGGTCGGATCGGTCTCCGCCAGGGCCTCGTGGCCGTCCGGCACATCGTCATCGTCCGTGTCGGCATCGTTGACCAGAGTGGCCGTGACCGGGTTGAAGGAATCGCCCTGGATTTCCTCCGTATCGGACAGCGTGTCGCCGTCGTTGTCCTGCGAGATCTCGTCGATCACGCCGTCGCCGTCCGTGTCCAGGCCGGGCCGCTTGATGTCCACGGCCTGCAGGAAGCCGGCATAATTCTTCCATTCCGCGTTGGTGGAGATCTGGATGCCGCCCGGTTGAGCTCCGGCGCTGACGTTGGTGTAGGCCACGCCGCCCAGGACGACCGTGCTGGTGGACATGACCCCGTTCCCGTCCTGCACCGTGCTGAGATGGCGATAATCCTGCGCCGCGGTTGAAAGAACCAAGGCGAACAACAATACCGGGATGGTGACGGATTTTCTCATGGATGTTTCCTGCACGTATCGTCAGTACGTATACGCCTTGGTGGACTGGTTGTTGCCTTCGCTGGACTCGGTGATGGCGCCGCGGCTGTCGACGAAGCCGCGGAAGACATGCCGCGTCCCGTTCGTCGGCGCCGGCAGCCCGCTGAACACCAGCTCCCGGCTCTCGCCGCCCGCCAGCGCTCCGACCGCCTGCCACGCGTCCCCCGTCTCCCCCACGACCGCCGACGTGCCCTTGCTCACCCACACGTCCACGTGCCCCGCGTCCGAAGACACCGTCGCCTGGTTCTTCACCGTCACGTACGCCACAAACGCGCCCCCCGGCGCCGGCGCCGGCGGGCTGAAGCTGATCCCCGTGATCAGGAAGTCCGGCTTCGGCACGTACCCGCTCGAACCGATCGTGTACGTCACCGACTTCTGGTTGTTCCCCTCGCTCGACTCCGCCGCCGCCCCGGCCGCGTCCACGAACGCCCGGAACTTGTACGTCCCGTCCCCCGCCGGCGTCCGCAGGCTGGTGAACGTGAACTGTTTCGTCTCGCCCGCGGCCAGCACCCCCGCCGCCTGCGTCGCGTCGCCCGCCTCGCCCGGCACCGGCGCCGTCGCTTTCTGCGCCCACACGTTCAGCAGCCCCGCGTCCCCCGCCACCGAGCTGTTGTTCGCCACCGTCACGATGGCCGTGAAACTGATGTCCGCCGTCAGCGCCGGCGGATCGAACGTCACCGTCTGCACCGAGAAGTCCGGCTTCGGCACGTAGCCCGCCGAGTACGAGTAGCTCACCGCCTTCTGGTTGTTCGCCTCGCTCGTCTCCGCCACCGCCCCGGCCGCGTCCACGAACGCCCGGAACTTGTACGTCCCGTCCCCCGCCGGCGTCCGCAGCCCCGTGAACGTCACCTGCCTCGTCTCCCCGGCCCCCAGCAGCCCCACCGCCTGCGACGCGTCGCCCGGCTCGCCCGCCACCGGCGCCGCCGCCTTGTGCGCCCACACGTTCAGCAGCCCCGCATCCCCCGCCACCGAACTGTTGTTCGCCACCGTCACCACCGCCGTGAAGCTGATGTCCGACGCCAGCGCCGGCGGATCGAACACCACCGACTGCACCGAGAAGTCCGGCTTCGACGCCGTCCCCGACGTGTACGAGTACGTCACCACTTTCTGGTTGTTCGCCTCGCTCGCCTCCACCGCGTCGCCGTCCGCGTCCACAAACGCGCGGAACTTGTACGTCCCGTCCCCCGCCGGCGTCCGCAGGCCCGTGAATGTGAACTGCTTCGTCTCGCCCACCCCCAGCAGCCCCACGATGTCCGTCGCCTCCCCCGCGTCCCCCGGATTCGGCGCCGCCTCCCGGTGCGACCATACGTTCAGCCGGCGCGCGTTCCCCGCCACCGCCCCGTTGTTCGCCACCGTCACCACCGCCGTGAAAGAAAGATCCGCCGTCAGCACAGGCGGGTCAAAGACCACGCCCTGGATCGAGAAGTCCGGATCCCCCGGCGCCCCGCCCGGCACCGACACCAGCCCGATCGCCGACGCCTGGTCGTCCTCGCCCGCCGCGTGGTTCCCCGGCGTCGAGTCCGGATCCGACGAATCGCTCGCGGAGACCTCCGCCACGTTCGTCCCCATCTCCAGCCCGTTGAGCGCCGCCACCAGCTGCAGCGTCGCGCTCTCCCCCGCCTCCAGGACCCCCACCGCCCACGTCGGCTCCGCGTACGACCCCTGCGTCGCCAGCGCCCGCACCAGCGTGAAGCTCGGCGAAAGCGCGTCCTCCACCGCCACGTTCAGCGCCTCGTCCGGACCCGCGTTCTGCACCGTGATCGTGAAGATCGTGTCCGCCGGCAGCGCCTTGCGCGCAAACCAGCCCTCGATCGTGAAGTCCCCCGTGTTCAGCTGGATCGTCGGGTCGTTCGCCACCTCGATCTTGTCGTCCTTCCCGTCGAACGCGTACCCCCCGTCCGCCGAACCCCACTCCGTCGGCGTCGCCCCCATCACCACCCCGTCGTTCCCGTTCGCCGTCGAGTCCGCCACCGCGCCCGCGCCCTCCTCCAGGTGCTGCACCATCATGAACCCGTCATCCCACACCGCCGTCGGCGGGTGCGCCGGCGCCCCCGGCGCCGCGTTCCCGTACTGCACGTAGATCGTCGTGTCCGAACCCGCGCTGACCGCCGGCGCCTTCACCCACGCCACCAGCCGCCCCGCCGCCTGCTCGTACAGTTCGATCTCCCGCGCCAGCTCCGTCCCGTCCGCCAGCGTGAACAGCAGGTCCGACCCGTCCGCGTTCTCCACCCCCTCCGCCAGCCACTCGTCCGTCAGGTTCACCAGCACCGGGAAGTCCGCCAGATCTTCCCCGATGAAGGCGTGGTCGATCGTCAGCGCCCGCCGGTGCGCGTACCCCGGAACGCTCCCCGCCTCTTCCGCCCCCACCGACAGGAACGCCGCGGCCGCCGCCTGCTGCGCATAACTCGCCCGCAGCCACGCGTCGCTCCGCAGACCCCGCGACAGCCGAACCTCGTCCATCAAGCCCGCGTAGAACGCGCTGTTCCCCAGGTACGCCCCCAGGTACAGCGGCGCGTCCGACGTGTCCGTCGCTCCCCGCCCGTACTTCGAGGTCACCACCACCCCGTCAATCAGGATCTCCATGGTGTGCGTGCCCCACGCGTCGTTCGTGCCCCGCGTGAACCGCCCCACCACGTGGTGCCACGTCGAGTCCAGCACGTTCGTGCTCTTCAGGTTCCCCGGCCCCCACACGTCAAAACTCGGCTTCCCGCTCTCCAGCCGCAGCCAGTAGTCCCCGTCCGTGAACTGCATCCCCTTCGAGATCGGGATCGACCACTTCTGCTCGTACTCGAACACCGGCTCCGCCGTCTTCGTCAGCGACAGGTCCGACACGAACCGCACCAGCCCCAGGTCCCACGTCAGGTCCTGCTCGTCCGCGCTGATGGCGATGAGCTCCGTGCGGCCGGTGAGGACATCCGCATCGCTGTCGTCCGCGTCGGAGGACCCTGTCGGTCCGCGGATCGTCGGCTTGTACCCTGCGGGCAGCGTGCTCAAGTCGAACTCGACCTGGTAATCGTTGGGCGCCAGGTTGCTGAACAGGTAGTAGCCCGATCCGTCGGTGACGGTCGTGGCGATCGCCGCGCCGCCGTGGAGCAGGCGGACCGTGACGCCGGTCACGCCGGGCTCGCCGAGGTCCTGCAGGCCGTCGCCGTCGTTGTCGTACCACACCCGGTCGCCGATCTGGCTGGCCGTCCAGATGCCCAAGTCCACTTCGCGGATGTGGGTGTTGGGCGCGAGGACGATCGGGACCGTGCGGCCCGTGGATGGGTTGGCGTCGCTGTTGTCCGCGTCCAGCAGGTTGCCGGTGCGCGGCGAGACGTGGTAGCCCGGCGGCAGGGAGGTCAGATCGAATTCCACCGAGTACGTGCCGGGGACGAGGTTGTCGAAGAGATAGAGCCCGCCCGACGACGTCGTGTTCGTGGCCATGATGTCTCCGCCGTCGTTCAGCAGGTACACGCGGATGCTGCCGGCGCCCGGCTCGCCGGGGCCGTCCTGAATGCCGTCGGAGTCATGGTCGAACCAAACCTTGTCGCCGATCGAGGAGGGTTGCCAGAGGCCCATGTCCCACGAGAAGTCGGACTCATCCGCGACGATCGTTGTCAGCTCCGTCCGGCCCGTGACGGGGTCGGCGTCGCTGTCCGTGGCGTCCTTGGACCCGGCGGCGCCGCGCGGACTGACCGTGTAACTGGCGTCCACGGAGGAGAGGTCAAACTGCACTTCGTAGGCGCCGGGCGGAACCGTGAAGCGGTAGAGGCCGTTGGCGTCTGTGGTATTCGTCGCCACGACCTGGCCCAGGTTGTCGAGCAGGAAGACGCGCACGCCGCCGATGCCGGTCTCGCCGCCGTCCTGGATGCCGTCGCCGTCGGTATCGAGCCAGACCCGGTCGCCGATGCGCGCCAGCACACGGACCACGGCGTCATCGTCATCCGTAGCCTCGGGCAGACCGGGGATCTCCGGCCCGCCGGGCACCGCCGGCCGGCCGCGCACGTCGCCGACATTGGTCACGTCGGCCGTGACGTTCACGGGCGTGCTGGTCAGGACCGCGCTCTGGCCGCTGGCGAGCCGCGGGATGATGCCGATCAGGCCGAGCTTGTCGTCGCGGACCCGGATGTTCACGAGATCAAGGTTGCCGTTGTTCAGCACCTGGTAGGTGTACCGCACGGGCGCGCCGCTCTCGACCCACAGGGTCGTGCCGTCGGGCGCGTTGCCGGCCAGCTTGACAAGCGTGATCTCGTACTCGTCGACCCACAGGCCCATGTCCCACGACAGGTCGTGCTCGGCGTCGTCCAGCCAGGTGATCTCGGTCCAGTAATTCGAGCCGGCCATCAGGGTGACGTCGGAATCCTTCGTGTCGTCGCCGCCCTGGTCGGCGGGGGAGACCACCGCGCCGGCCGGGACCTCGAAGAGGGCGTAGTAGAAGCCGCGGTCCATGTTCGGGAAGAGATAGTAGCCGGGATGGCCCTCGTAATCGTCGCCGGTGATCGTGAAGCCGATGTAATGATCCGTGTCCGTGTCGCGCACGCCGTCCGGGATGCCGCCGGGCCCGCTGTCCTGCCACAGGTGCACGCGGATGCCGTTCATGCCGCCTTCGCTGTTGTCCTGGATGCCGTCCAGGTTCTCGTCGAACCAGACGTAATCGCCGTACACCGCGTTCGTGTCGGGCAGGATCTTGATGCCGACCTTGATGGGCTCCGACGGCAGCAGCTGGGTGTTGTTATCCGTGCGCGTGCCGTAGTAGCCGAAGGAATTCCAGGCGATCTCGCCGCCGGTCGGCGCGCCGACCGGGGCGCGCATGGGCCAGCCGAATTCCAGTTCCTGGTTGGGCTGGAGCACGGCCGCGCCGAAATCGAATTTCACGGACCGGGTCCGGGTGAAATCCGCCGGCGGATTCGTGGACCAGTACGGCGCATCCGAGCCGGGCGGGCCGGAGGGTACGAAGTCCGGCCGCGCGGGGTCGCCTTCCTCGCTGTAGTAGACGGTCACCCCCGGCGGGGCGGTGATCGGGGCCGCGAGGCTGGGCCGCCACTCGGTGTCGCGCGCCGAGAGATCGATGACGCCGGTGTCGCCGACGAACGGCAGGATGTCGATCACGTTGATGTTCTTGACGGGCACGTTCCCGACGTTCTTCACCGTCATGCGGTAATCGGCGATGCCGCCCGGCACGGTGAAGCCGCTCTCCGGGTACCGGTGCCAGTTCGTGTCCAGTTCGCCCTTGACCCACTTGTAGGAGTCCATGGCGGCGACGCTGGAAATGGTGTAGCCGAGGTTCTGGTAATAGACGTAATCGTTGGTCGAGCCGTTGGCGTTCAGGTCGTTGACGTCCCGCGCGTACAGGGTCGCGTTGGTGTCCAGCGCCGGGTTGTCCCACTCGACCAGGTGAATCTGGTTGGTCTTGCCGCCGTACAGCGTGCCCGGGGTGAGGCTGGCGCGGAACCGGATCTCGATGGACGCGTTGGTCGGCAGCGAGTAACTGCTCCAGTCCCAGCGCAGGAGCGTGTTGCTCGTGCCGTTGTAATTCGGCGCGGACGTGAAGGTCGGCTCGGGCAGGCCGGCCGGGCCCGACTGGATCCACCAGCTGCCCGGCACGTAGGTCAGGTACCCGGCCAGCAGGTCGGCCACCACCGGGTTCTGCAGGGCGGCGGCGGCCTCGGCCCGGTTGGCCAGGATCAGGCGGAAGGTCAGCGTGTCGCCGTCCTTGACGGGCACGGCGTTGGTGACCGCCTTGGTCAACTGGACGACCGGCCGGGCGCTCAACACGTTCAGCGTGACCGTGGACGAGCGGTTGGACGGCCCGAGATAACTGTAATAGGCCAGGTCCGCCCGATTCGTCAGGACGTCGCCGGCGACCACCGGGTTGCCGGCGCGGTCGGTCGTCATCGCGTCCGCTTGGAAGGACAGCCCGGCGATGGAGTAGTTCACGGGCAGTTCGCCGAACTCCCAGCGCAGGTCCGTGATGTAATCGTTCGTGGCGAGGCCGAGGGCGGACACCAGGATCGTGGTGTTCGTGAGCCCGGTGTACGGATTGCCCGGCGCGTCCAGCCAGCCGCTCCCCGTCCACTTCTGGTAATACACGTTGATGCCCGTGCGCAGACCGGCCGGCGTGCCGTTGAAGTTGCCGGTGTTGAACCGGGTCACCTTGAACTCCGGCTTGATCTCGTCGGTGACCACGACGTTCGTGATCGGGGTGTTGCCCGTGTTGTTCACGGTCATGTTGAAGGTCTTGTTGACCACCTTGCCTTCGTACACGTATCGCGCCTCGCTGACGCTCTTGGTGAACGTCGAGGCGGTGGTCGGGTTGACGATGATATTCGTGATGCCCCGGATCCAGTTGGTCGGGGTCTTCCCGAGCGGCGTCCCGATGGCCGTCACGACGTTCGTGACCCGGTTGCTCAAGGCGAACGGCGGCGCGGGGAAGCGGACCGTCACCGTGCGGGCCATGTTGCCGATGCCCAGGGTCTGCTGGGTCCACGTGACGCTGTGCGAGCCGGCGTCGTAGGAGCCCCCGCCGCTGGCGGCCACGAAGATGGAGCCGGGGGGCAGGGTGTCGGTCATCGTGATGTTCGTGATATTCAGCGCGCCCACGCTGATGTTGTTGTTCAGCGTCACGGTGTAGGACACGTTCTGGTTCAGGGGCACGCTGGAACCGACCAGGGTCTTGGTCAGCGTGGCCCGGTTGCTGGCCGTCGCCATGATCGTGATGGGATTGGACGTGTAGGGCGGCGAGTTCGTCGCCTGGGCCGTGGCGCGGTTGGTCGTGATCGTTCCGTCCGGCGTGGTGCCGTTCGGATACAGGACGTTGATCTCGATTTCGCCCGTGGATCCGGCGGGCAGCGGGTTGATGAAATTCACCCGGATCGTCCGGGTCGCCGCCGTGTACGTGATGTTCGAGGTGTGAGGAGTGCCCACGGCCGACGCGTAGTTCAGTCCGACCGGGAGAACATCCGTGAGGAAAGCGTTGTAGAAGTTCGTCGTTGTGCTGGCCGCGCGATAGCTCAATACATAGGTAAACTGCGTTCCGGCGTTCACCCGCGTCAATCCGCCGCGAATGCTCTTGGCCACCTCGAGATCGGCATGGGCTCGCTGCGCGCCGGCCGCGCTGATGAGCGCAATCGCGGCAAGCAGCGGAATCAACCGGAACCCGCAACCTGCACGGAGTTCCCCCGGATTCTTCCTTTTCATGCAGACCTCCCCGGCGTCCCGAGCGACACCCTTCATCATTCTGCAAGCAGCCAACATTAGTAAATACACGTCACCGCCGACCCGCCCCTTTTCCAAGACCGAGCAACGGTTAACAACTTCTCGCAGTTCTACTTAAAGAAATTAGACCATGTCTTCCGCGTTGTCCACTTTATTAGCATTGGACCTTCGGCCAATAGAGTCTTCCGTCGCTGTGCCGATAAAAAAGCAAGAGAAATATCGAATCCCATGCTTGTGAGTTGTAATTTGTTCAAAATACGAAAATTATGTAATCGGATAGTTGCGGCATTTTCCGGATCTGCTCGTGTCCATTCCAAATGGCCGGCTACTCCGTGAAAACCCGGTAGGCGGGGCCAGAGTGATTCGTTGGGAACAGGATAGGAATCGCGGTCCTTGTTTCCATGGCGACGATGCCGGTGGACACAGGTTCCCAGGCTGAATAATTGGTGGTCTGCTGCACCGTGTAGACCAGTCCGGGCGTGCTGGACCACGTGGGTCCCGGTTCGCCCGCCGCGACAATGCGGAAGAAGTCGTTGGAGGAAAGGGGGGCTGTGCCCGTCCGTTTTTCGTCGCCGTTGACCAGGCCGTCCAGGTCGGTGTCCACGCCTGCCGCGTCCACGGTGCTGCTGGGATTGAGCCCGCGGGCGAGTTCCCACCAGTCCGGCAGCCCGTCGCTGTCGCTGTCCGCCAGCGCATCGGATCGCAACCGCAACCGGTTGCCGTTCGTGGTGATGACGAAGCGCTCCACGGTCACCAGCCCATGCGCATCCACCCGCAGGTCGCCCATGGCCGCGGGCGCTGATTCGCCCCGGGGCACGTTCTCCCAGACGACTCCCTGTCCCGGCGCGGGCTTGAACAACTGGGGCCGGCGCACCGTCACCGCCGCATGCTGGGCGCCCGCGCGGGATCGCAGCACGATTTCGTAGTTCGTGGCCGTGTCCACGATGTCCCCGGCGAAGTGGTTCCAGGGACAGGACCATTCCAGGGTCTTGTTGTAGAAGTTGGTCAGCGGCTCCGCGGGCGGCGGCGCGGCGTCGTTCCCGCTGGCCCGCGAGAAGGCCGGGAAACTGATGTCCTTTCGAAAGGCCAGTTGCCGGATGTCCCAGTTCGTGGTCGAGGCCGTCGGCCAGTCGGCGAACGCGATCCCGGAATGGCTGGACGGGTCGATCAGGGCGACAAATCCGCATCGCGCCTGGTAAAATGCCCCGATCGCCGGCTCGCCCTGGGTCTCGTACTCGATGTTCCCGTCGTTCTTGCCCGCGTGGAAGAAGAACATCGGCACGTCCCGGCCGGGATGATGGGTCAGCATGGCCAGGTGGTCCATCCAGTCGAAAACGCCCATGCCGTTGAAGTTCGTGATCGGCCCGGCCTGCGGTCCGCGATTTTCGATGGGAAGGTTGTAATTAGTTGCGCCCCAGAGTGTTTCAAAATCCTGCCCGCGCCAGAAATCCGCCGTCCTGTACACGGTGACCGGTTGCCAGCAGAACACCGCCGCGAACACGTCGGGATAGTGAAAGCCCAGCGTCATGGCGCCGCTCCCGCCCATGGACGAGTACCACGCATAGATCCGGTTCGTGTCCACGCGGTAATACGGATCCCGGATGACATCGTGGATCGCGCGCAGGTGACGCTGCTCGGTGTAATTCACGATGATCCCGCTGGTCGGGTGCGTGGATTTCGAGTAGTCCCAGTTTTCGTGGAAGCCGTAATGCCACGTGTCGTCCGGGTCGTCGCCGTAGATCTGGATGCCCCGGTTGTACCACGAGCCGGTCTCGGTTTCGTCGTACCGGCTGCCGTGCGAGACCAGTTTCAGGTGCAGGGGCCATGCGACCGTGTTCGAGAAGTTGGCCGGCAGGCACACGCTGTAGTTGTAGGCATAGCCGCCGAGCGTGGGATTCCACCGGTGGTAATCCATGTACTGCGTGTAGGTCCGCACCCGGCCCGTGGCGCTGGTCCGGACGAGGACGGGCTCGGGATCGGCCTCGGCCTCCGAGACGGCGGCGGTCAGCGCGTTGCCCGCGCCGAACTCGTTGGTGTTTTCCCGGCCGTTGGTCCGGAGCGTGACGGCGTAGAAGAAGGCGCCGCTGTCGTGCGGGGTGTACACGAAGAGGCCCCGGTTGGACGCCAGGTTCGGGCCGAGATTCTCGATGACGAAATACACGTTGCTGCCGCGGAACGCGGATTCCGCGGGGTAGTAGGAGGATCCGCGGGGGACCGAGGCGAGCAGCGTGGCCGAGGCAAGCGTGCCCGTCGAGATTTCCCCGGTGTGCCGGTAGACCCGGTAGCTTTCCGCCGTGTCCCCGGCGCCGGCCTCGTCCCAGGTGAGAAACGTCTGCCCCGACCGGTGAAACGCGGCGAGGTTCGACGCCTGCTGCGCGCGGGCCGCCGGCCCCGCCAGCATTACGGCCAGGCCCGCCACCGCGCATGAGAGAGCAAGACGCATGGACTGGGTATTAATACACAACAACCGCCCCGATCTCAAACCCGGCGCGGCCTTTCCTGTTGACCCGCTTGGACGGGCCGGTACACTGCCCCGCACATGCGAAGCGCGTACTCACAAGTCGGGTGCCTGGTCCTCCTGGCGCTGGTGTCGTGCGCGCCGCCGGCCCGGGCCGGCACGGTCCTGCTCGAGAATTTCTCCTATGCCGACCCCGCCGAGGCGCACAAGGCCTGGCTGCCGAAGGACGCCTCGCCGCCCGTGACGGCCGTCCCCGGCGGCGTGACGTTCCCGTGTCCCTTCGACGGCGGCGCGGATCGCGTCTACTGGGACCGCAGCGTGGCGCTGAACCTGGATCGCTACACCAGCCTGGAACTGGATCTGACCTGCGATCATCCCGAGGCCCTGCGCTCGCTGACCCTTTATTTCAAGAGCGGCGACGGCTGGTTCGTCTGGGGCAAGCCGCTCAAGCGGGCCGGACGGCAGACCCTCTTGCTGCTCAAGGAGGAATTTTCGACCGAGGGCCGGCCTGCGGGCTGGCACCGGATCGAAGCCATCCGCGTCTCGCCCTGGCGCGGCTCGGCGGTGGCGGCCTCGCTGACGTTGCACGCCCTGACGGCGGCCGAGGACAGCCTGCTGATCGTGCGGGCCACGGCCTCCGCGCAGGACGCCTCCGAGGAAGCCCTCTCCGCCCGGATCGCCCGCCGCTTGAGCAGTTGGCTGCGGGAACTCGGCCTCTCGCACGGCATGGTGAGCGATGACGACGTGGCGGCGGGCATCCTGCGCCGGGCGCGCGTCGCCATCCTTCCCTACAACCCGCGCCCCACTTCGTCCATGCTGGCCGCCCTCCGGACGTTCGTGCAGAACGGCGGGCGGCTCGTGGTGTTTTATGGATCCGATCCGAACCTCGCGGCCCTGATGGAAATCAAGCTGGGACGTTATGCCCGCACCGACCTGCCCGGCCGCTGGAGCTCCATGACCTTCGTGGATCCGTCCGCGCGCTATCTCCCGGCCCGGGTCTTCCAGGAGTCGTCCAACATCCTTCCCGTCACGCCCGCGGGGAAGGGGGGCAAGGTCATTGCGTGGTGGGAGGATGCCCTGGGCCGCCGCACGCGCGACCCGGCCTGGGTCGCGACGTCGCGCGGACTCTGGATGACGCATGTTCTTCAGAACGACGACGTGCGCACCAAACAGGAGATGCTGCTGGGCCTGCTCGGCCGGCTCGATCCCGCCCTGTGGCAGGAAGCGGCGCGGCATCGGCTGAATACCGCCGGCCAGGTCGATTCGTTCACCTCGCTGGCGGATGCCCGGGAGGGGATCGGTCGCCTGGGCGCCGCCTCCGGGCAGGAAGTGCAGCCGCTACTCGAACGCGCCGCCGCGCTGCATGACCAGATGCGGGCGCTGTATGACGAGCAGCGGTTCCTCGAGGTGATCCAGGCCGGCCGGTCGTTGCGCCAGGTCCTGACCGAGGCCTACGCGCGCGCGCAGCCGCCGCGCGCCGGCGAATTCCGGGGGGTGTGGGAACACGAGGGCGTAGGATGGTTTCCCGGCGACTGGAGCCGGAGTTGTCGGTTGCTTTCCGGCGCGGGCTTCACGGCCGTGTTTCCCAATCTCCTGTGGGGCGGGCTCGCGCACTACCCGGGTCGCGTCCTCCCCGAATCGTACACGTCCCGGAAACTGGGCGACCAGGCCAAGTCCTGCGTCGAGGCCGCGCACCGCAACGGCCTGGAGGCGCACGCCTGGATGGTCTGCTGGAGCCTTCAGAACGCGCCCGACGACTTCCAGCTCCGGATGAAGAAGGAAGGCCGCCTCCAGGTGACCGCGACCGGGCAGACGATACCCTGGCTCAATCCCGCCGACCCGCGCAACGTGGACCTGGCCCTGGCCGCGATCCGCGAACTGGTGACGCGCTATCCGGTGGACGGCGTGCACTTGGATTATGTGCGATACCCCGGCCCCGATTCCTGCTTTTCGCCGGTGTCGCGTCGGGAATTCGAGAAGGACCGGGGGCGGCGGGTGGACGGCTGGCCGCGCGCGGCTGCGCCGGGCGGAGCGGTCGCCGCGGAGTACCAGCGCTGGCGGGCGGGCCGCATCACCGCCTTCGTGCGGGCCGTGAACCGCGAGATCAAGACCATCCGGCCGACCGCGAAGGTATCCGCCGCGGTCTATAGCTCGTACCCGGACTGCATCGCGAGCGTAGGGCAGGACTGGGGGGCGTGGCTTCGGGACGGCCTTCTGGATTTCGTCTGCCCCATGACCTACACCACCGACGCGGCGGGATTCGCCGCGCTCACGCAGAAGCACCTGGCCCTGCCCGGCGCTGCGGGGCGCCTGATGCCCGGGCTCGGGGTCACGGCGGATGAGAGCCAGTTGGCGTCCGACCAGGCGATCGAGCAGATCGTCGCCGCGCGCAGACTGGGTGCTCCCGGCTTCATGCTGTTCGACTTGAGCCACACCTTGCGCGAGGAAATCCTTCCGATGCTTCGCCTGGGTCTCACGAGCCCGCCTTGATTTTGTCCGGGCCGACCGTCGCTGGCCGGAATGGCCGCTGCTTCGCTGCTCTTGTCCCGTCCCTCCCATTGCGATGACCCTGATGTCGTCCTGGTGGCTGTCCTGAAAAAAACGTGGAATTCTCGCGCGCGACTTCCTTTCTGTAGATGGACGCGCTATGCGCGTAAAAAAGAAGGAGGACAGGGCAAGCAACGAAACAGTTGTGACATAGGCACGCTCTGATAGAACGTGTCACAAGCCTGACGGAGCGGGCATGAAGCCCGGGCCGATGTTCCATGCGGGCGCCAGGTCGTTGTCGGGGCACGAATACCGCCTGCCGAAATATCTCGAAACGCGGGTGGACGGGAGGGGAGCGGGAGATACTCGGCACGGGGGGGCGGTGTTTGGACGCCGGGGGATGGAAGCCGCGCCCGAGGTTGCCGTGGCGACCGGGCCGTCCAAATGACAGAGGGTTGGGCCGTGCGCCGGTCCCGGCGAATCCGGTGCGGCCGGTGTTCTGCGGCCAGACCCGATCCCGGAGAACATCGCCAGGTGACCGTGCTTTGGGGCCAGGGCTCCGCCTGGAGCGGGCGATCGCCCGAACTGACGCGCCTGAAATGAGAGCACGTCGAAGCGGGTGTGTGATCGACTCCTGGCGCATCCAGGCGGCTGATGCCGGCGACAGGCGGGGCGCCGCGGGTCCGCGCTGGACGGGACGGACAGGCGTGTTGGCGCAGTCCGGGCTTGTTGTCCATTGCGCAGGATCATCCCGCAGCGGATTGGTGTGGCTCCGACGCCTGGGCACGCGTCCATTGCGTTACGGGGAAGATGCTGGCGTCGTCTGCAGTTGAGCCGACACCTGCGCGATCCGCTGGATGATGGGCGTGGGCGGTTCCATGCCGGGCGGCGCGTTGTCCAAGGCAACCTGTAGCGCCTGCCGGATGGTTCCCGGCGTCACGGTCTCGTTGTCGGTCCTCGCGCCTTGGAAGTCGTTGTAGCGGTCGAAGGCCGTGGTATACCCGATCATGAACTGAGCATCCACGTCCTGGGCCTCGGTCGCGGTGCCGTATCGGTGTTCCGACTGCCGGCGCAAACCCGCCGTCCGGTAGAACCGCCGTGGAGCCCGTAGGCGTCGCCCGGCAGCACCGCGTCCAAAGGGCTCTTGTTCATGAGCCGGGAATACAGCCACCCGGCGGCCTCCGTGACCGGGCCGCTCGGCGCTCCGGTCAAGGTGGTCCTGGTCTTGTCGGGCGCAGGCGCGGGGATGGTGAACATCCCCCCGGCGCTTACGCGGCATTGGGATCCGTCGTTTTCAAGAACCGAGATCTGCCCGATCAGCCGGCCTCCGGAATCCCGGATCAGGATTTTCCTCCGCGGCCCGGCTGCCCGCCGTGAGCAGCAGGAAGAAACAGGCCGGCTGTATGAACCGGCTAAAAGCGCTGGCGCGTCTGAACCTCATGGGGCGGACCTTCCTGCCCCGTACAACGTGCAACCCCCCGATAAAGTGCATCCCGGCCACGGGCGGGCTCAATTTCCGCGCGCGCGATACGTTCCGCTGGAGGCCGCGCCGCCCGGCTCGCGCCACAGCGCGGACACGCCCATCCCCGAGTCGAGGAGGACGCCGTTGGTGACCGGCCGCCAGTCCGGGTTCGCCAGCGAGGCGCAAGTCTCGACCACGTACCCGGTGCTCGCGGGCGCCGACTGCCGGAAGAAAAACGCGGTCTGGCCGAAGGCGTCGATCCGGACATGGCGGCCTTCCACGTCCGGACCGGGCGACTCCTGCGCGCCGGGCTGCCAGAACAAGCCGAGGCTCTTGCCCGTGTTGTAGACCCGGCCCGGCGTGTCATAGACCGGCCGGGTGCCCAGGATCAGGACGTTGGTGAGCGGGGCGGCCGGCGGGACCAGTTCGCCGAAGGTCGCATTGCGCAGGATGGGAAAGGGGGCGGCATCGAGCAGCGCGCCCCCGGCGTCCACCCGCGCGCCGAAGAGGCCGGCCGGGCCGTTGCGGGTGTCGCGGAACAGGCACAACCAATCGGTCCCGTCACAGGCGACGGCGCTGTTTGCGGAAGACGCCCAGGCGTTGATGACGAGGACCGTGATCACGTTGCCGAGCGCCGCCGTGGAGGCGTCCAGGGTGCGGCCGAGGATCTGGTAGGCGGCCTGGTCGCGCCAGGTGACGAGGAACCGGTTGCCGCCCGCGTGATAGGCGGCCTGCGGTTCCCAGCGCACGGAAGACCCCGAGTACAGGTTCGACGCCGAGGTGTCGATCGCGGTCCCGCCGGGGCGGTAGCGGCGGAAGCGGATCGCCGCGTCGTCCGCGCACAGGACGAGATAGCAGCCGCCGCCGAACGTGACAAAGGGGTCGGAGATGTCGGAGCCGCCGATGTCGAACGCGCCGCCCATGCTCCCGTCCGCCCGGACAAAGCGACCGCGTGTTTTTCCCGAATCGGAATCGTCCCAGACCGCCAGGAAGTTGGTGCCGTCCGACGCGATGTCGCAGAAGTAGGCGAACGTCGCGCCCACGCCGATCTGCACATTGGTTCCCGCCGGCTGCCCGTCCAGAGTCAGGCGCTGGCCCCACACCTGGTCGCGGGGATTGCGTTCGTCCGTCCAGACCACGTATACCGTGTCCCGGCCGACGGCCGCGGCGGGCGCCCACTGGTCGCTGCTGTTGGTGCAGACGAGGAAGGGGGCGGCGGCCAGGGGGATGCCCCCGGGGGAAACCCGCTGGATGGCGATGTCGCCGAGCCGCTCGGAATGCGCCGGATGGTACTCGAAGGCCACCCAGAAATTCGTCCCGTCGCATCCGCCCGAGTTGTAACGCTCGCCGGCGCCCGCGACGGACGCGAGGCGCTGGGTGCCGGCGGTCAGGAGGGAATCCTGCGCCTCGATGGCCTGACCCCAGACCGTCTCGTCGCCGTGGGCGGCCAGGAACGAGCCGTTGGTCCGGGCGCATACGACCGGCGTGGATGGGTCGTTGGTGGAAACCAGCGTCCCGTTCGTGTCGGCGAAGCCCCCGCCCGAATCCATCACGCTGGCCCGGAAGGCGGGCGGCGAGCGGTAATCGTGCCAGGCGAGCAGGTAGCGGCTGCCGTCCCAGGCGAGCGACGGGGCGACCTGGTCGCTAGCCGCGGTGATGAAGGCCATGCCGGTGGAGGAGTGGCTGACCGTGCCGTCCTGCGCCACGAAGGCGCCATGGATGTCGACCGTCCCGCTGCGGCTGTCCTGCCACGCCACCCACCAACCCTGCGTTCCGCCCGGCCCCGGCCCGAAGGCCGGACAGGGGTTGGCCTGGGTGCCCGGGAACACGCAGATCGGAAGGGGCGCCGCATCCAGCACCGCGCCTCCTTCGGAAAGGCGCAGGCCCCGGATATCGTTGCTGATCGCGACGGCGAGCAGGAAGCTTTTTTCCCCCGCCGCGAAGTTGCCGTAGGCCAGGCCCGGTTGCACGTAGCCGGAAAAGCCCGCCATCACCTGGGTCGCCGCGCCGACGGGTTGCCCGGCGGGGGAGCAGGTTTGCGCCCACAACCGGTACGTGTTGCTGTAGGCGCTCCACGTCATGAGCAGGTTCGTTCCGCCCGCGCAGACGCAGGAGCGATAGGCCGAGGTCGCGCAGGTTTCCACCGGGAACGGCGTCGTGTCCGCGAATCGGCCGTCCGGGTACATCCGCCGGCCCAAGCCCTCCCGCGGCCCGCTGCCCCGGTGCTCCTGCCAGATCACCCAGAAGGCGTCTTGAAACCACATGACCGCGGGATAGCGGCGCTCGGTGGCATAGGCGCCCACGCTGTTGGGGGCGATGAGCAGGGCGACCGTGTCCAGCGGCCGGCCCTGCGCGTCCAGCCGCATCCCCTTGATCTCGTCGGACCCGTTGTCCGCCCACACGGCCAGCCCTATGCTCCCGTCGGAGGCCAGCCGGTGCTCCCACGCCTCCGTGAACTGTCCCGAAACATCCACGGCGGGATTAATCAGGAACGGCATGCCCACGGTTCCGGCCTGCGCGGCCAAGACCCCGAGAAGCACACCCCCCCCTATCCTGCGCCACAGCGCGCCACGATTGAACATGATCAGCCTCCACGGGAAAAAAGCAAAACGCGCCGAGGCCCCCGTTGTCCAGCTTTTTCCCCGTGCCGGGACGGGCTGGCCCTTCGGATCGGGGCGGGACCGGAAGCTTGCTTTGCGGCCGTGGATTCCGTATGCAGGGATAGCTTTAGAGGGATTCATCATGTCCACGCGCGACCGCAGCCCCCTTGCGCTTGCATTGACCTTGGCGATCCTGTGCGCCGGGAGCGCATCCGCCCAGGCGCCGGCCGTTACGCGCTGGATGGATCCGCAGGGCCGGCTCCGCCCGGCGCATGCGCCGGAGGCGGCCGGCGGGCCGCTGAAGATGACGTTGGCCCGGGTTCCGTCGGCTCGGGGCGCGCCGATCCCGCCGGGAGCGGAGACCAACCGGGTCTGCCTCGTCGTCCACACCAACGTGGTCGGGGCGCTCGGCGCAGCCCTGTCCCGGTATCAGGCGGACCTGGGCGCCGCGGGGTACTCGGTCCTGCTCTACACCTACGAAAGCGGCAGCGCGGAAAACCTGCGCGCGTACCTGGCCGGACTGTACGCCCAGCCGAACTCGCTGGCCGGCGCGGTGCTGGTTGGCGAGATCCCGTACATCGTGTACGAGATGTACCAGGACTGGGGCAACGGCAACGAGTACGAGGATTTTCCCTGCGATATTTTCTACGCGGACCTCAACGGCACGTGGGCCGACACGAACAGCGCGCCGCCCTTTTCGGCGGGCAAGTACGATTCCCGGAGCGGAAACCTCGACCTGGAAATCTGGATCTCGCGCCTGAAGGCCGGCAACCTGCCGGCGCTGGGCGCGGAGACCGACAGCCTCGCGCGCTATTTCGATAAGAACCACCGCTACCGGGAGCGGCAACTCGTCCCGCACCGCCGCGCGCTGGCCTACGTGGACGACGACTGGAGTTACGGCACCGGCGAGGACGCGGAGTGCCTGGGCTGGCGCTACGGCGACGCGGGCGTGCGCGCCGTGATGGACGCCGACTCCACGACGGCCGCCGATTACATGGCCTTTATGACGAACAGCTACGAGCTGATGTTCGTCCGCTCCCACGGGTACCCCGGCGGGCACGGCTTCTACGAAAGCGGGAAGACCGCCTTTAACTATGTCCTCACGGACGACTACCTCGATCTCGCGCCGCCGGCGCTGTTCTATTCGTTCTTCGTCTGTTCCGGCTGCGACTTTGCCACCAGCGACAATCTGGGCAGCCTTGTCGCGTTTAATGCCGACGACTCCGGGCTGGCCTGCTGGGGCAGCACGAAGACGGGCGGGATGTGGGATGACCGCTATTTCTACGAGCCGCTGGCGGAGGGCGCCAGCCTCGGCTCGGCGTTCAAGGCCTGGTTCAATGTCTGCCAGACCAACTGGCCCTCCTACGCGCCGCCGTGGTGGTATGGCATGGTCATCCTGGGCGACGGGGCGCTGGCGTTGAGCGGGACGGAGCCGGCGGGTTCCGCCGCCTCGGGTTGGAGCGCGGCGCCGGTCGTGTCCTCGCCGTCCGTCCAGGGCGGCCGCTACCAGCTCCGCCGGACCGCCTCGCTTGCGGCGCCGGCGTGGACGAACGTCGGCAGCATCGTGACCGCGGCCCAGTTCGCGGTGTCGCTGTCGGACACCAACGCCCTTGTCGATTTCGCGGCGTACCGGGTCGTCAAGTTGGAGGACGGGACGAGCAACCTCCTCCGGAACGCGAGTTTTGAAATGCCGGGGTCATCCGACAGCCGCGCGCGCTACTGGGAGGACGCCAACCCGGATTCGCACGGCAACATCTGGAGCAATGTTTCGCGGGTCGCCTGGCGCTGCTACTACGGCGGGGCGGAGGCGGCCGTGCGCGGCACGTGGGCGGGCGTGAACATCGGGGGCTGGTGGCAGGAGGCGCCCGCGACCGCGGGCTCCAATTACCAGGCCTCCGCCTGGTTCTGGGCCGACCACTCCGCCAACGTCTGGACGGCGGCCGTGCAGGAGCTCAAGATCGAGTTCCTCGACAGCGGCTACTCGCTGCTGGGTTCCTCCAGCGTGGGGCTTTCCGGCGTCGTCGAGAGCTGGACGCAGAAGACCGTCAGCGCCGTCGCCCCGGCGAACACGGCCTGGGCGCGGTTCGTCGTCAACGTGAGCGGCGCGTCCGCGCAGGGCGCGCTGCAGTTCGACGACGCGGAACTGGTCCGGAGTCCTTGATCACTCGTCCCGCACGCGCACCCGGTAGAGCCGCGGCGCGCCGGCGGCGGGCGGCGGGGTGAGCGTGAAATCGTCCGTGAACGACCGGTTCGTGGCCGCGCCCTTGGGCGCCGGGTCCATCTCCTCCGCGAGCGATCGGGCAATGTGCTGGAAATCGCCTGTGATCCCCGAACTGTATTCCACGCCGTAGCGGGTGCCGCCGACCGAGCTCCAACGCAGCGCGTAGCCCTGCGCCGCCCAGGGCTGGCCGACCAGCCGGAGCACCGAGTTGCTGTCGTTCGGGTCCGTGTTGCAGCGGTACTCGTCGAGGTTCGGCATCCCGTCGCCGTCCGCGTCCGCCGTCGCCGAGCCGGCCGTCGCATTCGTGAACTGCGCGGTCTCCCAGTCGTCGGGCATCCCGTCCGCGTCGGAATCCGGCGGCGCCTGGACCGCGACGCGGAGGGCCGCCGGCGCGCTGCTGGTGAGCCCGTCCGAGGCCACGAAATCGAACGAGTCGGTGCCGGTGTAGCCGTGCACGGGCAGGTAGACCGCCGTCCAGGTCGAGGTGTCGACGGCGGAGAGGCTGCCGTGGGCCGGGCTGCCGGCCGTCTTGAACGTCAGCGACTGCCCGTCGGGATCGGTCCCCGTGAGCGCGAGGTTGGTCGGCCCGTACCCGACGTGCACGACCTGTGTGGCCGCGGCGACGGGCGGACGGTTGCTGAAGGCCGCGCACTCGCAGCCCTGCTGCTCGTAGGCGATTTCGAGCGACCAGCACAGGTTCGTGCCGGTGTTCCGGGAGAAGGCGTCGCGCATGCGGAGCCGCCACGTGCCGTTGAGCGCCTTGCCGTTGAAGGCGTCCAGTGTGCTCTCCGGCCGGTACGCCCCGGCAAACGGGGGGCTGCCGTTGCTGATGGCCAGCGCCGCAGCCTGGTCGAGGACGGTGTAGGCCGCCGATCCGCACGTCCCCGTCCCGAAGTGGTCGCCGCTGCCGCCGCGCCGGTAGACCAGCAGGACCTCCGAGCCGTCCGGATGCTGGAGCGCGAGCGTGAGATCCCGGTCGTAAGTGTGGTGAATCCGCAGCCGCACGTTGACGTCGCTGACCACGTTGGTGCCCGGCTCGCTGATCGTCAGGTCGGAATAGGTGGTCGAGGCGTCGGCGATCGGTTTGGGCGTGTCCGTGCTCTCGAACACGTTGGTCGTCGTCGCCAGGTCCACGAACCGCCCGATCACGTGCTCGAACGCGCTGGTCAGCGCCTGGCCGTTGAACGACATCGCCAGCTCGAACTGGACCAGGCTCCCGCACGCCAGCCCGGGATCGAGCCGGTACTCGTACGCCGAGGCGTTCGTCGCCGCGGCGTCGGGGGCCATGTCCTCGAAGCTCGATGTGCCCTGCACGATGGTCACCCCCGGCGTCGGGGAGGTGAGCGCGACGCTGACGTTCGTCGCGGCCAGCTGGGACTTGTTCCACAAAACGACGTCCTCGCGGATGGTCTCGCCGGGGTCGAGGATCCCGTCGTCGTTGCCGGCCGGCCGGTCGGCGGGCGCGGTTTCGCGGATCAGCATGCCCGTCCGCGGCACCTGGGAGAGGACCAGCACGCTGTAGGGGGCGATGGTGATGGTCCCCCACGGCGGCGCGCCCGCGGCGACGACCTCGACGCTGCCCGCGTTGCCGTAGTCGGCGGCGTAATTCGTGGAGTCGCTGTTGAAGTGGACGTACCACGTTCCCGCGGCGGGGAAGTTGATCGGGTAGCCGGACCGCGTCGCGTTGGCGAAGTTGGCGGCGACCACCGTGTAGCGGTCCGTCGCCGCGGAATCCCACCGGCTGTACGCCACGAGCTTGCTGGCGTTGTCCACGTGGTAGGCGCTGCAGCTGTCGCCCAGCAGGCCCTCCGACACGCCGTCGAGGTTGCGGCGCAGTCGGATGAGGTCGCGGTAGAGGCGGACGATGCCGGCGAAGCTGTTCGTGCGGGTCCAGTCCGCGCCCACCGTGTCGCTGAACTGGTTGGTCTCGAGCATCTCCTGGCCCTGCAGGATCATCGGCGTGCCCGGGGCGGTCAGGACCAGCGCCGCGCCGAGCGTCGAGCGCTTCCGGGCGTAGTAGCCGGCCGGGTCGCCCGAGTGGATCGCCGTGGGCAGGCGGACGCCGCCGTTGAGGTCGCCGGCCGAGTCGTGCGAGTCGGTGAAGATCACGCGCTGGAAGGTCCCGGCGACGTTCCGGGCGACGGTCGGCATGTCGCGGTTCGAGTCGCTGCCCTGGGTGAGCACGCTCCGGATCTCCCAGAGGAAGGTGAAGTCCCAGTAGGCGTTGAATCCGCTCAACTCCTTCACGTCCTCCGCGATGTTCCACGTGCCGGGATACTCGGCGGCCATCATCGCGAGGGCGTTCGTGATCAGCGTCAGCCCCTCCGGGATGTAGACGCCGTTGGTCGTGTAGAGGATATGGTTCGGCGCGTCCCAGCGGAAGCCGTCCATCCGGTACTCGTTCTTCCACATCCGGAACGTGTCGAAGATCGCCGCGCAGACCTGGTCGTTGCTGTAGTCCGGCCTCGGGCCCCACGGCGTCGTCGCGTACGGGTCCGTGTTGTAGAAGTACTGGCCGCCGTGGACGCCGTCCGGGTCCCAGCCGTCGAACCGCCACAGGGACGAGCCGGAATCCCAGTGGTTGTGGACCACGTCCAGCAGGACCGCGAGGCCCCCCTGGTGGCACTGCCGCACGAGCTCCCGGAGCGCGTCCGGCGTTCCGTAGTCGTACTCGACGGAGAACGGGTAACCGGGATTGTAGCCCCAGCTCGTGGACGACGGGAACTCGTTGACGGGCATCAGCTCGATGCCGCTGACGCCGAGGTTGCGCAGGTGGTCGAGCCGGCCCGTGAACGTCGAGAACGTGCCCGACGGCCCGTTGAAGGTCTCCGCGTGCGCCTCGTAGAGCACGAGGTCCCGCGAATTGGTGAGGCTGTAGGCGTCGCCCTGCCAGGTGAAGTTGCTCGGGGCCGTGATGACCGAGTTGTTGTTGTCCCCCGCGTTGACGCGCCGGCTGCGCGGGTCGGTCTTGTAGGTCGTCGGGGTGTTGACCAGGAACTTGTAGTTCTGGCCCGTCACCGCGCCGGACACGTCCGCGGACCAGACGCCCGAGGTCGCGCTCTCCAGGGTGAGCGGGCGCGAGGTCGTGCTCCAGCCGTTGAACTCGCCGGCGACGGTCAGGTTCGTCGCGTGCGGCGCCCAGACCCGGAACGTCACGCCCCCGGCGTACGGCGTCGCGCCCCAGCCGGGCCGCGAGGATTGGGCGGGGGCCCGCGGCGCGGAACAGAGAAAAGCCAGCAACAGCCATGCGGCGCGGTATGACATGCGTGCTCCGGAATCCGCAGTACCTGTACGCCAAGGCAGAGGGCCTTTCAATCCCTGAAGCGTCACGGAGGGGACGGCGCGGTGCCGCGATGTCCGCCTCGGAACCGGGATGGCCCGCCTGTGGGCCCGGCGTTCATACGGCCAGGTCCTCCTGCCCGCTGGGCCGGGGCTCCTTGCCTCCGCAAAAGAGCGACAAGCCGAACGCCAGCGGGCCGATGCGGCCGACGAACATGAGCGCGATGACGATGAGCTTGCCGACATGCGTCAGCTGGGAAGTGATCCCGGTGCTCAACCCGACCGTCCCCAGCGCGGAGGCCGCTTCGAAAAGAAGGTTCTCAAAGCCATGGCTTTCCGACAGGGCGAGCAGGAAGCTGCCCAGGATGAGCGACCCGGCGTAGAACCCGAGACTGGCCATCGCCAGCCAGACGCGGGCGGCCGGGATTTCCTTGCCCCAGAAGTAGACCCGCTCGGCGCCCTTCATGGCGCTGCGCATGACGCCCAGGATGGCGGTGAAGGTGGTGGTCTTCAAGCCCCCGCCTGTCCCGGAGGGGGAGGCCCCGACGAGCATCAACAGGATCATCAGGAAAAGCGATGCCTGGGAGAGTTGCGAGATCGGGATGGAGTTGAACCCCACCGTGGTCAATGCCGCCATAACCTGGAAGAGGGATGCGAGCAGCCGGTCGTCGGTGTCCAGGGCCCGAATGCTCGGTTCGCAGATGAAAAACAGGAGCATGCCGGCCACGGTGAGCCAGAACGTGGAAATCAGGATGATCCGGCTCGTCAGCGTGATGCGCCTGGCCCGGCCTGTGACGCGACGCCAGACATCCAGGCACACAATGAAGCCGACGGCCCCCAGGTAGCTCACGATCCCGAGAATGGTGTTGATCCAGAAATCGCTCCGGTAGGCTTCCAGGCTGTTGTCGTAGAGGCTGAATCCGGCCGTGCAGAACGCCGATATGCTGTGGAATATCGAGGACCATGCCGCCGCCTGGACCCCCGCGTGGCGGAAGGCGCCGTAGAGCGCCGCCGCGCCGGCCGCCTCGATGATCGCGGTGAACACGATGACGCTTCGCAGCAGGTGATCGATGTGCAGGTCCGCCGGCACGCTGAAGACCGTGCGCGCGATTTCCCTCCTTCGTTCCGGCAACGCGCCCGTTCGGGACAGGACCACGAAGGAGCCGAAGGTCATGTACCCGATGCCGCCGACCTGGATGAGCAGAAGGATGATGGCTTGCCCGAGCAGGTTGTAGGAGCCGGACGTGCTCACCGTGACAAGGCCGGTCGTTGAAAGCGCCGAAACGGACGTGAACAGATTGTCCAGCCATGTAACGGACTTCGCCTGCACCACGGGCAGGCAAAGAACAATCCATCCGGCCACGGCATACGCAAGGTACCCGATCGCGACGAGGCGCGTAGGGGAGAGGCGTCCCCAAAACACCGCCAAGCCCTTGAGTGATCTTTTCATGCTGTTCTCGCCTTCCTGTCGAACAAGAGATTGTCCTTCATGAAAAAGGGGAACTGCAGCAACCTGCAAAGGTCAACGCGGGCGATAATACAGCGCTTATTCCTTCCGGATTTCAATCTATTTCCCGAATCGGGGCGCAACAGGCCTTTTTTCAAGGTGTTCCGGCCCGCCGGCCCACCCGCGGAATCCCGGCAGGGCGCATCCGAGTTCGGCCGGACGGCGCCCGTTGAGAGCGGTCTGAAAGCGCCATGTGTTTAGTGCGCTTATGTCGAATGAGGTTGAGATGCAAAGGCCACCAATGGGCCTTAATCGCGGCGGCGAAGGCAGAAGTGCCGCGAGCCGAATTGGATCGGATGATGACCTGCGCCGGGGCGGACGTATCGGAGGCCTTATGACACGCTATCCGCTTTACACCTCCTGCAGCGGGCGTATCCTAGTGCCAGCATCAGGAGTGGTTCTGCCGTGGAGCAGAGCCTGCCAACCGGGGACGGAATCCTGCGGTGGCTCCTCGAGGCGAGAGCCTCGGGGGATGTGCCCCGATAAAGAGTCGGGGAAACAATAATCCCGGGCGAAGAAGGCCATCCTGATGCGGGATGGCCTTCTTGTTTGCCGAGTTCCTGGTGCGCTGGAAGGAAGGCGCACTATGGCCCACAGAAGCAGCATCCGGACGAACTGGGACAATCCAGACCACCATATCTGGAACAACAACGGCACGTGGTTCGTGCATTACACGATCCACCGGCCGGACTACACCAAGGAGCGCATCCACCGCTCGCTGGGGACGCGCGACCGGGCCAGGGTGGACGTTGGTGTCGTGCATGACCACCACGCCGCCGGGCGACAGCCGTTCCACGTAGCGCCAGTCGGCCAGGCGCTGGTTCACGGAGTGCCAGCCGTCGATGAAGAGGAAATCGATGGTGTCCAGGTCCAGCCCGTCCATCAGGGCATAGGCCCGGTCCCGGTCCGCCGAATCCATTTGGAGTGTGCACACGCGCGCGCCGGCGTCGGCCAGATGGCGCTTGTCCTCGATGTCGATCCCAATGTACGCGCAGCCCGCGGGCTTGTGCCGCAGGAGGATGCCCGTCGAGGACTCCGGCAGCGGGTTGCGCTGGACCCCGATTTCGACGATGCAGAGAGCGCGGCGCGCTCTGCAGCGCCTGCCGGAGCACGTCCTGGTTGGCGGGCGAGAATTCGCGCGGGACGTGGCGGTGGAACTCGCCGTAGAAATCCGTGTTGTCGTCGCGCTCGGGCTCGAGGCTGGGCCGGTACATCAGGCCGTAGATGGACTCCGGTCGCTCGTGGATGGTGTACATGTTCATCTCTCCAGGGTCGGTGTTTCAGCGGAGATCCGGCGTCGGCCGAATAGGGCGATCGCCAGCGCGAGCCCCAGCCCGCCGAGCAGGGCGGCCGCGGTCCGGGCCGGGACGCCCCCGTTGCCCCGCGCGGGCCCGGCCCAGGCCAGCGCGGCGCACGCCGTGAGGTTATAGGCTGGCAGGGCGGCTCCCGCGAGGCGGCCGGTGGCGCTCCCCCCGGGGGAAATCCGGAGCAGGCCGTACGCCACGGCCGCAGGGGTGGCCAGCAGCGCCAGGCCCGTCGCGATTTCCAGGACGCCGCAGGTGCCCAACCAACGGGCCAGCCCGTCCGGCTTGTTCATGACAGGGACCTCATGTCCGCCGGCTGGTCCACGGTTCGGGCCGTCCTGTCAATCCGCGGCAGGGTCGGCGTCGTTTGGCGAACACATGAAGTCGCAAGGCGGTATGGCTAATCCCCTGCCGCACATGGCGGCGGCACTCAACGGACGACGGGAGATGAAACAGTCCCGGCCGGTCAAGGCAATCGGACCCGTGTTCGATACGAACGAAAAGGCGCGTTGTTGGTCAGGATGAATAGGATCGTCCCCCCGACGCCCTGTTCCTCGGGCAGGATCAAAGCCCAGTCGCCGGCGCGCAAGTCCACGGTTGCTTCCACCGCGTACATCCGGCCGGTCGATGTCTGGGGTATCGCCATGTCGGCCGTGAATCCGAAATCTCCGGCGAAAGCGACCCGCGGGAAGAACGACGCGCCGTTGGTTGGATTCGTGTCGGCGACGTATTCACGAGAGTTGATATCGCCGTCCAGGTCCGTATCCAGGCCGTCTATGGCGTCCCATTGTGCTTGATCCCATGCTTCGCCCGCGGCGGGGCCCGCCCCCTTGAGCCGATACCATGCCGTGGCCACGCCCCCGGTGGTAAAAGCCGGTTCGCGGAACAAGTACGACTGATTTGCGTTCTGGACCTGTCCCCAATAGGAGCCCGCGGGAAGCGTCGGCAAGTCACTGGTGGTAAACGAGCCGCTACGGGCGCCATGAACCATGAAAGCAAAGATGCTTCCCTCGGCGGGGAAATATCCTCCGTCCAGCGTCACCCGAAGCGTCCCGTCGACCGCGGCGTTGCCGGTGACCACGAGTTGGTCGTGCCCGCTCCCGGGCGTTGTGCCGCCCAACTCGACTTCCAGCACGCCGGACGACGCCTGTGCAAAATGCCCGGTTATCGTCAATCTCCCGACAGAACTGCCCGGGGCGGCCGTCCCCCGGTTCAGCACCGTGGCCGTGCCCAGGGAGATGGAGCCGGCGCCCCGCATGACGCCGTTATTGGTAAATCCGCCGCTCACCTGGATCGTGGCGCCGGTGCCCGCATCCAGGATGCCGTCCTGCATGCCCAGGACGGAAAGCATCAGACATCCCGAGCGGGAAGCCAGCACGCCGCCCGTTGCGTTCACAAACGGCGGCTGAACCTGGCTGATGCCGGCCCCGTCGGTTTTCAGAAACCATCCAGCATTCGTTACGACGCCCCTCGCGACGTTGAATGTGATATCGGAATCGTCCTCGATCTGATAGATGCCGCGGTTATCCAGCACCCCGCCCCGATTCACGTAAAAAGAACCTGATCCGGTGTCAAACTGTCGCAGCCTTCCGTGGTTCTCCAGCGCGGCTCCCAGATGCTTGTTCGGCGTCGCGGTGCCGCTGATCGTATTTGTTGTGCCCGGCGACAAGACCATCCTGCAGGCGCCCGTCATGACGCCCGCCGTCCACGCAAGGGATTGGGTCACGGTCAGCACCTCAGCACCCGTCAGGGTTCCCCCGGCAAGGGCGAAACATCCTATCTGCGAGGCTCCTGTGACCGACAAAAAGCCGCCGGCCAAACGGAGCACGCCCGGTCCGCCCAGGGCGCCGCCCATGCTTCCGTTGCCGGCCGTCACGCTGACCGTTCCCGTGCTGATCGCGCCCGTCCCGGCCGCGCTGAACGAGGCGCCGAAAGCAAGGCCCGTGGAAGAGGTGCTCCCGATGAGGCCTCCGTCCTCATTCCGGAAATAGACCCGGATCTCGCTGCGGCCGCTGCCGCCGGCCTTCCGGAATACGCCGTGATTCCGGATCTCGCCTTGCGAGGTATCCCGAACGATGCAGGAATCGTCTTCGATCTCGTACGAACCCCAGTTGTCCAGGACGCCCCCGGCGTAAATAAAGAAGGCCGTATCGGCGGTGCCGAACTGTCGCACGGTGCCGCGGTTCTCCAGCACGGCCCTCAAATGCTTGTTGGGAACGGCCGTGCCACTGATCGTATTCGTTGTGCCCGGCGCCAGCACCACGCTGAAGGCCCCCGTGATGACCCCCGCGGTCCACGCCAAGGATTGAGTCACGGTCAGCACATCGGCGCCCATCAAGGTTCCCCCGGCCAAGGTCATGCACCCTACCTCTGACGCCCCGGTGACCGAGAGAGAGCCCCCGGCCAGACGGAGGGCCCCAGGGCCGCCCAGCACACCGCCCAGCGTCCCGCTTCCCGCCGTCACATTGACCGTCCCCGTGCCGATCGAGCCCGTCCCGGCCGCGCTGAACGAGGCGCTAAAAGAAAGGCCCGTGGAAGAGGTGCTCCCGATGAGGCCTCCGTCCTCATTCCGGAAATGGACTTGGATATCATTGCGGCCGCTGCCGCCGGTCTTCTGAAACACCCCGTGATTCCTGATCTCGCCGCGCGTTCCAAACCAGGCGATGTAGGAATCGTCCTCGATCTCGTAGGAGCCCCAGTTGTCCACCACGCCCCCGGCGTAGATGTAAAAGGAGCCGGTGCCTGTGTTGCGTTGGATCAACCGCCCGCGGTTCTCCACGGGGCAGATCAAGTGCTTGTTGGGTGACGCGGCGCCGCTGATGACGTTGACCGAGCCTTCCGACAACACGATCCTGCCAAGGCCATCAATGTCATTGGCTGTCCAGTTGAAAGAACCATCCACCGTCAGGGATCCGGCCCCGCGCAACAAGGCTCCGTGCAGGTTCAGCACGCCCGCCACATCGCCGGTGGTGGTCAGGTTAAACGTGCCGTTCCGGAGGGTCAGTTCGCCGCCGACCGTGAGCCGGTCCACGGTAGCGCCGGACGTGTTGGTGCAACTCGGCGTCCCTGCCGGAATAAGCGCGTGGTCGGACGCGGTCGGTAACTTTCTGGGCGACCAGTTGTTGGTATCGCCCCAGTTGGCGGAAGCCATTCCTGTCCATGTGGCATCTTCCGCGCGGACGGGCGTGTTACCCCGCAACGCGCCGATCACCGCCGCAGACCACAGCAGGACCGTTGGGCTGGGTGTTTTCATCGAACCCTCCGGGATGCGAGACGCCTTGCCGTGCTGGAAAAGCGACCTTCCTTCAGGTGGATACCCATGGGCACCCTCCTTCAACAACGTTTATGATAGCACAACCTCGCCGGATGAGTCGAGGCGCGCATGATGAATCACTAAAGGAGGTTGTCGCGCTCGCTTGTGGGGATGACGCAAGGGGGCGACAGTCCCGAACAGATCGTTAGTGATGGGCCTGCCGACGGCGGGGATCGCCTACGGCGAGACAGCCTGCTGGATTCGAGGCCGGAGCCGTCCTGCGCCGGAATTAAGGAACTTCTTGCGTGCGGCGGGCGCGACCGGCACACACAGGATAACGACGGGCAGTCCCACGGCTTGGGGAATGGTGGGGGAAGGATTCGAACCTTCGAAGGCGTAGAGCCGGCAGATTTACAGTCTGCTCCGTTTGGCCACTTCGGTACCCCACCGGGGGAAAACCGGAGACATGAAAGCGGAAACCGGAAAATAATCAAGCCCTATCCGATCAGCCGCAGCCAGATCGCGCCCAGCGGCGGGAGCGTCAGCGGGACCGACCACGGGCGGCCCATCCACGGGATCTCGTCCGTGTTCAGCGTGTGCACGTTGACCACGTTGCTGCCGCCGAAGCAATCCGCGTCGGTGTTGAGCACCTCCTCGTACACGCCGGGCAGGGGCACGCCGACCCGGTAGCCCTGGCGCGGCACGGGGGTGAAGTTGAAGATGCACACCAGGATGTCGCGCGAATCCTTGCCGCGCCGGAAGAAGGACACGATGCTCTGCTCCCAATCGTGGAAGTCGATCCACTCGAAACCCTCCCACGAGAAGTCCACCTGGTGCAGCGCGCCGAAGTCGCGGTAAAGTTTGTTCAGCGTGCCGACGAGGGTCTGGAGCTTGTGGTGCGAGTCGTACTGGCAGAGGTGCCAGTCGAGGCTGTCCGCGTGGTTCCACTCGCGCCACTGGCCGAACTCGCCGCCCATGAAGAGCAGCTTCTTGCCGGGGTGCGCGTGCATGTAGGCGTAGAGCAGTCGCAGGTTGGCGAACTTCTGCCAGAGGTCGCCGGGCATCTTGTCCAGCATCGCCCGCTTCCCGTGGACGACCTCGTCGTGGGAGAAGGGCAGGATGAAGTTCTCGGTGAAGGCGTAGAGCAGGGAGAACGTGATGTCGTTGTGGTGGTACTTGCGGTGGACGGACTCCTTGGTGATGTACTCGAGCATGTCGTGCATCCAGCCCATGTTCCACTTGAAGTCGAAGCCCAGCCCGCCGAGGTACGTCGGGCGGGAGACCATCGGCCACGCGGTGGATTCCTCGGCGAAGGTCAGGAAGCCGGGGAACTCGGCGTGGATGATCTCGTTGAATTTCTTGAGGAAGTCCACGGCCTCGAGGTTCTCGCGTCCGCCGAACTGGTTGGGGATCCACTCGCCCTCCTTGCGGGAGTAGTCGAGGTAGAGCATGCTCGCGACGGCGTCCACGCGCAGGCCGTCGATGTGGTACACGTCGGCCCAATACAAGGCGTTGGCCAGCAGGAAGGTGCGGACCTCGTTGCGGCCGTAGTTGAAGATCAGCGTGCCCCAGTCCTTGTGCTCGCCCTTGCGCGGGTCGGCGTGCTCGTAGAGGTGCGAGCCGTCGAAGTAGGCGAGGCCGTGCCCGTCCTTGGGGAAGTGCGCGGGCACCCAGTCGAGGAGCACGCCGATCCCCTCCTGGTGGCAGCGGTCCACGAAATACATGAAATCGTCCGGGTTGCCGAACCGCGAGGTCGGGGCGTAGTAGCCGATGGTCTGGTAGCCCCACGAGCCGTCAAACGGGTGCTCGGAGATCGGCAGCATCTCGATGTGCGTGTAGCCGAGGCCCTTGACGTACGGGATCAGCTGGTCGGCCATCTCGCGGTACGTCAGCATCCGGTTGCCTTCCTCGGGCACGCGGCGCCAGGAGCCCGGGTGCAGCTCGTAGACGCTGATGGGCGACTCGTGCCAGTTAGCCCGGCCGCGGCGCTCCATCCACTCGGCGTCTTTCCACGAGTGCCGGTGGATGTTCCAGACCACCGACGCGGAGCGCGGGCGCAGCTCGGAGAAGAACGCGTAGGGGTCCGCCTTCTGCGCCAGGAACCCGTGGTGGCCCTTGATCTCGAACTTGTAGAGGTCGCCCGGCTGCAGCGCCGGCAGGAAGATTTCCCACAGGCCCGAGCTGCCGCGGTGCTGCATCGGGTGGTGGCGCCCGTCCCAGCGGTTGAACCAGCCGATCACGCTGACGCGGATCGCGTTGGGCGCCCAGACCGCAAAGTGGACGCCCTCGACCCCGTCGATGGTCATCGGGTGCGCGCCCATCTTCTCGTAGGTCCGGAAGTGCGTGCCCTCGCCGAATAGGTAGAGGTCGAAGTCGGTGATCTGGAGCGGGAAGCGGTAGGGGTCCTCGAGCTCCCACTGGTGCCCGTCGTAACCGGTCATGCGCAGCCGGTAGGCGAAGGGGGCGCGGTCGGGAAAGAACACCTCGAAGAGCCCGTCGTTGTGGATGCGGGCCATCTCGTGGGCCGCGCCGGACTCCTTCTCCAGCAGTTCGACGCGCTGGGCGTACGGCTGGTAGGACCGCGCGACCGCGCCGGGCATCTCGGCGCCGGTGGCGTGCATGCCGAGCACGTCGTAGGGCGAGCCGTGCGTGCCGTGCACCACGGAAAGAATGGCGGCTTCGTGCAGAATGGGTTTCATGTAGGGTCCCTCACAAGAGTTGCCGCATTGTAGAAAAAGAGCCGCGAAATTCAAGCCCGCATCCGCGCCCGCGCCCGTCCCCCTCGATCGCCCTCTCCTTCTCTTGCTTCTTCTCCCCCCACACATCGGTCCACGGAGAGGAGGAGCGAGAAGGAGAAAGAGATGGAGGAGGAGCAGGAGGAAGAGAAAGAGGCGGAGGAGTTTTCGTATTCCCCGCTTGCCGGGGAACGCCCCGTGCGGGAAGATATCCAAGCCATGGCTCGTCGCCGAAAGAGCTTCAACCGGGGCGCGTGGGCGGTGCAGCGCGAGCGATTCCGCCTGGAACAGGCCGCGCCGCCCGCGGATTTCGCCGTGGAGTCCGTCGCGGATGTCCTGCCCGGCGTCGTCAAGAAACTCGGCCTCGCCGCGCCGTTCTGGATGGAGAGCCTGCGCCGCGACTGGCCCTCCATCGTCGGCCCGGACGTGGCCAAGCGATCGCGACCGGGCCACCTGGAAAATAAGACGCTGACCATCTTCGTCATCCATCCGACCTGGCTCATGGAACTCAAGCGGATGGAGCGGCAGGTGCTCGAGATAATCCGCCAGTCCTGCGGCCGGGAGCAGGTGCGCGCCGTTCGCCTGGCGCTCGACCCGGACGCGCGCTGAACCGCCGCGGCATTCTCTGATATTGCCAAGGAGGGGCCGGTCGTTTCATTATGCCCGCCGTTCGGAGCGATGCCCCGGTAGCTCAGATGGACAGAGCGCTGGATTCCTAATCCGGAGGTCCCGAGTTCAACTCTCGGCCGGGGTGCCCGCCCGGCACCGGGAACAATCATGAGCACAGCCCCCATACTTTCCGGCGGCGCCGCCCGCGAGGCGGCCATCCGCGCCGGCGTAATCACCGGCGGGATCGATACCGTCATCACCCTCGGCGCCATGGTCGCGGCCAACTCGGCCGTGCTGCTGGCCGACTTCTTCAAGACCTTCCTCGAGTTCCTGGCCGTGCTGCTCTCCTGGATGGCCATTCGCCGGATCAACCGGGGCGGCGGGGCGACCTACGAGTACGGGCTGGGCAAGCTGGAAAACCTCGGCAGCCTGCTCGTCGGCGTGCTGATGACCGTCTGCCTGCTCATCATCACCGGAAACGCCGTGCGCAATATGCTGCACCCGTCGCATATCCGCGGCCTCGGCGTGTGGATCAGCATGGGCTCCCAGGTGCTCTACTCGGTGATCAACGGCCGCCTCGGCCTGCGCGGCTGGCGCATGGCGAAGGCGGAGGCGTCGCCCCTGATGGCCTCCCAGGCCCGCCTGCTGCTGACCCGCGCCGTCGCCAACGTGTTCATCCTGGCCTCGCTGGTCTTGAGCGTGGCCTTGAGCCGCTTCCACTGGGCGCAGTACATCGACCCGCTGTCCTCCCTCGTGATCGCCGCCTCCATCCTGATGGCCGCGCTCGGGATCTTCTCCTCCTCCGTCTCCGACCTGCTGGACCGCACGCTCGAGGAGTCCGATCAGCTGGTCATCCTGCGGGAGCTGGCGCGCTACTTCGACGAGTACGAGGCCCTGCACGGCATCCGGTCTCGGCGCTCCGGGACGGACGTGTACATCGATATCCTCCTGGAGTTCAACGCCGAGCGCAAGATGGGCGAAATCCACGAGGTGGCCGAGCAGATGCGCCGCCGCATCGAGGAGCAGATTCGCGGCAGCCGCGTCACTATCGGCTTGGCGCGGACGGGCACTCCGGCTCCTTAGGACTTCACCGCGCTCTGCGCTCCCGGCAATTCAGCCCGGGTTACCGGCCGCGTTCCAGCCGGTGCACCTGGTCTTCCAGGTCGTCGAAATCCCGGGCCAGTTTGTCCAGCCGCTTCTCGATGTCCTCCAGCCGGCGCTCGATGCTGTTGAAGGCCGTCGGCCGGCTGTAGGAATCGCCGAGGCGTTCCTGGATTTCCTTGATCGCCTTTTGCAGGCCCTGGACCTGCTCGGCCAGTTTCTGGCTCAACTGGTCCACCCGCTGCGCCAGCGCGGCCGCCGGGTCGGCCGGTGTCTCCGCGGGCGCGGTCTGGGCCTGGAGCAGGACGGGCGCGGCGGCGAGGGCGATCAACGCGACGAGCAGTACTTTTTTCATGCGCGGCTCCCTTGTTGGTGCCGCGCCATACCTACCACGCCGCCGGCCGGGCCACAAGGTCGGAGGGTTCAGGGCAGCGATCCGTGCGCGCGGTAGAAGCGTGGATTGACGCCCACGGCGGTCGTGTCCGTGTAGATATTGACCGGCACAACCGCCGGGATGTTCGTCGCCACCGCGGTCCACGCGCCGGTCAGCAGGTTGGTCGTGCGGTCGAGGCGGTACACGCGCTGGGAGACGCTGGCCCAGCGCACGATCCAGCCGTTGGCGGAGGCGGGCGCCTGCGCGGCCTGCGCCATCATGTGCAGGCTCGAGCCGAAATCGGACGGGTCCGTGCCGGTGGCCTGCTCGCCGGTATCCGTCAGGCCGTCCCCGTCGGTGTCCTGCGCCGCGCCGGGGCCGAACCGGGTCAGGAACGTCGCGGTCCCGCCGTTGTTCGTTTGTCCGTCGAACGCGCCCGCGGTGAACCCGCAGACATACACGTTGCCGAGCGCGTCCGGCGCGACGTCGCTGGCCTGGTCCCACGACGCGCTGCCCCAGATCCGGTCCCACCAGCGCGTGCCGTCCGGCCCGAACTTGCTGACGCACGCGTCGAACATGTAGCTCGCGTTGGTCTGCCCGCCGAAATCGCCGTGCGTGCGGCCGACGACGTACAGGTTGCCCGCGTTGTCCAGCGCGGCGCCGTACCCGGTGTCCTGCGCGGGGGAGCCCCAGACGCGCGTCCAGCGCCACTCGCCCGCCGAGTCGAAGGCCATCGCCAGCAGGTCGTCGCTGCCGATCGCCGGCTGGCCGTCCGCCCCGCCGTACAAGTAGCCCGCCGCGTACACCAGGCCGTCGCCGGACACCGCGATGTCCATCGCGTAGGCCGCCGTCTCCGGGCCCCGGATGCGCGTCCAGAGCTTCTGCCCGGCGGCGTCGAACTTCGTGACGCACACGGCGACGATCCCGCCGTTGAGCTGCCCGTCGAACGAACCGTCCGTGTAACCCGCGACATACACGTTCCCGCTCCCGTCGGCGCCGACGCCGCCCGCCCGCTCATCGGCGGACGAGCCCCAGATTCGCGTCCATTGCCGCGTCCCGCCGGCGTCGAACTTGGACAGGCACAGGTCGGAGTTCCCGGCGTTGGTCTGGCCGTCCCACGCGCCGTCCGTGGTCCCCGCGACGTAGAAGTTGCCCGAGCTGTCCGCCGCCACGTCCGCCCCGGCATCGAACGCGGCCGAGCCCCATATCCGCACCCACTGGACGGTCCCCGTGGCGTTGACGCGAACCAGGCACAGGTCGCCCGCGCCGGAGTTGGTCTGGCCGCCGAACGCGCTGTACGTCGTGCCTGCCGCGGCGAAGCCGCCTCCGGCCACGCGAGCCAGGCGCTGGCCGAAATCGTGGCTTGTGCCGCCATGGAGGCGCACCCACAGGCTGCTGCGGCTCGCGCTGTAGGCGTTCAGCAGGATATCGCCCGACCCGAGCGCGGGCGCGCCCTCGACGGATTCATGGCTGTCGCCGACCAGCACGGGCCGGTTGTCCGCGTCCACGGCCACGCCATTGGCCTGGAGCCCGTACGCCGTGTTGGTGGAAGGCCGGATCACGGTCCACTCGCGGACGGGCCCGTCGTGCACGGCGTGCGAGGCGGGGTTGAGCGGGTTCGAGCCGGTGCCGACTTCGTAGCCGTCCGACAGGCCGTCGCCGTCGGTGTCCGGGTTGTCCGGGTCGGTGCCGGTGCCGGTTTCCTCGTACGGGTCGGACAGGCCGTCCAGGTCGCTATCGGGCTCCTCCAGCCGGATGATCACGTTGGTCATGTTTGTCGCGGGCCGGAACGGATTGCGTTCGTAGCGGCCCACAGGCTCGCCGTAGTTCCAGATGTCGTTGTTATTCACGTCCCGGAACGCGAAGAGCTCGTACCACGTGTCGTTCGGGAGCGCGTCGAACTGGAACGCGCCAGGCGCGCCGCGCTCGGCCCGATCCACCTCGGTGCCGTGCAGGTAACTCAAGAGCAGGACGCGCACCGTCCCGGTTTGGAAGCCGGTGTAGAGGGTCTCGCCCCAGACCGTGGAGAGCGCGCCCGAGTAACTGCCGCCGTCGAACCGGGTCAGGCAGATGTCCGCGCCGCCCTGGTTGGTCTGCCCGCCGAACGAGCCCTCGGTGGTGCCGGCGACCCAGGCGGTTCCGTCGCCGGCGACCGCGACGCCGCAGGCCTCGTCGGTCTCCTCCGAGCCCCACAGCCGGGTCCACTCGGGATAGCCGAAGGAATCGAACCGGGTCAGGCACAGGTCGCGGACGCCGAGGAATTCCGCGCCGCCGATGGACGCCTCCGTGTACCCGCAGACCAGGGCGCGCCCGGCCTCGTCCACGGCGACGCCACTGCCGTGGTCGGCCGCGGTCGAGCCCCAGACGCGCGTCCATTGCGGGGTCCCGTTTGCGTCGAATTTCACCAGGCACAGGTCCGTTTCGCCCGCATGCGGCTCGCCGCCGAGCGGCCCGTCCGTCGAGCCGGCGACATAGAGGTTGCCGTTGGTGTCCGCCGCGATGCCGAACCCGACCTCCGCCGCGGACGAAGCCTTGCTTCGCGACCATTGCCGCGCGCCGGCGGCGCTGAACTTGCTGACGACCAGGTCGTACCGTCCGGAGTTGACCACGCCGTCGAAATGGCCATCGGACGAGCCGGTCACGAAGATGTCGCCGCCGCCGTCCACGCAGACCCCGCGCCCCATCTCGTCGTCCGGCGAGCCCCAGAGCCGGGTCCACAGCCGGGTCCCGGCCGGGTTGAACTTGGAGAGCAGGAAGTCCGCGCCGCCGTTGTTGGTCTGCCCGTCCAGCGCGCCGAACGCGAACCCGGCGACGTAGACGTTGCTGTCCGGCGCGACCGCGACGGCGGCGCCATAGTCCCATTCGGCGGAGCCCCAGACGCGGGTCCACTGCCGCGCGCCCGCCGCGTCGAAGCGGGAAAGGAAGAGGTCCAGCGAGCCGGAGTTCGTCTGCCCGTCGAAGGCGCCGTAGGTGTACCCGGCCACGTACGCGCCGCCGTCGGGCGCGGCCGCGACGGCCTGCCCGTAGTCGTAGGAATCGCCGCCCCAGAGCCGCGTCCACTGCACCGCGCCGGCCGCGGAGTGCTTCCGCAGACAGGCGTCGAAGAGGCCAGCGTTGGTCTGCCCGCCGAACTCGCCGTCGCTGTACCCCGCGACATACACCGAGCCGTCGCCGGCCGTGCAGACGCCGCCGGCATACTCGTCGTCGCCGGACCCGAAGACCAGGTCGCCGCCGGCGGACGAGCCCTCGTAGTACGCGACCGCCTCGCGGTCGGCGGAGAGCGACACCGCGACCGTGCGGTTCGAGCCCTGCGGCACGCCGTCCACCTCCCAGCGGTCGAATCGCGTCGCGCCCATGGTCCCGGGCGCGGCCAGCGTGACGCGGGTGTTCTCCAGGTAGGCCTGCGCGAACGGCGTGGTTCCGGTCACGATCCCGGATCGCTCGTCGGGTGTGACGGTCACCGGCACGCCGGCGTCCGGGTTCGCGGACTGCACGGCGAGCGCATACGTATTGCCGCGCGTGGCGAACTTGACCAGCATGAGGTCCGCGCCGCCGTTCAGGAACTGCCCGAACAGCGCGTTGTACGTGGTCCCGACCACGTACAGGTTCCGCGCGCCGTCGGCGGCCGCTTCCATGCCGTAATCCCCGAGCGCGCCGCCGAACAGCCGCATCCAGATCCGCGTTCCGGACGGCGTGAAGGCGGATACGGCCGCGTCGTACCAGCCGCTGTTCGTCTGGCCGTCCAGCCCACCGGTCGTATAGCCCACCGCGTACGCGTTGCCCGCGTCGTCCAGGCAGACGCCGAGCCCGTAGTCGTTCGTGGCCGAGCCCCAGATCCGCGTCCAGGCGGCCGTCCCGCCGGCGTTGAGCTTCGTGAGCGCGAAGTCCCAGCGCCCGGCGTTGGTCTGGCCGTGGAACGCGCCGTAGGAGTAGCCGAACAGGTAGGTGTTGCCGCGGGTATCGGAGGCGATGTCCTCGGCATTCTCGTCCGACGCCGAGCCCCAGATCCGGGTCCAGAGGCTCGTGCCCGTCGCGGTCGAGAGGCGGGCCGCAAGGAAATCGTTGCCGCCGGTGTTCGTCTGGCCGGCCAGCGCGCCGGCCGTGAAGCCGCCGAACATCGCGCTGCCCGACGGGCCCGGCCCGATCCCGCGCGCGTGATCGTTGCTGACCGAGCCCCAGATCCGCGTCCACGCGAGCGTCCCGTCCGCCGAGAACTTCGCGGCGAAGAAATCGGCCCCGCCCGTGTTCGTCTGGCCCTCGAAGGCCCCGTAGGTGGTCCCCGCCATGTAGACGAACCCGTCGCTCCCGACGTGCACGCCGTTGCCGTAGTCGCTGAACGAGGAGCCGAAGAAATGCGTCCATTGATGGTCGCCGGCCGGGCTGTACTTGGCCAGGAACGCGTCCCGGGCGCCGGTGTACGACTCGCCATGGAACGCGCCTTCGGTATACCCCACGACGTAAAGGTTGGCGTCTCCGTCCAGACACAGTTCCTCCGCCTCGTCGTGGCCGGCCGAACCGAAAACGCGCGTCCAAACGCCCGAGCCGTCCGGCCCGAACTTGCGGAGGAAGATATCGCTGTCACCCGCATTGGTCTGCCCGTCCAGCGGCCCGTAGCCGTATCCGACCGTGTAGACGTTGCCCGCGCCGTCCGCGCGGACGGCCCGGCCGAACTCGTTGGTGGCCGAGCCCCACAGCACGGCGTCGTCCACGGCCGGGCCGTACACCGCGCGCGCCGTGCGGTTGGTGGTCAGCGTCACCGCGACGCTCCGGTTGGTGTCCGCGGCGCTCTCGTCGAGCAGCCAGCGGTGGAACACCTGGGCGCCGGCGTTCGACGGGGCCGTCAGGGTGACGACGGCCCCGTTGGTGTACGCGCGCGTGAAGGCGGTCGTGCCCGTGCTCTCGCACGCGAGGTCGGCCGGAGCGACGTCGATCGCAATGCCGGCGTCGGGCGAGGAGGAGAGCACGGTGAGCGTACGCCCCGTCGCCGTCCCGTCGCTGACCAGCAGCGTCGAGCCGCCCTTGTACGGCGAGGCCTCGTTGCTCTCGTCCACCTCGCCGCGGCAGTCCACGTCCACCAGGATCCACTGCGTGTACGTGCCGGATCCCCGGTCGGGCATGGCGAACTCCCATCGGATCGACTGCGCGCCACCGGGGCCCATCGCGCCGACGGACTGCTCTCCCGCGCAGAAATCGTCCGTCAGGTCCCAGTCGTTGCCGGGGCTCAAGTGGAACGTGGCGTGGCTGGGGCCGGCGGCTCCCTGACCGATGTTCGTGATGATGCAGTTGATCCAGAACGCGTCGCCCTCGCGCAGGACGTTGGTTCGCCACGCGTGGCCGCTCCAGATCAGGTCGGGCAGGGCACCGGTGACGCTGTAAACGGCCGTGGCCGAATGGATTGAGCCTGTCGCCAGCGCGGCGTTGACGATGCGCGAGGCGCCCTTGTTCGTGCCGTCGAGGAGCCAATGGCTGAACGGTTTCCCTTCCGCCATTTCGGGCGCGGTGAGGACGGCCGTGAGGTTGCTGGTGTAAGCGCGGTTGAAGGGCGTGATGCCGTCCGCGTTGCCGTTGCGGTCCGCGGGAGCGACCTCTACGGCGACGCCGCCGTCCGGATCCTGCGACGCGACGGACAGCCCGGCCGAGAGCCCATACACCGCCCGCGCGGTCTGGTTGCTGGTGAGCGGAACGGTCAGCATCGCGTTGTTCCCCGCGTCGGCCCCATTGAGCAGCCAGTGGTCGAACGGGTTGCCGTCGGCGAACGTGGGCGCGGTGAGGCTCACGGTGGTGTTCGTGGCGTAGCCCCGGGTCACGGTGGTCAGGCCGTTCGCGTCGCCGTTCTTGTCCGGCGGCACAACGCCGATGCTGACGTCCACGTCGGGATTGGACGAGAACACGGACAGCACGCGGACCGAGCCGGTGGGGGCCAGGATGGAATAGAACGGATTGACGCTCTTGAAGAGGTTGTTTTCGTTGGTTTCCGTCACCTCGCTGTCGGTATCCAGGTGCACGATTGTCCACACGGCGTTGGACGGGAAGGGGAAGTGCGGCGCCGTGAAGGTCCAGCGGACCCAGGTGTCCGTGTTCGCGTTGAGGGCGGGGATGGGGATCCGGCCGATGAGGAAGTCGTCCTGCAGGGTAAAATCGTTACTGGGTGTCAGATACAGCCGGGCATGGCAGGCGCCGGCGTGGCCCGGCCCGTAGTTGGTGACGCTGGCCTCGACCCAGAACGGCTCGCCGGCGTTCACAAGGGTCTTGTCCGACCGGAACGAACGGACCGAGAGGTCCGGCAGCAGGTTGGTCGCCGCGCCCCCGCCGCCGTACACCGCCGTCGCGGTGCGGTTGGTGGACAGGGTGACGACCAGCGAGCGGTTCGTGCCTTGGTCCGCGCCGTCGAGCAGCCAGCGGCTGAACACGTTCGTGCCGGCCGCCGCCGCCGCGGTCAGCGTGACGGCCTTGCCCGCGACGTACGTGCGCGCGAGCGGCGTGCTGCCGTCGCCGTTGCCCTCGTTGTCCGCGGGCGAGACGGTGACGGCCGCGCCGGAGGACGGGTCCTGCGACTGGACCGTTAGGGTGAAGTAGTCGAAATGCGGAACGGTGCCGAGGATGGCCGTGAAGACCGCCTGGGTCGAGGCGGGGTTGACGTCGTAGGCCAGCGCCGAGGTGACGTCGGAAGGGCCGTACTCGGGCGGAGACGAGCCTCCGATGAGCGGAAGATGGGACGTGTTGATGTAGCCGGCGGCTGGGAAGTTGGTAGCGCCATTGTACCGGATGTGTTCCTGCAAGGCGTCATACCAATCCGCATGCCAGCCGGCCCACGTGACGTTGCGCTCGTCCGTCTTCAGGACGCCCTGGCTCAAGCCGACCCGCGAGGCCTGGTCCACGGTGTGCAACTCGAGCGAACCGCTGGCGTAGGTTCCCAGCGGGATAAACACATCATCGAAGGTGTCCCCGACGTCCTCGTCCACGTACGGCACGCACCGCAGGTCGCCGAGGCCGCCGGCGCGGGTCAGGGTCCAGCGCTGATAGAGTGCGGTCTCTCCGGGGGGTATCCAGGTGAGGACGGTGTACTGGATCTTGCCGTACTCGCCATCCAGCGTGTCGGAGCACTGGACGCGGTTTGAGCCGAGATCCACGGGCGTGGCGGAGGGAAGCATCGCCCCGCCATCGTTCACGGAGAAATAGGTCAGGAACTCGTAAAGAAAGCCGACGGTCCCCGAGTCGGCGCCCACGTATCCGTCGTTGCAATACCCGCCGAAGCTAACCTTGACGGCCAGGTAGCCTTTGGCCGACGGCGAGAGGCCGTTGCTGATCCAGATGCCCTGCGCGGACGCGCCGGACGCCAGGCCGAACAAGGCGGCGGTGATAAACCATCGGCACCCGCTTTTCATACGCGCCTCCCCGGCGAATGAACCGCTCCTTGTGTTGCATTTTCGCTCCAGCCGCCTGTCCCCGCAAGCCTTTTTCAAAGGATACGTTGTGAACGCGGCGCTTGTGTCGGCGGTCAGAATCCCCGGTTACAACAGCGGCGGCGGGGTCTATACTGTTCGGTGAAGGAGTTCGGAATGAAAGCGGTGCTCCGAGGTCTGGGCGTGGCGGCGGGGCTGGTTCTGCTTCCGTTGATCGGCGTGAAGATTCGGGGCTATCCCGTGACCCGGTACCTGGAGTTTCCGCCCCTGACCCGCTACGTCGAGCATGCGGGTTTTTCCTGGCCCGCGTTCGTCGTGCTGACCCTGCTCGGGCTCGCACTCGTTGTGCCGATGGTCCGGGTCCTTGTCCGCGCCTGGGCCGACCGCCCGCGCTCGAAGCCGGCGCGGCCGTTCCCGGCCTGGGGCTGGTTCGGCGTGGTCTTCACGGCCGCCGCCTGGGTGCTGGCGTGGAACCGCTTCCCCTGGTTCGCGCCGCTCCAGCGATTCACGTTCACGCCGCTGTGGCTCGGATACATCGTGCTCGTCAACGCGCTGGCGTATCGCCGGACGGGCGCCTGCATGATGACCGCCCGGCCGCGCTTCTTCCTCGCGCTGTTCCCGGTCAGCGCGGTGTTCTGGTGGTACTTCGAGTACCTGAACCGGTTTGTGCAGAATTGGTATTACACGGGCGTCGAGCACATTTCGCCGCTCCAGTATTTCATCGAGGCCACGCTCCCGTTCTCCACCGTCCTGCCCGCGGTGCTGGGGACGTGCGAGTTTCTCGGCTCCGTTTTCGGCAGACGTCCGGCCGCGAGCGAGCCGAGTTCGGGCCGACCCGCGCCGGCCGTGCTGCTCCTGGCGGTCGCCGCGCTCGGCCTGGCCTTCCTCGCCGTGTGGCCGGACATGCTCTTCCCGCTGCTGTGGATCTCGCCCCTGCTGGTGCTTTCCGCGATGCGGATGCTGTCGGACCGGCCGTTCCTCGATCCGGGGCCCGACGGGAGCGCGGCCCGGCGCGCCGCGCTGTTCGCCGCTTCGGCGCTGATCTGCGGGTTCTTCTGGGAGATGTGGAATTTCCACAGCCTCGCGCGCTGGGTCTACGCGGTGCCGTTCGTAAACCGTTTCCACCTCTTCGAGATGCCGCTGCTCGGCTTCGCGGGTTACCTGCCCTTCGGCCTCGAGTGCGCGCTGATCGGCGACGCGGTGGGGGCGTGGATCAGGAAAAATGACGAATGACCTAACCGGCCGCCTTGCCTGCGCCGCCCGCCGCGTGAACCTCGGCGCGGCCGCCGCCATCAGCCTGTACTTTTTCATCCTGCCCGGGCTGTCCGTCCTCCGCGATCTGGCCGATCCCGCGCTGCGGTCGGACGCCATCCCGCGCGCCGCGTGGCGGCTGTTCGAAGACCTCACGCCCCGCTACGAGCGCTGGGCGCGCGGCCGGATCGGCAGCGGCAAGGCTGAGTCGCTGGCGCTCCACGAGATCGCCGGCACGGAGTGGCCGCTGTTCGGGTCCGTCTTCTACCTCTGGTCCGTCGAATCGTTGCAGGAGGATTGGGAGCGGCGGGCGAATCCGGCCGGGCCCGCGCCCCGCGAGTTCGCCCGCGGCGCGGTCGAGGCCGCGACGGACCTGGTCCTCGACCCCGGCCACGCGGCCTGGGTCAGGCTCCACTGGGGCGACGACTACCTGCACCGCGAGAACGTGTTCTACCGCATGCTGCTGATCTCCGCGATGACCAGCCACCGCCGCCTCACCGGCGACGCGCGCCACCGGCCCATGTTGCGCGAACAGGTGGAGACCCTCTCCGCCGAACTGGACCGCTCCCCGCACGGCATCCTGAACGACTACCCGGGCGAGTGCTATCCCATGGACGTGCTCATGGCCGTCGCCGCGATCCGCCGCGCGGACGCCGTGCTGGAGACGGATCATTCCGCCTTTGCCGCGCGCTCGCTCCGCGGTTTCCAGGGCGCACGGCTGGACCCGCGCGGGCTGCCGCCATACGTCGCCGATCCCGTCCGGGGCGTGGCCTTCGGCGCCGCGCGCGGCTGCGGGATTTCGTACGCCTTCATGAGCGCGCCCGAGTTGTGGCCGGATATCGCGCGGGACTGGTACGCCCGCTACGAGCAGTGGTTCTGGCAGGAGAAGTACGGCTTGCGCGGGTTCCGGGAATTCCCCCGCGACCTCGGCGGCGGGGACTGGTACATGGACGTGGACGCCGGGCCGGTGCTGGGCGGGGTGGGGGTCTCCGCCAGCGCCTTCGGCGTGGCGGGCTCGCGGATCATGGGCCGGTTCGACCGGGCCTGGCCGCTGGCGGCGCAGATGACCGTCTTCGGCTGGCCGTTGCCGAACGGCACGTGGCTGACGCCGCGCATCCTCTCCAACGCGGCGAACGCGCCGCTCCTGGGCGAGGCCTGCATCCTCTACAGCCTCACGCGCCGCGCGGCGCCGGGGATGGAAATCCGGACCGGTGGATCGCTCCCGCCGATCGTGGTGCTCGCGTGGGTGGTGTATTTCGGGCTCGGCTTTCTGTTCCCCGCCGCCGAGGTCCATGCCGTCCGCCGGTGGCGCGCGCGGGGCGCCCCCGTCCGCGCGCCCGCCCTGCAATTCGCGATCTGGCTGGCCCTCGTGCTTGCGGCGGCCGCCCTGGCCGTTCGCTTCGGGCCCACCGCCGGCTTCGCCGCGCTGTTCCCCGCGCTCCTGTTCCCCCGCTGATGGCGGGTCCCTTTGCTGTTGAGGCGCGGCGGTCCTTCGGCTATCCTGTGGCCGTCGGAACCGCACAAGGAGAGCGCGGAGGAGGGGGTATGAGCAGTCTCATTCTGCGTGGAAGCTCCATCGCATGGAAGGCCTCTGTTCTGGCCGGGGCGACGGCCTGGGCCGTCCGGGGCGCGGTGGCGGACACGCTGTTCTTCACAAACGAGGCCGACTGGGTTGCCGCCACCACGAACCGCGAACTGTTCCAGACCACCGCGGCCAACGTGGGCCTGGCGGACGAGGTGGACGCGCCGGCCCAGAACAACGTGGACGTGGGCTCCAACCTGACCTTCCAGGCCGTGAACACCGGCCTCCCGTGGTCCTTCCGCGTGGCGACGCTCCAGGCCGGCGCGCGGTTCACGTTCAGCGACAACGAGGAGGGCGCCGGCTATCCGCCCTACTTGGGATTCGAGGAAGCCCTTTCGGTCGGCGACATCGACGACTACGAGGACGACGATTTCGAGGTCGTTATCCTCGACGGCCCCAACCTGCACGGAGTGGCGATGGACATCGGGGAGAACGATCCGCTGATCGCTGACGGCGGCGTCTACGTCTACGATCCCGCCGCCCAGTTGATCGGCTATTCCTCCATCGTGCCGGCCCGGTCCAACGCCTTTGCCTTTCTCGGCATCGTGTCCGACGCCGCCATCGGCCGGGTCGTGATCGACGAGGATACGGGAGGCGACGACGTATCCGTCCGGCACTTCCGCTTCGCGCGCCACCGCACGGCCGATCCCGCGGTGACCGCCTGGGCGCCGCTCGCCGGGGGGCAGGCGCGCCTCGAATGGCCGTCGGCGTCGGATTGGCGGTATGACGTCGAGGCCTGCGCGGACCTGGTTGGCGAGTTCGCGCCCTTCGCGACCAACCTGCCCGCCACGCCGCCGGTCAACGGCCTCACGAACATCCTGGGGCCCGGCCGCGCCTTTTTCCGCGTCCGCGCCCGCGCGGAGCCGTGACGGCGGCGTCTCGATGAAAGAATGGCTTTTTTGCCCGCCATTCGCTTTAATGGATTCAAGCAGGGAGGAGAACGGCGATGACGGCTTTTTTCGAGATGCTGACCACGATGCAGAAGTTCTACGCGGTCTGCGCCCTGTTCGGCGCGCTCCTGTTCATCGTGCGGACGATCCTGATGTTCCTCGGCCATGACGACGGCATCGATACGGATCATCCCGCGGACATGTCGGGCGACGCCGACGCGAGCTTCAAGGCGCTTTCGCTCCAGGGCCTGACCGCCTTCTTCATGATGTTCGGCCTGGTCGCGCTGGCGATCTCGAAGCAGGCCGGCGCGAGCAACCTGTGGGCTGTGCTCGGCGGGTTGGTCGCGGGCCTGTTCACGGTCTGGGTGATCGGCCGCATCTTTATCGGCATGAAGAAGCTCCAGGCCGACGGCACGCTGCGGATCGAGACCGCCGTCGGGCAGGAAGGAGAGGTCTACCTGCCCCTCGCGCCCGGCAAGAGCGGACAGGTCCGCGTCGCCGTGCAGGGCCAGTTGCGCGTGTTCGACGCCGTCACGGAGGGCGGCGCCGAGTTGAAGACCGGCGCCCGGATCCGGGTGGTCCGCGTGACCGCCGGGAACGTCCTGGTCGTCGAGAAGATTTAAGGAAAAAAATGGAGGGACCCGCCATGCTGCCGATCGTCGTGCTCGCGTTCGTGATCCTGATTGTTTCGACCATCATGTTCCTCGCGGCGCGTTACAAGCGCTGCCCGTCCGACCGGATCCTCGTGATCTACGGCAAGGTGGCGGATAACCGCTCGGCGCGCTGCATGCACGGCGGCGGCACGCTCGTCTGGCCGCTGATCCAGGACTACGCGTTCTTGAGCCTGACGCCGATGACCATCAGCATCCCGCTCCAGAACGCCCTCTCCCAGCAGAACATCCGCATCAACGTTCCCAGCACGTTCACGGTCGGCATCAGCGTGGATCCCAACATCATGCTCAACGCCGCCGAGCGCCTGCTGGGCCTGGAGAGCGGCGATATCGAGGCGATGGCCAAGGAAATCATCTTCGGCCAGCTGCGCCTGACCGTCGCCTCGCTGACCATCGAGCAGATCAACCAGGACCGCGAAAGTTTCCTGGAGTCCATCCGCAAGAACGTCGAGCCGGAGTTGAACAAGATCGGCCTCTACCTGATCAACGTCAACATCACCGACATCACGGACGAGTCGCTGTACATCGAGAGCATCGGCAAGAAGGCGGCCGCGGAGGCGGTCAACAAGGCCCGCGTGGACGTGGCGGAGCAGGACAAGGTGGGCGCGATCGGCCAGGCCGAGGCCAACCGCGAGCAGACCGTGCGCGTGGCGGAGAACGTCGCGGCCGCGGAGAAGGGCAAGAAGAAGGCGGAGGCCGACCAGCGCATCTACGTCCAGGGCCAGGAGGCCCAGGCCGTCGGCGGCGAGAACACCGCCAAGGCGGACATCGCGGATTCCAACTCCCTGCTGGCCGTGAAGCAGGCCGCCGCGATGCAGAAGGCCGAGGTCGCCCGGCGCGAGGCCCAGGTCCAGATTCAGAAGGCCCAGTACCTCGCCGAGCAGGAGCGCCTGAACGCCGAGCTGGTCGTCCAGCGCGAGATCGAGAAGCGCAACATCGAGATCATGGCCGAGGCCGAGGCCGAGCGCATCCGGCGCGAGGCGAAGGGCCAGGCCGACGGCACGCTGCTGAAGTACGAGGCGGAGGCCAAGGGCGTGCGGCTGGTGCTCGACAGCAAGGCCGCCGGCTACACCGCGCTGGTTAAGAGCTGCAACGGCGACGCCAAGGCCGCCGCGACGTTCCTGATGGTGGAGAAGATCGAGGCGGTCGTCGCCCGCCAGGTCGAGGCGATCCGCAACCTGAAGATCGACAAGATCACCGTCTGGGATTCCGCGGGCGGCGGGGAGAAGGGCTCGTCCACCGCGAACTTCGTCTCCAGCCTCATCAAGAGCGTGCCGCCGCTCCAGGACGTCGCGTCCATGGCCGGCGTGGAACTGCCCGAGTACCTCGGCCGGATGACCGAGGACAAGGCGAAGAAGAAGCCGGCCGGGGAGGCGTAGTCCGATATCCTGACGGTCCGCTGATCCCGTCGGCAAGGCGCGTTTTTCAGCCCTGGCGATAGCGGCCGTGCCGCCTATCGAATCTTCGCTTAACAGAAAAGCGAAACCGCGGTAGATTAGTCGAGCGTTTTACCTTCGTTGTTTAGTTCCAATATGGGTGAGTCCGTCCTTGGACGGGAGAAGGGATAGGGAGAGGAATGACTATGAAAACTCGAACCTCTGCGCTGGGCGCCGTCCTCTTTCTGTTTATGGCGGGCACGAGTCTCGCGGCTTCGAGCCTGTCGATCTTCGGCAGCGACGCCGAGAACCGCGTCTACCACTTCTTCATCGACGAGTCCGCGGGCGAGACGAACGTCATCACGTTCGAGTTCTGGCCGAACGACGGCACGCCGACCGTCGCGGAGATCTTCACGACGCTCAACCACCGCGACCAGGCCACGCTCTCCCCGCCCGACCCCAACACCGTGGCGCAGGGCGACGCGTCCGGCTACTGGGGCGCCTACACCATGGCCGACGCCGGCGGCGGCAAGTGGACGCTCGCCCTCCCGATCCAGAAGTGCGGCTCCTATGACGTCCGCGCCCGCTACAAGGTCTCGGGCGACGCCAACTGGCGCTGGTACGCCGGCCGCAATCCCGTGGTCAACATCTCCGACGTCGCCACGCGCGACATGGTGGTCTACGAGATGCAGGCCAACGTCGTGGACGCCACGGGCAACGACTACGCCACGCGCAGCACGTTCGCGTCGCTGACCAACTCGGCGAAGAACTGGAACCTGGACTACATCAGCGCCCTGGGCGTGAACACGATCTGGCTCCAGCCGTTCCACCCCATCGGGGCCAAGAGCGACTGCAACTCCGGCGACCCCGGCAGCCCGTACTCGATCAAGAACCTCTTCCAGGTGGCGGAGCACCTCGGCTCGGACGGCACGCGCGCCACGGCCATGCGCGAGTTCACCAACTTCGTGATCGCCGCCGACGCCAAGGGCGTGAAGGTCATCTGCGACGTGATCTTCAACCACGTGGCCACGGACATCGAGATCGAGCGCGATCCCGACAACCCGACGAATCTCTACGCCAACCCGCTGGCCGAGATGCGCAGCGTGAAGTACCCGTGGTTCTCGCGCTACACCGGCACGCGCAGCGGCTGCCCGACCACCAAGCCGCAGTCCGACTGGGCGAACTACCACTACACGGAGACCGCCACGAGCGCGTCGGAGATCGGCCCGGCGCCGGCGGACCGCAACGACTTCGTCTGGCCGGACGCGTTCGACCTGTTCTGGGGCACGTACCCGGCGCTGGGCAACATCAACGACACGAGCGACGGCGCGTGGACGGCCTCGGCCGACGTGAAGAAGATGGTGGAGTACTACTCGTATTTCATCCGCTACTGGCACGAGAAGACGGGCGGCAAGATCGGGGGATTCCGCTGCGACTTCGCGCAGGGCCTGCCGCGGCAGGCGTGGCAGTACCTGATCAACAGGGCCAAGTCCCTCAAGCCGGAGCTCTACTTCGTGTCCGAGTCGCTGGACGGCGGCAACATCGCCTATCGCGCGTGGAAGGGCGGGTTCGACGCGCTGAACGAGAATGAGCTCTGGGCGATCGTGGAGGACGGCGACATCCAGTCGACCGACCTGCGCAACGTCATCGACCAGCGCAAGACGCAGTTCGGCCTGGCGCTGATCCTGCGCGGCACGATGAACCACGACCAGGGCCCGTGGATCGGCCGCAAGTGGGACGGGGTCGCGATGCACAGCGTCTTCTGCTCCGTGGACGGCACGCCGCAGTTGTACGAGGGCCAGGAGCTGGGCTACGACGCGCTGGGGCAGTTCAGCCGGGAGCGCGTGGAGTTCGGGCGGACGATCCCGGACATCCGGAACTACCACAACATGAACAACCTGTGGTCCGGCCGGTACAGCGGGGACAACGAGTCGCTGTGGCACCGCTACAAGGACGCGAACCTCGGCCGGTCGCGGTCGCTCGCGTTGCGGGTGGCGGACCAGTACTACCTCGACCGCACCGGCGGCCAGGGGCCCCATCCCAAGATCTTTTCCGTCCTGAAGTACACCCGCTACGGGTGGGACCCGAAGGACCAGGACGTCGTGGTGGCGTTCGTCAACCTGCAGCCGGGCACGGCCAACAGCGGCACGTTCAACGTCAACGTCGCGCCGATCTACCTGGATCCGACCCGGACGTACAACGTGAAGAACCTGGCCTCGACGACGCCGGACACGTACCTGTGGGCGTCGGGCCGCAGCGGGGCGGACATCGCGGCGAACGGCATCTACGTCGGCTTCTCCGCCGACAAGGGCGCGGAGGGCTCCATCGCGCAGTTCCTCAAGCTGGAGGAGCAGGGCGGGGGCCCGGGGCCGTCGACGAACCTGCAGTGGATCGGCAACACGCGGCACTGGCCCGTCAACGGCTCGATCACGGCGGCGGACGACCTGTGGATCGACATCGAGTCCTGGCCGACCAACACGGCCACCGGCGGCACGGTGGTGTACAGCACCGACGGCGTGGGCTGGAACACCAGGGAGTTGAGCACCAACGGCGTGGCCGGCAACAACAACGCGTGGCACGTGAACCTCGGCCAGTTCTCCGCCGGCGCCCGCATCCAGTACGCCGTGCAGATCGTGCAGTCGGGCGGCACCAACTTCTGGGACAATTCCGGCGGGACCAACTACCTCGCGGTCGTGAATTCGGGCGGCAGCGGCCAGCCCCTGGGCTGGATCGGCGCGGTCTCGCACTGGCCGACGAACGGCGCCATCACGTCCGCCGACGACCTCTGGGTCGACATCCAGTCATGGCCGACGAGCTCGGCGATCAGCGGGTTCGTCGTCTACAGCGCCGACAACGGCCAGACGTGGCCGACCATGCCGCTCTCGCTCAACGCCACGTCGCCGAGCAACGACTTCTGGCATGCCAACCTCGGCCGGTGCTCCAGCGGCGCGTCCATCCAGTACGCGGTCAGCCTCTGGGACGACAGCGGCACGAACCAGCACTGGGCCAACGCCGGCGGCACGAACTACTGGGCGTTCGTCGGCGGCACCGGCAGCACGCGGTCGGTGCACTGGGCGGGCAACACGATCAGCCGCTCGCTGCGGGCGCCCTGCCTGGCGGCCGTGAGCCTCTCCGGCGACGGGCTGAAGGTGGAGTCCTCCTCGGCGATCGTCGGCACCGAGTACCGGATGTACCGGTCCACGAACCTGGTGTCCTGGGACCTGGTGACGAACGTCGTGGCCGGCGGCAGCACCTTCTCCGTCACCAATCCTCCCTCGGACGGCCCCTCCGCGTTCTACCGGGCCGTCGGGCAGAACGTCCCCTACGAGGTGACGGTGTTCGAGGGCGACGACCTAATCGTGCGGGCCGAATCGTGGCCGCAGGGCCGCGCGGCCGGCGCCAACATCGTCTACAGCTCGAACGGCCAGAACTGGTACGGGATGAGCATGACCTGGATCGGAACGAGCCTGAACAACGACCTGTGGGAGGCCAACCTGGGCTTCTTCCCGAAGGGCATCAGCGTCCAGTTCGCGATCGAAATCGTGGACGACCAGGGCTTCACCCTCTGGGACAACAACGGCAGCCAGAACTACTCCGTGGCCATCCGCGACCCGGCCCAGCCGGACGTCGCGGCGCCGGTCCTGTCGTACTCGCCCTCCAACACGACGACCGCGGCCGCCTTCCTCGACGTGACGCTCGCGGCGGTCGACGACTACGACGCCCACCCGCTGATCACGTACACGCTCGACGGCTCCACGCCGGTCTGGGACAGCGAGCTCTACACCGCGCCCCTGCACATCACGAACGACCTGACCATCAAGGCCATCGCCATCGACGCGTCCGGCAACACGTCCGCCGTCACGTCCGTCTCCGTGAAGGTCAACGACGTCGTCGAGCTCGGCGCGTTCAAGCCCTACTCGGTGAACCCGACGCTCGGGCGGGCGGCGACCATCACCATCGACGGCAGCCCGTCCGACTGGACGACCAACATGCTCGTCGCGCTGGACGTGGCCGACGACGACCCGCGGACCCTGGGCGACAACTGGACCACGCACGAGGCTCCGCTCGACTTCGCCTACCTGTGGGCCGCGTGGGACGACACCTACCTGTACCTCGCGTGGCAGTACGTGGACCTGACGGATATCATCGACGGGGCCAACGCGGGCTCCGCGGCCGGCGGAAAGATCTCGAGCAATGACGGCATCCTCCAGTGGATCGCCATCGACACGATCCAGGGCCAGGGCGCGGCCAAGGACGTCTGGAGCAAGAACGGCGGGCAGCCGTACTGGACCGGCACCGACCGGCCCGACTACCAGGTCTACATGGCCGGCAGCCTGTGGCAGGGCTACATCTCGCGCGCGGTCAACGGCGTGTTCGCGCTGGACGACGGCGGGGTGAACTACAAGACGGCGGCCGCCGCCGGCATCTCGTACGCCAAGGGCAGCACCCTCGGCGCCGGCACGCTGTGGATGCCGTCGGCGCACCACGCCGACGGCCGCTTCGGGGCGTTGAGCATCGCCACGCACGACACGACGCGCGACAGCTTCTACGAGATCCGGATCCCGTTGAGCTTCCTCCAGGTCACGCGCGCCCAGCTCGAGTCGAACGGCATCGGCGTGATGATGGGGGCGGGCTCGGTCTCGTGCATGGATTCCATCCCGCACGACGAGACGACGCTCGACACGCCCGGCGTGGAGGTCTGGAACTCCTCCAAGGAGTGGACGGACACCGACCGCTTCACGACCCGCTTCGCGCGCGTCGGGCACCAGAAATAGGCCGGCACTAGAGCCGGCCTTTCCGCTTGAAGTAGAGCGCGAGGATGGCGGGCAGCCGCAGTAACCATTTCCCGGCCACCACGAGCCCTCGGGGGCTCGGAATGACCGGCCCACCCTGCATCAGCGTCCCGCCGTCGGGCTGGAGGCGCGGATCGGATTCGAACCGATGCATAGAGGTTTTGCAGACCTCCGCCTTACCACTTGGCTACCGCGCCGACGGCCGGCCAAAGATGCATGGACAACATAGCAGACGGGCGCTAGAATTCCAGCGAAAAGCGGGACGAGTCGTGATTCGAAGATCATACCTGTTGCGCCGGGAACTGGCCTGCGCCGCGGTGCTGGGCGGTTGGTGGGCCTCCGGTTGCCAGGCGCCGCCGGCCTCCGCCGTCAACTCGGAGCCGGAACAGCGGGTCGCGACGCTCCGGGTGCTGGGCGCCTCGCACGAGCTGCGCGAGGACCAGGTCTACCCGGCGCCGGAGACCCGCCATGTGCTGCGATGGAAGGCCGGCCGCTTCGAATGGCAGATCACGCTGGCCGATCGCGCGGAACCGTACGCGGCCGTGCTCCTGCAGAGGCCGCTCGACCTGCGGCGCTACCGGCCGAAGTCGTACCTCCGATTCCGCATCCAGCCCGATGTCGCGGCCGCCGACCTGTACCTCGGCCTCGCCGACCGCCGCGCGGACGGGACCGATCCCGTGATGGTGATCCTGCCGCTGGCCCCATACCGGACCTGGCAGCGCAACGCGCTGGGGTATTACGCGATCCCGCTGAAAGCCTTCGGCGACCGCGGATGGGTCCTGGCTTCGAACCGGCAGAGGGCGCCGTCGCTCCACGCGGGCGCGATGGACTGGAGCCGGGTCGGTGAATTCCGGATCGGGACGCAGGGCCGGCCGGCATGGCGCAAACCGTTCGTCGTCAGCCGGTTCGAAATCGGCGTCAGCCCGCGCGTCTCCGAGGAGTGAGGCCGCCGGTCAGCCGCGGATCACGGCGAGGACTTCATCGCGGTGCCGCGCCATGAGGTCCGCCGTTTTCGCCTCGAGGTTCAGGCGCACCAGCGGCTCGGTGTTCGAGGCGCGGACGTTGAACCACCAGTCGTCGAATTCCACGCTCAACCCGTCCAGTTCGATCATCCGCCCGGCGGCATATTTCGCTCGCAGGCGGCCGATGACGCCCTTGACGTCGTGGACCTCGGAGTTGATCTCGCCGCTGGCGAAGTACCGGCGGATCGGCTTCACCAGTTCCGACAGCGGCCGGTCCGATTGGCTGACCAGGTTGGCGATATACAGGGCGGCCAGGGACGCGCTCTCGGTGTACCCGTTCTCGCGGAAGTAGTAGTGGCCCGAAAGTTCTCCCGCGAAGAGGGCCTTGGCCTCGCGCATCTGCGCCTTGATGAACGCGTGGCCCACGCGGGACATCATGGGCGTGCCCCCGTTTTCCTCGATGACCTCCTTCACCGCCCAGCTGCTGCGCAGGTCGTAGAAGATCGGGCCCTTCTCGTGCTGGAGGATCGTCTCCGCGATCAGCGCCGTGGTGATGTCCATGGCGATGATGCCGCCCTTTTCGTCCACGAATCCGACGCGGTCCGCGTCGCCGTCGAACGCGATGCCGAAGTCGTAGCGGCCGGAGCGTATCCGGGCCTGGAGCGCCTCGAGGGTGTCGTGCTTGAGCGGGTTGGCCTCGTGGTTCGGGAAGGTGCCGTCGAGGGTGTCGAACAGCGGCTCGATCTCCATCAGGCCGTCCAGGACCTTGCCTTCGAGGATGCCCATGCCGTTGGCGTAGTCCACCACGACCTTGAGCGGCCGGCGGATCTCGGCGAACCCGCGGATGGTGGCGGCGTACTCGTCGAGGATCTCGTGGGTGCTGATCGCGCCGGGCCGCGCGGCGGCCGGGGCAAACGCGCCGGAGTGGAATATCCGCTCGATGTCGCCGATGCCGGTCTCGCCGCTGATCGGGATCGCTTTCTCCCGGCAGACCTTGAACCCGTTCCACTCGCCGGGGTTGTGCGAGGCGGTGATCATGATGCTGGCGTCCGCCCCGAGCCGGTTGTTCGCGAAATAGGACATCGGCGTCGAGCACATCCCGATGTCCACCACGTCCGCGCCCTGTTCGGTCAGGCCCCGCGCTAGCGCCTGGAAGAGCGGGGGGGAATGCGGCCGCATATCGCGGCCCACGACGACCTTGCGGCATTTCAGGAACGTGGCGAACGCCCGCCCGATGCGATAGGCCGTGTCCTCCGTCAGCGTGTTGCCGTAAATTCCCCGAATATCGTACGCCTTGAAAATGCCGGCCATCGAAATACCCCTTCCCCGAGTTGCTTTTTTTGCGGAGCCCGCAATGTACAGGGAGACGGCCTGCGGTTCAAGGGGTAAAGCACTGCGCCATAGACGGCTGACGTCCCGCCGGCGCGGGAAGGCTACTCGCAGCGGATGACGTAGAACCGGACGCGGTTCGTAGACGCGCTCACGTTGTGCCAGATCGTGGTCGTCGAACCCGCCAGCCCGGTCCCGACGACCGTTGTCACGGGATTCGTGATCGCGTGCGAACCGAGCATCAGGCCGCCCTCTTCATGGGTCACGTACTGCACCGAGTAGGTATTGCCGTTGATCACCATGAAGGTGACGGCCACGGTGCCGGTGCTCTGGGTCAGCTGCGTGATGGTCGGGTTGTAGAGCGTGCAGGAATCCTCGGACTTCCAGAACCCGTTCAGGAAGACCTGGTCCTGGTCGTTCGTGGCGAGGAGGGCGAGGCCGCCCTGGCCGAGCGTGCCGCCGAGCTTGACGTTGCCGCTTGAGGCGAAGGCCGCGCCGCCCGCGCCGACGGCCTCGTACTGGATTTCCGCGTGGCCGCCGACCCGGCCGCCGGCCGCCCACAGGACGGCCGGCAGCAGGCCGGACAGGAAAGCGGCGAGGAAGGAGAGGGTCTTGTTCATGACGCCCTCCTCAATCGCTCCACGATGACGGCAGGACGGGGAAGGCACCCTGGTGCTCGGTGTTGTTGGAGGCATCCGCGCCGACGCCGGCGCCGGCCTGCGCCCAGCCGGGCGTCCCCGCCCCGCCGATGTTGTTGATCCGTCCGTACACGATGTTGTTGGCGTAATACTGGGGATGGGCGCTGATCCCCACGTGCCCGAGCACGGTATTCTGCACGAAGGCGATGGTCGTGCCGGCGGCGAACTGGTCGAGCACGGCGACCACGCTGGCCGGCGCGGGCGGCATGCCCCGGATGACATTGTGGCTGTACAGGTGGACCGGTACAATCGGGCCGACCTCCCGGTCTTCTATGCAGATGCCCAGGGCCCCGTTGACGATCTGGCAGCCCACCACCTCGAAGTTGCCCACGCTCGGGTTGACCAGGAGCGTGCCCATGACGCCGGATTCGTTGTACAGCGAGGAATTGTACAGGGCCACGTTCTGGATGGTGTTCACGCCGTCGCCGACGGTGATGGCCGACCCGTCCATGGCGGAGGCGTAGCAGTCCTGCACTTCCACGTCGGGCCCGTAGATCGTGAGCCCGCGCTCGAACCGGCAGTTGTCGAACTTCACGTCCTCCCCGAGGTCCGCGGCGACGATGGCGGCGTTCTTCACGCAGAGGCTCTCCACCCGCTGCTTGCCCATGATGATCCGCGCCGGGCTCGACACGGTGAGCGTATCCAGTTGCGCGCGGCTTTGTCCGAGAATATGGATGTTCCCGGCGTTCATGTTCAGGCCGCCGTACGCGCCGGCGGCGATGACCAGCGCCACGGGGTCGTTGGTGAACGTTACGGCGGCGTAGTTGTAGCCGTTCTGGGGATTGTCGAAAGGCCGGTCGATATTGCCGGGCCCCCCCGGGGTGCCGTTGGTGGCCACGTAGATCACGTGCTGGAAAGGCGGGATCGGCGCGAGCGTCTTCCAGCCGCCCGTGCCGAACACGGGCCGGGCGACCAGCCCCGTGCCGCCGTCCATCCAGAAGGTGCCGCGGATGCGGGCGGTATTATCCACGAAATTGGTGACCTCCCGACCCACCGCGATACGATCGTTGCCGATCCCGACGCCGGTGTTGTTACCGATCCCGATAGTCCGGCCTGCGCTGCTGATGATCAGGTCGTTGTTCAGTCCGACGTTCATGACCAGCGTCCCCGTCATCGTGTCCCCGGTCACGTTCACGTAGCGCGATTCCGCTTCGCCCTTGGTATAGAAGTTGTTGCTGGACGCCGTCCAGACCGGGTCCGCCTCCGCCGTCAGGTAGCCGGCCAGCGCGTGGTCGCCCCAGCCGAACGCGGCGTTCCAATTGAGGACGTGGCCGGCCGTGATGCCCGCCGCCGCACTCGCGCCGAAGATCGGATCGGTTTCCGCGGTCAGGTAGCCGACGGAGGAGTGATCGCCCCAGCCGTAGGCGGCGTTCCAGTTCGAGATGTCGCTGGCCGTGACGCCGGCGGCGTCGCTGCTGCTGTAGACCGGATCGGTCTCCGTGAAGGCATTGGTTGCCGCGGCGATGAGTTCGTCCGCGTCGTACCCGTCGATCCTGTCCGAGTTGACCGCGTACGGCGCGCTCACCAACTTCTGCGCGGGCAGCATTTCGTTGAAGGTCACCTGGTCCTCGCTGAACCAGATGCGCAGGTACAGGTCGTTGCCGTTCTGGAAGATATCGGGATCGATCGCCGTCATCGGCGCGGCGCCGAGGCGGACGTTGAAGACGCCGTTGTAGCAGTCGTTCGTCAGGTAGGTCGCCGGCTCGCCGCTGGCCGTGCCGTCGTGCGCCCAGTAGTTGACCGTGCCCGCGAGATCGTCGATCGCGTACTTGAAGTATCCCGGGCCCGTCAGCGGGATGTCGCTGACCAGGATCTTGCCCTGGTAATCCAGTTCCGCGGGCGGGTCAGCCAGGGCGCACAGGCCCAGCAGTCCGACAAGCAACAGGCCGGTTCCGAAAATGCGTTTCATGATCGACCCCTCCGTTTGTTGATTTTATCAACCGGGGTTTAAACGTACCCTCCGCCGCCGGGCCTGTTCAAACAAATATATTCCGCGCTTGCCGGATCGCCGGGCTTCGGGTCGAATATCCGCGAACGGAGGAACCATCATGAAGGCCGCCACGTGTTTCTGGATGGGAGCGCTGCTGCTTGCAGCGCCGGCAGCCGGCCGCGCGCAGGACATGCCGATCGGCGAGCGCATCCGGCGCGTCGAGAGCGCTCACTTCGTGGTCTATTACCAGGAATCCCTGGCCGACCGCGCGCCCGCGCTGGTCCGCGAGTGCGAGGCCGCCCATGCCGTGCTCTCCCCGATCTTCCGCTGGGCGCCCCGCGAGAAGGCGCAGGTTCTCTTCCACGACGGCTGGGACGAGCATAACGGCTGGGCCTTCACGATCCCGCGCGCGCGCCTGTCCTTCTTCGCCGCCGGGCCGTCGCCGTCCTCCATCTACGAGCCGGGCGGCTACCTGCGCAGCACGGTCTGGCACGAGTACACCCACGTGCTCATGCTCGACGCGAAGCACGGCTTCGGGAACTGGCTCGGCCGCGTGTTCGGGCGCTTCCTGCCGGAAATCGGCGACCCGGTCTCCACCCTCCTCTTCTACTTCGCCCTGCCGCCCGGCCTGACCGCGCCGAACTGGTTCCTTGAAGGAGCCTCGATCTGGTCCGAGACCGAGTTCACCCGCCAGGGCCGCGGCCGCCAGAGCCTCCCCAACATGGTCATGCGCATGGCGGTCGCCGACGGCCGCGCGCTCGATGCCCGGCAGTGGGAACTGGCGCATCCCGAGTGGCCCTACGGTGACGCCGCCTACCTCTGGGGCGCCCGCGCCGTGCAGCGCGCGCAGGAGGACGCCGCGGGCCCGAAGGACCGGAGCGTCGTCGGCGAACTCGCCGACTCGGTCAGCCGCTCGTGGCCCTGGTTCTTCGACGACCGCGCCCGCCCGGTGACCGGCGAATCCTTCGCCGACCTCGCGCGCCGGGCGCTGGACGAGGAAACCCGCTACCAGCGGAAGCAGTTGGCGAAGCTGCGCGAAAAGCCGCTGACGGAGTTGAAAAAGCGGACGCCCGACCGCCTGCTCGTCTCGCAGCCGAAATTCTCCGCTGACGGGCAATCCATATTTTTTGCCGGCAACCGCGAGGCGGCGCGCGACGTGCTCTTTCGCTATGACCTGGAGTCCGGCCGGATTCAGCCGCTGAAACACGCCCGGGTCCAGGCCGGAATTTCCCGCCTGGCCGCCGCGGGCGACCGGTTGTACTACACGCGCCTGAACGTCCGCGGCCGGGACCGCATGTACAGCGAACTGCGCGCGATGGACGCCGCCAGCGGCCGGACGCGGGCGGTCAGCGCGGCCGGCCGCTACCGCTTCCCCGCGATCAGCCCGGACGGGAAGAAGTTGGCCGCCGTCCGCGACGAGGCCGCGGTCTGCCGGCTGGTCGAAGTTCCGCTGGCCTCCGCCGGCCGCCGGGACCGGGAGCGCGTCCTGGCCGAGGCGGAGCCGTTCAACATGCTCGTGGATCCCGTTTACTCGCCGGACGGGCAGTGGCTCGTCTTCGTGCAGGGGCGGGAAGGGGAATCCGAATTGCGCCGCGTAAACCTGGAAAGCGGCGAGGGTTCCACGCTGCTCCAGTGGCCGTGCATCGTCCTCGGGCCGGCGTTCCATCCCGACGGCAAGGAACTGGTCTTCAGCGCGGACCGGAGCGGCGTGTACAATCTCTACCGTCTGCCGTTCAAGGCGGACGCGGAGCCCGAAATCCTGACACATGTCGAGGGCGGACTCTTCGAGCCGGCCTTCTCGCCGGATGGGACGAAGCTCGCCGCCGCGGCCTACGATTCGTACGGCTATTACCTGGCGGTTCTCGACTACGGGAACCTGAAACCGATCGCCGGGGCGCTGCCCACCATCCGGCGCGAGTGGCCTGCCGTCGCGGAAAACCAGCGCCGGCTGAAGGAGGCCGAAAAGGCGGCGCCGGAACCCGGCCCGGCCCGGCCGTACCGTTCGCTGCTGGAGGCGCGCCTGGACTACTGGACGCCGTGGGCCGCGGCGACGGAGGAGTCCGCGATGGGCGGCCTGGCGGCGCGCCTTTCCGATCCGGCCGGCTTCCAGTCGCTCTCCCTGCTGGGCGGGTACGACGGCGAGGAGGAGATACCCGTCGGCTCGGCCGTGTATTCCTACGCGGGAATGTATCCCGTTTTCACCGCGTTCGGGCTGCACTCGGCGGACACGTACCCCGACCTTGTCCGCGACACGGAGGGCCACCCGTACGACTACGAAGAGAAATCCGGCGCCGCCGGCCTGGCGATCACCGTGCCGTGGATCCGGGCGGATCGCGAGCTGGCCCTCACGCTGGGCTACCGTTATCTTGATCGCGAGGCGCTCGAATCCGGCGAGACCAACTATGCCGATCGCGCGCTGCTGACCACGAACCTGTTCGAGGGCGCCGAGGCCGCGCTGTTCGGCCAACTCGAATACTTCGATGGCACGGCGTTTCCGCGCAGCCACTCGGTCGAGGACGGGCGTTACATTTCCGGCGGGATCGAGTGGACCGACCGCGCGCTGGGCGGCGACCTCGACCGCGTTCGGTGGCTGGTCGCCTGGCTGGAATACTTCACGCTGCCCTGGGGCGAGAATCACGTGCTGAAGATGGACGGCATCTACGGCGCGGGCTCGGGCGACGACACGGCGCAGGGCTTCTTCGGCGTGGGCGGGTTGGGGGACATCGTGGAAAACTCCACGCCCGGCCTCGCGCGAACCCTCGCCCTGCGCGGGTACGAGCCCAACACGCAGGTCGGCCGGCAGGCCACCCGCGCGATCACGGCCTGGCGATTCCCTCTCTGCCGCGTCTACAAGGGCATGAGCGCGACGAAACCCGTGTACCGGCAGCAGCTCTTCGGCGAGTTGTTCTGGGACCTGGGCATGGCCTGGGACGGCGAGCCTCCCGGCCAGCCGGAAAACGACTGGCTCAACAGCGTAGGGCTCGAACTCAATTACTCGATGACGCTCCTGCGCTTCCTGGATGTCGCTCCCGGCCTCGGCGTGGTCTACGCCTTCGACCGCGAGCCGTCGGACGAGCGGGCGCAGGCTTATATATCCCTGAAATCCGCTGTAAATTTCTAGGTGCGCCATGACGACCAAACGACACACGCTGAAAAAAATATTCGGGCAGCCGGAAGCCAGGCCGCGCCTGCGGCTGATCTGCGCGACGATCGGGCCGGGCAAGGCGCACCTGTTGCAGTTGATCGCCGAAACGCAGTCCGTCAGCGAGGCCGCCCGCCGAATGGGCATCGGGTACAAGCAGGCCTGGCAGATGGTCGCGGAAATGAACGCGGTCTTCCGCGGCCCCCTCGTGGAATCCATCTCGGGCGGCGCCCGGGGCGGCGGCTCGCGGCTGTCCGTCGACGGGCGGAAAGTCCTGGTCCTCTATACCTCGATCCAGGAGCGATGCGACACGGCCGCCGGCCGCGAGATGCGCGAGCTGTACCGGTTGCTCAAGACGGGCGTGTGACAACGCCCCTTGGAGCACCGGAGGGCGGCGCGTCGTCGCCGCCTCGTTTTCGGCGCCGACAACACGGCGCCCTCCCTTAAGACTATCGGGTCGTGACGCGGTAGAACACCCGGTTCGACGGCGACAACGGCAGGGACCAGTTCGTCGCGTTCCCGCCGGTCACGAAGACGGCGATCGAGGTCCAATTCGCCGCGGCCAGGTCGTACGACCGCTCGACGGTGTTCGTGATTCCCGGCGTCAGTTGCCCGATCGGAAGCGTGACCGTGCCGCCGTTCATCGTCGGCCCGCCGATCTCGGGTTCCGGCGGCGCCACCTCGACGCGGAGGTGCGGCTTGTACTCCGCCGTGTACCCCGGATCGTCGGAGCTGGTGAACGGCGCGCGGGGCAGGCCATTGGTTGGAATCGGCTGCTCGTCGATCCGCAGCAAGGCCCCGTTCTGGCGGAGCGCCTCCCGGGCGGTCTCGTTGGTCAACAGGGGCATGAGATCGAAGCTGAAAAACCGGTCGTGCATTCCTTCGTCCAGGATCTCTTCCTTGACGCCGGCGGCCGGGAAATTGGTCAGGAAGTCGCCACCGGCCTGCAGCCAGGCGTGGGCGCCGTCGTACGTCAGCCACGTCGCGCCGTCGGCCGCCCCGCCGTTCTGCGTGCCTTCCACGAACGTCCGCGCGAGGGGGAACAGCGTGACGTGGCGGTCGCCGGTGTTGTCCTGCCACACGTAGAACCAGGCCGTGACGGAGACGAGGCTGGTCGGGCTGTAATTCCACAGTTCCGCAGGCAGCGTGAACAGCGCGCGACAAACGGAGCCGTCGCCGGTCACGTTGTTGTTGATCAGGGCCTTCAGCGTGTTGGCCGCGCCGTAGTTGAGGGTTTGATTCTCCGTCCGGCTGTCCAGGTACGTGTCCGTCGCGATCGGCCAGCGGACGGTGGCCGCCCCGGCGGACTCGAGGAGTCCCGCCAGGGCCACCGCCGCCCACTGGACCGCGCGCCGTTTCATTCCGCTTGATTGTCTCGGGGAGAATCAGCAGGAGAGAATACCCTGTTTCCGGCGGCGAAGCAGCATCGCTCCGACCGGCAGGCCCATGGCCAGGAGCGCCAGGGTCCCCGGCTCCGGAATGGCCGTGATCGTCAGGCTCGGCAGGTACGGGGCGGTATAGGTCGTGCTGTCCGAACTGGTGTAGGCGTTGAACCGCTGGCCGCTGGGCGGGACCGTCTCGTCGATGCGCAGCATGGCGCCGTACGACTGCAGTTCGCTCCAGGCGGTGACATCGTTTAGCAGGGCGGTGATGTCCCACGTATAGAACCGGCCATTGGGCTCGCCGGGATTGACGCCCAGCGTTCCCTTCACGCCGAGGACGGAATAGCCGGAGTCGAAATCCCCGCCGGCCGTCGTCCAGGCGTTGACGCCGTCGTACGTGTTCCACGTGGCGCCGTCGCCCGTCGCGCTGCCCGTGCCGGTGCCCTCGGCGAAGTCCCGGAGCATGGGATGGAGCGACACGTCGTAGGTTTGCGCGTTATCGCTCCAGACATAGAAGGACACCACGGCCGATACGATCTGGATCGGCGCGTAGGACCAGACCTCCGCCGGCAGCTTGAAGAGCGTACGGGCGGCGGACGAGGCGTTGATGACGACCCGGTCCACGTTCCGCGCGCCGTAGTTGTACGTCGGGGACGCGCTGTCCAGGTAGGTGTCCGTGGTGATTTCATAGATCATGGACGCTGTCGAGGCGGGCCCCGCGGCCAGCGCCGCCATGCCGCATGCGATGAACCAGGCTGTTTTTCTGCTCATGTTCTCTCCTTGTTGTTTGTCAGTACTCGTACGGGAACCAGGTCAGGTCCCCGCGCTTGGGAATGCGGGGGTTGCGGGTGGTTTCGTCCCACAAATCGTCGCGCCAGCCGGCGTGGCCGTCGAGGTACAGCACGTTGCCGCCGAGGCCCTCGGCGCTCCGGCGATGCCGCTCCGTGACGGCCCGCGCGTCCTCCGCCGTCTGGTAGCCGGCGGAGCGGAAGGAGCCGGCCTGGCCGTAGCCCTGGCCCGGATCGAGTGTCTGCTCGAACATCAGGATCGTGGCCGCCGTGTTCTGCGCGCGGGGCAGGTAAAGGAAGCTGGGCTGGAGCTCGGCGTCCCAGGGCAGCCCGAAGTAGAAATCGTGCGCCAGGTACGAGTTCATGGCATAGCTGTGGTAGCCCTGCCGGGACGGCTTGTAGTCGTACTCGGAATCGGGCCGGGGCTTCGCGGCGGGGCACTGCCAGATCCCGCCCCGGGGTTTTTCCCCCTCCGGGATGTCGCGCCACGGCCGCTCGCCCATGTAGGGCGGTAGGAGGTCGATGTAGCCCTGGTCGTGCTCGGGATGGGAGGACGATCCCGGGGCCCCGCCGTCCCGCCGGCGGTCGTCGGGGTGGGGCAGCAGGCCCTGGTGCTCCGCGGCGAAGACCATGAAGGCCTGGCCCCAGGCGCGGAGGTTGGCCGCGCATGCCCGCTCGCGCGCCGCGTTGATCGAGCGCAAGGCCCAGGGCACGGCCAGGACGGCCAGCACGATGACGATGGCCATGACCACGAGTAATTCGATCAGCGTGAACGCCGCGGCGTTTCCCCTGCCTGTGATCTGTGGAGAGTCCACGAGGTTCGTATGGTATAATAAGACATAACGATGTCAAGCCGGAGCGCGGCGCCGCTCCGGTCCGCGAAACCGGTCTGGATTTCGCGGCGCGGCTGTGCTTTCATCCCGGCCCCATGGCGGGCGAATACGTCTTCAACCTGGTCCGGCTGACCAAGCAGTACAACAAGGTCAACGTCCTCGACGACGTGAACCTCGCGTTCTTCTTCGGCGCGAAGATCGGGGTCATCGGCGGCAACGGCTCGGGCAAGTCCACCCTCCTACGCATCCTCGCGGGCATGGACCGCGATATCCTCGGCGAGGCGCACATCGCCCGGAACGCGAAGATCGGCCACCTGCCGCAGGAGCCGCCGCTCGACCCGTCGAAGACCGTCGAGCAGGTCATCGCCGAGGGCCTGGCCGAGCCGCGCGCCGTATTGGCCCGGTACGACGAAATCTGCGAGAAGCTCGGGAAGAGCCCGCCCGCCGCCGAGGCGGAGAAGCTGAACGACGAACTTGGCCGCCTGCAGGACCAGATCGACGCCCACGAATTGTGGGAGATCGACCACAAGCTGGACATGGCCATGGAGGCCCTGCGCTGCCCGCCGCCGGAAACGTCGGTGACGACGCTCTCCGGCGGCGAGAAGCGGCGCGTCGCGCTCTGCCGCCTGCTGATCTCCAATCCCGACGTGCTCCTGCTCGACGAGCCGACGAACCACCTCGACGCCGAGTCCGTAGCGTGGCTCGAGGCGCACCTCAAGCAGTTCCCCGGCACGCTGGTGGTCGTGACGCACGACCGCTACTTCCTGAACAATGTCACGGAATGGATCCTCGAACTCGAGGGCGGCCACACCTTCCCCTACAAGGGCAACTACGAGGCTTGGCTGGCCCAGAAGCAGGCCCTCCTTGCCGCCGAGAAGAAACAGGCCGCCGCGCGCAGCAAGGTGCTGGAGCAGGAACTGCAGTGGGTGCGCCTGAACCCGTCCGGCCGGCAGGCGAAGAGCAAGGCGCGCCTGAAGCGCTACGAGGAGCTGGCCTCTCAACAGGTGGACGTCCGCGAGGACTCGCTCGAGATCCAGATCCCGCCCGGCCCGCGGCTGGGCGACATCGTGGTGCGGGCCGAGGGGCTGACCAAGTCCTTCGGCGACCGGCTGATCATGGAGAACGTCACCTTCGACCTGCCGCGCGGCGGGATCGTCGGGGTCGTCGGCGCCAACGGCGCGGGCAAGACCACGCTCTTCAAGATGATCGTCGGGCAGGAGAAACCCACGGCGGGCAAGCTGGCCGTCGGCTCGACGGTGGTGCCCTCGTACGTGGACCAGTTCCGCGACGCGCTGGACGCGGAGCGGACGGTCTACGAGGAGATCACCGGCGGCGAGGAACTAGTGGACCTGGGCGGCAAGCGGATGAACGGGCGGGCCTACTGCGCGCGCTTCAACTTCCTCGGGCCGGACCAGCAGAAGAAAGTAGGCAAGCTCTCCGGCGGCGAGCGCAACCGCGTGCACCTCGCGAAGCTCCTGCGGCGCGGCGGCAACCTGCTCCTGCTCGACGAGCCGACCAACGACCTCGACGTGACCACGCTCCGGTCGCTGGAGGAGGGGCTGCTGAACTTCGGCGGCTGCGCGGTGGTCATCAGCCACGACCGCTGGTTCCTCGACCGCATCGCCACGCACATCCTCGCCTTCGAGGGCGACAGCCAGGTCCGCTGGTTCGAGGGCAACTTCGAGGCCTACCACGAGTTCCGCCGCAAGACCCTCGGCGACGCCGCCGACCAGCCGCGCCGGATCAAGTTCCGGCCCGTGACACACGCCTGATTTGTCGCGGAGCGCGCGGGGGCGCACAATAAAATAAGGCACCGCGCGTAGTATGGACTGTGCGATACTGGCACAAAAAGGAGGGGGAGCGATGAAAGCGAATGTGGCGACGGCGGTATGCGTGGCGGCGCTTTTCTCGGTGGTCGGCTTGGAGGTCGCCCAGGCGCGGCCGTGGTGGGGCGCGCGCCGGCGGCACGCCGACAAGAACAACGACGGCGTGGTGACGCCTGCCGAACGGCACGTGGAGCGGCGCTGGGAGGCCCGGCACCGGGCCAAAGTCAATTCGGCCTGGGAACGCAAGGTGGACGTCAATAACGACGGCTGGGTTGAGCCCGCCGAGGTGCATGCCTGGCGATACAAGGTTCTCGACACGGACCACAACGGGGTGATCACCCCGGACGAGAACCGCGCCTACTGGGCCGGCTGGAAGGGCGTGGTGAACACGGATATCGAGCGGAAGTACGATGCCAACGGCGACGGGTACCTGGAATGGTCCGAGGGCCGGGAGCTCTTGAAGGACCGCTTGCGCGTCATCGAGACCGATGGCCGCGCCGTCGTCAACACGGACATCGAACGCGAGTTCGACGCCGACGGCGACGGCGTGATCGATCGGGACGAGGCCGACGCCATTCGCGAAGTGCTGGACTGAAACTCCAACCGCTTGAACCGCGGAGGGCGCAGAGATCGCGGAGGAACTTCTCCCGGCTCCGTGCCCTCTGTGTCCTCCGTGGTTTTCCGACTGTCTTGGATTTCGCGCGCAACCCGGTATACTCTTCCAGATGAATCAATCTCGAAGCCTGCCTTATCCCGCGATCCAGATCGCCGGCGTGATCGACCGGGCCGAGGCGGAGCTGCTGGTCCGGCTCGGGGCCACGCACCTCGGCTTTCCGCTGCGCCTCCCGGTGCACAAGGAAGACCTCTCCGAAGCGGCCGCCTCGGAGATCATCCGCAGGCTGCCCCCGACCTGTCCCGGCGTGCTGATCACGTACCTGGAGCGCGCGGACGAGGTCGTCGAGTTCTGCCGCCAGCTCGGGGCGCGGCACGTCCAGCTGCACGGCGGGCTGGCGCCGGACCAGGCGGCGCGACTCCGGGAGCGCGATCCGGGCCTGTTCGTGATCAAGAGCCTCGTCGTGCGGCCGGATAACGTGGGAGCCCTCGTGGCGCAGGTCCGCGAGCTGGATCCGTTCGTGGACGCGTATATCACCGACACGTTCGATCCCCGCACCGGCGCGAGCGGCGCGACGGGCAAGACGCACGACTGGGCCGTCAGCGTCGAGCTCGTGAAGCTTTCGGCCCGCCCGGTGATCCTGGCGGGCGGGATGCGCCCGGGCAACGTTCGCGAGGCGGTCCGCCGCGTGCGCCCGGCCGGAGTAGACGCGCACACCGGCGTCGAGGGCCCGGACGGGCGCAAGGACGGGGCGCTGGTCCGTCGGTTCATCGAGGAGGCGCGGCTCGGGTTCGCGGAGCTGGCGCGGGAGTAGCCGGCCCATGGCGTGGTCGTCGAAGATTCAGGACAAGCTCCAGGCCCTGCCCGACAAGCCTGGCGTGTACCTCATGCGCGACCGGCGCGGGAAGATCATCTACGTCGGCAAGGCCGCCTCGCTCCGGCACCGGGTGCAGTCCTATTTCCGCCAGGCCACGCTGCGCAGCGCGGAGCCCAAGCTGCGCGGCCTGCTCCGCAGCGTCGAGGATTTCGACATCCTCGTCACGCGCACGGAGGCCGAGGCCATCCTGACCGAGGGCCGGCTGATCAAGGACTACCGGCCGCGGTACAACGTCCTGATGAAGGACGATAAGAGGTTTCTCCTGCTGCGGGTCAACCTGAACGAGCCGTTCCCGCGCTTTGAGTCGTGCCGGATCCAGAAGGAGGATGGCGCGACCTACTTCGGGCCGTATGCCTCCTCGCCGGCCGTCTACGCGGCCCTGGAGTTCGTCGAGCGCCGGTTCGGGCTGCGCGTGTGCCGCCCGCGCGTGCCGGGGCCCGAGGACCACAAGCACTGCCACAACGATATCGTCCGCTACTGCTCCGCGCCGTGCATCCTGAAGGTCAGCCCCGAGCAGTACCGCGAGCGGGTCGAGACCGCGCTGGCGTTCCTGCGCGGCGAGCGGCCGGAGTTCCTGAAGGAGATGCAGCAGGACATGGAAAAGGCGGCGGCCGAGCTGCGGTTCGAGAAGGCGGCGGCCCTGCGCGATACCTGCCTGCTGCTGCGCCGGGCCATTCGCGAGCGGGCGCGGGGACGGAAATCCCCTGTCCGGAAGGCGACCGAGGCCGGGGCCGGACTGGAGGAACTGCGGCGCGTCCTGGCTCTCGCCGCGCCGCCGAGCGTTATCGAATGCTTCGACATCTCCAACATCTCCGGCACGCACGCGGTCGGCAGCATGGTCTGCGCCGTGGACGGCCAGCCTGCGCCGAACCGCTACCGGATGTTCCGCATCCGCACCGTCGAAGGCTCGGACGACCCCGCGATGATGGCCGAGGTCATCCGCCGGCGCTACGGCCGCGTCCTGGCGGAAAAAATGCCGCGGCCCGACCTCGTGCTCGTGGACGGCGGCCTCACCCAACTGCGCGCGGCCCGGCAGGTGCTCGACGAACTGGGCCTGGCCGATCTGCCGGCCGCCGGCTTGGCGAAGCGCTTTGAAGAGCTGTACGCGGATGTCCGGTCGAACACCGCGCCGCTTGTTTTCGCGTCCGACTCTCCCGCGCTCCGGGTGCTCCAGCAAATCCGGGATGAAGCGCATAGGTTTGCGTTGACCTATCATCGCCGCCTGCGCCTGCGGCGCATCCGCGAGTCGATTCTCGACGAGATAGAGGGGGTGGGGGACAACCGCAAAGAGGCCCTGCTCAAGCACTTCGGCTCCGTGCTTCGCATGCGGAAGGCGCCGATCGAGGAAATTGCGGCCGTGCCAGGCATCGGCACAGCGCTGGCCCGATTGATCCATGAAGCCTTGGAGGGCGGCTCTTCGTCGCCGCCGGATGACACGGGCGGGCCGCCCGTGTCACCTTGAGAGACCATGAAATCGCTTGGATGGCTATTCGACAAGGCGCCGACGCCCGGGTCGTCCGAGGAAATCGAGGCGGCCCGGCGGCGAACGATGAAGGTCTCGATGGTCGAGGGATCGATCTGGTCCCTCATGTCGGGCTTTGGCGAGACCTACATCATGCCCTTCGCGGTTTTCCTGAAGGCGGGGAACCGCGCGGTCGCCTTCCTGGGCACCATGCCCGCGTTGATCGGGGCGATCTCGCAGATGGCTGGCGCGGCGTTGACCGATCGTGTCGGGCGGCGGCGGGACTGGATCGTACTCTTCTGCCTGATCCAGGCGCTGGTCTACGTACCGCTGTTTTTCATCCCGCGGCTCTTCCCGCAGTTCGACGTGCTGGCGGTGATCGTGTTTGCCGCGCTGGCGATCGGGGCGGGCAACGCCGTGGCGCCGGCGTGGACGAGCCTGATGAGCGAGACCGTTCCGCCCGCTGAGCGCGGGGATTACTTCGGTCGTCGCGGCCGGGTGGTGATCCTCATGGTCTTTATGTCCACGCTGGCGGCGGGCGGGATTCTCTCTCTGTACCAGCGGATCGGGATGGTCTGGGCGGGATTCGGCGTCCTGTTCGGAGTGGCCTTCATGGCCCGACTCGTTTCCGTGCAACTGCTGACCCGTCATTACGATCCACCGTACCGGCCGACGCCGCAGGATTACTTCTCGTTCTGGGACTTCCTCCGGCGCATCCGGCATTCTAATTTCACGCGCTTTGCCGTTGGCGCCGCGCTGATGAACGGGGCGATCAGCGTCGCTTCCCCGTTCATCACGGTGTTTTTTCTGCGAGATCTGAAGTGGTCGTACGCGGAGTTCACGATCAACGCCGCCGCATTCCAGGCCGTGCAGTTCCTGCTGGTGCGCTGGTGGGGGCGGATGGGCGACCGGCACGGGAACCGGTCGGTGATCGTGGCTACGAGCTGCCTGCTGCCGCTGATCCCGCTGCTGTTTGCCCTGACCACGAATTACTGGCTCCTGCTCCTGATCCAGATGTTTGCCGGTGTGGCCTGGTCGGGATTCGCCATCGCGACGCAGAATTTCACCTTCGACGCCGTCACGCCACCGAAGCGCGCGAGGGTGACGGCCTACATGACGATTCTGAACGGCGCCTGCACCTTGTTGTGCGGCACGTTGCTGGGTGGATGGCTGGCCTCCCGATTGCCGACGCACTATCGATTCGGCGGCTGGAACATCAACCTGCTCTCGCCGTTGCCCGCCCTGTTCGTCGTGTCCGCCTTTCTGCGGGTGCTGGCGGCGCTATTGCTGCTGCCGTCGTTCAAGGAAGTGCGGGCGGCAGAACCGATTCACCCGGCCATGTTACTGCTCCGGTTGTCCGGCGGCGAAGCCATCTCGGGCCTGTTACAGGAGGCGGTCGCGCGGTTGCCCTTGCCAAGGAGAAAAGTCCGGGCCCGTGAATGACGCCGCCGGTCCCGGGGCCTGAAGGGCTTCCATGGCGGGGACGGGGGATTGAAACCTGCACCCGGCTCGTGCTCACACTTCTAGAAGTATGAGCACGATGCAACACGCGACCATCGTGATGATCCACAATAACCTCTTTGTTGATAAGTGGATAAATGTTGACAAGTCATGCTCACACTTCTAGAAGTGTGAGCATGAAGGAATCGACCTCCGTTCCGCTTCGGCCTACGTTGTGGCGGACTTGCCGGGTCTTGGCGAATCCGCGGCGATTGGCCATGCTGCAATTGCTGGTGGCTCGCGGGGAACTCGATGTCTCGGGCGTGGCCCGGCTCATGGACTGTTCACTCGGCACAGCCAGCCAGTCGCTTCGCATGTTGAATGCCCGGGGCTTGTTGAACGTCCGGCGAAACGGCCGCCATGTCTTCTATCGCGCGGGAGGCGACCGCTCGCTCCCGGAATCCGCCCTGCTGCTGCAAGCCGTCGTGAGTGCTCTGGGAAAATCCGGCGCTTCCATCGACGCGCTCCTGAAGACGCTGACGGCGGCCACGCATCCAAGACGGCAGCAGATTCTGAAATGGCTGCGACGACCGATGAGATACGGCGATCTGAAAGCCCGCATGCGCGTATCCTCCGCCGCCCTCACCCGGCACCTGCAGAAATTACGCGCACGGGCTTTCCTGGACACGAAGAGCGGTTGGTACCGGCTGGCTTGGCCTGCCGACGATCTCCGCAAGGCACTGCTGGCGTTGGCCGCCCGCTGATCCCGATCCGCCGGATCCCTGTCCGTCGAAACGCGGAAGCCTGTACGCTTTTGTCGGGCCGGCGTATTTACCGTTTCAGTTTCCGGATAGCCCGGCGGGATCTCGCTGGGGGCATTGGAATCAACGAGGGAGGAAGTTCCATGAAATACGTGTGCACCATTCGGTTTGTGGGATTGGCCATCGTTTGAGCCGGCGATCCCGCGGCGTTCAGCCGCCTGGGCCTGGACCGATTCCTGGAGGTGGGCCGGACCAAGGGCTCCGCGCCGAGGTCGGCACAGGATATCGACCTGGCCTTCAGCCAGTTGCGGCGCCTCGGCGTGGTGGAGTGCGCCCAGGCCAATGGCGTGGCCAGCGGAGGCCTGGTGCCCAACGATTCCCTCTACTCCAGCCAGTGGCACCACGGGATCATCGGCGCCACCCAGGCCTGGGATTTCGCCACCGGCACCGCCGCGATCACGATCGCGGTCGTGGACACGGGCCTGTGCTCCACCAATTCGGATTTCGACACACCCGCGTTACCAATGGATACAACTACATCGACGATGACGCGCTCCCGGAGGACATAAACGGCCACGGCACGCATGTCGCGGGCATTGCCCGCGAGATCCTTCGGCCATGGGTGACCCGAGGGAAGCAAGCCCCCGTGGGCCTCCTTCAGGAATTGGGTATTCGCGCCACGCTGACCGACTAGCCCGCTTATTGCATGAGCGTAGAGACGCTCACGCAATAAGCGCTTCTGGGCACGCGAATTGCATAGGCAATTCGCGTGCCAGAAGACGTGACGTATTGTCGAATCAAGGATTCGACAATACGA
>Ga0209202_1000097_pt1 | contig 101673 bp, 107 predicted proteins | sample AD_UKC032_MetaG_FD_184416 | JGI IMG/M metagenome (GOLD analysis project Ga0209202, IMG submission 184416) | Active sludge microbial communities of municipal wastewater-treating anaerobic digesters from USA - AD_UKC032_MetaG (SPAdes) (version 2) | ecosystem: Engineered > Bioreactor > Anaerobic... | reverse complement strand
CCAACGTCGATACCGACCTCAAGCTGAACAAGCCGGAACTGTCGGTCGAGGTCAAGCGCGACAAGGCGGCCGACATGGGGGTGCCGGTCGAGACCATCGGCCGCACGCTGGAAACCCTGCTCGGCGGTCGTCAGGTGACCCGCTTCAAGCGCGACGGCGAGCAGTACGACGTGATCGTCCAGGTCTCCGACGCCGACCGCCGCAACCCGGAAGACATCCGCGACATCTACGCGCGCGGCCGCGACGGCAGCATGATCTCGCTCGACAACCTGGTCGGCGTCAACGAAACCATCGCTCCGCGCGAACTCAACCACTTCGGCCAGCGCCGCGCGGTGACCATCACCGCCAACCTGGCGCCGGGCTACACGATGGGCGAGGCGCTCAGCTTCATGGACGGCATCGCCAACCAACTGCTCAAGCCCGGCTACGCGGTCGATTACAACGGCCAGACGCGCGAGTTCAGGCAGTCGTCGTCCTCGCTCGGCCTGACCTTCAGCCTGGCCCTGGCCTTCATCTACCTGGTCCTGGCGGCGCAGTTCGAGAGCTTCCGCGACCCGTTCATCATCATGCTGACGGTGCCGCTGTCGATGGCCGGCGCCCTGCTGGCGCTGTGGCTCTCCGGCGGCACGCTCAACGTCTACAGCCAGATCGGGCTGGTGACGCTGGTCGGCCTCATCACGAAGCACGGCATCCTGATCGTCGAATTCGCCAACCAGCTGCAGGAGAAGGGCCTGGAGTTGAAGGAGGCGGTGATCGAATCGGCGACGCTGCGCTTGCGCCCGATCCTGATGACCACCGGCGCCATGGTCCTCGGCGCCGTGCCGCTGGCGCTGGCCACCGGGGCGGGGGCGGAATCGCGGCAGCAGATCGGCTGGGTCATCGTCGGCGGCCTGCTGCTCGGGACTTTCTTCACGCTGTTCGTGGTGCCGACGGTCTATACGCTGCTGGCGGCGCGCAAGGCGCCGCTGGCGGACGCTTCAGGCGCGCCGGCCGCCATGCCTGCGCATTAGGCGCCGAGAAATTCGGCGACCCGCGCCGCGATCTTGTCGGCCAGCGCGGGGTCGAGGCAGTCGTAATTCTCGGCGGTGAAGGAATTGGTCAGCCAGGTGATCTGGCGCTTGGCCAGCTGGCGCGTGGCGAAGATGCCGCGGTCGCGCAGTTCCTTGTGCGGGATGATGCCTTCCTGCGCCTCCCAGGTCTGCCGGTAGCCGACGCAGCGCATCGACGGCAGGTCGAGACTCAGGTGGTATTTTCGGCGCAGCGTGCGCACTTCGTCGTCGAGGCCGGCGAGCAGCATCTCGTCGAAGCGGCGGGCGATGCGTTCGTGCAGCACGCCCCGGTCGGAAGGCAGCAGGCCGATGGAGAGGAGGTCGTAGGGCGGCCCCTGGCGCTCGCTGGCAGCCAGCAGCTCGGACATTGGCCGCCCGCTCAGGCGGCAGATTTCCAGCGCGCGCTGGATGCGCTGGCTGTCGGTCGGATGCAGCCTTGCTGCGGTCGACGGGTCAACAAGGGCCAATTTCGCGTGCAGCGCCGGCCAGCCCGCCGCAGCGGCTTCGGCGTCGATCTCGGCGCGCAGCGCGGCGTCGGCCTGCGGCAGATCGGCCAGGCCGTGTAGCAGGGCGCGGAAATAGAGCATGGTGCCGCCGACCAGCACGGGTACTTTGCCGGTTGCCGTGATGGCGGCCATCGCGGCCAGCGCGTCGGCGCGGAAACGGGCGGCGGAATAGCTTTCTTCCGGTGAAATGAGGTCGATCAGCCGGTGCGGATACTGCGCCAGCGTCGCGCGGTCCGGCTTGGCGGTGCCGACGTCCATGTCGATGAAGACCTGTGCCGAATCGACGCTGACCAGTTCGACCGGAAAGCGGTCGGCCAGCGCCATGGCGACCGCCGTCTTGCCCGAGGCAGTCGGGCCCATCAGCAGGATGGCGGGCGGCAGGCGGGGCGCATTCATGGCGGCGAATCCTACCATGCACGCCGGGGCTATAATCTCGCGATCATAGGGGGGAAACCATGTCGCTCGTACCGTGCCGCGCCTGCGGCCACCAGGTCGATACCTCGGCCGAAGCCTGCCCGGGCTGCGGGGCCACCAATCCGGGACGCAAGATGAGCCGCCAGCAGCATGACCTGATCGTGCTGCTCATCCATCTGGTCGTCGGCACGGCCCTGCTCTTTGCCGTCGGTAACGCGGTCTGGAATACGGTCGGGCCGATCGTCAAGCAGCAGCTCACCAAGCCGGTCCAGTAGCCGTCAGGCTGTCGGTGCCGGCCTCACCAGACGAGGCGGAAGCTGTAGTTGGCGGCGCCGCCGGCGCGGTCCATGATGCGCACGATTGCCGTGTAGTCGTTGGCGCTGTTCGGCTGGCGGGTGACGGTGATCGAGCCCCGTCCTTCGCGTTCAGTGAGTTGAACATTCACCTTCTTTGCCGGCAGTGGCGAGGCAAACTCGTAGCTCACCTCTTGCGGCAAGCGCCCGAAGCGCACCACTGGTTTTACCGTGTCGGCGCGAATGTGCAGATAGACCGTGCCATTCACATTACCGCGCCATTGCAGGCTGTTACCCTGTGACGTTTCGCCGGAGGGGTTGGCGGTGCTGCCCTCCTGTGCTCCCGCAGACGGAATGAAGGCGGCAACGGAAATTCCAATTAGCAATGCAGGGGCGAGACGGAAAAATGGCTTCATGGGGAATTCGCTTCCTGTGGTGAGATGGCGGGAGATTACTGCATGGGGAAAGTGCTGTCGATTCCGCAGGCGCAGTGCGGCGGCAAGTCGGTATCCTCAGCTGGCCTCGAGCTCCTTGAGCGTCTTGCCCTGCCTGTTCTTCCACGCCGTCAGCCCGTTTGCCGTTCCGCCGCAAATGACCGTGGCCGCCGAACTGGGACTCGGAAATTCGATGTCCCGCGTAAAGACGAGAACATCGGCGTCGGCCACCAGCGTTCCTTCTTCGATCAGGCGCTTGCGGAGGTTGACGACGTAAGGGTATTTGCTGGCCGAAGGGCGTTCGCTCAAGGATGCGTGCGAGCCTTTGAATACGACGAAGCCGTTCGGACTGAGCCTGCCTGCCGCTTTTATGCCCCTGATTTCGCAGTACAGGGTTTCTTGCGGGGCTTCCAACGTGCCGGCCGGTGCTGTCGGAACGAGAAAGTCCGAACCCAGCGCAGGCATCAGCTGGTGAATTTTTTCGAGGAAGATTTCCATGTCCTCGCGGTCTGACTCGGGCAGTTTCGCGCCGCTGTTCTGCCCGTTCCGCACCGCAAATCTGGCGGCCTGCCTTGCCTGCTCGATCAGGCGTCCTTCGAGGTAGCGAATGTGGGCCTTGGTCAGGTTTTCATCCTTGCTGACAAAGAATATGACGTGGTTCCAGAAGTCCTTCTCAAGATGAATTTTCAGTCGATCCTTGATGGACTCCGCCTCACCAATATAGACGGCATTCTTTCCGCTCTCGGGGTCGCTTCCGGTCAGGAAATAGACACCGGAGCCTTGTGCCTCCTCGCGACCCAGGACACTATCGAATTCGCTGCGGGGGCCGGCCACCGCCTTCCCTGTCCAGTTCGACAATTCAGCCGTGCGCAGTCGCTTCGGGTCGCCATTGACGAGGAATATTTTGAGGGTGGCGCTGGGCATCGGAAATGACTTCAGATTATGACGAAGGCCAGCATACGGCAGCGCCCCGGCCGTGTCCAATCGGCGCGGACGAAGCGATGCCTACTGACCGCGCAGGAACAGCTTGTCCAGTTCGGCGAGCGGTAGTTCGGTCCACGTCGGCCGTCCGTGATTGCACTGGCCGGCCCGTTCGGTTTCTTCCATCTGACGCAGCAGGGCGTTCATTTCGAGCAATGTGAGAATGCGTCGGGCACGGACGGCGCCGTGGCAGGCCATGGTGGCGAGCAGTTCGTTGCGCCGCGCCGTGGCGAGCTGGGTGATGCCGTGTTCGCGCAGCTCGGCGATTAGCGAGCGGGCGAGCGCGGCCGGGTCGCCGGACTGGAGCAGGGCGGGGACGCTGCGCACGCCAAGCTGGTTGGGGCCGAGCGGGGCGATTTGAAAGCCGAGGTCGGCCAGCGCGTCGGCATGTTCTTCGACGGCGGCGATGTCGAGCGGGTCGGCGGAGAAGACGGCGGGGATCAGCAGCGCCTGGGTGGCGATCTGGCGGTTGTCGAGTGCGGTCTTCAGTTTTTCGTAGAGGATGCGTTCGTGGGCGGCGTGCATGTCGACGAGCACCAGGCCGCGCGCGTTCTGGGCCAGGATGTAGATGCCGTGCAACTGGGCCAGCGCGTAGCCGAGCGGCGGGCCGTCGCGGTCGACGGATTCGGCAGGCATGAATTGGGGGGCAGCGGCGGAAGTGCCTGCCGGGGTGCCACTGCCCTGGGTGGCGCGGGCGAAGGCGAGGTAGGCCGCAGCTGCGGGTTCGGCGACGCCAAGGCTGCTTTGATGGCGCAGCGGCGGCGGGTAGTTCGCGGTGAATTCGGAATTTGCCGGTTTTTGGCCGTCGACCGCAACAGGTGCCAAATCGACCGTTTCTCCCTGCACTGGCGCCGCCAGCGTGCGCTGGATGGCGTGGAAGACGAATTGGTGCATGGCGCGCGAGTCGCGGAAGCGGACTTCGGTCTTGGCGGGGTGCACGTTGACGTCGACCAGCGCCGGGTCGATGTTGACGAACAGGCAGACGGCGGGCTGGCGGCTGCCGTGCAGCACGTCGCGGTAGGCTTCGCGCAGGGCGTGGGCGATCACCTTGTCGCGCACGTAGCGGCCGTTGACGAAGACGTACTGGCCGTCTTTCGCATTGGTGGCGCGCGTCGGGTCGATGGCGAAACCGGCGATGGACAGCGGGCCGGCGGCGGCGTCGAGGCGGCGGGCGGCGCCGAGGAAATCGTCGCCAAGGATGTCGGCGATGCGGCGGGCGCTGTCGGCCGGGGCGAGCTGGAACAGGTTGCGGCCGTTGTGGGTGAGGCTGAAGGCGACGTCGGGGCGGGTCAGCGCCAGGCGCTTGACGGCGTCGGCGCAGTGGGCGAACTCGGTGCTTTCCGCTTTCAAAAACTTGCGGCGGGCCGGGGTGTTGAAATAGAGGTCGCGCATCTCGACGACGGTGCCGGCCATCAGGGCTGCCGGCTCGGGTTCGGCATCCAGTTCGGCTTTCAGCTTCCAGGCATGGCTCGCCCCACGCTCGCGGCTGCTGATGGCGAGGCGGGCGACCGAGGCGACCGAGGCCAGCGCTTCGCCGCGGAAACCGAGCGAACTGACCCGCTCCAGATCCTCCAGCGAAACGATCTTGGAGGTGGCGTGCCGGGTCAGGGCCAGGGCCAGTTGCTCGCGGGCGATGCCACAGCCGTCATCGGTAACGCGGATCAGCTTGACGCCGCCTTCCTCCAGATGGACCTGAATGGCCCGACTGCCGGCGTCGAGGCTGTTTTCCAGCAATTCCTTGAGCACGGAGGCGGGTCTTTCGACCACTTCGCCGGCGGCAATCTGGCTGATCAGCAGGTCGGGGAGGCGGGCGATGGTGGGCATGGCCGGATTATAATGCGGCCTCATTCAAAGCCCGGCGCCCCGCATGGAACTCCTGACCCAATTCATGGACATCGTCCTTCATCTCGACAAGCATCTGGTAGTGCTGGTGCAGCAATACGGGCTGTGGATCTACGGCATCCTGTTCGTGATCGTTTTTTCCGAGACCGGTTTCGTGGTGACGCCTTTCCTGCCCGGCGACTCGCTGCTCTTCGTCGCCGGCGCGCTGGCCGCGCTCGGCGAAGGGGGAATGGACATCGTCGTGCTGATCGCTGTCCTGACCACGGCCGCCATTCTCGGCAATACCCTGAATTATCACATCGGCCGCTTTCTCGGGCCCAAAGTCTTTCACTGGGAAAACTCGCGCTTTTTCAACAAGGGCGCACTGCTCAAGACGCATCTCTTTTATGAAAAACATGGCGGCAAGACGCTGGTGATTTCGCGCTTTCTGCCCCTGTTCCGTACCTTCGCGCCCTTCGTCGCCGGCATCGGCTCGATGTCCTACGTCAAGTTCACCCTGTTCAACCTGATCGGCGCGCTCGCCTGGGTCGTCTCGCTGTGCCTGGCCGGTTACTGGCTGGGCAACATGCCCTGGGTCAAGGCGAACCTGTCGGTGATCATCGTCGGCATCATCCTTTTCTCGCTGGTTCCCATCGCCGTCGGCTACGTGAAGAGCCGCGCGCCCTGATGCGCTGGCTGGCCGTCCTTCTCGCCCTGATGGTCGCGGGCTGTGCGACCAGGATGGGCAAGGATGGCCGGACGGAAAGCACGGTCGACGTCAAATATCTGGCCAAAACCGAGGTTGACCGCATCGCCGATACCGTACGGAGCGACGTGACCGACGGCCTGCTGCTGATCGCCGACAAGCTCTACAAGCGCAACCCGCGCGAATGGAAAAAAGGCGGTGCAGCCAGCCGCGAGGCGGCCGTAGAGCGCCTGAAAATGCGCCGTTACAGAAGCTTTCCCGAACTCGGCGGCGCGCGCGAGGGGCAGGCAGCGGCGCTCGCCTTCAGCGAAAGCTACGAAGGCGACCGCGTACTGGCGCTGATGTTCGGCCTGCTGACGATGACTGACGCCGCCTTCGAGCACAAGGAAGAGTTCTACATCCTCGACTCCCTCGATGAACGAAAGCTTTACAACTGCGCGCGCAACATCGAAATCGCGATCTGGAAACTGAGCGGCGACCGCAATGCGGCCGGCGAACTGTTTCTGCTTTCCAATGAACTGGATCCGGCCCGCGCCAACCTGTCCTTCGAGCGCGAATTCGGCCGCGAAATCGCGCTCCTCGACCTGATGGCCAAGGTCGTTGCCGACCGTAACGGGCGCGGTATTTCGCGCGTTGGCCAATCGGTAGTCAGTACCATTTTCCTTCCTGTAAGCTTCATCAAATGAAAAATATCGTCATCCTGATCTCCGGCCGCGGCAGCAATCTCGAAGCCCTGATCGCGGCCCGCGACGCCGGGCAACTACCGGTCAATATCGCTGCCGTGATCAGCAACCGGCCGGACGCCCAAGGGCTGGAAACGGCCGCGCGGGCCGGTATCGTCGCGCACTACATCGACCACAAGGCGTTTGCCGAGCGCGATCGTTTCGATGCCGCACTGGCGGAATGCATCGACGGCTTTGTGCCCGATCTCGTAGTGCTCGCCGGATTCATGCGCATTCTCAGCGACGGTTTCGTGCGCCACTACAGCGGGCGCCTGATGAATATCCACCCCTCGCTGTTGCCGTGTTTTCCCGGCCTGCACACGCACCGTCAGGCGCTCCGGGAGGGCGTGCGCATCCACGGCTGCACCGTGCATTTCGTGACGCCGGCCCTCGATCATGGCCCGATCATCGTGCAGGCGGCCGTGCCGGTGCTCGATGGCGACGACGAGGCGACGCTGGCCGCCCGTGTGCTGGTTCAGGAACACCGCATCTACCCGCAGGCCGTGCGCTGGTTTGCCGAGGGCCGCTTGCGCCTTGACGACGGCCGCGTGCGCATTGCCGCCGACCTCGCCGGTGGCGGCGTGCTGATCTCGCCCGAGGTGTGCTGAACGACGATGCCCGTCGCGCTGCTCGCCGCGCTGGCCGGTTCGCTGGCCATTCACCTCGCTGCGATGTTCGGCACCGATGTGGAACTCTTCGGGGGCGGGCAGGAAGCGCCGCCGCCCCTGACCGCCGAGATCCGGCCGCTACCGGCGCCACCTGTGGTTCAGCCGGAAATTTCGGCGCCGCCGCCCGAGTCCGCGGTAAAACCCGCGAAACCGCCTCGGCTGCTCACCGCCAGGGCGGCGCCGGCAAGCGTTCCCCAGGAAACGGCGCCCGCCGTCGAAATCGCCCCGGAATTGCCGTCGACCGTGCCTGAAAGGATACCCATGCCACCTGCCGCACCTGCGCAGCCCGTCTTGCCGGCCACCGGAATGATCCGCTTTGCGATCTACAAGGAATCGCTCGGCCTGCAGCTGGGGCGAGCCGAACATCGCTGGGAGTTCAATGAAGACGGGACTTACCGGCTGACCGGTACGACCGAAACCAGCGGCCTGGCATCGCTCTTCAAGCCGCTGCGCCTGCAGGCGGAGAGTCGGGGCCGGATGGTCGCCGGCGGCCTGCAACCGGAACGCTACACGACGCTGAAGAACGGCCGCGATGCCAACGAAAACGCTGATTTCGACTGGTCGACCGCGCAAGTCCACCTGGCGCGCGATGGCAGCGTGCAGCCGATTGCCCCGGGCTCCCAGGACATCCTGTCGCTCAATTATCAGCTGGCCTTTCTCGGCAACCTCGCCGAAGGCAGTTTGCTGGGCGTCGTGACCGGCCGGAAATACGCGCGTTACGCGATCGACTCGCTGGGTGAGGAAGAAATCGAGGTGCCGGCCGGCCGTTTCCGCACCCTGCACCTGCGGGCAATGACCGACAGCACGACGGAAATCTGGATCGCGCTCGATCAGGGCGGCTTGCCGGTTAAAATCCGCTTCACGGATAAAAAAGGCGAAAGCTTCGAGCAGGTCGCCACTGAAATAGGATCGCCATGAACGCCCGCTTCACCCCTGCCCTGTTTGCCCATGCCGAAGCCGTGCTCGGCCTCCTGCTGCGCTTCGAGTACCCGGCCGATGCGGTCGTTTCGCGCTATTTCCGCGAGCATCGCCAGCTCGGTCATGCCGACCGCGCCTTCGTCGCCGAAACGGTGTTCGCCGTGCTCCGGCGCGGGCGCAGCCTTGAGGCGCGCTGCGCCGGCAGGCTATCCGACCGCAACCGGTTGCTGGTGGCGCTCGCGGTGACGCGCGGCTGGAGCCAGCGTGAGCTGGCGCCGGTGCTCAAAGCCAGCGAGGAGGAATGGCTGGCCGCTGCCAAGGCAATGCCGGAGAGCGGGTTTGCGCCGGCCGTGCGCTGCGACCTGCCGGACTGGCTTTACGGCGCGCTGGAAGCGCAGTTCGGCGCCGATGAAACGCTGGCCCTGGCGACGGCGCTCAACCAGCCGGCACCGCTCGACCTGCGCGTCAATACGCTGAAAACGAATCGCGAAGCGGTACTTGAAGCTCTTGCCGGCGAAGGCATTGCTGCGCTTGCCGGCCGGATCTCGCCACTTGCCGTCCGCCTGCGCGAGAAGCCGGCGCTGGCAAAAAATCCACTGTTTCTGTCCGGCGCCATTGAAGTGCAGGACGAAGGCAGCCAGCTGCTCGGCTACCTGCTCGAGCCGAAACGCGGCGAAATGGTCGTCGATCTGTGCGCCGGCGCCGGCGGCAAGACCCTGCTGCTCGGCGCCCTGATGCGCAACACCGGCCGGCTATACGCCTTCGACGTCTCGGACAAGCGTCTCGCCAACCTGAAGCCGCGCCTTGCCCGGTCCGGCCTGTCCAACGTGCATCCGGCGCGCATCGAGCACGAGCGCGACAGCAAGATCAAGCGCCTGGCCGGCAAAATCGATCGCGTGCTGGTCGATGCGCCGTGTTCCGGCCTCGGCACGCTGCGCCGCAATCCGGATCTCAAATGGCGGCAGAGTGCCGAATCGGTGGCCGAGCTGGCGCTCAAACAGGCCGCCATTCTTGACGCGGCGGCCAAGCTGGTGCGTCCCGGCGGGCGCGTGGTGTATGCCACATGCAGCCTGCTGAATGCGGAAAACGATGCGATCATCGAAGCGTTTCTCGCCAGCCACCCCGATTTCACGCTGACCCCGGCTTCCGCCGTGCTGGCCAGACAGGGAATCGTCCTCGACGGCGATTTCCTGCGACTGCTGCCGCACCGGCATCATACCGACGGTTTTTTCGCCGCCATCCTGGATAAAAAGGCATGAAGCAGCAGCAACACGAAGCCCTGCAGTTGTTCCGCGACCTGGTCGACGATTTCCGCGATCCGAACTTCGTCTGGCAGCTCGTCGTCCTGGGCGCCTGTCTCGGCGTCGCCTGGCTGATCGCGCGTTGGTGGCTGGCCAGCCATCACAAGGCGGATGGCGGCCGCCTGCACGATGCCGGCGCCCGTCTGGTTTTTCCGCTGACGGCACTGCTGCTGGTCGGCGTGAGCAAGCTGGTCTTGCAGAACTTCATCCAGGTTAACCTGTTCCGCCTGGCAATTCCCTTGCTCGGGTCGCTGGTTCTGGTCCGCGCCGTGGTCTTCGTGCTGCGTCAGGCCTTCCCGAAGGCGACTTGGCTGACCACCTGGGAGCGCATCATCGCAACCGTGGTCTGGGGCTGGCTGGCCCTCTACATCACCGACCTGGCGCCGCATTTCATCGACGCGCTGGAGCAGGTGGTGTTCCCGCTCGGCGCGCAGCGCATCAACCTATGGACGATCCTCCAGGGCATCATCACCGTTTTCCTGACCGTGGTGGTCGCGCTCTGGGTGGCCGGCGTCATCGAGGCGCGCCTGATGCACATGGAAGACGTTGATTCCAGCCTGCGCATCGTTGGCGTGCGTGTCGCCAAGGCGCTGCTTACCGTGGCTGCGCTGGTCACCGGATTGACCATGGTCGGCATCGACATGACGGCCTTTTCGGTGTTTACCGGCGCGCTCGGCGTTGGTCTCGGTTTGGGCATGCAGCGCATCGCCAGCAATTACGTTTCGGGATTCATCATCCTGCTTGACCGTTCGATCCATATCGGCGACATGGTCCAGGTCGGCGCCGACAGCGGTCAGGTAACCCGGATCACAACGCGCTACACGGTGCTCAAGCACCCGGCCGGTACCGAATACATCGTGCCCAACGAGGCGCTGATCTCCAGCGTGGTGCAGAACCAGTCATATTCCGATACCCGCTTGCGTTTGTCCACGTCGGTCGGCGTGGCTTACGGCACGGATATTGACTTGGCCATGCGCCTGATGTGCGCCGTCGCCGCCGCGCAACCGCGCGTGCTGGCCGACACGCCGCCGCGGGTTTTCCTGACGGCGTTTGGCGACAGTGCGATCACTCTCGAGCTGGGATTCTGGATCGCCGATCCGGAAGAGGGCAGGGGCAATATCATTTCTGACATCAATCTCGCCATCTGGAAGTCCTTCCAGGAGAACGGCGTGAACATCCCGTTCCCGCAGCGCGAGGTGCGGGTACTCAACGCGCCGCTCGCCGCGCCAGCGGGGCAATAATCAGGCAAGCTGCTGCAGCAGGCGCCGCTGGAAGGCCTGCTCGGCGCGTTCCTTGCGATGTTTGGCAAAGCGTTTCTGGGCATGCGCGATGCGCTGCCCGAGCTTGTCCAGCTTGAGGAACTGGCGGGCCTTGCTCTTCGTCTTTTCCATGACGTCTCCTCGGTGTGCGTGGGGAAAAATCACTGTAACGGGCAGTCGGGTGGAAGTCTGTTCCCCTTCTTGCCTTCTTTGTAACCGTTGCTGACGACACCCCGCAGGTCGTGTGCGCTATCATGGGGCATGCTGACGAAGCCTCCTGGCGGCCGTACCGGCCCCATTGACCGCGCCCTCGCCGGCGGACAGCGAACGCCATAAATGACTGTCAGAAACCTCGAATTCCTCTTTCGCCCAAAATCGGTTGCGGTTGTCGCCGAACCTGGCGAGCCGAGCCGCTACGCCGGGGTCGTGTTGCGTAATCTCGCCGCCGGCGGGTTTGCCGGGCCGGTGATGTCGGTTGCCGCCAAAAGGCGGTCGCGCTTCGTGCCCGGTTCGCCGGTCCATATCGACGAACTCGCGACGGCCCCCGATCTGGCCATCGTCTGCGCTGCCCTGCGCGACGTCGCTCCGATCATCGCGCAACTCGGCGCCCGCGGTACGCGTGCGGTAATCATCGGCCCGGCGCTGCGCGACAAACTGACCGGCAGCCAGGTGATGGAAGCACGCAAGGCCATTCTCGATGCGGCACGGCCTTACCTGATGCGGGTGCTCGGGCCAGGTAGCGGCGGTCTCATCGTTCCGGCAGCCGGCCTCAATGCCAGCGTTGCGCCGAGCAGTGCAATACCGGGAAAAATCGCCCTGATCACCCGGTCGACCGCAGTGGCGACGGCGGCGCTCGAACGCGCGTGGAGCAAGAAGATTGGTTTCTCGACGGCAATTCACATCGGGGCCAGCATCGATGTCGATCTTGCCGACGTGCTCGATTGGCTGGCCGAGGATCCCGACACCGAATCCATTCTGGTGCATTTTGATTCGGTTCCGGCCGGGCGCAAATTCATGTCGGCGGCGCGTGCCGCTGCCCGCAACAAGCCGGTCATCGCCATCCGGGGTGGCTGGATCGCCAGCCGCGCCCCGGCGAGCACCCCCTTTTCGAGCGATGATGTCTATGAGGCGGCCTTGCGCCGTGCCGGCTGGGTAAGCATTGACACCTTGCGGGACTGGTTTGGCGCCGCCGAAGCGCTGGCCCGGGTGCGGGGGCCGAGGGGGGAACGCCTGATGATTCTGGCCAACGGGCACGGCCTTGGTCGCATCGCCGCCGATACGCTGCGCCGTTCCGGCGGCGAGTTGGCGACTATGGGGGCGGACACCATAAAGCGACTGAACAAGCTGCTGCCTGTGCAGTTGACGAAAAGCAATCCGCTCGCCCTGCCGGCCGATGTGACGCCTGACATTTGGGCGGCCACCCTGGCCGCAATCCTCGCCGACCGCGACACGGATGCCGTGATGACTGTCTGTTCGCCGTCCCCGTTTGCCCCTGGCCCCGAGGTGGCGGAGGCAATCTGTACGCTGGCGGGGAAAACCGGCAGCAACCTGTTCACCTGCTGGGTTGGCGGTGCGGCGATGCTCGAGGCGCAGCAGGTTTGCGCAACGCACGGTGTATTGAGCCAGGATTCGCCGGAAGCGGCCATCGCCATTTTTCAGGGGATTGTTAACTATCGGCGCAACCGCGAACTGCTGATGCAGATGCCGCCGTCACTGGCTGAAGATTTTTCTCCGGACAGCGCCGCAGCTCGCGCTGCCATCGCCGAAGCACTCGCCGCCGGTGCCGAAATCCTGCCCGAGCGTCAGGCACGTCACCTGTTGCGCTCCTACGGTATCGATGTCGCCGAGCATGCTCTGGCCGGCGGTATCGATGCCGCGATCCGCAGCGCCGAGAAAATCGGCTATCCGGTCGATATTGCCCTTGTGCTGAGCAACCTGGCGGACTTCGGGTTGATGGCGTCGGGACTGCGTTCGCCGGCGGATATCCGGCTTGCTGTTCGCGGGTTGCGCAATCGGGCGCGCAGCGAGCATCCGACCTTCCGGGTGAACGGCTACCGGCTGCGTCCCAGCGCCACCCGCAGTGGCGCGCCGGCTTTGCATCTCGGTATTGCCGACGACCCGGTGTTCGGGCCGGTAATCTTCCTCGGACCTGCCGCCGAAGGTCCGCGCGCTGGCCGTATTGTCGTGGCCCTGCCACCGCTCAATTTGGCGCTGGCCCGCGATCTGGTCGCGCGCAGCCGCTTTTCCGACGCGGTTGCCGGCGACCAGCGCGAGTCTCTGGAACTTGCAGCGAGCCAGGGGCTGGTCCGACTGTCGCAATTGCTGACTGATATCGACGAGGTGGCCGGGGTGGAACTCGATCCGCTGCATGTCGAGGCGGCGGGCATGGTGGTGCTGGATTGCCGGATCAGGATCGAACATCGGCGGCGCAAGGTGGGGTTGCGCCGGCTGGCGATTCGCCCGTATCCGAAGGAACTGGAGCAGGTTGTCGACTGGAATGGGTTGAAGTTGTTGATCCGGCCCATCCGGCCGGAGGACGAGAACACGCTCGGCGATCTGCTCAATTCGCTGGCGCCTGAGGATTCGCGCATGCGTTTCTTCGACACGATGCGCAAGCTGCCGCGTTCGCAGCTTGCCCGCTTCACCCAGATCGACTACGACCGCGAGATGGCGTTGGTGGCAATCGAGCGCACCACCGACGGGGTCGAGCGCTCGCTCGGCGAGGTGCGTCTTGTGGCCGATCCCGACAACGTCGCGGCGGATTTCGCGATGGTGGTCAGTTCCCGGTTCAAGGGCAAAGGCTTGGGGCACCTGCTCTTGCAGCGCATGATCGATTACGCGCGCGAGCGCGGCATTGGCGAATTGCGCGGCGAGACCCTCGCCGCCAACGTACGCATGCAGCGTCTGGCGCAGCGCCTGGGTTTCAGCGTGCAAGCCGCTGCCGATCCGGGGACTGTCGCCCTGCATCTGGTCCTGCACCGGCGCGTGGAGGAATAGCCACGGCCCACTCGGGGTCTCTGGCAGATTGAAATTGCCGAATCCCTTGTCGGCGAGGCGGTTAGAGCGGTCTGCTGCACCAGAGATCAGGTCGGAGAATTTTATATTCGTATTTTTCGAACAAACACTTCGTCCTATTCATGTTTTAAGGGATGCTTGTTCCGCGTATCCTGCACCACGTATTCCCTACCCTGAACGGAGACAGAAATGAAATCCTTTGCCCTTTTATCTGCCGCGCTGTTGCTGGGCTTTACGCTGGCAACCGGTGAGGCTGAAGCAGCCAAGCGTCTGGGGGGCGGTTCGTCCTCCGGCATGCAGCGCCAGTCGGTCGCCCCGCAAAAATCCCCGACGGCCGCCCCGGCGCCTACTCAGGCGGCAACGCCCGCTGCTGCCTCGGGCGCCGCTGCGCAAGCCAAGCCCAAATCCTCCTGGATGGGGCCAGTGGCCGGCCTCGCCGCCGGTCTTGGCCTCGCCGCGCTCGCGTCACACCTCGGCTTCGGCGAAGAACTCGCGAACATGATGATGATCGGCCTTCTGGTTATGGCCGTGATGGTTGTCATCGGCCTCGTCATGCGGCGCCGGGCGGCTGCCCGGCAACCCGCGCTGGCGGGGGCGGGCGGCATGCAGTATGCCGGTCCGGCCGGGGATTTCGCCCATGACCGAACGGTTTCCCCGTCGCCGACTGCCTTCGGCGGAGGTGCCGCGCCTGCTGCCACGTCCGGGACTGCCGGTAACATTCCGGCCGGCTTCGATGTCGACGGCTTCGTGCGCAATGCCAAGGTGAATTTCATCCGCCTGCAGGCAGCCAACGATGCCGGCAATCTTGAGGATATTCGCGAATTCACAACGCCGGAAATGTTCGGCGAGATCAAGCTCAATTTCGTCGATCGCGGCCAGGATGCGCAACATACCGATGTCGTCAGCGTCAATGCAGAGGTGCTTGACGTGGCCGAAGACGACAGCCGCTACGTCGTCAGCGTGCGCTTCACCGGGCTGATTCGCGAAGCTGCCGATGCGCAGCCGGAAGCGTTTGATGAGGTCTGGCACATGGTCAAGCCGCGCACTGGCAGTGGCGGCTGGGTTCTGGCGGGGATTCAGCAGGTCTGACCGAAATTGAGGCAGGACGATCAGGGCTCCAGTGGAGCCCTTTTTCGTTGACCGGCTAGTCCGAAGCGAGAAAGCTGGACGAAAAAATCCCCGCAGCAAGGGCGGGGAAGGAGGAGTCTCGAAAAATGGGTTACTTGCAAGGGGTTTGCTTCAATCCTTGCGTCGGCGCTTCAGCCAGTGACGCGCTGCCATGATGACAACACCTGCTGCGAGGGCAGCCAGAACGGCTTTCAAAGGCTCGGCATGGCCATCGGCCAGCCAGTCCAGCCCGGCAACGCCGACGAATACGCCGAGACTCTCATTGATTGGCAGGTTGTCGGCAAACGCCATGTGCTTACCTGTCGATTCGTGAAGGGATGGTGGCGAGCAACGGCTGGGGCGCCATCAGCCCGAACAGATAGTGACGGGTGGCTTCCATGAACTGCTTGATGCTGTTTTCGCTCATTTTCTGGTCTTCCTCGGTGCGTGGGATGGATTCAGTATCCATGGCGCCGATTCTAGGGGAGGCACCCGGCAGTGTCTGTTGGGCAAGCGTCGCGCCTGGGTAACGCGGGTTGATCTATTGTGACGCTTTGTGACAGGGATTACTGGTTGCCCGCCAGGTGAGCGTGAAGCGCGCACCGCCGAGCGGCGCGGCCTCCGCGCTGGCATTGCCGCCATGGAGTTCGAGAACACGCCGGGTGATCGCCAGGCCGAGACCGTAGCCGCCGGTGGCGCGGTCGCGTGAACGGTCGAGGCGGGTGAAGGCCGAGAAGATGTGTTCGCGGTCTTCCGGCGGGATGCCGATTCCGTCGTCATCGACGTGCACCACGATGCGATCCTCCTGCATTTCGGCGCTCACGATGATTTGTTTCCTTGCGTATTTGAAGGCGTTGCGCAACAGGTTGCGCAGGGCATACGGCATGGCTTTGCGGTCGACGTCGACGATCAGGTTTTCGGGCAGTTTTTCGGTGTCGACCGTGATCGTCAGGTCGCGACCCAGCAGGCGCACTGCGTCGACTTCATCGGTCAGCCACTCGGCGAACGGCACGCTGGAAAAATGCGGCTCGGGCGTTTCCCGTTCGAAACGGGCATAGGTCAGGCTGGTATCGACCAGGTGATCCAGTTCGTCGAGGTCGGCTTCCATCATCGCCCACAGGCGTTCGCGTTCGACGCGTTCGTCGGTGCCGGCGAGCATTTCCAGCGCGAAGCGCATGCGCGCAATCGGTGTGCGCAATTCGTGCGAAATGGCTGACGAGAGCTCGCGGTGGGTCGCAATCAGTTGCTGGACGCGTTCGGCCATGCTGTTCATCGTGTCGGATAAAGGCGCGAATAGCTGGCTGCGGGCCGCCGGCGACCGCGCCTCGAAGTCACCGTCGCCGAGGTCGCGCGCCGTCTGGCGCAGCGTTTCGAGGTCGCGCCAGACGGGTCTCACCCAGAACCAGAGCGCGATGCCGAAGATGACGCCAATCAGGCTCCAGGTCAGCAGGCGCAGGCGAAGTTCGAGCGGCAGGCGCTCCGCCAGCTCGGGATTACGATTGGCGGCGAGGGGTCCAACGACCAGGACCTTGCTGCTGGTGCCGAGCCGGCGGTACATGATGTCGCCGTCGTGGTCGATGGCGATGTCACCCGCGTCCAGCTTGGCAACCTGGGCCGGGGTCAGGGTACGGTCGAGGGTGATACGTTCGACGATGCCCAGCCGATAGGCGAATTTTTCGTCGAGTTCCTGGATCTTCTTGGGCCAGGCGCTGCGCGGGGTGCGGTAGAGCTCGTCTTCGATCAGCGTAATGGTGCCGCGCATGAAGCGGCGCGCGTAATCGTCCGTAATGCCGCGCTGCGCGGTGGAGATGACAAAATCGGCGGTGAAGGCGATGGCGACGAAGGAACCCATCGCAAGCAGATAGAAGTTGAAGAACAGCTTGGATAGACTGTAACGCCCGCCACGCCAGCGCGGCAGCGATACGCGGAAGAGCGAGCGCACCAGACCCTGGCTCGCCTCGCGATTGTTCTCTTTCCCGTCGCCGGGCTCAGTTCCAGTCATGCTTGCTGAACAGGTAGCCCTTGCTGCGCACGGTCTTGATGCGGGTCGGGTTTTCCGGGTCGTCGTTCAGCTTCTTGCGCAGGCGCGAAATGCGGGCGTCGATTGAGCGGTCGAGGCCGTCGAAGCCGATGCCGCGCAGTTCCTGCAGCAGGTCGTCGCGTGACAGCACGTTGCCGGCGTGCGAGGCAAGCAGCCAGAGCAGGTCGAATTCGGCGGTCGTCAGGTCGATGGCTTCGCCGCCCAGCGAGGCGGTGCGGGTCGCCTGGCTGATCCGGAACTGACCGAAGACCATTTGCCGGGATTCGCCGCCCGATTCGTCACCGGCCGCCGGCAAGCGGCGCAGCAGGGCCTTGATGCGGGCGAGCAGGACGCGCGGCTGCACCGGTTTGGCGATGTAGTCGTCGGCGCCCATCTCGAGGCCGAGAATCTGGTCGAAATCCTCGTCGCGGGCGGTGAGCATCAGAATCACGCCGCGGTACTGCTGGCGAACTCCGCGGCAGACCTCGAAGCCGTCCTTGCCCGGCAGCATCACGTCGAGAATGACCAAGTCCGGCTGCTCGGCGAGGATGCGCGCCTCCGCCTTGTCCCCGCGCGGCTCGATGCTGACCTGCAGGTCGTTCTTGGTGAGATATTCGGCTGTCAGGTCAGCCAGGCGTTCGTCGTCTTCGACGAGAAGGATACGTGTGTTCATACGGTCATCTTAACGGCCGCGCGGATGGCGGTCCACCCTTGTGCGGTCGACGCTCAAAAGGAAGCGATTTCGCGATTTGTCGCGTGCGGCGTGTCCGAGCCGTACTTGCCGACGGGAGCATGCCGTAGAATATCGGGTGCGAATGACTGTCTTTGAGGAATCCATGTTCTCCGGCGTTTTTGACCTGCCCTGGTGGGGCTACGTCCTGGTCACCCTGGCGATGACGCACGTCACCATCGCCTCAGTCACCATCTTTCTGCATCGCCATCAGGCGCACCGCGCTCTCGATCTGTCGCCGCTACCCGCGCATTTTTTCCGCTGCTGGCTGTGGTTGACGACCGGTATGGGAACGAAGGAATGGGCTTCGGTGCACCGCAAGCACCACGCCAAATGCGAAACGGTGGACGATCCGCACAGTCCGCAGGTGCGGGGGATCAATCGCGTGCTTTGGGGCGGCGTATTCCTCTACGTGAAGGAAGCCGGGAACCCCGAAACCCTGCGCCGCTATGGCCATGGCACGCCGGATGACTGGCTGGAGCGTCACTTGTATACCCCGCACCAGAAACTCGGCATCGTGATCATGCTGGTGACCAATATCGTCCTCTTCGGTCCGTTGCCTGGCGCATTGATCTGGGCGGCGCAGGTTGCGTGGATTCCCTTCTGGGCCGCCGGCGTCATCAACGGCATCGGCCATTACTGGGGCTACCGCAATTTCAACTGCGCCGATGCCTCGACCAACATCTTCCCGCTGGGCATCTTCATCGGCGGCGAGGAACTGCATAACAATCACCATTCCTTCGCCACCTCGGCCAAGCTCTCGAATCGCTGGTACGAATTCGACATCGGCTGGATGTACATCTGCATTCTGGTGGCGCTCGGGATGGCGAAGGTCAAGAAAGTGGCGCCGGTGCCAAAGATCGTTTCGCCGCGTCCGGTCGTGGATGTCGCCACGCTCGAAGCGGTGATCAACAACCGTTACGATGTGCTGGCGCGCTATGCCCGCTCGCTGCAGAAGTTGTACCGCGATGAACTGGCGAAGTTGCAGGACAAGGCGCCCTTCACGGGCTTGAAGCGGTGGCTCGCGGTCGATGCCTGCCACATCCCCGATGACTGGCGCGCCCGGCTGGATGATTTGCTGGCCCGCAGCCACAACCTGGCCACGGTCTATGCCATGCGCGAGGAACTGACCGCCCTGTGGAACCGGACGAACGCCAGCCGCGAGCAATTGGTCGCCGATCTTCAGGCCTGGTGCCAAAAGGCCGAAGCGTCCGGCATCCGTCAGTTGCAGGAGCTTTCGATCCGGATGCGCAGCTATGCGCTGGTCTGATATCCCCGTTCGCGCCTGGTTTTCCACGCTGGCGCTTGGAACCTTCGGCCTGGTGGCGCTGGGTCTCGAACTGCAGCATCTGTTGCGCTTGGCACCGTGTCCGTTGTGCATATTCCAGCGCGTTCTCTATTTCGCCATCGGGCTGCTCGCGCTGGGCGGCGCGCTGCTGCCTGCCGGAAGGCTGCTGTGGTCGGCGCTGATCGTCGCCGTGGCCGCCGGCGGGGTGGCGGTGGCCGGCTATCAGACCTGGATGCAGGCCTTCCCGCATCTGGCAACCGAGTGCGGCTACAGCGACCCGAATGCCATCGAGCGCCTGGTCGACTGGCTGGGCATGCAATGGCCCGCACTATTCCTGGCGACGGGTTTCTGTACCACTCGCGACTGGGAGTTTCTCGGGTTGTCGATGGCCAACTGGTCGTTGCTGGTCTTCGCCGGAATTGCCGGCTATGCCGGTCTGCTCTTCATGCGGAAGGGGCGCCCGTAGCCGGAAAAAACAAAACCCGCCGAGAGGCGGGTTCGTCGAATACTGGAGAAAGCCGGATTATTTCAGTTTCACTTCCTTGTAAGCCACGTGCTTGCGGGCCTTCGGATCGTACTTCATCATTTCCAGCTTCTCAGGCGTCGTGCGCTTGTTCTTGGAAGTGGTGTAGAAGTGTCCGGTACCAGCCGTGGATTCCAGCTTGATCTTTTCGCGACCGCCTTTAGCCATTTTATGTATCCTTTTCTATCAGACTTCGCCGCGGGCGCGCAGGTCGGCCAGTACGGCATCAATGCCGTTCTTGTCGATCACACGCAGGCCGGCGTTGGAAACGCGCAGGCGCAGGAAGCGGTTTTCAGATTCGACCCAGAAACGACGGTACTGCAGGTTGGGCAGGAAGCGGCGTTTCGTTTTATTGTTGGCGTGGGAAACCGTGTTCCCGACCATCGGGGCTTTTCCCGTTACTTGGCAGACTCGCGCCATGATTGGTGCTCCAGAATTCGCTAGAAGAGAGCCGGCGATTATAAACAAAACTCCCCAATAGTTTCAAGGTGTTTTGTGAATTTTATAGCAGGCCTCTTTCGGCAAAGGAAAGTGGTGCCTGATTCCCGGCCACGATGAAGTGATCGAGCAGCTTGACGTCGACCATGGCCAGCGCGTCCCTGAGGTTGCGGGTCAGCATCTCGTCGGCGCTTGAGGGTTCGGCAACGCCGGATGGGTGGTTGTGGGCGAGGATGACGGCTGCTGCATTATGGGCCAGCGCCGCCTTGACGACTTCCCGGGGATAGACGCTGGTTTGCGTCAGGGTGCCGGAAAACAGTTCGTCGGCCTTGATCAGCCGGTTTTGCGCGTCCAGCCAAAGCGCCATGAAGACTTCGTTCTGTCGGCTGGCCAGCCTGAGACGCAGCCAGTCGCGTACCTTGCCGGGCGACGAAAAGGTGTCGCGCGTTGCCAAGTCTTGCGACAGGGCGCGGCGGGCCAGTTCGAAACTGGCTTTCAGTTGTGCCGCCTTTGCCATGCCGATGCCGGAAACGCTGGCCAGGTCATCCAGCGAGGCTTCGGCCAGAGTGCCGAGCCGGCCGTCGAAGCGCTGGAGCAGGTCGCGGGCGAGATCGACAGCACTCTTGCCGCGCACGCCGACGCGCAAATAGATGGCCAGCAGTTCGGCGTCGGAAAGCGCCTCCGGTCCATTTGCCAGCAACCGTTCGCGCGGACGCTCGCCCTCCGGCCAGTCGGTGATCGCCATGCCATTTCCAGTAGAATGGGAAAGCTATCATTCTAATGGCACGACAATGGAATTACAGGGAAAGCGCATCGTTCTCGGCGTTACCGGCGGCATCGCCGCTTACAAGGCGGCAGAACTGGTTCGTCTGCTCGGCAAGCAGGGAGCCGACGTGCAGGTGGCGATGACCGACGGGGCGACGCATTTCGTGACGCCGACCACCTTCCAGGCGCTCTCGGGCAAGCCGGTGTTCACCGACCAGTGGGACGCGCGCATGCCGAATGCGATGGCGCACATCGACCTCTCCCGGCAAGCCGACCTGATCCTGGTCGCGCCGGCCTCCGCTGATTTTCTGGCGCGGACGGCTCATGGCCTGGCCGACGACCTGCTGACGACGATGGTGCTGGCCCGTGACTGCCCTCTGCTGGTGGCGCCGGCGATGAACCGCCAGATGTGGGAAAACACCGCAACGCGGCGCAACGTGGCGCAGTTGCAGGCCGACGGCGTCGGGATGCTTGGTCCGGCGAGCGGCGAACAGGCCTGCGGCGAAGTCGGCGCCGGCCGCATGCTGGAGCCGGAGGAGATCATCGAAGAAGTGATCGCCTTTTTCACGCCCAAGCTGCTGGCCGGCAAGACAGTCCTGATCACCGCCGGGCCGACGTTCGAGGCCATCGACGCGGTGCGCGGCATCACCAATCTGTCGTCCGGCCGCATGGGCTATGCCGTGGCGCGCGCGGCGCGGCAGGCCGGGGGTACAGTAACTTTGGTTTCCGGGCCAGTGGGTTTTGCGGCGCCGCAAGGCGTTGACCGCATCCAGGTGATCAGTGCCCTCGACATGCATGCGGCGGTGATGGCGCGCGTGGCGAAAGCCGATATCTTTATCGCCATCGCCGCCGTTGCCGATTACCGGGTCGCCGATGTGGCGGAGCACAAGTTCAAGAAGGATATGGGCGGTCTGCCGCCGATCGAACTGGTCGAGAATCCGGACATCCTGGCCGAGGTCGCCGCCTTGAAGGACGGCCCGTTCTGCGTAGGTTTCGCCGCCGAGAGCCGCAACCTGGAAGAATATGCCCAGGCCAAGCGGCGCAAGAAAAAAATTCCGCTGATCGCCGGCAACCTGATCCAGGACGGCTTCGGTGGCGAAGACAACCGCCTGGTGCTGTTCGACGACCACGGCATGCACCCGCTGACGCCGGCCCCGAAATCGGCGCTGGCCCGCCAGTTGGTCGAACACATTGCTGATCTCACAGGAAAAGACTGATGCACCGAATCGACGTCAAGATTCTCGACCCGCGCCTGCACGATAGCCCGCCGCACTATGCCACGCCGGGTTCGGCGGGGCTGGACCTGCGCGCCTGCGTCGATGCGTCGCTGGAAATTGTTCCTGGTCAGACGACGCTGGTGCGCACCGGCATGGCCATTCATCTCGCTGACCCCAGCCTGGCGGCAATGATCCTGCCGCGGTCCGGCCTTGGCCACAAGCACGGCATCGTGCTTGGCAACCTGGTCGGGTTGATCGACAGCGATTACCAGGGCGAGTTGATGGTGTCGGTGTGGAACCGCGGGCAGACCCCGTTCACCCTGCAGCCGCTCGACCGTATTGCGCAACTCGTTGTGGTGCCGGTGCTGCAGGTTGGTTTCAATGTGGTCGACGACTTCGATGCCAGTCATCGCGGTGAGGGTGGCTTTGGCAGTACGGGAAAAGGATGAGGAGAAATCAATGAAGCATTCGATCATGGCTGCAGTTCTTCTGGCCGCGACATTTTCTGCAGCCCCTCTGCTGGCGGCGGAGCCTGACGCAAAACGCGCCGAGGAAATCGTAGCCAGCCGCTGTTCGCTTTGTCACGGCAAGGACGGGGAAGCCGCCAGTGCGGTCTATCCGCGCCTGGCCGGCCAGCATGCCGAGTACATTGCCCGGCAGTTGGCGGACTTCAAGAGTGGCAAGCGTGTCAGCGAGACCATGAAACCGCAGGCTGAAGGACTGACGCCGGAAGAGATGACGGCGCTGGGGGCGTATTTCGAGAAAAAGAAAATTGGCGGGCGCCGCGTTCAGGATGCCGACCTGCTTGCCGTCGGCAAGTACATTTTCAGCCAGGGCAACCGCTACTCCGGACTTCCCGGCTGCGCCACCTGTCACGGTGCAGACGGGCACGGAACTGCGCAATTGCCCCGCCTCGCCGGCCAGCATCCGCGCTACATCGAGGATCAGCTAAAACAGTTCAACAAGCGCGAGCGGACCAACGACAACGCGGTAATGCACACCGTCGCCAGCAAGCTTTCCGAACTGGAGACGCATGCCGTCGCGGCGTACATCGCCACGCTTGACTGAGTCCCCCGCTCACCAAGGGAAGCGGGCCGCAATAGCGGCCCGTTTTTTCAGGACGTGGTTCTGCCGATGTCAGAGGACGGCGAGGGCTGCGGCGTAGTCCGGTTCGTTCTTGATTTCACCGACCAGTTCGCTGTGCAGCACCCGGTTGTTTTCATCGAGTACCACCACGGCGCGGGCGGCGACGCCGGTCAGCGGACCGCTCTTGATCGCGACGCCGTAGGCCTCGAGGAATTCACGGCCGCGCATGGTCGACAAGGTCTGCACATTGGTCAGGCCCTCGGCCCCGCAAAAGCGGCTTTGGGCAAAAGGCAGGTCGGCCGAGATGCACAGGATGACGGTGTTGGCGCGATCGTTGGCGCTCTGGTTGAACTTGCGGACCGAGGTGGCACAGGTCGGCGTGTCGATGCTCGGGAAGATGTTGAGGATTTTGCGCTTGCCGGCCAGGCTGGCCAAGGTCACATCGGCCAGGTCCCTGCCGACCAGCGAAAAGGCGGGGGCCTGGTCGCCCTTGGCGGGAAACTTCCCACCCACTTCGATCGGGTTGCCACCGAGGGTTACGGTATTCGACATCAAATTCTCCTTTGTTGGTGAGTTGTTGGTCATCAAGCGCTATTGCTTCTCGACGAGCGAAGCTATGACTGCGGGTCGGAAAGGATGTTCAGTATACGGCCGTTGATTTTTGCCCAAAAAAGGCAGTTGACCGCAACTGCTCACCGCTAATTGCAGGCATTGTCCCTGATCCAGGAGAAGCGGATCTCCTGCGGGTAAGGGAAAAAATCCTCGACATGGCCGTCGCGAATCTTCTGCTGAGCGGCCTGCCAGAATTCCGGGGACAGCAGATCCTTGTGGTGCTTGTGGAACACCTTGCGCAGCGTCGGCGAAGCGAGCAGGAAGGTGCCGAACTCCTCGGGAAAGACATCATTCTTGCCGACCGAATACCAGACCTCACCGGACATTTCCGTTTCGAAATCCGGCGCTGGCGGAATCCTGCGGAAGTTGCAGTCCGTCATGTATTCGATTTCATCGTAGTCATAGAAGACGACACGGCCGAAGCGGGTGATGCCGAAATTCTTCCACAGCATGTCGCCGGGAAAGATATTGGCCTGCGCCAGTTCGCGGATGGCGCTCCCGTATTCCTTGATGGCGTGCTCGAGGCCGTCGGCATTGTTGCTGCGCTCCATGCGTTCGAGGTGGATGTTGAGCGGTTCCATCCGCCGTTCGATATAGAGATGCTTGATGATCAATTGCTCACCATCTATTTCGTAGCAGTTGGGAGCGAGCCTTTCCAGTTCGTCGAGCACTTCGTCCGAGAAGCGGTCGAGCGGGAAAAGCACGTTGGAAAACTCGAGCGTGTCCGCCATTCGTCCGACGCGGTCGACCTGCTTGACCAGCATGAACTTTTTCTTGACGGTCGCGCGGTCCATGTTCTTCGACGTCCCGAACACGTCCTTGATAAGTTTGAAGACGTACGGGTAGGAGGGCAGCGTGAAGACCAGCATGACCAGACCGCGAATGCCGGGGGCCATGATGAATTTGTCTGCTGAATGATGCAGGTGGTAGATGAAATCGCGGAAGAACATGGTTTTGCCCTGCTTGCCGAGGCCGAGCATGATGTAGATTTCGGAGCGCGGCTTGTTGGGCATGATGGCGCGCAGGAACTGGACGTAGCCCGAGGGTACTTCCATGTCGACCATGAAATAGGCGCGCGACAGCGAGAAGAGGAGGCCGATTCGCCACGCGTCGAGCAGGATGGTGTCGAGGTAGAGCCTGCCGTCATCGTCATGGAGGACGGGGATGGCAAAGGGGTACTCGACCGAACCGTTGATCGCCTTGCCCATGATGTAGGCTGCCTTGTTGCGGTAGAAGGCAGAACCCAGGACCTGAATCTGGAAATTGACTTCACGCTGCGGCATTTCCTTGAGATGGCGCACGATGCCTTGGTAAACACATTCAACATCGCGCTCGAGGTCGGCAAAAGGGCGCTGCCAGCCGAAGTCCTTGACGATGATCCGGATCGCGCCGCGCATCCCGTCGTGCTGGGCGTAATAGCTGCGATAGGTGGGGGTGAAATCGGCCTCGATGTTTTCGGTCGACACCGTCGGGCGCACAAAAATGAAGTCGTTGTGAAAGTAGTTGCGGTGCAGGATCTTGGTCGTCACCGAGTTGAAGAAGGTCTCGGCCAGTTCCGGCTGCTTGTGGTTGAGCAGCAGGCCGATGTACAGCAGCTTGACCTGCTGCCAGGTCGGCTGGTCGATACTGCCAGCATCGAACTCGCTGCGCAGACGCTCGACACATTCGTCGACGCGGTCATCGTAAAAACGGATGCGCTCCTTGACCGCCTTGTGCACGCCCAGCCAGTCGCCTTGCTCGAAGCGTGTCTTGGCTGCCTTGCTGGTTTCGCGGAACAGCATGTAATGCTTGTTGAAGCCCTGGATCAGGGCCAGCGCGATCTGGTGGGCGTTGGTGCCATAGAGGCCGACCGAAATCTTCATCGTCACGTCTCCTGAATTTGGCCGGAATTCTAGCATTCGGGAACCCTGTCGCCGGCCGCCCGTCCATGGGCCCTGATGCCGATCCCCGATGATCGGCATTGACTACGGCCGTGCGGAAAACGATACTCAAGCGTTCCGTGTTTGTAAGCATGGCGAAAGGGGGGGGGAGTAAGCTCCGCCCCGCGTAAATCAATCCTATTCGAGGGGGTAGCATGGCTGCAGGAAAGTCAAAGATCATTTACACGCTCACGGACGAGGCGCCGCTGCTGGCGACCTGTGCTTTTCTGCCGATCGTGCGCACCTTTACCGCGCCGGCCGGCATCGAGATCGAGAAGGCCGACATCTCCGTTTCTGCGCGCGTCATGTCCGAATTCTCGGACTTCCTGACCGACGAGCAGAAAGTGCCGAATACCCTCGGCGAACTGGGCAAGAAGTGCCTGCTGCCGGAAACCAACATCATCAAGCTGCCCAACATCAGTGCCTCCGTGGCGCAGTTGAAGGCCTGTATCAAGGAGTTGCAGGAAAAGGGATATGCCATCCCCGACTATCCGGAAGTTGCCAACACCGACGAAGACAAGGCGCTCAGGGCCCGTTTCGGCAAGTGCATTGGTTCCGCCGTCAACCCGGTGCTGCGCGAGGGTAACTCCGATCGCCGCGCGCCCGGAGCCGTCAAGAATTTTGCCAGGAAGCATCCGCACGCGATGAGCGAATGGAAGCAGTGGTCGCAGTCCCATTGCTCGCACATGCACCATGGCGACTTCTACCATGGGGAAAAGTCGCTGACCCTCGACAAGGCGCGCGAAGTGCGCATGGAACTGATCGCCAAGGGCGGCAAGACTACGGTGCTGAAGCCGAAACTTTCCCTGCTCGAAGGTGAGATCATCGACTCGATGTTCATGAGCAAGAAGGCCCTGTGCGACTTCTACGAGAAGGAACTGGAAGACTGCCGCCAGGCCGGCATCCTGTTCTCGCTGCACGTCAAGGCGACGATGATGAAGGTCTCGCACCCGATCGTCTTCGGCCACTGCGTCAAGATCTACTACAAGGACGCCTTCGCCAAGCACGCCAAGACTTTTGACGAGCTCGGCATCAACGTCAACAACGGCATGGTCGACCTCTACGAGAAGATCAAGACCCTGCCGGAATCCAAGCGCGACGAAATCGTCCGCGACCTGCATGCCTGTCAGGAACATCGTCCGCGCCTGGCCATGGTGGACTCGGCCAAGGGCATCACCAACTTCCACTCGCCCAACGACATCATCGTCGACGCTTCGATGCCGGCCATGATTCGCGCTGGGGGCAAGATGTGGGGTGCCGACGGCAAGCAATACGACGCCAAGGCAGTGATGCCGGAATCGACCTTCGCCCGCATCTACCAAGAGATGATCAACTTCTGCAAGTGGAACGGCAACTTTGATCCGAAGACCATGGGTACCGTCCCCAATGTTGGCCTGATGGCCCAGCAGGCCGAGGAATACGGCTCGCATGACAAGACCTTCGAGATCGCCGAAGACGGCATCGCCAACATCGTCGACAACGCCACCGGCGAAGTGCTGCTGACCCAGAACGTCGAAACCGGCGACATCTGGCGCATGTGCCAGGTGAAGGACGCCCCGATCCGCGACTGGGTCAAGCTGGCCGTCACCCGTGCCCGTAACTCCGGCATGCCGGCCGTGTTCTGGCTCGACCCGTACCGTCCGCACGAGAACGAGCTGATCAAGAAGGTGCAGAAATACCTCAAGGATCACGACACCAGCGGCCTCGACATCCAGATCATGTCGCAGGTCCGTGCCATGCGCTTTACGTTGGAGCGCGTCATCCGCGGACTCGACACCATCTCGGTGACCGGCAACATCCTGCGCGACTACCTGACCGACCTGTTCCCGATCATGGAACTGGGCACCTCGGCCAAGATGCTGTCGATCGTTCCGCTGATGAACGGCGGCGGCATGTACGAAACCGGCGCCGGCGGCTCGGCACCGAAGCATGTTCAGCAACTGGTCCAGGAAAACCACCTGCGCTGGGATTCACTGGGCGAGTTTCTCGCCTTGGCCGTCTCCATGGAGGAGTTGGGCATCAAGGAAAACAATCCGCGCGCCAAACTGCTGGCCAAGACGCTGGATGCCGCCACCGGCAAGCTGCTCGACAACAACAAGTCGCCGTCGCCGAAGACCGGTGAGCTCGATAACCGCGGCTCGCAGTTCTATCTCGCCATGTACTGGGCGCAGGAACTGGCGGCCCAGACCGAGGACAAGGAACTGGCGGCCCACTTCGCCAAGCTGGCCAAGACCCTGACCGGCAACGAGGCGCAGATCATCGCCGAACTGAAGTCGGTGCAGGGTCGTCCGGTCGATATCGGTGGCTACTACAAGGCCGATGCCGAGAAATGCAAGGCGGTCATGCGTCCGAGCCCGACGCTGAATGCGGCGCTGAAGGCGGCGCGGGGCTGAGCGAAAATTCCAGGCCGGCGTCGTTGCCGGCATTCGGATCAGGGGTGAAATGGCTGACATTTCACCCCTTTTTGCTTCATAATTCGCGCCACGATCTGTTGCGGAAAGGTCCCGGCAGGTGACCCTGGGGAGGGGGATTCGTCGCAAGACACGGTTGTCCCATCACAACGAATGGAGTGCATATGACATCTCACATCACGGTTCCGCAAGGTGGTCAGAAAATCGTTCCGGGGCAGGCCATCCCCGATAATCCGATCATCCCCTTCATCGAAGGCGACGGCATCGGCATCGATATCACGCCCGTCATGATCAAGGTGATCGACGCCGCCGTGGCCAAGGCCTATGGCGGCGTCAGGAAGATCTACTGGATGGAGGTGTTCGCCGGCGAAAAATCCACCCGCATCTACGGGCCGGACGAGTGGTTCCCGCAGGAAACCTTCGCTGCCCTCAAGGAATACTCCGTATCCATCAAGGGGCCGATGACGACCCCGGTCGGAGGCGGCATCCGCTCGCTCAACGTCGCCCTGCGCCAGGAACTCGATCTCTACCAGTGCGTCCGTCCGGTGCAGTATTTCAAGGGCGTGCCGTCGCCGCTGAAAAACCCGGAGCTGACCAACATGGTCATCTTCCGCGAGAACACTGAAGATATCTACGCCGGCGTCGAGTGGGCCGCCGATTCCGAGGCCTGCAAGAAGGTCGTCGATTTCCTGCAGAAGGAAATGGGCGTCAAGAAAATCCGCTTCCCGGAGTCTTCCGGTATCGGCATCAAGCCGATCTCGGTCGAGGGCACCACCCGCCTGGTGCGCGCCGCGCTCAAGTACGTCATCGCCAACGATCGCAAGTCGCTGACCATCGTGCACAAGGGCAACATCATGAAGTTCACCGAAGGCCTCTTCCGAGACATCGCCTACAAGGTGGCGCAGGAGGAGTTTGGCGCCCAACCGATTGACGGTGGCCCATGGTGCCATTTCACCAACCCGAAAAGCGGCCGCGAAGTCATCGTCAAGGATTCCATCGCCGATGCCTTCCTGCAGCAGATCCTGCTGCGTCCGGCCGAATACGACGTGATCGCCACGACCAATTTGAACGGCGACTACATCTCCGACGCGCTGGCCGCGCAGGTCGGCGGCATCGGCATCGCGCCGGGCGCCAATATCTCCGACCAGTACGCCTGCTTCGAAGCCACCCACGGCACGGCGCCGAAGTATGCCGGTCTCGACAAGGTCAATCCCGGTTCGTTGATTCTCTCCGCCGAAATGATGCTGCGCCATCTCGGCTGGAAGGAAGCCGCCGACCTGGTCATCAAGTCCATGGAAGCCGCCATCGGCGACAAGCAGGTGACCTATGATTTCGCCCGCCTCATGGAAGGCGCGGAGGAGCTCTCCTGTTCGGCCTTTGGCGATGCGATGATCGCCCGCATGTAATCGCCGCGCTGGCGCCTGATTGAAGCCCCCTGGTCAGGGGGCTTCTTGTTTCAGGCATGTACCTGCTGCCTTGCCCACACCTTTAGAGTCGTCACTATGAAACCGGACACCGATCACCCATCTCCAAGCCCAGAAGAACTCGCCCTCCGGCAGAAGGAGGTTCGAAAATGGGTGCTTCTGCGCGGGATTCTGCTCGGCGCCTTGCTGGCTGCCTGGTGGATACTCTTCGCCCCGGATTCGCTGATGGAGCCAACCCTCAAATATATCCTCGGTGTCGTCGCCGGTTTGGTGGCAACCGGCAGTTACCTCTTCAACCTGCGTGAAACGCTGTTCCCGAAGGCGGGCGGGCTGTCCAAAAACGGGCCGGAACAGGTTGGCTAGGCGCCAATATGAGAATCCACCGCGCAGTTTCGGCTCAGGGCGTATGGCATCCCTGACGTCCAGGTCTTTACGGGAGCCTCTTTGAGCCCCAGCGCCATTGCCGTCTTCGATTCCGGCCTCGGCGGGCTGACGGTGCTGCATGCCTTGCGCGGTCGACTGCCGAACGAGGACTATTTTTATTTCGCCGACACGCGTTTTCTGCCCTATGGCGACCGGCCGGAAATTTTTCTCAAGGAACGCGGTGTGCTGATCGCCGAAGCGCTCGCCCGGCGCGGTGCCAAGGCGCTGGTGATCGCCTGCAACACGGCGACGGCGGCGGCAGCGGAGGCGATTCGCTCTGCCAGTGCGTTGCCGATCGTGGCGCTGGAGCCGGGCGTCAAGCCGGCGGCCGGGCTGACCAAAACGGGCGTCATCGGCGTGCTGGCGACGACGCGTACCCTGCACAGCGAACGTTTCCAGCGACTGGTGGGAAGCCATGCCCGGCACCTGCAGGTGGTTGCCCAGCCCTGCCCGGGGCTGGCCGAGGCGATCGAGATGCTGGGGCCGGACAGCCCGCAGGTCGAGCGCCTGCTGGATGGCTTTGTCGCGCCGCTGGCCGAGGCCGGTGCTGATGTCGTGGTGCTCGGGTGCACGCATTATCCGTGGGTCGCCGCCGCGATAGCCCGGCGCATGCCGGCGGGAACGACCCTGCTCGATACGGGCGACCCAGTGGCGCGCCAGCTCGAGCGCCTGCTCGCGGCGGCCAATCTGCTCGGCGGTGGCGCGGGCCGTCTGACGGTGGCGACCAGCGGTGCGCCGGCCGCGGTGACAGCGACGGTCGACCGGCTTTTTGAGGAAAAAATTCATGTCGAACATTGGGAGCCGTGAGATGAGCGAGTCGGTAAAGCCTCTGGCCGGCCTCAAGGTCGTCGAACTCGGTACGCTGATCGCCGGGCCGTTCTGCACGCGAATCTTGGCCGAGTTCGGCGCTGAAGTGGTCAAGGTCGAGTCGCCCGACGGCGGTGACCCGCTGCGCAAGTGGCGCAAGTTGTACGAGGGTACGTCCCTGTGGTGGTACGTTCAGGCGCGCAACAAAAAATCCGTGACGGCCAATCTGAAGCATCCCGACGGCCGTGAGTTTGTCCGCCGGCTGATCGCCGAAGTCGACATCCTGGTCGAGAACTTCCGCCCGGGCGTGCTCGACAAGCTCGGCTTCGGCTGGGAGACACTCCAGGCCGAGAACCCGGGCCTGGTCATGGTGCGCCTCTCGGGTTTCGGCCAGAGCGGGCCGTACAAGGATCAGCCGGGATTCGGCGCGGTGGGCGAGTCGATGGGCGGGCTGCGTTATGTAACGGGCTTTCCCGACCGGCCGCCGGTGCGCACCGGCATTTCCATCGGCGACTCGATCGCCGCGCTGTGGGGGGCGATTGGTGCGTTGATGGCGCTGCGCCACAAGGAGGTTAACGGTGGCGCCGGGCAGGTGGTCGATGTGGCCTTGTACGAAGCGGTGTTCGCGATGATGGAGTCGCTGGTGCCGGAGTTCGACGTCTTCGGATTCGTGCGTGAGCGCAGCGGCAACATCATGCCCGGCATTACGCCGTCGAACACGCATACGACGAAGGACGGCAAGCACGTTACCATCGGCGCCAATGGCGATGCCATCTTCAAGCGCTTCATGCAGGCCATCGGTCGTGATGATCTGGCCGCCGATCCGGCGCTGGCCGACAACGCCGGACGTGATGCGCGGCGTGATGAAATCTATGCGCTGATCGACCGCTGGTGTGCCGCGCACGACGAACAGGAGGTCCTGGCGATACTGGCGGCAGCCGAGGTGCCATCTTCGCGCGTCTATTCCGCGCTCGACATGTTTGCCGACCCGCAATTCATTGCCCGGCACATGATCGAATCGGCAACATTGCCGGACGGCAAGGCCTTTCGCATTCCCGGGATCGTCCCCAAACTGTCGGTGACGCCGGGCAGTACTGAATGGCTGGGGCCGGCGCTCGGCGCGCACACCGACGACGTGCTGGCCGGACTGGGCTACGACCCGGCGCGCATCGCCGCCTTGCGCGCGAGTGGTGCCATCTGACTCAACGCAGCCGGAAGCGAACCGGCAGCAGGGCTTCGCGCGGGGCGTCGGCGGGCAGGGAGCGCAGGGAACGCACGGCGCGCAGTGCGGCATCGTCGAGCATGCGGTGGCCGCTACCCTGTTCGACGCGGGCGGCGGTGACCCGGCCGCTTTCATCGATGATGATGAGTACCAGCACCTCGCCTTCGAGGCCGCGGGCGATGGCTTCGGCCGGGTAGAACTGGCCGGCGTCGTCCAGCTTTTTGAGCTGCTGGCGGACCGCCTGGGTCCAGGTCCTGGCGGGGACCGGCGGCCGGTCGCGCCGGTCAGTTTGCTTCGCTGGGGGCTTCGCCGGCTGCGCAGCGGGTTTGGGCTGCTCAGGCAGGGTGAGCGGCGGCGGAGCCGCTAACGGCGCCGAAGGCGGCGGGCGCAAGGTGGCTGCGAGCGGCGGTGGCGGGGTAGGTGCTGCCCTGGGCGGCGAGATCAGCGCGGCGAGAAGCGGCAGGGCATGCAGTAGCAATGAAGCGGTCAGGGCCAGTAAAAGCCGGTATTCGTTCCGGGTCATGAGAAAATGCGGGCTGGCCTAGAGAGGTGAGTGCATCGATGAAGCTGGGTTTCACAAAGCTGTTGCTCGCAATGATAATCGGGATGGGGCTGGCGATGCCGGCTTCGGCCCAGTTTTGGGCGCGCGACCCGACTGCCTTGCCGACGCCGACCGCCTTCGTGACGCAAATGGAGCTGGGCGATCTCGATCAGGCAAAGGCCTGGCTGGACGCGGGCCTTCCCCCGGATTTCATGGGCAGCCGTATCGGTTCGGGACTGATGGTCGGCGCCTGGGAGGGCAATCTGGACATGATGCGGCTGTTCATCTCGCGCGGCGCCGATATCAACCGGATGAACGGTAGCGGCGAAACAGCCATTATCCTGGCGGCCTGGCGCGGCAATCTGGAGGCGGTCAAATGGCTGCTCGAGCGCGGGGCGCGCATCAACGCCCCGACGCGCCAATGGTCGCCCCTGCATTACGCGGTGTTTGCCGGGCACCGGGAAGTGGCCGATTACCTGATGGCCCAGGGCGCCGATATCAATGCCCTGAGCACCAACGGTTCCAGTGTGCTGATGATGGCCATCTATGAGGGGCGCGAGGAACTTGCGCGCCTGCTGATCGAGAAGGGGGCCGAGCGCAGTTTCCGCAATGACTGGGGCGACGGTGCGCTGGAGTGGGCGATGCGCTACAACCAGCTGAATATTGCGCGCATGATCACCAATCCGGAAGAGTTCAATATCGCCGTGAGCCAGCCGAAGGAAACCTGGGGTGAGCCGCGGCGTTCGCTGCGCATGTCGAAGGAGCTCGAGGAGCTGATGGAGATGCGCGAAGCGCTGGCTGAGCGCGGCGAGCCAACCGCGGCCATCGACAAGCGCATTGCCAGCGAACGGGTGCGCATCATGCGGGCCGAGACGGAGCGGTCGGCGACCCCGCAGCGGGCTGTAACGATGGAGATCACGGCCAGCCGCAAGGCACCGCAGAACCAGTCGGCACGAATCATTGAAAGCAAGCCGGGCGCTGTGGCGGCCAACGGGAAGAAGCCCGCTGCGCCGGCGCCTTCGGCGGCCAAGAAGGCCCCTGCGGAAAAGGCCAGGAGCCAGTAGCCCGGGTCAGGTCACGGTCATGACGGCCTTGACCAGTTCGGCCAGGGTGCGCACGCCCATTTTCTCCATGACCCGCGCCCGGTGGGCCTCGACCGTTTTCATGCTGATCCCGAGTTCATCGGCAATCTGCTTGTTGAGCAGGCCGGTGACGACCAGCTGCATCACTTCGCGCTCACGCTGGGTGAGTTGTTCCAGGCGGCGCGAGATGGCACCGTCGCGCTGCTGGCGCGCAGCAAGCTGGTTTTCGAGTTCGAGGGCGCGCTCGATGCGGGACAGCAGGTCTTCGTTGTGGAAGGGCTTTTCGATGAAGTCGCAGGCGCCGCGCTGCAGCGCGGCGACCGCCATCGGCACGTCGCCGTGGCCGGTGACGAAAATGATCGGCAGGTGCGAACCGAGGGTGTCGAGTTTCTCATGCAGTTCGAGGCCGCTCATTTCCGGCATCCGGACGTCGAGTACCAGACAGCCGTGCATGCCGGCGTGCCAGGTACCCAGGAAGGTTTCTGCGGCATCGAAACAACTCACGCGGTAACCCTCACCCTCGAGCAGCCAGGTCAGCGAATCGCGCATCGCCTCGTCGTCATCAACGATGTAGATCGTTTGCTCACTCATCGGCATCTTCCTCGATCGGTACGGTGAATCGGAAAGTGGTCCCGCCCTCGCGGCGTGTTTCGACCCACAGTCTACCCTGATGAAACTCGATTATGGAACGGCAGATGGCGAGCCCGATGCCCATGCCTTCCGCCTTGGTCGTGTAGAACGGGGCAAAGATCTTCTCGATATCGCCATCCACCATGCCGTGCCCCTGATCGGTCACCGAAACTTCGACCAGGCGTTCGTCGATCCGGCGGGCCTCGATGCTCAGCCGGCGACGGTCGATCGGGGTGCCGTGCATGGCCTCGATGCCGTTCTTGATCAGATTGAGCAGCACCTGTTCGATCATGATGCGGTCAACGACGATTTTGGGCAGATTTTCCGGGATGTCGACGACCAGTTGCGTGCTCGTGCGCTGGGCTTCGATATCGGCGAAGGCGCGCGTCTCATCGATCAGTTCAGCGAGATGCACCGGCTGCCGGTTGGGGTCGCTCTTTTTAACCATGTCACGCATGCGCCGGATGATCTTGCCTGCCCGCTCGGCCTGTTCGCCGGCCTTCTGCATGGCGGCCAGCAGGTCGTCCAGCTGGTAGTTGCCGGACTGCATGCGCTTGATGCAGCCGGCGCAGTAGTTGGCGATGGCCGAGAGTGGCTGGTTGAGTTCGTGGGCCAGCGAGGAGGCCATTTCGCCCATGGTGATCAGGCGCGAGGTCTGTTCCAGGCGTTTTTGCTGCTGCAGGTTGATGTCGTCGAAATGCTTGCGTTCGGTGATGTCTGCAGCAATCTGGACGCGCACGGTGCGCCCGTCAACCCAGCGGATGGCACGCTCGTGAACGTGATACCAGTGACCGGACAGCACGTGCTGGATTTCACCATCGAACAGTTCGCAGGGCAGGTCTTCCGGCTTCAGTTCGCCGGGAGCAACCTGCAGCGCTTCGGGCGACGGGCGGCAGGCCGCGGTGACGACGGCGGAGTTGCGGCCGACGGTGTCGTGCCCGAAGATGTTCCGGAAGGAACGGTTGGCGAAGAGAATCTCGTTGCTGTCGGCATCGGCCACATGGACTGCGCTGTCGAGCCCGTCGATAACCGTGGCGAAACGCTCATGCGCGCGCTCGAGCTCAACGCGCACGCGCTTGGGCTCGGTGATGTCGTTCATCGAGGCGATCCAGCCGATCTGCACGCCATCGGCATCGATCAGCGGCGAGAAATAGAGACGCACGTCGAAGCGCTCGCCACTCTTGCGCATGATGCGCATCTCGAAACCGCCGCTCGGCGCGCGGCCGGCCAGCGCCGTGTCGATGTTGTACTGCAGTTTCTCGAATTCTTCAGGCGGCCAGTAAGGGTAGGGCGGCTTGATGCCGACCAGTTCACTTTCATCGAAGCCGGTCATCCGGCAAAAAGCGGCATTGACGAAGGTGATGCGCCCCTCGAGGTCGATGGCCCGCATGCCGGTGATCAACGACTGCGACATGGCCTGGCGAAACGCATAGGCGGCGCGCAACTGCTCCTCGGTCTCGGCCCGGCGCAGGGCATGGCGGCGCAACTGGATCAGCGTGATGGTGGCGATCAGGGTCAGGACGAGAATCAGGGCGGCCGGAACAAATGCCAGCCAGGCGCCTCCGCCACGATAGGCGACAATATTGAGGCCGAGCCGATTTTGCGGCAGGTCGAGACTGATCGTGCCGGAGATCTTGCGCTCGGTCGGGCTGATCGAGGAATTGCTCAGAACCACTCGGTCGTTGGCATCGACCACGGTCAGGCTGTAACGGGTGGTGAACGTGGCCGGCAGGGTCACGCGCAGCAATGACTCGAGGGACTGCAGGGCGATGAAGGCGCCGATGTCGCTGCTCCCCTGCTGGATCGGCAGGATCAGATCGTTCGACCTGCCCAGTGCGGCGTTGCTGTAATCCGGCGAAAAGACCGGGCGGAGGATGCGGAAGGCTTCTTCCAGCGCGGCCAGGCGCTCGCCGGTCAGTTGTTCGCCGACGAAGGTGGCGGTTGCCTCATGGGGGGCGACCCATTCCACCTTGCCCGAGGTGCTGACCCAGATGATGGCCTCGATTTCCGGGTTGTCGCGCACGTAACGGGATGCCCTGACCTGGAACGACTCGTAGTCCAGTTGGCGGAATTCCTGCTCGCGCCCGAGTTCGGTCAGAAAATCCTGATGGGCATGCAGGCGCGCCTCGATGGTCCGCTCTGCCCAGTGCATGTCGCCTTCCAGCGCCGAGAGCGCCGTGTCCTGCTCGCGCCATTGCAGCAGGGCCGTGACCACGAGCATGGCCACGGCGAATATGCCGATGGCGAAATAGGGGGCGAGCCACAGCCGGGTGTGGCGCGGCTGGCGAGGAGGCGGACGGACGAACATGAACCGATTCTTCTCCCCCTGATCGAGCGCGAACATAGGGACTTACCCTAACCCAATGGAATGGGCGGGTTCGTTATAGCCAGCCCACCACGACCGGCAACAGCAGGGCGGTGAACGCGCCGTTCAGCCCCATCGCCAGCGCGGCGAAGGCACCGCTCTGTTCGCTGACCTGGAAGGCGCGGGCGGTGCCGATGCCGTGCGCGGCGACGCCGATCGAAAAGCCGCGGATAGCCGGGTCGCGCAGGCGCATCGCGTCGAATATCCAGCGCGCGCTGACCGCACCGAGGACGCCGGTGGCGATCACCAGTACCGCAGTCAGCGAGGGAATGCCGCCGATCCGCTCGGCAACGCCCATGGCGATCGGCGTGGTCACCGATTTGGGCGCCAGCGAGAGCTGGGTCGGCAGGCTGGCGCCCAGCCAGCGGGCGATCAGCACGGCGGAAACCACCGCGGTCAGGCTGCCGGCAGCGAGGCCGGCCAGAATCGGCCAGAACATGGCGCGCACGCGGCGGAACTGCGTGTACAGCGGTATGGCGAGGGCGACGGTGGCCGGGCCGAGCAGGAAATGGACGAACTGGGCGCCATCGAAGTAGGTCTGGTAGCTGGTTCCGGTCGACATCAATAAAGTGACCAGAATGGCGACGGCGATCAGCACCGGGTTGGCCAGCGGATTCATGCCGGAGCGCCGATAGAGCCAGAATGCCAGCTGATAGGCAAGCAGCGTCAGGGTCAGCCCGAGCAGCGGCGTGGCCGAAAGATAGACCCACAGCTCATTAAGGCGCGGCGTCATGCGGCATCTCCGGTCTTGCGGCCCTGGCAGAGGCGCATGGCGAGGGCGGTCACGACCAGCGTGGCGACCGTGCTCAGCATCAGGGCGACGAGCAAAGGCAGCCACTCGTCGCCAACGCGGTGCAGGTGCACCATGATGCCGGTGCCGGCCGGCACGAAGAGTAGCGAAAGGTGCTGCAGGAGGTTCTGGCTGGTGTCGCGCAATTCGTTGTCCGGCCCGCCACGCATCAGCAGCGCGAAGAACAGGAAGAGCATGCCGAGGACCGGACCGGGAACCGGCAGGTCGAGCCCGCGGGCGATCACCTCTCCGGCGAGCTGGAAGACGAGTAGCTGGGTAAGGGCGGCGAGCATGGCGGGTCTCCGGAATGTATTGAGCGCAGTCTATTGCGTATTTCTGGTGGTCAAAAGCAGGTGAATGGTCAATTGATTCGTGACCGAAAGAATCGGGCTGCCCGGGCGATCGCGCGGGACGGGTGTTCAGGCAAGCGCGATGTGACCGCCAGTGCGCAGGGCGATGCCGATGCAGGCGCCGAGTGCCGCCGGCTTCCAGACCGCGGCGACGCGCTTGCCGGCCGAGATCAGCACGGCGACGCCGGGAATGTCGAAGGGGTGGATCAGGAATCCGGCGCTGGCATTGAGCAGTTCGGCGCTGATTTGCCCGCTGCGCCGCATTTCATCCATGACCCCCATCATTGCCGTACCGCCGCCGATGTACTTGGTCAGGGTCGGCAGGATCAGCGCACTGTCGATCGCGGCGCCGGCGAGCACAGGTGCAAGGAGCTGGGTCAGCCCGTTGATGGCGCCGGAAACGCGCAGTGCGGTGACGACGACCAGCGACAGGACGAGCATGGGGATGGCGCCGACAGCGATCTTGAAGGCCTCGGCCCCGGCGCGATTGATGACGTCGAGGATGCCCTTGGCGCTCTCGGCGGTGGGGTGGTGCAGCGTTTCATCAACGCATGGCTCCGCGGCAGAAAGGTGCCGGCCGAAGAAATGGTAGGTGGCCGCTGCTGCGGTCAGGCCGCCGAGCAGGGAAAGGAACAGCGTGCTGCCGAAATGCAGGCCCATGGTCATCATCGGAAAGGCCGCGTTGGCTTGCGCCATGGCAAAAACCATGGCCAGGGTCGCGGCAATGTGGCGGTCGGATGCCCCGCGCTGATCCATCATGCTCAGCGTCGCCATCGGTGCGGCAAAGCTGACGAAGTTGATCTGCAGCGCGGCAAAGACGCCCAGGCCGTTGAGTCCGAAGGGGCGCAACAGCGGCGCCAGGCGAATGACGATGCGGTCAAGGATGTCTCTCGCTTCGAGCAGGCGCATCAGTGACAACATGACCACCATGACCGGCAACAGCACGAACAAGGCCAGTTCGACTGCCGAGCGGCCAGCCTTGAGAATGATGTCGATGACGATTTCCATGGCGGGACTCTTCGTGATGTTCCAAAAAAAGTGCCGGGTTCCCCCGGCGCTTCGTTGTTTTTTAAGTGCTGTCGGCGCTGCCTAGTCCATCGCTTCATAAAGCGGCAGGGTCAGGAATTCCGGGTAGTCGGGGGTCAGCGACATCTTGTCAAAAATAACGGCAGCCTGATCGTAGGTGGCAGTGTCTTCGCCCTGGGCGATGACGGTAGCCTTCACCTTGGCCAACTCTTCGGCGATCATCGGGCGGACCATGTCTTCGGTGACCTTGCGGCCGTCGTCGAGGATGCCCTTTGGGGAAACGACCCACTGCCAGACTTGCGAACGCGAGATTTCGGCGGTGGCGGCGTCTTCCATCAGGTTGTGGATGGGCACGCAGCCGTTGCCGGCCAGCCAGCTGCCGAGGTAATGGATGCCGACATTGATGTTGTTGCGCAGGCCGGCTTCGGTGATCGGGGTTTCCGGCTTGAAGTCGAGCCACTGGGCAGGGCCGAACTTGCCTTCGACCTGCTTCTCGAACTGGTTCTTCTTGTCGCCGAGGACCTTGACGAACTCTTCCATGGCGATCGGCACCAGGCCCGGGTGGGCCACCCAGCCGCCGTCGTAGCCGTCGTTGGCGTCGCGGGTCTTGTCGTGGCGGATGCCGGCCAGCGCCTTTTCATTGGCGACCGGGTCGTTCTTGATCGGGATCAGGGCCGACATGCCGCCCATGGCCGGGGCGCCGCGCTTGTGGCAGGCCTGCACCAGGGCCAGGGCATAGGCGCGCATGAACGGCACTTCCATGGTGATGGCGCTGCGCTGGGCCAGGCAGAAGTTCTTGTTCTTCTTGAACTTCTTGATGCACGAGAAGATGTAGTCCCAGCGACCGGCATTGAGGCCGGCGGAGTGGTTGCGCAGTTCGTAGAGGATTTCTTCCATCTCGAAGGTGGCGAGGATGGTTTCGACCAGCACGGTGGCCTTGATGGTGCCTTGCGGCAGGCCGATGTGGTCCTGGGCCATGACGAAGATGTCGTTCCACAGGCGGGCTTCGAGGTGGCTTTCCATCTTCGGCAGGTAGAAGAAGGGGCCGGCGCCACGAGCGATCTGTTCCTTGGCGTTGTGGAAGAAAACGACGGCGAAGTCGAAAATGCCGCCGCCGACGCGTTGACCGTCAACCAGCACGTGCTTTTCGTCGAGGTGCCAGCCGCGCGGACGGATCTGCAGGGTGGCGATCTTGTCGTTGAGCTTGTATTCCTTGCCGTTCTCGCCCTTGAACGAGAGTTCCCGGCGGATCGCCTTGTAGAGGTTGATCTGGCCCTGGATCTGGTTGTCCCAGTTCGGGGAGTTGGAATCCTCGAAGTCGGTCATGTAAGAGTCAGCGCCGGAGTTGAAGGCGTTGATGATCATCTTGGCTTCGACCGGGCCGGTGATTTCGACGCGGCGGCAGTGCAGGGCCGGCGGAATCGGGGCAACCTTCCAGTCGCCTTCGCGGATGTGCCTGGTTTCCGGCAGGAAGTCAGGCATTTCGCCGGCGTCGATGCGGGCCTGGCGGGCAACGCGGGCCTTGAGCAGTTCCTGGCGACGGGCTTCGAAGGCGCGGTGCAGCTTGGCGACCAGTTCGAGGGCTTCGAAGGTGAGGACGGATTCGTAACCCGGCTTGATCGCGCCGGTGATTTGCACGCCTTGCGGCAGGTTGAGACTCATGGTAACTCCTGATGAATAGATGAATTGATGCAACGCGGCAAATTCTATTGCGTTTATGATTCAACATAAACAAGCATAGAATCATTTCATCTTTTACGCTGAGTAATAAATGGACAGGCTCAAGCAGATCGAAGCCTTTGTTTCCGCCGCCACGCGCGGCAGCCTCTCGGCGGCGGCGCGGGTGGAGGGTGTGACGCCGGCAATCATCGGGCGGCGGCTGGATGGCCTTGAGGCTCGTCTCGGCGTCAAGTTGCTGTTGCGCACCACGCGCAGGCTGACCATCACTTTCGAGGGGCAGGCGTTTCTCGAGGACTGCCAGAAGGTGCTCATCGACATGGCCAATGCCGAGGCGGCAGTGTCGCTCGGTGGCGTGCGGGCAAACGGCCAGTTGCGGGTGTCGGCGCCGTCCGGTTTCGGCCGGCAGCATGTCGCGCCGTTGGTCGGCGATTTCATGCAGGCCAACCCGGAGGTTACGGTCAACCTCGATTTGAGCGACAGATTGGTCGATCTGCTCAATGAAAACATCGACTGTGCGATCCGCATCGGCGAGCTCACCGATTCCAGCCTGATCAGCGTTCGCCTGGGCGAGATGCGCCGTATGGTTGTCGCCAGCCCGGCCTATCTGGTCGCCTACGGCGTGCCGCGGGCACCCGCCGATCTTGCCGGGCACAACTGCCTGTCGCTCGGCCAGCAGCGTGGCTGGACATTTCGCGATCCGGAATCGGGCGAAGTAGACACCCTGAAGGTCAATGGCACCTTCGAATGCAATGACGGTGCGGTGCTGCATGCGTGGGCACTGGCCGGGCGGGGGTTAGCCTGGCGCTCACTGTGGGAAGTCGGGCAGGATTTGAAGGAGGGCCGCCTGACTTCAGTACTCGATGCCTGGCAGGCGTCGCCGATGGGCATCTACGCCGTCTTTCCGCAGCGCCGGCATCTGCCGCTGCGGGTCAGGCTGTTCATCGATCTGCTCAAGGAAACCTACAGCCGGCCGAGCTACTGGGAGCTGCGTTGAAGCAGCCGTTCTATCGTGCGCTGGGCCTTTGTTCGCTGGCGCTTGGTGTGGCCGGTGCCGTGCTGCCCTTGTTGCCGACCACGCCCTTCCTGATCCTGGCGGCCTACTTCTTCGCCCGTTCGCATCCGGAATGGGAGGCGAAGCTGCTCGCTCACCCGAAAGCCGGTCCGGCCATTCGCGCCTGGCGCGACCATGGTGCGATCCCGCTGGTCGCCAAGCGGCTGGCCACTGGCTTGATGGCGATCAGCGCAATCGGTGGCTGGTTCGCGTTGGCCGAACCCTGGCGCTATGTTCCGCTGGCTGTCGCGACTGTTGTGTTGGCCTGGATGTGGACGCGGCCGTCGGTTTGAGGCGGAAAGTCACGCATTTTTTCGGGTCGACCGCAGCTGACGGCTGGGTGAAATGAAAAAGGCCGGCACCTCGTGAGTGCCGGCCTCGTTGCCGCCGGATGGGGCAGCAGTTGAAGCTTAGTGGAACTGTTCTTCTTCGGTCGAACCGGTCAGCGCGGTGACGCTCGACTTGCCACCCTGAATCACGGTGGTGATCTCGTCGAAGTAACCGGTACCGACTTCCTGCTGGTGCGAGACGAAGGTGTAGCCACGATCGCGGGCAGCGAATTCCGGCTCCTGAACCTTCTCGACGTAGGCCGACATGCCGCGGGCAACGTAGTCCTGGGCCAAGTCGAACATGTGGTACCACATGTTGTGGATGCCAGCCAGGGTGATGAACTGGTACTTGTAGCCCATGGCGCCGAGTTCCTTCTGGAACTTGGCAATGGTCGCGTCGTCAAGGTTCTTCTTCCAGTTGAAGGAAGGCGAGCAGTTGTAGGCCAGCATCTTGCCCGGGTGGACCTTATGCACGGCTTCGGCGAACTTGCGGGCGAATTCCAGATCAGGCGTACCGGTTTCGCACCACACCAGATCGGCGTAGTCGGCGTAGGCGATGGCGCGGGAGATAGCCTGGTCCAGACCCTTCCTGGTCTTGTAGAAGCCTTCGGCAGTGCGCTCACCGGTCAGGAACGGTTTGTCGTTTTCGTCGTAGTCGGAGGTCAGCAGGTCAGCAGCTTCGGCATCGGTACGGGCAATGACCAGGGTCGGCACGCCATAAACGTCGGCCGCCATGCGGGCAGCGATCAGCTTTTGCACGGCTTCGGCAGTCGGAACGAGAACCTTGCCACCCATGTGGCCACACTTCTTGACGGAAGCCAACTGATCTTCCCAATGGACGCCGGCAGCGCCAGCGCGGATCATGGCCTTCATCAGTTCGTAGGCGTTGAGCACGCCGCCGAAACCGGCTTCGGCGTCGGCCACGATGGGCAGGTGGTAATCGATATAACCCTTGTCGCCCGGGTTGGCGCCCTTGGACCACTGGATTTCGTCAGCACGGTTGAAGGCGTTGTTGATGCGCTCGACGACCTTCGGCACGGAATCGACCGGGTACAGGGACTGGTCCGGGTACATGGCGGCGTATTCGTTGTTGTCGGCGGCAACTTGCCAGCCGGACAGGTAGATCGCCTTGATGCCGGCCTTGGCTTGCTGAACGGCTTGGCCGCCGGTCAGGGCGCCCAGGCAATTGACGTAGGGGGTGTTGTTGACCAGATCCCAGAGCTTCTCGGCGCCGCGGCGGGCCAGGGTGTGCTCGACCTGGAAGGAGCCGCGCAGGCGGACGACGTCAGCAGCGGAGTAACCGCGCTTGATGCCTTTCCAGCGGGGGTTGGTGGCCCAGTCTTTTTCGAGGGCGGCGATTTGCTGTTCGCGAGTGCTCATGTGAATTCCTCAGGTAATTTGGATATGGGGTAACGGCGCCGGTTCCGGTGGAAACGAGCCAGCGTCGATGAAGAAAGTATAATGATATTCGTGCAGAGCAGCAATGGTCTTATATAAGACATAAGACAAAATATTTTCCATTAAAAACATTACGTTGCACGCAAAGTTTCACGATGCAAAACGCAATTTGTTTTTATGAAACGCAATCGCGCTGCATCAGCACAATGCCTTGCTGCTCACCAGCACGCCATCCTCGTCGGCGTAGAGATATTCGCCGGGATTGAAAGTGACACCGCCGAAGGTGACGGCGATGTCCCGGTCGCCAACGCCTTTCTTGATGCTTTTTTGCGGATGGGTATCGAGCGCGCGGACCCCGATGTCGATGCCGTTGATGTCACCCGAGTCGCGAATGCAGCCGTACACAACGGCGCCTTCCCAGCCATTCTTCTTGGCGAGAATCGCCAGTTGGTCGCCGACGAGCGCACAACGCAGCGAACCACCACCATCGATGACGAGAACCTTGCCTGTGCCGTTTTCGGCAAAGGCTGCGCGAACCAGCGAGTTGTCCTCGAAAATCTTGAGCGTGACGATTTCCCCGGAAAAGCTCGTGCGGCCGCCGTAGCGCTGGAACAGCGGCGCGACGACACGAACGGTCTTGCCGAGTTCGCTCTCGAATTCATCGCAGAGGTCTGGGGTTTTGAAGCTCATGGTGATCTCCCTGGCAGAAAAAAAGCCATGCAGTGCATGGCTTGTTGGAATATGAGATGAAGTTTAAACGATGGCCTCGCTTTTTTCTTCCTCGAAGTCGAGCCTGATTTTGCCCTCTTTATCCAGGTCGACCGTGACCCGACCGCCATTGGCCAACTTGCCAAAAAGCAGTTCGTCGGCCAGCGCCGAGCGGATGGTGTCCTGGATCAGGCGCGCCATCGGGCGGGCCCCCATCAGCGGGTCGAAGCCCTTCTCAGCCAGCATGCTCTTGACCGCGTCGCTGAAGTGCGCATCGACCTTCTTCTCATGCAGTTGTTCTTCCAGTTGCATCAGGAACTTGTCGACGACGCGCAGGATCACCTCATGGTCGAGCGCCGCGAAGGAGATGGTGGCATCAAGACGGTTGCGGAATTCCGGCGTGAACAGCCGTTTGATCTCGGCCATTTCGTCGCCGCTTTGCTTGGAACTGGTGAAGCCCATGCTCGATTTCTGCAGATCGGCAGCGCCGGCATTGGTGGTCATTATGATCACCACATTGCGGAAATCGGCCTTGCGCCCGTTGTTGTCGGTCAGCGTCCCGTGGTCCATGACCTGCAGCAGGATATTGAAGATGTCCGGGTGCGCCTTTTCAATTTCGTCGAGCAGCAGGACGGTGTAGGGCTTCTTGGTGATCGCTTCGGTCAGCAAACCACCCTGGTCGAAACCGACATAGCCCGGCGGGGCGCCGATCAGGCGGGAAACCGCATGACGTTCCATGTATTCCGACATGTCGAACCGCTGCAATTCGATGCCGAGGGCGTAGGCCAGTTGCTTGGCAACCTCGGTCTTGCCGACGCCGGTCGGGCCGCTGAACAGGAAGGAGCCGATCGGCTTGCCCGGATTGCCGAGGCCGGAGCGCGCCATCTTGATTGCCTTGGCCAGCGCGTCGATTGCCTTGTCCTGGCCGAAAACGACGGCTTTCAGGTCGCGGTCGAGATTTTTCAGCGCACCGCGATCATCCAGCGTGACGTGCTGTGACGGGATGCGGGCAATCTTGGCAACGACTTCCTCGATGTCCGTCTTGTTGATCACCTTCTTCTGCCTGGACTTGGGCAGGATGCGCTGGGCGGCACCGGCCTCGTCGATGACGTCGATCGCCTTGTCCGGCAGGTGACGGTCGGTAATGTAGCGGGCGGCCAACTCGGCGGCCGACGAAATTGCCGTCGCCGAATACTTGATGCCGTGGTGGGCTTCAAAGCGGGCTTTCAGGCCCTTGAGGATTTCCACGGTTTCAGCGACCGAAGGCTCATTGACGTCGATTTTCTGGAAGCGGCGGGAGAGGGCGCTGTCCTTCTCGAAAATGCCGCGGTACTCGGTGTAGGTCGTCGCCCCGATGCATTTCAGGGCGCCCGACGAAAGCGCCGGCTTCAACAGGTTGGAAGCGTCGAGCGTTCCACCCGAGGCAGCGCCGGCGCCGATCAGCGTATGGATTTCGTCGATGAACAGGATGGCATTCGGATTGTCGCTCAACTGCTTGAGGACGCCTTTCAGGCGCTGCTCGAAATCCCCGCGGTATTTCGTGCCGGCCAACAGGGATCCCATGTCCAGCGAATAGACATTGGCCTTGGCCAGGATCTCCGGGACGTCTCCTTCGACCACGCGCCGCGCCAGCCCTTCGGCGATGGCCGTCTTGCCGACGCCGGCCTCGCCGACCAGCAGCGGGTTATTCTTGCGCCGGCGGCACAGGGTCTGGATGACGCGCTCGAGCTCCTTGTCGCGGCCGATCAGCGGGTCGATCTTGCCCTGCAGCGCCAGTGCGTTCAGGTTGATGGTGTATTGCTCAAGCGGTCCCGCTTCGGCCTTTTCGCCCTCGGTTTCGACTTCACCTTCGGCCGGCGCCTTGTGCTGCGGCACCTTGCTGATTCCGTGCGAGATGTAGTTAACCACGTCCAGTCGGGTGACGCCCTGCTTTTGCAGGAAATAGACCGCGTGCGAGTCCTTTTCGCCGTAGATGGCGATCAACACGTTGGCACCGTTGACTTCCTTCTTGCCGGACGACTGCACATGCAGGATGGCGCGCTGGATGACGCGCTGGAAACCCAGCGTCGGCTGGGTATCGATGTCGTCCTCGCCGGAAACGGTCGGCGTGTGCTCATTGATGAAGTTGGTCAGATCCTTGCGCAGGACGTCGGGCTTGGCGCCGCAGGCGCGTAGCGCATCGGCGGCCGACGGATTGTCGATCAGGGCGAGGAGCAGGTGCTCGACGGTGATGAACTCGTGACGCTTCTGCCTGGCTTCGACAAAAGCCATATGCAGGCTGACTTCAAGTTCCTGGGCAATCATCAGTTTTCCTCCATGACGCAAGCGAGCGGATGCTGGTGTTGGCGGGCGAATTCGCTGACCTGTTCGACCTTGGTGGCAGCGATGTCGCGCGGAAACACCCCGCACACGCCACGGCCTTCGTTGTGAACTTTGAGCATGATTCGTGTCGCTTGTTCAGTGTCCATGGCAAAAAAACGCTGGAGAACGATGATTACGAATTCCATCGGGGTGTAATCATCATTCAGCAGCAATACCTTGTACATCTTTGGAGGCACCGCCCGGGCACGTTGTGCTTCGAGCAGGCTCCCTTCCTGAGACTTTGTAGCCATGAATCCGATTCTATACAGTCCGCTCCAATCTGCAACAAGGAAAAAATTCACAGTCTCTCGGCCCGAGTCGGTCGGGAAGCCTTGATGGGTCGAGGTTTATGCTGCGCTGCGGAATCGAAATTTGTTGACGCGATAATTCAAGTCGCGTAGAACGCGAATTGTGTTTGGATTCAAGCTGCATCAGGGTTGCCGCGAGCACCGGAGGCACTGGGCTCAAACAGGGAGTCGGGGAGACCCGGAGTTCGTCAGTTTTTTGTATGAAAGTAGCAAAACATGGCAATCGGTACTGTCAAGTGGTTCAATGATTCCAAGGGCTTTGGTTTTATCACGCCTGATGATGGCAGCGAAGATCTCTTCGCGCACTTTTCCGCCATCAACATGAATGGGTTCAAGACCCTGAAGGAAGGTCAAAAAGTTTCCTTCGATGTCGTGCAAGGCCCCAAGGGCAAGCAGGCATCCAACATCCAGAGCACCTGAGCACTGGAGTCGCTGTCATTAAAGGCCCGTCTGGTTTCAGGCGGGCTTTTTTACGTTTACGCCACGGTGATTTCGTCCTGGCGCCTTTCGCCAAGATTGTCGATCCAGGCGACCGCCAGCTTGTCGCCGGCCTTGATTCCCCGTGCCTTGAATGCGAACAGGGGATTCTTCGAGATTGACGTGTTCAGCTGACCATCGATCAGTGCCTTGCCGTTGTGCAAGATCGTGAACGTCTGAATGAAATGGACCGGCAGGGTCTGCCCCCGTTCATCCTTGCGCAGCCCGGTTTCCATCGGGTGCTGCATCAGAATGCGGATGTCGGTGATGTCGCCCTGAACCTGGGCCCGGATCTTGATTGGGTCAGCCATGTTTATCCCCCGCACCCGCCGAGGGTGACCTTGATTTCCCGGAAGGCAACATAAGTCTTGTTGTCGGCAGCCTTGACCAGTGCCCTAATCCGCGTTGTCTCGGCCAGTTTCAGCTGTACCCGGCAGTAGGGCTGGGCAGCGGCAGAGAAATCGATGGCGGCACAAAGAGGCATCGGATTCTTGTCGGCGAAAACGGCGATGCTGCGCGTGGCAGGAATCTGGCTGGTGATGTCGATTTCCACCTTGGCGCCATTCTCGGCAATTTCCGGCGCGTTGATGACAATATCACGCGAGTCGACGGCGTTGGCGCCACCCCAGGCCTTGAGCGCATCGGCGATGTTGCGTGCGGTGAAGGCGGTCTTGTTCCATTCGGCGGCCATGACCCTGCCGGGAAGCAAGAGGCCGGTGCCGATCCAGGGCGCAAGCAGCGCGGTAGCGCTGCCGCCCTTCAGCAGTTTGCGACGGAGTTCACTCATCATTTCTCGATATTGCGGATTTGATCGGATTCAGCCGGCGAGCCAGGGGCCGGACTTCCCGCCCGATTTCTCAAGCAGTCGGACGTTCTCGATGCGCATGCCGCGGTCGACGGCCTTGCACATGTCGTAAATGGTCAGCAGGCCGACCGAGGTCGCGGTCAGAGCCTCCATCTCGACGCCGGTGCGGCCGTGACATTCCGCGCTGACCAGGCAGTGCACGGCATTTTGCGCATTGTCGATTTCAAATTCGGTGGTGACGCGGGTCAGGGCGATCGGGTGGCAAAGCGGAATCAGGTCGCCGGTTCGCTTCGCGGCCTGGATGGCTGCAATCCGGGCAATGCCCAGCACATCCCCCTTTTTTGCCGAGCCCGAGCGGATTAGCCCCAGGGTTTCCGGTTTCATGAAAATACTGCCGGCCGCCCGGGCAATGCGGGCAGTTTCGGGCTTGTTGCCGACGTCAACCATATGGGCCTGGCCGGCTGCGTCGAAGTGGGTAAGTGTCTGATCGGTCACGGTTCGTTACGCTTGGTTACGACGCCCCCGGCGGGGGGCGCGTTTGCGTGGACTATCATATCATTATGCGTCTGATCCCACGTTTCATCACCGCTCTGGTGGCCTGTGCCCTGGTCGTGCAACCTGCGCATGCGGATGATCTGCCTGAACTGGGTGACGTGGCCAGCAACGAGTTGTCGCTGGCGATGGAAAAGAAGATCGGCCAGCAGATCATGAATTCCATCCGGTGGCGTGAGCCGTCGTATCTTGAAGATCCCGATGTCGAGAGCTACCTGAACCAGCTCGGCGGTCGTCTCGTTGCGGTGAGCGATGAACCCGGCCTGGGATTCCAGTTCTTCGCGATCAGTGATCCGAGCATCAATGCCTTCGCCATGCCCGGTGGATTCATCGGCGTGCACAGCGGCCTCATCCTTGCGGCGCAGGCCGAGTCCGAGTTGGCCGGCGTGCTGGCGCATGAAATTTCGCACGTGACGCAGCGCCATATCGCGCGCCAGGTTTTTCAGTCGAAGAAGCTTTCGATGGCGTCGATGGTCGCCATGGGCCTTGCGCTTCTGGCTGCCCGCTCCAGCCCTCAGGCGGCGGGTGCGGCGATGACCGCGACCCAGGCCGGTTCGATCTCCGCGCAGTTGGCATTTTCGCGGGATTTCGAACGCGAGTCCGATCGCCTGGGGTTCGACATGCTGCGCCGTGCCGGGTTTGATGTGCGTGGCATGTCGATTTTTTTCGAACGCCTGCAACAATCGTCACGCCTCTATGAAAACAACGCGACAGCCTACCTGCGCACCCACCCGCTGTCCGGCGAGCGCCTTTCCGATATGCAGAACCGCGAGCACGACGCGATTTATCGCCAGGTGCCCGACAGTCCTGACTTTCAGCTGGTGCGCGCCAGATTGCGGGCTTATCAGGGGCGCCCGGCCGAGGCGATACGTGATTTTGAAGCACTGCTGCGGGACCGGAAGTATGTTTCCGAGGCCAGCGCGCGCTATGGCCTTGCGGTCGCTCATGCCCGCAATCGCGACTGGGCCGCTGCCGAGCAGGAACTTCAGGCGGTTCGCCGCCTGAAGCTGGCATCGCCGATGGTGGAGCGCCTTCTGTCCGAGGTGAAAGTGGCGCGCGGCGAGAAGGATGCCGGGATGGCGCTGTTTCGCGACGCGATGGTGCGCTATCCGCTCAACATGCCGCTGCTCTACAGCTACGGCGATGCACTGGTCGGCGAGAGACGCTTTGCTGATGCCTTGAAGTTCGCCGACGAGCAACTGCAGAGTCATCCTCAGGATTTGCGCTTCTACGGGATACGGGCTGCCTCCTATGGCGGCCTCGGCCGGCGCTCGCAACAGCATCTTGCCTTGGCCGAGATGACTTCGCTGAAGGGGCAGACGGGAGGAGCGATCGAGCAACTGCAACTGGCGCAGCAGGCGGGTGACGGCAATTTCTACGAAATGTCGGTAATCGACGCCCGCCTGCGCGAGATGAAGCGGCGCCAGATCGAGGAAATGAAGGAGCGCCGGAATTAGAGGTAAAATCAGCCGTTCTCATATTGGCTGAATCATCATGGAATTTGATCGCGACCTTGACGTCAAGGGGCTGAACTGCCCGCTCCCCATATTGCGTACCAAGAAGGCGCTGGCTGAAATGGAATCCGGCCAGGTACTGCGTGTACAGGCGACCGATCCCGGCTCGCTCAAGGACTTTCCCGCTTTCGCCAAGCAGACCGGAAATGCGCTGCTCGAACAGAAAGAGGAAAACCGCGTCTTCGAGTTTTACCTGAAGCGCAAATAACCTCGGCGTTTTACGCTTTTTTCGAAGATCGGCGGGCACCGGACGGTGATCCCGCCGCTTGGCATTTCGCCGGGCTCATGGATTGCCTGGCAGTCCACGATTCGGCAAGTCTGACTTCTGCATTGCTGGCGCTTGAGCACGGTGGCTTGTGGGCGGTCGCTGCACTGGACTACGAGTTGGGCTACCTGCTCGAGTCGGCGGCGGCGCCCGATGGCTGGCTACCGCCGACCGATCGCCCCTTGGCCCGGTTCTGGCGCTTCAGCGATTGTGCATGCTTCACCCGCAGCGAAGCGGATGCCTGGCTGGCGGAGCGCTTCGCCGCTGCAGCCGAGGGCGGCTGCGCAGGCATTGGCGGGCTGGCGCCGGCGGTGGACGAAAATTGGCATGCTTCTGGCGTCGACCGCATCAGGCACTATATCGGGGCCGGGGACTGCTATCAGGTCAACCTGACCTTTCCGCTGACCTTCTCCTGGTTTGGCGATCCGCTGGCGCTCTACATGCGGCTGCGCGAGCGCCAGCCGGTGCGTTTCGGCGGGCTGGTCGGCGACAGTGGCAGTGCCCTTGTCTCGCTGTCGCCGGAACTGTTTCTCGAACGTTGCGGCGACCGGCTGCGTACCCGTCCGATGAAAGGCACGGCGCCCCGCACCGATGATCCGAGCGAACTCCAGAACTCGCCAAAGGATCGGGCGGAGAATGTAATGATCGTCGACCTGCTGCGCAACGACCTCGGGCGGGTGGCCCGCAATGGCAGCGTGGCGGTGACGAAACTGTTCGAGATCGAGGACTATCCCACGCTGTGGCAGATGGTTTCCGAAGTGACGGCGGAGGTTCCGGGGCGCTCACTGGCGGAAGTCCTGGCGGCCTTGTTTCCCTGCGGGTCGATTACCGGCGCGCCAAAGATTCGTGCCATGCGGATCGCCGCCGAGATTGAGGGAGGGCGCCGACGCGGTGCCTATACGGGGGCGCTGGGCTGGATTGCCCCGAATGGTGATTTTCGTCTCAATGTCGCGATTCGCACACTTGATCTGGCCGCCGGTGGTCAAGGGTCCTTGGGCGTCGGCAGCGGCGTGGTCGCCGATTCGACCGCCCCCGCCGAATGGCGTGAATGCTTGCTCAAGTCCCGCTTCCTCGAAGAGTGCGATCCAGGGCTGCATCTGATCGAGACTCTGCGCCGTGAAAACGGAGTCTATCCAAGGCTGGATTTGCACTTGCAACGCCTGCGCCAATCAGCGCGCTGGTTCGGTTTCCCGTTGGATGAGGGCGCCTTGAGAGAGCGCCTGGCCGGACTTCCGGTGACCGGCATTTGGAGTGTGCGCCTGACCCTGGACAAGCGTGGCGATACCGCAGTCAGTCATTTCCCGCTGGCGGAGGGGCCGGCTGGTCCGCGACTGGCCCGACTGCATGAACAGCGGATCGATAGCGGCCGTCTGCTGCAGCGGCACAAGACAAGCGCCCGCCATGTCTATGACCGGGCCCTCGGTTCGCTGTCGGCGGATTCGGCCGTGTTCGACTTCATATTTCTCAACGAGCGTGGCGAAGTCGCCGAGGGCGCCCGCAGCAATGTGTTTGTCGAACGTGATGGCGTTCTGATGACGCCACCGCTGACCAGCGGCGCGCTACCCGGTGTGCTGCGCGCCGAGTTGCTGGGCAATGGTCGGGCCCGGGAATCCGTGCTTTTTCTGAACGATCTGGAAAGCGGGTTCTGGCTTGGCAACGCCTTGCGCGGTCTGATTCCGGTTACGCTGGCGCGGGCACCGGCGGTCTGACAATTGCCCTGTTCAGGGCGTTGACCGCAAGCGGCGCAGGTAGAGTCCGAGCAGCGAGAATAGAGCGGCTGCGATACCAAAGTAGAGCGCCTTCCTGACGTTGACGTCCTGATATTCGATGAGGATCGGTGTTTCGTTCTCCACCCGATAGCGGATCGTCGTCTGGAAGTGCCAGGACGATGCCTTGGCCTCGATGATTCCCTGATCGACCCGCCATTTAAGCCAGTTGTACGGCTCCTCGATATCACCCGCCGGATCCCGGGGCGTCAGCGTGCTGAAAAGACCTTCGGCCTTGGCCTTTTCCAGGTCGTCAAACGAGAAACCACAGTGCTTGTTGTCCGCACAGACAGCGACGACGCGGAACTCCGGCTTCCACACGCTGCTTTTATCCCACGGCCAGGCAATGATGAAAGCGACCGTCCAGATCCAGACCAGTGCAGTAAAGATCATCATGGCGATGAATGCCTGGGCGAAAAAACCGCGTTTGTCTTGAGACATGTTCTTCCTTTTTCAGCCCAGCTTGGCGAGCTGGGGTTTTAGTTTTTCCAGCGTTGCCGAGAAGTCGGCGAGGCGCTGTTTTTCCTGATCGATCACGGCCGCCGGGGCGCGGGCCACGAAGGCCTCGTTGCCCAGCTTGTTTTGGGCGATGGCGATCTGCTTTTCGAGCTTTTCGATTTCCTTGGCCAGGCGCACGCGTTCGGCCGCCACGTCGATTTCCACCTTGAGCATCAGGCGGGTTTCACCGACCACGGCGACCGGTGCCACCGCATCGGCCGGCATGTCGTCGACGATCTGGACTTCGGACAGCTTGCCCAGCGCTTTCAAAATGTCCGCGAACTCGCCAATCTCGGCGCCGCCACCGGCCACCAGCAAGGGCATGCGCAGGGCCGGGGAGACGTTCATCTCGCCGCGCAGATTGCGGCAGGCATAGGCCAGGGCCTTGAGTCGTTCGACTTTGGCTTCCGAAGCCGGGTCGATTTTGAAGTCCTCGGCACGCGGGTAGGCGGCGAGCATGATCGAGTGATGCGTCTTGCGGCCGGCGATGGGCGCCACCGTCTGCCATAGCTCTTCAGTGATGAACGGAATGAGCGGATGGGCCAGGCGCAGGACGGCTTCCAGCGTGCGCACCAGCGTCCGGCGGGCGCCGCGCTGCTGGGCGTCGTTGCCGGTCTGGATCTCGACCTTGGCGATTTCCAGATACCAGTCGCAGAACTCGTCCCAGATGAATTTGTAGATGGCCTGGGCGATCAGGTCGAAGCGGTAGTCGGTGAAGTGCTGCTCGACTTCCTTCTCGACGCGCTGCAGCTGGCTGACGATCCAGCGGTCGGCAAAGCTGAACTCGAGCGGGGCGGAGCCGCCGCAAGACGGGCCATTCTGCTGGTGTTCGAGGGCCAGGTCGTGGCCTTCGACGTTCATCAGCACGAAGCGCGTCGCGTTCCACAGCTTGTTGCAGAAGTTGCGGTAGCCGTCGCAGCGGTTAAGATCGAACTTGATGTCGCGGCCGGGTGACGCGAGGCTGGCGAAGGTGAAGCGCAGGGCGTCGGTGCCGAACGAAGCGATGCCTTCCGGGAATTCTTTCTTCGTCTTCTTGGCGATGCTTTCGGCCTGCTTGGGGTTCATCAGGCCGGTCGTGCGCTTTTCGATCAGTGCTTCGAGGCCGATGCCGTCGATTAGGTCTATCGGGTCGAGCACATTGCCCTTCGACTTCGACATTTTCTGGCCTTCGCCGTCGCGGATCAGGCCATGCACATAAACGTGCTTGAACGGGATCTGGCCGGTGATCTGCTTGGTCATCATGACCATGCGGGCGACCCAGAAGAAGATGATGTCGAAACCGGTGACCAGCACGGTCGACGGCAAATACTGCTGCAAAATCGGGTTGGCCGCGTCGATCGCCTCGTCGCCCGTCCAGTCGAGTGTCGAGAACGGCCACAGGGCGGACGAGAACCAGGTATCGAGGACATCCTCGTCGCGGCTAAGCGAGCCGGTGTAACCCTGTTTGGCCGCTTCAGCCTTGGCTTCTGCCTCGCTGTGGGCAACGAAAATTTGACCGTTGTCGCCATACCAGGCCGGAATCTGGTGGCCCCACCACAGCTGGCGGGAAATACACCAGTCCTGGATGTTGTTCAGCCACTGGTTGTAGGTATTGACCCAGTTTTCCGGGTAGAACTTGATTTCGCCGGAATGGACAACGTCGAGCGCCTTCTCGGTGATCGACTTGCCGTCGTCACCGGGTTTGCTCATCGCGACGAACCACTGGTCGGTCAGCATCGGCTCGATCACGACATTGGTCCGGTCGCCGCGCGGCACCTTGAGCTTGTGCTTGTCGGTCTTTTCGAGGATGCCGAGGGCTTCGAGATCGGCGACGACGGCCTTGCGGGCGTCGAAACGGTCGAGACCGCGGTACTTCTCGGGAGCGGCGTCGTTGATCCTGGCGTCGAGCGTCAGGATCGAAATCATTGGCAGGCCGTGGCGCTGGCCGACTGCGTAGTCGTTGAAGTCGTGCGCCGGCGTGACCTTGACGCAGCCGGTACCGAATTCGAGATCGACGTAGCTGTCGGCGATGATCGGGATTTCGCGGTCGGTCAGCGGCAGCTTCACCATCTTGCCGATCATGTGCTTGTAGCGTTCGTCTTCCGGGTGAACCATCACGGCGGTGTCGCCGAGCATGGTTTCCGGCCGCGTCGTGGCGACGACCAGGCTGCTCGAGCCGTCGGCCAGCGGGTAGCGGATGTGCCACATGAAGCCGTCTTCTTCTTCCTGCACGACTTCGAGATCGGAAACGGCGGTATGCAGTTTCGGATCCCAGTTCACCAGGCGTTTGCCGCGGTAGATCAGGCCTTCGTTGAACAGGCGGACGAAGGTTTCGGTGACGACCTTGTTGAGGCCGGCATCCATCGTGAAGCGTTCGCGCTTCCAGTCCGGGCTGGTGCCCATGCGGCGCATCTGCTTGGTGATGGTGTTGCCGGAGTATTCCTTCCATTCCCAGACCTTTTCCAGGAACTTCTCGCGGCCGAGGTCGTGGCGCGAAATGCCCTGGGCGTCGAGCTGGCGCTCGACGACGATCTGCGTCGCGATGCCGGCGTGGTCGGTGCCCGGCTGCCATAGCGTGTTGTGACCGCGCATCCGGTAATAGCGCGTGAGGGTGTCCATTAGCGTCTGGTTGAAGCCGTGGCCCATGTGCAGCGTGCCGGTGACATTCGGCGGCGGCAGCAGGATGCAGAAATTGTCCTGTTTTTTCGGGTCGACCCCGGCGGCGAAGAAATTTCTGGCTTCCCACTCGGGGTACCAGCGACGTTCAATGTCGGCCGGCTCGAAGGCTTTGGCGAGTTCCATGGGCTTGGCGGAAAAGGGGAAAACCCGAAATTATACCGGAGCGCCGCCCCGGCTTCGCGGCGATCTCAGTCGCGCGGCTGGATCAGCGCCAGTATTTCGGGCTCGGCTAGGAAGTCGCGGATGGTGGTTTCGATAATGCCGGGGAGTTCCGCCGCCAGTCGCTCGTTGACCCGCCGCGCCAGTTCATGCGCGACGATGTCGAGCATGGCGCCTTCGAGCGCCAGGCCGTTTGCCGGCTCAGCAATGATGTCCGCCGCGTTGCGGGCGACCGGTTCGGTCGCCGGCGATTCAGCGTCGAGCAGGATCGGCACGTCGTCCGGGTCAATGGCGTCGGTCAGGACCGGTACGTCATCGGTGTCGGGCAGGCTCTGGCGGCGCCGCTGCATCAGGGCATCGGCTCGGGCAATGACACTGCTGGGCACGCGCTTTCTCCTCAACGGTTGCTGAGGTCGAAATAGTGCACCTCGTAGCCGCGGTCCTTGTAGAACTTGACGCGCTCGCGGGCGCTGTTACGGTCCTCTTCCTCGCGGCCGACGACTTCGATGAGGTTCTGAAAGCGGGCGAAGCCGGGCGGAACCACCCGGCCGAGATTCATCAGGCGCTCATCCTGTGGCGGGTGCTCGAGATTGTCGGTGATGAGGATGGGTGTCTCGTCGGCGACCGGTGAACTGCCTCGGCAATGCGGTACGAAGCCGAGTGCCGGGTGTGTCCACAGCAGGCGATCAAGGTTGCCGGCAAGCTCTTCGTCGGGGGCATAGACGAGCATTGGCTTCTTTTTTGCATACGCCCCGCCGAGCAGGGCGCAGGCGGCGGCAATCCTGTCTGCCGCGCCATGGTAGAAGAAGACCTGGGTCAATTGAGCTGTCCGGCACGCTGCAGCAGGTAGTGCGCAAGTAGCGGCACCGGCCGGCCGGTTGCCCCCTTGTCATTGCCCGATTTCCAGGCGGTGCCGGCGATGTCCAGGTGTGCCCATTTGAACTTCTTGGTGAAGCGCGACAGGAAACAGGCGGCCGTAATCGATCCGCCCCAGCGTCCGCCAATGTTCCCCATGTCGGCAAACGGGCTTTTCAGCAGTTCCTGGTAATCATCCCACAGCGGCATGTGCCAGGCACGGTCGTGGGCTTCGTTGCCGGCATTGAGCAAATCGTGAGCGAGGGAGTCCTTGTTGGCATAGAGCCCCGTGGCAATGTGCCCGAGCGCGACCACGCAGGCGCCGGTCAGGGTGGCCACGTCGATCACGGTGTCCGGCTCGAAACGTTCAGCATAGGTCAGCGCATCGCAAAGAATCAGACGGCCTTCGGCATCGGTATTGAGAATTTCTATGGTCTGGCCGGACATCGAGGTGACGATGTCGCCCGGCCGGGTTGCGCCGCCGCCCGGCATGTTTTCGGTTGCCGGAACGATCACGGTCAGGTTGATCGGCAACGCCATCCGGGCGGCGGCCTGCATCGTGCCGAGGACGCTTGCCGCACCGCACATGTCGTATTTCATTTCGTCCATTTCGGCACCGGGCTTCAGCGAGATACCGCCGGTGTCAAAGGTAACGCCCTTGCCGACCAGAACGATCGGCTTGTCGCCGGACTTGCCGCCCGTGTAGTGCAGGACGATAAGCTTCGGGGGTTGATGCGAGCCTCGGGCGACGGAGAGCAGCGAGTGCATGGCAAGCTTTTCCATGTCGGCTGCTTCGAGAACCTCGCAAGCAAGGCCCAGTTCCCTGGCCATTTCACGGGCACAGTCGGCCAGGTAGCTCGGGTGGCAAACGTTCGGCGGGAGGTTGCCGAGGTCCTTGGTCAGTTTCATTCCCCCGGCAATGGCGACCCCCTGATTCAGCGCAGCTTCGGCCGTGGCCAGTTCGCTTCGTCGTTCGACGCCCAGCGTAAGTTTGCGCAAAGGCCGACGCGGCTCTTCCTTTTTGCTCTTGAACTGGTCGAACCTGTAAGTCGCATCGAGAGCGATCATCACGGTCTGGCGAACACGCCAGGACACACTGCGCTTTCTGACGGCAAGTTCCGTCAGGAAAAATGACGCACTCACCGTGCCGGTGTCGTTGAGCGCCTTGATGGCCGTGCGCACCGCACTGCCAAATTCCTTTTCGTGGAATTCCTTTTCCTTGCCCAGCCCGACCAGTAGAACGCGGTCACAGAGGATGCCGGGTACATTGTGCAGGATCAGGGTGCTGCCTGCCTTGCCCTCCAAGTCGCCGCGCCGAAGGATGTCGGAAATATAGCCGGCGGCAGCCTTGTCGAGAAGTTCGGCGGGAAGCGTGAGCTTTCTCGATTCGAAAATCCCGACGACCACGCAGTCGCTGCGCTGTTTCTCCGGGCTGCCACTTTTTATGCTAAATTCCACAAGCTGCTCCTGTTCAGGGAAATATCAGTGTCCGAGGGATTATCCTCGCATTTTTTTGGTTTCGTCAAAGCATGATATTCGAGCGCGCCGCCAGGCGCGAGTTCGCTCAGGCAGCTGCCGGCATCAGCGTTGCGCTGCTGGCGATCCTGATCTCATCAAAGCTGATCCGGCTGCTCAAGGAAGCCGCGGGAGGGCAGATTGCTCCCGAAGCGATTCTTCCCCTGATCGGTTTCGCGATGCTCAATCTCATGCCGGTGCTGCTTTCGCTGACGCTTTTTGTCTCGGTATTGCTGACGCTGTCACGGGTTTACCGGGATTCCGAGATGGTGGTCTGGCTTTCTTCCGGACAGCCGCTGACGGCGTGGGTTCGGCCGGTGCTCAAGTTCGCCCTGCCGATCGTGGCCGGGATCGCGGTACTGACAGCCTTTCTGTCACCCTGGGGTTACTATGGCGCGGCCCAGTACCGGGAGCAGTTGTCGGCCCGTGTCGATCTCTCGCAGGTGACCCCTGGCGCGTTCCGTGAAGCCAAGCGGGGGCAGCGCGTGTTTTTTATCGAGGATCTGGCGAAAGACGGCTCGAAGGTCGGCAACGTCTTTGCTACAGCCTTCCAGGACGGCAAGCTCGGTGTGGTGATGGCGGATTCCGGGCATCAGGAAATTGCCGAGAATGGAGACCGCTTTGTCGTGCTCGAGAAGGGGCGTCGCTACGAGGTTGAGCCGGGGTCGCCGGCGTTCAGGGTCATGGATTTCGAACGCTATCTGGTGCGCGTTCAGGACGGGCAGGCGAAGGAGCCGCAGCGTTCGCCGAACCGCCTGCCCCTGAACGAACTGGTTCTGGACACCAGTCTGGATGCGCGGGGGGAGCTGCTTTGGCGCATCGGCATGCCGGTCTCGGCAGTCATTCTCGCCCTCCTGGCCATCCCTTTGTCGTACGTGAATCCGCGGGCGGGACGGTCAGCGAACATGTTGATCGCAATTCTGGTGTACGCCATCTATAGCAACCTCATCTCGGTCAGTCAGGCATGGGTCGCCCAAGGCAAGCTGTCATTCTGGGTTGGCGTCTGGGCGGTGCATGCGGTGATGCTGCTGCCGCTTGTAGCCCTGTTTTACCGAAGGATTTCCCTGCGCATGCCCTGGCACCGGAGTGCCGCCTGATGTTTCGCCTGCAGTTGTATCAGCGCTATCTGATGCGGGAAACCTTTGCGGCGGTTTTCCTGGTACTGCTTGCCTTTCTCGCCCTGTTCAGCTTCTTCGATCTGATCAACGAAATGCGCAGCGTCGGGCAGGGTGGCTACAAGCTGTTGCACGCTATTGTATTCGTGGCGCTTAGCTTGCCTGGCGTCGTCTACGAATTGATCCCGATTGCCGCCTTGATCGGATCGCTCTACGCACTGTCTACCTTGGCGAGGCATTCTGAAATTGCAGTGCTGCGCGCGTCCGGGCTGGCAACGAGCGATATTTTGTTGACCCTGTTCCGGGTTGCTGCACTGCTTGCCCTTCTGACGCTGGTCATCGGCGAAGTGCTGGTGCCACTTGCCGAGCGGACGGCGCAAGAACTCAAGGCACGGGCGCTTAGCCAGGTAATAACGCAGCGCGGAATGGAGACCGGCCTGTGGATCAAGGACGGGCGCAGCTTTATCAATATTCGCGAGGCGACCCCCGATGCTCGCCTTGCGGGCATTCGAATCTACCATTTCAGCGAGGCGAGGGCGCTGGAGTCGGTGACTGACGCCGAGAGCGCCAGTTTTGAACCGCCCGACAGGTGGAAACTGAAAGGCGTGGTAAGGACCATTCTCGAGGGGGATGCTGCACGGGTCGAGCGGGTGGCGACCGATGAATGGCATTCTGCCATCACGCCGGAGTTGCTGGCTGTATTGATGGTCGCCCCGGAGCGCATGTCGCTCCTCGGTTTGCTGAATTACTCGCAGCACCTCAGCGAAAACCGGCAGAAATCGGACCGCTATGAAATTGCGATCTGGAAAAAACTGATCTATCCAATGGCGACATTCGTCATGGTGGCGCTGGCGCTCCCGTTCGGCTATTCACATAACCGGGTTGGCGGCGTCAGTTTGAAAATCTTTGCCGGGGTCATGCTGGGCATACTTTTTTACGCGCTTAACGGACTGTTCTCGCATCTCGGTGTGATCAACTCGTGGCCGCCCTTGGCCAGTGCCGCTGCGCCGTCAGCCCTGTTCCTGCTGGCGGCGATCGGGATGTTGTGGTGGGTGGAGCGTCGTTAGTCCGGGTTCAGGGTTTATCGGCATGGACGATACGCGTTCCGGCAATGCGATCATGCAGGAACTGCCGATCCCGGTCGAAGACCGACCAGAGCAGGCCGAGGCCGCAGAACAGGATGCTCGGCCAGGCCAGCAGATAGCGCAGTACTGCCTGCATCGGTCGCAAGCGCCCACCCTCGGCGCTCGCAAGGCGCAGCTTCCAGGTTTTCATGGGCAGCGTCTGGCCGCCATTCAGCCAGAACCAGACGAAATAGAGCATCAGCAGCGCAACGATGTGGAGCCACATCAGTTTCCCGGGCAGCCCCATACCAAAGCCCGAAATCAGTATCTGGGGCAGCAAGAATCCGATCAGGCAGACCGCGAAAACGACGAGGCTTTCATATAGCATGCTGGCGAGGCGGCGGGCGATACCCGGAAACTCCCCAGTCATTGGTTTTTGCCGGGTTCATCCGCCACCGGCTTGCCGTCCGAATTTGCGCTCGCCTGGGTGGATGGCAGCGCAGCCTCGGCAGAGGCTGGCAAGGGTTCGGCCGGGGGCGCCAACAGTTGGGATGATTTGCCGGCTTGTCTGACGCGTTGCCGTTCCTCGGGGGGGAGGTTTGAATAGGCTTCCCACTTTTGCATGACGACCTGCTTTTGTTCGGCCGGAAGCTGGTTGAATTCCTTGTAACCGTCCCTGGCTTTGGCGCGCTGCTCAGGCGTCAGGTTGGCCCATTCACGCATGCGATCCTTCATCCGCCGCTGCTCGTCAGGTGTCAGAACCGGATAACGGTCGGCAATACCCACCCATTTCTTGCGCCGGATGTTTTCCATCTTGTCCCATTCGCCGGCGAGCGGCCCGAGGATAATCTTCTGCTGCGTGCTTAGCGAATTCCAGCCCGGCTGCGGGGGCGTGCCGATGACAGCCGTGGTTGGAGGTTCGGCAGCCAGTGCGTTGGCGAGCAGCAAGCTGAGGATCACTCCTCCGAGGTGTCGTCTCTTAACCATTCGAAGAAATCGTTATCCATAAAAGCCTCGGGAGGCAGGTCGCCCGATAGCAGGGCGCTGTCGACTTCTTCCAGCGCCGTTGTATAACTGACGCTGTCCATGTAGAAAGAAAGCCACATGCCGAGCAGCAAAGCGACAATGGCCAGTGCCTGCCCCAGGTAACGGTTGTTTGGCGCGAAATGGATATTCCCGTGGCCACCCGCCAGAATCAGGCGGGGCGCTTCCTGCTTCTGACGGGAAAGCGCCAGATGGCGAGCCGCTTCCAGTCGTCTTGACGAGGCCGGGGAGATGTCCTTCAGTCCATGGTTCAGCGCCTGCCGAATCCGCGATGCATAACGTTCTTCATTCATAACTTGACACCTTTTGCCGACAGGGCGGCTGCCAGCGCGTGGGTGGCGCGCGAGCAATGGGTTTTGACACTGCCTTCTGAGCAGCCCATCGCCGCTGCGGTTTCAGCGACGTCCATGTCTTCCCAGTAACGCATGAGAAACGCCTCGCGTTGACGTCCAGGCAGTTTTTTTATTTCATCGTCAATCAGGGCGAGGGTCTGGGCCTGTAACAGTTTGCTCTCCGGCGTTCGCACTCCGCCGTCATCCTGATCGGCAGCCAAAGTTTCGAGCGGGTCGTGATCGTCGTCATCGTCCGGAGAAAAGGCTGACAGGACCGTCGTCCACATCGAGCGGACCTTGCTCCGTCGATAGAAGTCACGAATCGTGTTCTGCATGATGCGTTGGAACAGCATCGGAAACTCTTCGGCGGGGCGGTCGCCATATTTCTCCGCCAGTTTCATCATGCTGTCCTGCACGATATCGAGCGCATTTTCTTCGTCGTGAACGGCAAACATGGCCTGCTTGAACGCGCGACGTTCAACGGATTCAAGAAAATAAGCCAGTTCATTGGGTGAAGCCAGGGTTGCCTCTTCGATCGAAAAAAGCCTTGGAAAGCCTGTGGTTATGTAGTAACGCCTTGACCGAACATGGTCACTCGATTAAGGTTACACGTTTTTCAGGCAACAGCTTTATTGGGCTCAAGAATGATGATCAGCGGTGCAGAAATTGTAGTCAGGTGCCTACAGGAAGAAAAGGTCGACTGTGTGTTCGGTTACCCGGGCGGGTCCGTTCTACATATCTACGACGCACTTTTCAAGCAGGAGCAGGTAAAGCATATCCTGGTGCGCCACGAACAGGCTGCAGTGCATGCCGCTGATGCCTATTCCCGTTCCTCGCAGAAAGTCGGGGTCGCCCTGGTTACTTCAGGCCCGGGCGTGACCAATACCGTGACCGGTATTGCTACTGCTTACATGGATTCCATTCCGATGGTCGTGTTGACCGGACAGGTTCCGACCCAGTACATCGGCCAGGATGCCTTCCAGGAGTGCGATACGGTCGGCATCACCCGTCCGTGCGTGAAGCACAACTTTCTGGTCAAGGACGTCAAGGATCTGGCGGTGACCATCAAGAAAGCCTTCCACATCGCGGCAACCGGACGCCCTGGTCCGGTCGTGGTTGATATCCCGAAGGATATTACGGCCCAGATGTGCGAGTTCGACTATCCGAAAACGATCCAGATGCGCTCCTACAACCCGGTGGTCAAGGGGCATCTCGGGCAGATCAAGAAGGCCGTGCAGATCCTGCAGGAAGCCAGGCGTCCGATCATTTATACCGGCGGTGGTGTCATTCTCTCAGACGCGGCGCAAAAGCTGACCGAACTGGCGCACAAGCTTAATTTTCCGGTCACGAATACCCTGATGGGGCTGGGCGGGTATCCGGCAACGGACAAGCAGTTCGTCGGCATGCTGGGTATGCACGGAACCTTCGAAGCCAACAACGCCATGCACTATTCGGACGTGATCCTGGCTGTCGGGGCGCGTTTCGATGACCGCGTGATCGGTAATCCGGAACATTTCGGTGAGGAGAAGCGCCGCGTCATCCATATCGATATTGACCCCTCGTCAATTTCAAAGCGAGTCAAGGTGGACGTTCCGATCGTCGGCAATGTCGCCGATGTGCTCGATGAAATCATCAAGTTGGTCGATGGCGGATTCAAGGCTGATCCGGAAGTGAGCAACTGGTGGAAGCAAATTGACGCATGGCGCGGACGCGACAGTCTGCGTTACAAGCAGGCCGAGCACATCATGCCGCAGTTCGTCATGGAAAAACTGTACGAAGTGACCGGCGGTGATGCCTTCATTACCTCGGATGTCGGCCAGCATCAGATGTTTGCCGCCCAGTATTACAAGTTCGACAAGCCGCGGCGCTGGATCAATTCTGGTGGCCTGGGAACCATGGGCGTCGGCTTGCCTTACGGCATGGGCGTGCTGATGGCCAATCCGGGGGCGCAAGTCGCCTGCGTGACCGGCGAAGGGTCCATCCAGATGTGTATCCAGGAAATGTCGACCTGCAAGCAGTACGGCTTTCCGATCAAGATCATCAATCTGAACAACGGCATGCTGGGGATGGTGCGGCAGTGGCAGGAAATGTTCTATTCCAAGCGCTATTCCCAGTCCTATGTTACCTCGCTGCCCGATTTCGTCAAGCTGGCCGAGGCCTACGGGCACGTCGGCATGAAGATCGAAAAGCCGGAAGACGTCGAGCCGGCGTTGCGCAAGGCGTTCACCGAGCACAAGGACGATCTGGTTTTCCTGGACTTCATCATTGATCCGGTGGCCAACGTCTTCCCGATGGTGGCGGCCGGCAAGGGCCTGACCGAAATGATCCTCGCTGAAGATCTGTAAGCGGGGGAGGAATAGAAAAATGCGTCATATCATTTCCATCCTGATTGAAAACGAATCGGGTGCGCTTTCCCGCGTGGCTGGGCTGTTCTCAGCCCGCGGCTACAATATCGAATCGCTGACCGTTGCACCGACGGAAGATCCCTCGCTGTCCCGGATGACCATTCTGACCCGGGGTTCCGACGAGGTGCTGGAGCAGATCACGAAACAGCTCAACAAGCTGGTCGACGTGGTCAAGGTGGTCGATCTCTCCGAAGCTGCGCACGTTGAGCGCGAACTGATGCTGATCAAGGTTCGCGCTACCGGCAAGGACCGCGAGGAGATGAAGCGCATGGCCGACATTTTCCGTGGCCGCATCATCGATGTCACGGAATCGACCTACGTTATCGAGTTGACCGGCTCCAGTTCCAAGCTCGACTCCTTCATCGCCGCGCTCGATGCCGGGCTGATTCTTGAAACCGTCCGTACCGGTGTCTGTGGCATCGGCCGTGGCGATCGCATTCTTAAAGTCTAACTATCTGTACATAAAGAGGATTTCATGAAAGTTTATTACGACAAGGACGCCGATCTCTCCCTCATCAAGGGCAAGAAGGTCACCATCGTTGGTTACGGTTCGCAGGGCCATGCCCACGCCCAAAACCTGAAGGATTCCGGCGTCAAGGTCACGGTTGGTCTGCGCAAGGATGGCGCGTCCTGGAAGAAGGCGGAAGCGGCCGGCCTGAAGGTCGAAGAGATCGCCAAGGCCGTCAAAGGGGCCGATGTGGTCATGATCCTGCTGCCGGATGAAAACATTCCGCAGGTGTACAACGAAGAAGTCGCTCCGAACCTCAAGAAGGGCGCTGCCCTGGCTTTCGCTCACGGCTTCAACGTCCATTACAATCAGGTCGTGCCGCGCGCCGACGTGGACGTCATCATGGTCGCCCCGAAGGGCCCTGGCCACACGGTGCGTTCCGAGTACCTCAAAGGTGGCGGCGTGCCGTCCCTGATCGCTGTTTACCAAGACGTTACCAAGAAGGCCAAGGACATCGCCCTGTCCTACGCGGCTGCCAACGGCGGCACCAAGGGTGGCGTCATTGAAACCAACTTCCGCGAAGAAACCGAAACCGATCTGTTCGGCGAACAGGCTGTTCTCTGCGGCGGCGCCGTCGAACTGGTCAAGATGGGCTTCGAAACCCTGACCGAAGCTGGCTACGCTCCTGAAATGGCCTACTTCGAGTGCCTGCACGAACTCAAACTGATCGTTGACCTGATGTACGAAGGTGGTATCGCCAACATGAACTACTCGATCTCCAACAATGCGGAGTTCGGTGAGTACGTGACCGGTAGCGAAGTCATCAACGAGCAGTCCCGTGCCGCCATGCGCAATGCGCTCAAGCGCATCCAGAACGGTGACTACGCCAAGATGTTCATTCTTGAAGGCCGCACCAACTACCCGGCCATGACGGCTCGCCGTCGTCTGAATGCCGAGCATCCGATCGAAACGGTCGGCGGCAAACTGCGCGACATGATGCCGTGGATCAAGAAGAACAAGTTGGTCGACCAGTCCAAGAACTGATTGCTGGGTCGCAGGCTCGACGAGGCATCGTTGCAAGCGCTTGGCGGATTAAGGTACTGTCTGCGCGCTTGCCCTTAGCCCCATCTTCACTTTGGGCGGTGTGGGAAACCTCACCGCCCAAGTTGTTTGAGGGATAGGTGTATCCTTGCACCATTCTGGATGATTCTATTAGCCAATGACCGAACTCAAACCCCGTAAGTCGCTGTTCAATCCGGAAGTGAAGCGGCGCGGTATTTACGTGCTGCCCAATCTGTTCACCACCGCGGCCTTGTTTGCCGGGTTCTTCGCCATCGTGCAGGCGATGCAGGGGGACTTCGAGCGGGCGGCAATGGCGATTTTCATTGCCATGGTGCTGGATGGCCTGGATGGCCGTGTCGCCCGGATGACGAACACCCAGTCGGCGTTTGGTGCGGAGTACGATTCGCTGTCCGACATGGTGAGCTTCGGCGCGGCGCCGGCGCTGGTCATGTACGAATGGGCACTGCGTGACCTCGGTCGGCTGGGATGGATCGCGGCATTCATCTACTGCGCGGGCGCAGCCTTGCGTCTGGCGCGCTTCAACACGACACTGGAAGTCATGGACAAGCGGTTTTTCCAGGGCTTGCCGTCACCGGCGGCCGCTGCGCTGGTGGCCGGTCTGGTCTGGGTCATGATTGCCTCGGGCATTCCCGGGAGCGACGTTCGCTGGATCGCTTGCGTGCTGACCATCCTTGCCGGCGTGACGATGGTTTCCAATATCCGCTACTACAGTTTCAAAGACGTCAATCTCAAGAAGAGTGTGCCGTTCTTCGTGATTGCGGCGATTGCCCTTGGCTTCGCGCTGGTGGCCTACAGTCCTGAAATTGCCCTGTTCGGGTTTTTTGTCATTTATGGTTTGTCCGGCTATGTGCTGGCCGCCGCGGGCTTGTTGAAACGCAAGGCCGCCTGACCTTCCGGAGTGGAAACATGAAACAGCATCTCGTTATTTTCGACACCACCCTGCGCGACGGCGAGCAGAGTCCAGGTGCGTCGATGACCAGAGAAGAAAAACTTCGCGTCGCACGCCAGCTTGAGAAAATGCGGGTCGATGTGATTGAAGCGGGTTTTGCTGCCGCTTCACCGGGCGATTTCGATTCGATCCATGCGATTGCCCAGGTCATCAAGGATTCGACAGTCTGCTCCTTGGCTCGTGCCAACGAAAATGATATCCGGCGTTCCGGCGAGGCGATCAGACCGGCCAATTCTGGCCGCATTCATACCTTCATCGCGACGTCGCCGATCCATATGGAGAAGAAGTTGCGCATGACGCCGGACCAGGTGGTCGAGCAGGCGCTCAAGGCGATTGGCTGGGCGCGCGAATACACCGATGACATCGAGTTTTCGGCGGAGGATGCCGGACGTTCCGAACTGGATTTCCTCTGCCGGATTTTTGAAGCCGTGATCAAGGCCGGGGCGACGACAATCAATGTCCCGGACACGGTCGGCTACAACATTCCCTTCCAATATGCGGAAACCATGCGCCAGTTGATCGAGCGCGTGCCGAACTCGGACAAGGTGGTGTGGTCCGTTCATTGCCACAATGATCTTGGGCTCGCAGTGTCGAATTCGCTGGCTGCGGTGCTGGCCGGAGCACGTCAGGTCGAGTGCACGATCAATGGCCTCGGCGAACGCGCCGGCAATGCGTCGCTGGAGGAAATCGTAATGGCGGTCCGCACGCGCGGCGATGTTTTCCCGGTCGAGACCCGCATCGACACGACGCAGATCGTCCCGGCCTCCAAGCTGGTTTCACAGATCACCGGCTACCCGGTGCAGCCGAACAAGGCGGTGGTCGGTGCCAACGCTTTCGCCCACGAGTCCGGCATCCATCAGGATGGGGTGCTCAAGCACCGGGAAACTTACGAAATCATGCGTGCCGAGGATGTCGGCTGGTCGCAGAACAAGCTGGTGCTGGGCAAGCATTCGGGGCGCAACGCGTTCAGGAGTCGCTTGCAGGAGTTGGGTATCGAGCTGGATAGCGATGAGGCGTTGAATGCCGCCTTCGCCCGCTTCAAGGAACTGGCTGACCGCAAGCACGAGATTTTCGACGAAGACCTGCACGCGCTGGTCTCTGACGAACTGGTCACCCCGGAGCACGAGCATTACAAGCTGGTCTATTCTCGGGTTTGCTCCGAAACCGGTGAAATGCCCTACGCCAAGGTGATATTGAATGTCGGAGGCGTTGAACAGAAGGGTGAAGCGGGCGGTGGCGGTCCGGTCGATGCGACGTTCAAGGCCATTGAAAGCATTGTTGCGAGCGGCGCCGAATTGATGCTCTACTCGGTCAATGCGATTACCACCGGCACCGATGCCCAAGGCGAAGTGACGACGCGTTTGTCCAAGGGAGGGCGCATCGTCAATGGCAATGGCGCTGATACCGATATCGTGATCGCCTCAGCGCGGTCTTACCTGAATGCCTTGAACAAGCTGCATTTCACGCTGGACAAGGTACGCGCCCAAGCCGACGTCTGAGCCTGCGGGCAGCCACCGCGGGGCTTACGGTCAGGCGGTTGGCTCGTGCGCTGGCCGGGTGGTGCGAACGTAACCGATGGCGGCGCCGAACAGTAGCGTGGCGAGGATTGTTTCGATCACTGCGAGATTCTGCGTCAACCCCGTGTCGCTGGTCGCACGGACGAGCCCCTCGCCCAGGTAGAACAAAACAAAGAGCGAAACCCATTTGTAGGTGTAACGCCTGCCACGCAGGATGCCGAAGAGCGGAACCAGCAAGAATACCGCCTTGAGAACCAGCCACGAGCCCCCTGGCCGCAGTGGCGCCAGCCACAGTTCCCAGGCAAGGCAGAGAAAAATGAGCGAGATCAGGCTGACGCTGGCGATGAGTTGATATGTTCGGGCGGTCACGGTCGACTCAATTTTTGGGCAAAAATCGCCAGTCGTCTCCCTTGGGCAAAGGCGAGCCGGCTTTCGGTTTCCGAAAGAAGCGGACTGCCGGCCGGGCCGGCGACGTGGCTGGCGCCGTAGGGCGTCCCGCCGTGTTGGGTATGGTGCAGATCGGTTTCGGTAAACGGTAGACCCATGACCAGCATGCCATGGTGGATCAAGGGCAGGGCCATCGATAACAGCGTGGCTTCATTGCCGCCATGCTGGCTGCCGCTCGAGGTGAAAACGCAACCCGGCTTGCCGGCCAGAGTGCCGTTCTGCCAGGCGGCGATCGTTCCATCCCAGAAGTATTTCATCGGCGCGGCCATGTTGCCGAAGCGCACCGGGCTGCCCAGTGCCAGCCCGCAGCATTCGTCAAGATCTGCCGTCTCGACGTAGGGGGCGCCCGAGTCGGGAATGGCGGCGTCGGTCGCTTCGCAAACCGTGGAGATTTTTGGAACCGTACGCAGTCTGGCCTGCGCGCCGGGCACTGATTCTATGCCGCGTGCGATACGTTCGGCAAGGGCGCGAACGGAGCCGCGATGGCTGTAGTAGAGAACAAGGATGTCGTGCATGGTCGGCTATTATACGGCCCATGCAGACTCATTCCCGATATCGGCGCTCGCCCAGGCAGTCAGGTGTTTCGCAGACGATAGTGCGGCGCTTCCGGGCCGAGAACATGATGCAGACCAGTTCGGCCCTCGCCTTTACGACGCTGCTGGCGCTGGTGCCGCTGGCGACGGTGGTTCTGTCGGTTGCCGATGCCGTGCCTTATCTCAACCTGCTTGTCATGCGCCTCGAGTCATTGATTCAGGATGCGCTTTTGCCGGCCGGTGCGGCGCGCACCATTTCTGGCAGTATCGGGCGTTTTTCGCACCGGGCGCAGGGCTTGACCGTGGCCGGCATCGCATTCCTGAGTATCACGGCGCTTTCGCTGATGCATACGATCGAAAGGGCGTTCAACCATGTCTGGCAAGTCAAGCCGCGCCCATTTTTTGCCCGTCTGTTGCTCTATCTCTTCGCGATGCTGGTCTGGCCCTTCCTGCTGGCCGCCGTTGCGGCGGTGATGTCGTTTGCCGTATCGACCTCGCTGGGTTTCATCGACGAGGCGCGCTGGGTCCGCGAGGCCTTGCTCAAGGGGATTTCGCTGACTGTTCTCGGCTTGTTCTTCTCGTTTCTCTACTACGCCGTCCCGAACGCACCGGTGCGCGGACGCAGCGCGTTGCTCGCCGGTTTGTTCGCCACGCTCGCCTTTGCTGCCATGCAGAAGTTGTTCGAAGTGTTTCTGAGTAGTTCGGCCGTGCTGAAAAGCGTTTATGGCGCCTTTGCCGCGTTTCCGGTTTTTCTCGTGTGGCTGCATCTTAGCTGGGCCGTGGTCCTGTTTGGCGGATTGATCGCTGCGACGACTTCCCGCTCGTCGCGCAAATGAACATTGTCTCTCGCGGCGCGGTAAGTGGCTTGTTTTTCCTCGATTAAGCGCTATAATCTCCGGTCTTTTTCCAAGCAACGAAAGAATTACGATGGTCGTTATCCGTCTTGCCCGTAGTGGCGCCAAGAAGCGCCCCTTTTACAACATGGTGGTCACCGATTCCCGCAATCGCCGCGATGGTCGTTTCGTCGAGCGCATCGGCTTCTACAACCCGGTTGCCTCCGGTAACGCCGAAAGCCTGCGCGTCTCCGTCGATCGTCTGGCCTACTGGAAACAGCATGGCGCCCAGTTGTCGCCGACGGTTGCCCGCCTGGTGAAGCAGCACGCCACCCAACAAGCGGCCTAAGCATTTTCCGTTGACCGGCAACGAACTCGTTGTTCTGGGTCGCCTTGCCGACCCTTACGGGATTCAAGGCTGGTTGAGGTTGCACCCCTATGGTGACGATCCGCTGGCCTGGGCTGAAATACCGGTTTGGTGGGTTGGCAGGGATGGTGAGCCGTGGCGTGAATGCAAGCTGAAGGGCTTGAAAGCGCATGGGGATGGTGTCGTAGTCCTGCTTGACGGCATAGCGGATCGCACCGCTGCCGAGGCCATGAAAGGTTTTCTGGTCGGGGCGCCGCGTGAAGCCCTGCCGAAAACTGACGAGGACGAGTTTTACTGGGCCGATCTGGTCGGTCTGGATGTCATCAATACCGCGGGCGAGCGCCTCGGCAAGGTGGTCGGGCTGATCGAAACCGGGGCCAATGCGGTCATGCGTGTGGTCAGTGATGACAATGTCGAACGGCTGCTGCCTTTTGTCTCGGCAGTCGTGCTGGCGGTGGAAAAGACAGCGGGGCAGATCCGTGTGGAGTGGGGCAGCGACTGGTGATCCGGTTCGACTGCGTGACCATCTTCCCGGAGATGTTCGCTGCGGTGACGCAGAGTGGCATTACCCGTCGGGCACTGGAAGAGCAGCGTTGGGTGTGGCAAGGCTGGAATCCGCGGGATTTCGCCGAGAACACCTGGCGGCGGGTTGATGATCGTCCTTTCGGGGGCGGGCCGGGCATGCTCATGCAGCCGGGGCCGCTGGAAAAGGCGATTGTTGCAGCCAAGGCGCAGCAGCGCGAGGCAGGACTGGCCAGGAGCCGGGTGATCTACCTCTCGCCGCAGGGCGCACCGCTCACCCATGAGCGGGTGATGCAGTTGGCGACAGGCGATGAAGGGCTGATCCTTCTTTGCGGTCGTTATGAAGGGATTGACGAGCGGCTGATCGAGCGCTGTGTCGATGAGGAAATTTCGATCGGGGATTTTGTGCTTTCCGGTGGCGAGTTGCCGGCGATGGCCTTGATTGACGCCGTTGTCCGCCAGTTACCGGGGGTGCTCGGAGATGCCGCTTCGGCGGTGGAAGATTCGTTTGTCGGTGGTTTGCTGGATTGTCCGCACTACACCCGCCCCGAGGTTTATGAGGGTGCGGCGGTGCCGGAGGTTCTGCTTTCGGGAGACCACAAAAAAATTCGTCGCTGGCGGCTCAAGCAGTCACTGGCCCGAACCCGGAAGCGCCGGCCGGATTTACTGGCGCACCGCAGTCTGACTGCGGAAGAAGCGCAACTCCTCACGGAAATCGTCGGAGAGGAGCAATGCGGTGAGTAAGTGTTTATAAAATTTAAGGATCTCACATGAACCTGATTCAACAGCTGGAACAAGAAGAAATTGCCCGTCTGGGCAAGACCATTCCTGACTTTGCACCGGGCGACACCATCGTCGTGCAGGTTAAGGTCAAGGAAGGTAACCGCGAGCGTCTGCAGGCTTACGAAGGCGTCGTTATCGCCAAGCGTAACCGCGGCCTGAACTCTGCTTTCACCGTGCGCAAGATCTCTTCCGGCGAAGGTGTCGAGCGTACTTTCCAGACCTATTCGCCGCTGGTTGCTTCGATCGAAGTCAAGCGCCGTGGTGACGTGCGTCGCGCCAAGCTGTACTACCTGCGCGAGCGTTCTGGCAAGTCGGCACGGATCAAGGAAAAGCTGGTCCGCAAGGAAAAGCCGGTCGCTGCTGCTTAAGCGATTTTCCCGGATCAATGAAAGAAGGGCGCCGCGGCGCCCTTTTTCTTTGCTGGTTTCAACCCGAAATTACGGGTGGACCGCCGGGTTCTTCTTGTCGCGTTCAATCAGCGCATACGCTGAGTGGTTGTGAATCGATTCGAAGTTCTCGGATTCCACAATATACGCATCGACACGTTCTTCCGCGTTGAGACGCGCGGCAACGTCACGGACCATGTCTTCGACGAACTTCGGATTGTCGTAGGCACGTTCGGTGACGTACTTCTCGTCCGGACGCTTGAGCAAACCGAACAGTTCGCAGGAGGCTTCCTCTTCGACCAGTTGTACCAGTTCCTCGATCCACATGAAGTCGTTGGTGCGAGCGGTGACGGTCACGTGCGAGCGCTGGTTGTGGGCGCCATACTCCGAAATTTTCTTGGAGCAGGGGCAGAGGCTGGTGACCGGAACGACGACCTTGACCGAGGTGACGATCTGGCCATGGCAGATGTCACCGATGAAGGTCACGTCATAGTCCATCAGGCTTTGTACGCCGGAAATGGGGGCTGTCTTGTTGATGAAGTAGGGAAAATTCATCTCGATGTGGCCGGTTTCGGCTTCGAGCTTGACCACCATGTCGCTGAGCATCACCGGGAAATTCTCGACCGAGATCTCGCGTTCATGGCTGTTCAGGATCTCCACGAAGCGCGACATGTGCGTGCCCTTGAAGTTGTGCGGCAGGCCGACATACATGTTGAAGACGGCGATGGTGTGCTGGATGCCGGCTGATTTGTCCTGCACCCGAACCGGATGGCGGATCGCCTTGATGCCGACCTTGTTGATGGCGATATGGCGGGTGTCGGCGGAGTTTTGAACGTCCGGGATGTCGGGTTTGGGGTTGTTCATGGGCTGTTCTTTAGCAAATTATTGTAGGTTGATCCAGGCGCGTAGCGCATTGACCGAGCGAACGATGCCATCCTTGTCGAGGCCAAGTTCGGCCAGCAACTGACTTTGTTCGCCGTGATCGACGAAGCGGTCGGGCAGGCCAAGGCGCAGTACCTGAATGTTCAGCCGGTGCTCTGCCAGCACCCGCTCGATTTCCGATCCGGCGCCGCCAATGATCGCGTTCTCTTCGATTGTGACCAGCAGGGAATGGTTCCCGGCCAGTTCGAGAATCAGCTCGACATCAAGCGGCTTGACGAAGCGCATGTTGGCGACCGTGGCATCGAGCTGCTCGCCGGCCGCCAGCGCGGCGGGAACCAGGCTGCCGAAGGCGAGCAGGGCGACATCCTTGCCCCGGCGGCGGAGTTCCCCCTTGCCGACCGGCAGGGTGTCGAGATTTGGCGCCGGCGCCGCGCCGGTGCCGCCGCCCCGCGGGTAGCGCACCATGCTCGGGCAGTCCAGCGCATAGGCAGTGGATAGCATCTTGCGGCATTCCGCTTCGTCGGCCGGCGCCATGACCACCATGTTCGGGATGCAGGTGACGAAGGAGAGGTCGAAGGTACCGTGGTGGGTCGGGCCATCGGCGCCGACCAGGCCGCCGCGGTCGACCGCAAAAACGACTGGCAAATTCTGCAGGGCGACGTCGTGGATCAACTGGTCGTAAGCGCGTTGTAGGAAGGTCGAGTAGATGGCTACGACCGGTTTCAGCCCTTCGCAGGCCAGTCCGGCGGCGAAGGTGACGGCATGTTGCTCGGCGATCCCGACATCGTAGTAGCGATCCGGATGCTCGCACGCGAATCGCACCAGGCCCGAGCCTTCGCGCATCGCCGGGGTGATGCCGACCAGCCGGGAATCGGCCTTTGCCATGTCACACAGCCAGTCCCCGAAAACCTGGGTGTAAGTCAGCTTGCCGGGGCCCTTGGCCGACTTGATGCCCACCTCGGGAGCAAACCTGGCGACGCCGTGGTAAAGGATCGGGTCGGCTTCGGCCAGTTTGTAGCCTTGCCCCTTCTTGGTGATGACGTGCAGGAACTTCGGCCCCTTCAGATCGCGCAGATTTTCCAGCGTCGGGATCAAGGCGTCCAGGTCGTGGCCGTCGATCGGGCCGTAATAATGGAAGCCGAACTCCTCGAACAGCGTGCCGGGGGCGATCATGCCCTTGACGTGCTCTTCGGCGCGCCGCGCCAGTTCGAGCAGCGGCGGGGCGAATTCGAGCATGTGCCGCGCGCCGGCGCGGGCCGCGTTGAAGGTTCGCCCGGAAATCAGGCGGGTCAGGATGTTGTTCAGCGCGCCGACCGGTGGCGAGATCGACATTTCGTTGTCGTTGAGGATGACCAGCATGTCGGCATCGGCGACACCGGCATTGTTCAGCGCCTCGAATGCCATGCCGGCCGACATCGCGCCGTCGCCGATGATGGCGATGGACTTGCGGTCCTCGCCCTTGTGCTTGGCGGCCAACGCCATGCCGAGCGAGGCGGAGATAGAGGTTGACGAGTGACCGACGCCGAAGGTATCGAAAGGGCTTTCGCTGCGCTTGGGGAAGCCGGAAACCCCGCCATGCATGCGCAGTGTGCTCATGCCGGCACGGCGCCCGGTCAGCACCTTGTGCGCGTAGCATTGATGGCCGACATCCCAGACTAGCCGGTCTTCCGGGGTGTTGAATACCGCATGCAGCGCGACGGTCAGTTCGACGGTGCCAAGGTTGGATGACAGGTGGCCGCCGGTCTGTGACACTGAGTCGATCAGGAAGGCGCGTAGTTCGGTCACCAGTTGCGGCAGCAGCTTGCGCTCCAGGCGGCGCAGGTCAGCAGGGCTATTGATGGCTTCAAGCAAGGAGAAGACGCTCATTTCAGAATTGCCGATGGCAGATGAAATCGGCCAGTTGGGTCAGGCGCGTCGCGCGTTCGCCGAAAATGGTTAGGGCGTCGAGGGCGTCGGCGCGCAGTTCGTCGGCATAGGCGCGGGCGGCGTCGAGGCCGAGCAGGCTGACGTAGGTCGGCTTGTCGGCGGCTTCGTCCTTGCCGGCCGTCTTGCCGAGCGTGGCGGTGCTCGCCGTGCAATCAAGAATGTCGTCGACCACCTGGAAAAGCAGGCCGGCGCGTTTGGCGAAGCGGTCGAGATTCTGGCGCTCTTCAGTCGACAACGGCTGGCCCGCCAGAGCGCCGAGCAGCACGGCGGCGCGGATCAGGGCGCCGGTCTTCAGCGCGTGCATCAGCTCCAGTTCAGGCTGATCGAGTGCCTTGCCGACCGCAGCGAGGTCGATGGCCTGGCCGCCGGCCATGCCGCGCGAGCCACTGGCGTGCGCGAGCAGGGCAATCATTTCGAGCTGCTGTTTCGGCTCGCCGATGGGCTGCCCGGCCAATAGTTCGAAGGCCAGCGTCTGCAGGCTGTCGCCGACGAGCAGGGCGGTCGGCTCGTCGAACTCGACGTGGCAGGTCGGCCGGCCGCGGCGCAGGACGTCGTCGTCCATGCAGGGCAGGTCGTCATGAACCAGCGAGTAGGTATGGATCATCTCGACGGCGCAGGCGACGATTTCGAGCTTTGCGGATTCGGCCGCAGTGAGTTGGCCGGCGGCGCAGACGAGTAACGGTCGGACGCGCTTGCCGCCAGCCAGTGTGGCGTAACGCATCGCATCGTGCAGGCGGGCCGGAATACTGTCGGCCGCCGGCAGGTGACGGGCGAGGGCGGTTTCGATGCGGTCTTGCGTAGCTGCCATCCAGGCGGCAAAGGCGCTCTCGCTCACAGTGCCTCCAGGCTGCCGGGGGCGAGTTCCTGCAACTCGCCATTTTCGAGGATGCGGATCTGCTGCTCGGCCTCGGCAAGTTGCGCCTGGCAGTGCTTCATCAATTCCATGCCGCGGCGATAGGCAGCGATCGACGCCTCCAGTTCCAGGGCGCCGTCTTCCATGTCGTGTACCAGCGTTTCGAGCTCGGCCAGCGCCGTCTCGAATTTCATGTCAGCGATCGGGGATTGATCCATAGCAGCCGGGTTCGGGAAAACCGAAGAAAATACTCCATCAGGGGGCTACAGGTCAAATTCCCGGAAGGGTAAAATTAACCCCTTTAACCCGCTGGAGGCGTGGAATGTCTGACGTGGCGACCCTGTCCCGTTTGGCCCCCGCAGTTTCCCAACTGCCGGTGGACTGGTATTTCGATGAAAAGGTATTCGAGCTGGAGAAAAAGCTCATCTTCGATGCCGGTCCGGGTTATGTCGGGCACCAGTTGATGGTGCCGGAAGCGGGTAACTACCGTTCGCTCGAGTGGAAGGATCACGGCCAGATGCTGCTTAACGGTGGCAGCACAGGGCCGAATGCCGGGGTCTGGCAGATGTCGAACGTCTGCCGCCACCGGCAGGCGATCATGCTGCAGGGAGCCGGCAAACTGAACGGGCCGATCGTCTGTCCGATCCATCGCTGGACCTACGACACGGGCGGGCAGTTGATCGGCGCGCCGCATTTTCCGCAAAATCCCTGCCTGAACCTCAACAAGGTGAAGCTGGAAAACTGGAACGGCCTGCTCTTCAAAGGGCCCCGCTCGGCCAACGCCGACCTGGCCGGGATGAAGGTGGCCAGCCAGCTCGATTTCACCGGCTACAAGCTCGACCATGTCGAGATGCATACATGCAACTACAACTGGAAAACCTTCATCGAGGTCTATCTGGAGGACTACCACGTGGCGCCCTACCATCCGGGCCTCGGCAATTTCGTCACCTGCGACGATCTGACCTGGCAGTTCGGCGACTGGTATTCGGTGCAGCGTGTCGGCATCACCTCGCTGCAAAAATCCGGTTCCAGGGCGTACGAGCGCTGGCAGAAGGCAGTGTGCGACCTTTACGGCATCGAGGGCAGGACGCCGGAACACGGCGCCATCTGGCTGACCTACTTCCCGAACATCATGGTCGAGTGGTATCCGCATGTGCTGGTCGTGTCGACGCTGATTCCGCAGGGCGTGGACAAAACGTTGAATGTCGTCGAGTTCTACTACCCGGAGGAAATCGTCGATTTCGAGCGCGAGTTTATCGAGGCCGAACGCGCCGCATATATGGAAACCGCGATCGAGGACGACGACATCGGCGAGCGCATGGACCGCGGCCGATACGCGCTGTTCAAGGAAGGGTGCAGCGAAGTCGGTCCCTATCAAAGTCCGATGGAAGACGGCATGCAACACTTCCACGAGTTTTACCGCCGCGTGATGCAGCCGCACCTGTAAGCGATTGCTGCATTGCACAAGGCGCCGCGGTAAAATTCGGCGCCTTTTCCCTTTTGAGCCGCCTAAGAATGCAATCCCTCTGGATGCTGGTTGCCAGCCTGCTCTTCGCCGGCATGGGCGTTTGCGTCAAATTCGCCGCCGCGACCCATTCGGCGGTTGAAATTACCTTCTACCGCAGTTTCATTTCGCTGATCCTGATGTTCGGGCTCGTCCGCCTGCGCGGCGTCGCGCTCGCGACACCCCACTGGCGCTGGCAGCTTAGTCGGGGCGCCGTCGGCTTCTCGGCACTGTTTGCCTATTTTTACGCCATTACTCTCTTGCCGCTGGCGACGGCAGTCACGCTCAACTACACATCCGCCATTTTTCTCGCCATCTACCTGGCCCTGGCCGGCATGCGCCTGCGCCCGGGTATCCTTGGTGCTTTGGTGATCGGACTGGTGGGCGTCGTCCTGCTGCTCAAGCCGACCTGGCAGGCGGATCAGCTGCTTGGCGGACTGGTCGGTCTCGGCTCGGGGGTGCTGGCCGGCATGGCCTATTTCAGTGTCCGCGAACTTGGCCGGCGTGGCGAACCGGAAACGCGTACCGTCTTCTATTTTTCGCTGGTTTCGTCGGTTTGCGCAGGCTTCTGGCTTGCGTTCAGCGAACTGCATGCGGTCGACCTGCGCAGCGGCCTGTTTTTGCTGGGCGTTGCGGTGCTCGCCACCCTTGCCCAACTGGCGATGACGCGAGCCTATACCCGGGGCAAGACACTGATGTCAGCCGCGCTGGCGTACAGCACGGTGATTTTTTCCAGTTTTTTCGGCATGCTGCTCTGGGGTGAAGTACTCGACGCCTCGGCGTGGGTTGCCATCGCCCTGATTGTCCTGTCCGGCATCGCGGCAACGCATTTTTCACGCGCCAGCCCGGTTGAACAGGATTAAACTGGCACAAACAACAACGGAGTCAGAGCATGATTGTCATCGACCATCAACCCAGCCGTGTCAGCGTTTCGGTATTCGGGGAGTTCACCCTTGCCGACTACAAGGAATTCGAGGAGGTCGTCAATTTCAAGGTCAAATTCGAGGGGCCGGTCGATCTGTATTTCGACTTGACCAACATGGGTGACCTGACGCTCGATGTGGCGTGGGAAGAAATCAAGTTTTCCCGTGCCCATGCCAGCGATTTCAAGCGCGTGGCGGTCGTGACCACCAGCCAGTGGGTGACGTGGAGCGCCTGGTTGTCGCAGACTTTCGTCAGCGCCGATGTCGAGGTGTTCGAGGACGCCGAAGCGGCCAGGCTCTGGCTGGACGCCGCGCCTTGAGCTACACCACGCTGGTCGATGCGGCGACGCTCGGCGCGCACCTCGATGACCCGGCCTGGCGGGTCATCGATACCCGGCATCAGCTGGCGGATGTTTCCTACGGCCAGCGCGTTTACGGCGAGGGGCACATTCCCGGTGCCGTTTTCCTGCATTGCGACCGCGACCTGTCCGGGCCGGTGAATGGCCGCAACGGTCGGCATCCGTTGCCGGACCCGGAAGTTCTCGCCGGACGATTCGGCCAGATCGGCATCGGACCGGACACCCAGGTGGTCGTCTATGACGATGCACGGGGGATGATCGCCAGCCGTCTGTGGTGGCTGTTGCGTTGGCTCGGCCACGACAAGGTGGCGCTGCTCGATGGCGGACTGCAGGCGTGGCAGACGGCAGGCCATCCGCTGACGCAGGATGCGCCGTTAGTCCGGCCCGCTGCGTTCACGATCAATATGCGCGAATGCCGGGTCGATGCCGACGTCGTTCAGGCCTTCCTGGCGACATCGCGCATGCATCTGGTCGATGCGCGCAGCCCGGATCGTTTCCGCGGGGAGAACGAAACCATCGACCCGGTGGGCGGCCATATCCCGGGCGCGGTCAACCGCTTTTTTCGCGACAATTTGCAGGCTGATGGCCGTTTCAAGCCCGCCGCTGAACTTCGTGGCGAATGGCTGGCCGTACTCGCCGGATCCTTGCCCGAGTTGGTCGTCCATCAGTGTGGTTCGGGTGTGTCCGCCTGTCACAACATTCTTGCCATGGAAATAGCCGGCCTGACCGGTTCGCGCCTGTATGCCGGTTCCTGGAGCGAGTGGTGTGCCGACCCCAGCCGGCCGGTGGCATGATCCTCAGGGAATGTGCTCGATCTGACGGAAGGTTGTCGCAGGTCAATGCGCTTTGGCGACAATTGTGCAGTAATGGTCAGACAAATCCATTGGAGAGGAGACATCATGTTGACGCTGCAAGATTGCATCGAATTGTCTGATCTGACCGAGGATGAAATCCTCGCCATCGCCGAACATGAACATGTTCCGGAAATGGTAGCCGTGGAACTGGGAAACTATCTGGTCCATACCACGAGCGGCGAAAAGAGTATCAAGCGCATGATCCTGGACGACATCGCACATGCCCGTGAGACCGGCAACGTGAAACACGCTGCAGTACTCAAGAGCGTCCTGAAGCATTATGTGGCGGAGCACGGCGGTACCGGCTGACGAAGCGGCGGTCGACTGCATTGTGTAGACTCAGTGCAGGCTGGCCTTGGACAGGCCTGTATTGCACCCGGTCGCTTTATGCCGCGGGTTCCGGGGGAAATCCAGGAGAGGTCAGGCGGGTTAGCGCCCAGCTGACGTGTTCACGCACGAGCGGAGAAGGGTGATCGGCGCGCTTGCCAAGCGCGGCCCGGATTTCCGCTGATGGTGGTGCATTGCCCAGCGCGACCGCAATGTTGCGCAACCAACGCGCGTGGCCGATGCGGCGGATCGGGTTGCCGGCCAGACGTTCGTCGAATTCCGCTTCCGACCAGGCAAAAAGATCCAGCAAGCGCGCGCTGTCCAGGCCGTGGCGCGGCGCAAACGCCGGGTCACCGAGCTGCGCAAAGCGGTTCCACGGGCAGCAGGTCTGGCAGTCGTCGCAGCCGTAGATGCGGTTGCCGATCAGCGGGCGGAATTCCTCGGGAATGGCGCCGGCCAGTTCGATGGTCAGGTAGGAAATGCAGCGCCGAGCATCCACCCGGTAGGGCGCGACGATCGCCCGCGTCGGGCAGGCATCCAGGCACGCGGTGCACGTGCCGCAGTGGTCATCGGCTTGGGCATCCGGGGGCAGCGGCAGGTCGCAGTAGATTTCACCAAGAAAGCGCCACGAGCCATGCTGCGAGAGCAGCAGCGTGTGTTTTCCGCGCCAGCCGAGACCGGCCTGCTGGGCGAAATGCACTTCGAGGACCGGCGCCGAATCGGAGAACACGCGGTAGCCGAACGGTCCGATCAGTGCTGTGATCCGGTCAGCCAGTTTTTGCAGGCGCTGGCGTACTACCTTGTGATAATCACGGCCCAGCGCATAGCGGGAAATCGCCGCCAGGTCGGGTGAATCGCTGTTTCTGGCGTGCGGCAGGTAGTCGAGTGCCGCGGAAACCACGCTCAGCGTGCCCGGATGGAGGGCGTCCGGCCGGGCGCGCAATTCGGCATGGCGCGCCATATAATCCATCTCGCCGTGGCAACCGGCGGCCAGCCAGTCGCGCAGATGGGCGGCCGCTGCGCCAGCCTCGGCGCGGGTGACGCCGATGGCAGCGAAGCCCAGTTCGGCGCCGGCCTGGCGGATGGCTTCTTTCAGTGCCGCGTAATCCACAGTGGAGTCCAGATCGTGCATGCCCCTGATGTTACCGCCGTTTTTCCCCTGTCTGACGAGGCCGCCACGTTGCGTTTTGGCGAAATGCTGGCACCGGTGGTGAGGCCGGGGCTGGTGATTTTTCTCGAAGGCGACCTTGGCGCCGGAAAAACAACGCTGGTGCGCGCGCTGATTCGCGCGTTGGGTTACGGCGGGCCGGTTAAAAGCCCGACGTATTCTCTGGTTGAAGTTTACGTAATTTCGAGCTTATACTTATATCACTTTGATTTTTATCGTTTCGAGTCAGCAGAGGAGTTTTACGATGCGGGCTTTGGCGAATATTTTAATGAAAACGCAGTTTGCCTGGTCGAGTGGCCTGAGCGCGCCGCAGCTTGCGTCCCGTCGCCTGATCTGCGGCTGCGCATCCAGCATGCAGGTGACGGGCGCGTGCTCGAAGTCGTCGCCGAGTCACCGGAAGGGGCCCAGTGCGTAAGGATCTTGACCTCAGCCTGGGGCGCCGCCAGCTTCTCCGCTGCGCCGGCGCCGCGCTGATCCTCTCCATTTCGCCGCTGGCCGGGGCGGCAGCCGGTCGCCTGCCGTCAGTACTTGCCGTGCGCATCTGGCCGGCCGCTGACTATACGCGCGTCACGCTCGAGCACGACGCGCCGCTCAAGTTCACGCATTTCACGGTCGAAAACCCCGATCGCCTGGTGGTCGATATCGAGGGCGTCGAGCTCAACAGCGTCCTCGACAGCCTGGCGCGCAAGGTGGCGGCCGACGACCCCTACATCAAGCTGCTGCGCGCCGGGCGCTACAAACCCGGCGTCGTGCGTCTGGTCATGGAACTCAAGACCAAGGTGGCGCCGCAGGTGTTCGAGGTCAAGCCGGCCGGTGAATATGGTCACCGCCTGGTACTTGATGTCTATCCGTTGACCCCGGTCGACCCGTTGATGTCGCTGCTCGAGGGGCGCCAGGATGCGGTCGAGCCGCTGCAACTGGAGGCGGAAGCGAAGCCGGCGGAGGCAACCACGCCGCGCAAGGCTGAAACGCCTCCCGAGGCGCCCGAGATCAGGACGACCCGCAAGTCGGGCAAACCGGTTGTCGACCGTCTGGTCACCATCACGCTCGATCCCGGGCATGGCGGCGAAGATCCGGGCGCCGTCGGCCGTGGCGGTACCTACGAAAAGAACGTCACGCTGGCCGTCGCCAAGCGCCTCAAGGCCCGCTTCGATGCCGAGCCCAACATGCGTGCCGTATTGACCCGCGATTCCGATTTCTTCGTGCCGCTGCAAATGCGGGTGCAGAAGGCGCGGCGCGTGCAGTCCGATCTTTTCCTGTCGATTCATGCCGACGCCTGGGTCAAGCCCGATGCCCGCGGTTCCTCCGTGTTCGTGCTCAGCGAACGTGGTGCCTCGAGCACGCAGGCGCGCCTGCTGGCCCAACGCGAGAACGATGCGGACCTGATCGGCGGGGTCAATCTGGGGGCCAAGGACCTGTTCCTCGCACGCACGCTGCTCGACCTGTCGCAAACCGCGACGATCAACGACAGCCTCAAACTGGGCAAATACCTGCTGGGCGAACTCGGTTCGGTGAACACGCTGCACAAGAATAGTGTCGAGCAAGCCAGTTTTGCGGTACTCAAAGCCCCCGATATCCCCTCCGCGCTGATCGAGACCGCCTTCATTTCCAATCCGGAAGAAGAGCGCCGGCTGAATGACAACGCCTATCAGGACAAGCTGGCCGATGCCATCGTCCGCGGCGTCCGGCAGTATTTCATCAAGCATCCGCCGGGTCCGAAGTCCAAGCTGGCCAGCATTGCCTGATTGATCGTCCGGCCGCCGCCCGGCCGGTAAAGTCGCTATAATCGACCCTTTTTCCGAGCAACAAATGCGGGTTTTTCGCGGATTTTCGCGCCCGGTTCCCGGGCCGACGGCCTTGGCCATTGGCAATTTCGACGGAGTTCATCGCGGCCATGGTGCCCTGTTGAGCCGCCTGGTCGAGGCCGCCCGCCAAACTGCCCTGCCGCCGACCATCCTGACCTTCGAGCCGCATCCGCGCGAATTCTTCGCGCCGGATTCGGCGCCCGCCCGCTTGAGCACCCTGCGTGAAAAGCTCGAACTGCTGGCCGATGCCGGTGTCGAGCAGGCCATGGTGTGCCGGTTCAACGCGGCGTTTGCCGCGCTTTCTGCTGACCAGTTCATCGAGCAGGTGCTGGTACGCGGCTTGATGCTTCGCCATCTGATCGTCGGCGATGATTTCCGTTTCGGCAAGGCGCGAATCGGCAATTTTGCGCTGCTGCAAGCCGCCGGGGCCCGGCATGGCTTCACTGTCGAGGCGATGGGCAGTGTCACGGTCGACGGCGAAAGAGCCTCAAGTTCCGGCGTCCGCCGGGCGCTGGCGGTCGGTGACATGGAACATGCGGCGCGGCTGCTTGGCCGACCCTACATCATCGACGGCCAGGTTGCGCACGGCGACAAGCTTGGCCGCCAACTCGGCTTCGCCACCGCCAATATCCGTATCAAGCACAATCCGCTGCCGATGACCGGTGTTTTCGCCGTGCAGGTCAGCGGCCTCGGCGAAAAACCGTTGCCCGGTGTCGCCAACCTCGGCATCCGGCCGACCGTGGGCGGCACTCGGCCGCTGCTGGAAGTCCATCTCTTCGACTTCGACCGCGACATTTACGGCAGGCACATTTCGGTGCGTTTCGTCCACAAGTTGCGCAACGAACAACGCTTTCCCAATTTTGACGCCCTCAAGGCACAGATCGCGGCCGATGCCGTGGCGGCGCGGGCCTATTTCAAGCTGTGAGAACGCACAATGGCTGATTATAAAGACACCCTGAACCTGCCGGATACCCCGTTCCCGATGCGTGGCGACTTGCCCAAGCGCGAACCGCAGTGGGTGGGGCAGTGGCAGCAGAAAAAGCTCTACCAGCGCATCCGCGAAATCAGCGCCGGCCGGCCGCGTTTCGTGCTGCACGACGGCCCGCCCTATGCCAATGGCGATATCCATATCGGCCATGCGGTCAACAAGATATTGAAAGACATCATTGTCCGCTCGAAAACCTTGAGCGGATTCGATGCGCCGTACGTCCCGGGTTGGGATTGCCACGGTCTGCCGATCGAGCACCAGATCGAAAAGCTGCATGGCAAGAATATCCCTGCTGACAAAGTGCGCAAACTTTCCCGCGCCTATGCCGCCGAACAGGTCGAGCGCCAGATGAAGGACTTTATTCGCCTCGGTGTTCTCGGCGACTGGGGCAACCCTTACCTGACCATGAGTTTCAAGGCAGAGGCTGACGAAATCCGCGCGTTGGGCAAGATTCTCGAGCAGGGTTACCTCTATCAGGGCCTGAAGCCGGTCAATTGGTGTCTGGATTGCGGTTCGGCGCTGGCCGAGGCGGAGGTCGAGTACGAGGACAAATCTTCCCCGGCGATCGACGTCGCCTTCGAAGTGCATGAAAACCATGCGGCAAAGCTGGCCGCCGCCTTCAGCCTGACCCACCTGCGCGGCCCGGCCTTCGCGGTGATCTGGACGACGACGCCATGGACGCTGCCGGCCAACGAGGCGGTCAGCGTGCATCCCGAGTTGACCTACGACCTGATCGAAACGGAAAAGGGCGCGCTGATCCTCGGCCGCGAACTTGCCGAAGCTTGCCTCGGGCGCTATGGACTCGAGGGCACGGTTACCGGTTCCTGCAGTGGCGACAAGCTCGACCAGATCCTGTTAAAACATCCGTTCCAGAACCGCGACGTCGCGATCATCTGCGGCGCGCACGTCACCACCGAAGCCGGCACCGGGCTGGTGCACACCGCACCGGCGCACGGTGTCGATGACTACAACATCGGCAAGAAATATGGCCTGCCGGTCAACAACCCGGTCGGCAACGACGGCCGGTTCCTTGGCAACACGCCGGCGCTGGCGGTCGGCGAGCTGGCCGGCAAGACGGTCTGGGAAGCCAACCCGCTGGTGCTGCAGGAGCTCGACAGCCGCGGTCGACTGCTGAAAGTCGAGAAAATCCAGCACAGCTACCCGCACTGCTGGCGCCACAAGACGCCGATCATCTTCCGCGCCACGACGCAATGGTTCATCGGCATGGAGCACAAGGCGGACGAAAATGCCTCGACCCTGCGCTGGATCGCCGAGCGCGCCGTCGACGAAACCCAGTTTTTCCCGGCCTGGGGCCGCGCCCGGCTGGATGCGATGATGAAGACCCGCCCGGACTGGTGCGTCTCGCGCCAGCGCAACTGGGGTGTGCCGATTCCCTTTCTCCTGCACAAGGAAACTTCGGAGCCGCACCCGCGGACGGCCGAACTGATCGAGCAGGTCGCCCGGCGCGTCGAAAAGGCCGGCATCGAAGCCTGGTTCAGCCTCGATCCCGCCGAGTTGCTTGGCGCCGAGGCCGACCAGTACATCAAGATGAAGGACACGCTCGATGTCTGGTTTGATTCCGGCACCACGCACTGGCACGTGTTGCGCGGCTCGCATGCGGCCGAATCGTCCTATCCGGCCGATCTGTATCTTGAAGGCTCCGACCAGCATCGCGGCTGGTTCCAGTCCTCGCTGCTCTCCGGCTGCGCCATTGATGGTCGCGCCCCTTACAAGGCGCTGCTGACGCACGGGTTCGTGGTCGATGGCAAGGGCCACAAGATGTCCAAGTCCAAAGGCAATGTCATCGCGCCGCAGCAGGTGTCCGACAAGATGGGTGCCGACATCCTGCGCCTGTGGACGGCATCGACCGATTATTCCGGCGAACTGTCGATTTCCGACGAAATCCTCAAGCGCGTCGTCGAAGGCTACCGCCGCATCCGCAACACGCTGCGCTTTCTGCTGGCCAATGTCTCCGATTTCGACGCCGGGAAGGACATGCTGCCGGTGGGGGAATGGCTGGAAATCGACCGCTATGCGCTGGCACTGACCCGCGAACTACAGGAAAGCTGCCGAGCAGATTACGACCGCTACGAATTCCACCGCGTCGTCCAGGCGCTGCAGACTTTCTGCTCCGAAGACCTCGGCGGCTTCTACCTCGACATCCTGAAAGATCGTCTGTACACCACGGCGCCGAAGTCGAAAGCGCGCCGTTCGGCGCAATCGGCGCTCTGGCACATCACGCAGAGCTTCGTTCGCCTGCTGGCGCCGATCACCTCCTTTACTGCCGAAGAAGTCTGGCAGGTATTGACCGGCAATGCCGATGATTCCGTGATGTTCCAGGTCTGGCACGACTTGCCGAAACCGGAAGGCGAGGGGGAGCTGCTCGCCAAATGGGCGCTCATCCGCGCGGTGCGCGCCGACGTGACCAAGGCCCTGGAAGCTCAGCGCGAAGCCGGAAAAATCGGTTCCGCATTGCAGGCAGCGGTCGAAATCCGCTGCATCGGCGAAAAATACGACGCTTTGGCCGCACTCGGTGACGACCTGAAATTCGTACTGATTTGCTCGTCGACCGTACTCGTCAAAGATGAAGCTGAAGCGGTTATTGCCACGCCGCTCGAACACGCCAAGTGCGAACGCTGCTGGCATGTGCGCGAAGACGTCGGCGCCAATGCCGAGCATCCAGGCCTTTGCGGCCGCTGTGTCAGCAATCTGCATGGCGAGGGCGAGGTTCGCACCTGTGCCTGATGCAAAGCGCTGGTATGCGCTCGCCGGGCTGGTTGTCGTCCTCGACCAGATCAGCAAATGGATCGTGCTGAACAACATCCGTTTTGGTGAGACCATCTACGTGGCCCCGTTCTGGAACTGGGTGCTCACCTACAACCCCGGCGCCGCGTTCAGCTTCCTGGCCGATCAGCCGGGCTGGCAGCGCTGGTTCTTCACGGTGCTGGCGCTTGCTGCCTCCGCCTGGATTACACTCGAATTGCGCCGGCATCCCGAACAGAAACTGCTCTCGTTCGCCTTGGCCTTGATCATGGGCGGGGCGCTGGGCAATGTGATCGACCGCGTCCGCTTTGGCGCGGTCGTCGACTTCGTTCAATGGCACGTCGCCGGCTACTACTGGCCGGCGTTCAACATTGCCGATTCGGCCATCACGGTTGGCGCCGTTTTACTGGTGTTTTCGACGTTGACCGCAGCAAACAGGAAAGAGACTCTTCAATGACCGCCACCGTCCGCTCCGACAGCTACCTGACCCTGCATTACCGGATCACCACACTGGACGGCGACGAGTTCCTGTCCACCTTCGACATGAGCCCGGCCACCCTGCAGATGGGCAGCGGTCAGCTTGCCGAAAACCTCGAATCCGTGCTGATCGGCCTGCCGGCACACGAGCGTTTTGTCTTCCAGCTGGAGCCAGACGAAGCCTTCGGTCAGCACAACCCGCGTCTGGTCGAGCGCATCGCGCGCAATGGCCTGCCCGCAGACATGGAACTCAAGGCCAACTCTGTCGTCGAATTCACCGCGCCCAACGGCGGTACTTTCGCCGGCTTCCTGCGCGAGCTGGATGCCACGCACGCGCTCTTCGACTTCAACCACCCGATGGCGGGCAAGACGATCCGCTTCGAGGTGGAAATCATCGGAATCATGTAATGCAAATTCTCCTCGCCAACCCCCGCGGCTTCTGTGCTGGCGTCGAACGCGCCATCACCATCGTCGAACGCGCGCTGGAAAAGTTCGGCGCCCCGATCTACGTGCGCCACGAAGTGGTGCACAACAAATTCGTCTGCGACGACCTGCGCGCCAAGGGGGCGGTGTTCATCGAGGAACTGGCCGAGGTGCCGCCCGGCAGCACCGTTATCTTCAGCGCCCACGGCGTCTCCAGGGCGGTGCGCGAAGAAGCCGCGCAGCGTGACCTGAAAGTCTTCGACGCCACCTGCCCGCTGGTCACCAAGGTGCATGTCGAAGTCGCCAAGATGCGCAATCAGGCGCGCGAAGTTGTCATGATCGGCCACAAGGGTCACCCCGAGGTTGAAGGAACGATGGGGCAAAGCCGCGACGGCATGTACCTCGTTGAAACGGCCGAAGATGTCGAAAAGCTCAGGGTCGCAACGCCCGGCCAGCTTTCCTTCGTCACGCAAACAACGCTGTCCGTCGACGACGCCACCGTGGTCATCGACGCGCTCAGGAAGCAATTTCCGGAAGTGCAGGGGCCAAAGAAAGACGACATCTGCTATGCCACGCAAAACCGCCAGGATGCCGTCAAGGCACTCGCGGAGCAATGTGACCTGGTCATCGTTGTCGGCAGCCCGAACAGCTCGAACTCAAGACGCTTGCGCGAAGTCGCCGCCGCACTCGACGTCGACTCCTGGCTGATCGACGGGCCGGAAGAAATCGATCCCGCCTGGCTTGATGGAAAGAAGCGGATCGGCGTCACGGCCGGCGCCTCGGCACCGGAAATCCTCGTCCAGCGGGTCGTCGACCGCATCCGGGAGCTGACGGGGGCTGATGTTGGCCAACTGGCGGGGGTTGCGGAAGGTGTCTCGTTCCCTTTGCCAAAAGATCTGGCGTGAAGAAAAAGCTTGCCAGAAACTGAATTCGTGAGCGGTTAATCTATCGTTTGGGGCTTAAGAATAGCGTGGGTTGAATCCGTCTACCTCCAGCAAATGTCCGCTGTCCCTGCCGAACTGGTCTTGGCGCCGGCACTATTCAGGCCGAGGGTCCCGCAGTTTGGATCCGCGAATCCGTTGGCTGGGGTTGCGGTTACCTCGAAAGGCTGGGTGACGCCGTTACCGTCGACCACATTCAGCGCCACCTCAACATCGTATTTTCGCGACCCAAAGGTGGAGCCGGACCAATTGGCATTGGACCAGCCGTCGCTTCTGGCGCCGGCAGTGATTGCCACATAAGCTCCCCGATCCGAAAAATTCCGTTCCTGCAATTGGGCCATGTTCAGCATCGCTGCCCGGGCTTCTGCCCGGGCAGCCCTCCGCACATAGTCCTGATAGGCGGGATAGGCAATGGTTGCCAGAATTCCCACGATCGAGACGACGATCATCAGTTCAATGAGAGTAAAACCCCTTAAGCGGAAACGTTTTTGCATGATTTCTCTCTGGTTACTGAGTGATCTGGCGCCAGTTCAGCCGTCCGGTGGCGGGAGGCGTCACGCTTGAGCAGCCGCCGGTAATGGTCACGATATCACACGCACGCTTGACCTTCTTGCACGGGCGCCCCTTGACGAACGGGTTACATCCGGCGGACGGGTCCGCACGACCCTGATCGGTATCGTAATAGATCCGCTTCGGATTCTGTCCAAGTGCCGTCGAGAGTTTTTTGCCACTCGGATACTTGGTGACAGAAGTGGTCGTTCCTCCGGAAACAATCGAGAATGTGGCGTTGATCGCTGCCGCCGTCGTGGAGGACGTTACGTCATAAAACACTGCCTTGGAATAGGCGCCGCCGCTCAGGTAATCCAGGTTGTAGGTCCAGTCAAAGGCGTTGCCGCCGCAGACGTCACCTGAGGGTGTCAATGTCACGAAAGTCAGCAAGCCACTTTCGAGGATTGGCAGAACCGACGAGACATAACGTTCGCCGCTGGCGGTGACTGCCGGATTGTTGTTCAGGTCTAGTACCCAACCCAACTGCTGGTCTACGGTACCGCTACCGTTCAAGGCCGGGGCTAGCGCCGAGGGGCAAGTCGTCGTTGCCGGCGTAGGTGCAGCCGGAGTAGCTGAATATTGCGGCACACAGTCCGATTGGAGGCCATAGAGGTTGCCATTGACTGTCGCCTGGGCCAGACTTGCCTGCCGTTGCAACTGGCTGCGGCTGGTTACCCTTGTGCCATCATCCTTGTCCCAGATACCGTAGAACGAGTTGTCCGAAAACGGGGTCTGGTTGTCGGAATCATCGACAAACGATCCGGTTCCGAACATCACCATGAAACCACCCTCGGGGTGGGTCGTGGCGATTGGGCTGGTGGTGATCTGTTCCTTCACGGGCGTGCTCCCGGCGGTCACGGCGGTGAACAAGGGCAGCGGGGTGCTGCCTGATTTGAAGGCGGATCCCCAGTTCGCCGGGTTGGTACTGGTCACGTCGACCTTCCACACATTGCCATAACGGTCACCGGCATAGAGGTAGTCGACCACGTTGTCATTGTCCTTGTCTATGCCGAAGACCGTCGACAGACCGTTCGCCGGGCTGAGCGGCGTCGTTCCCGCATTCGGGGCTGGCAGTTCGATCTTCCGGTAACTGGACCCCAATGTCCATGGCTGGCCGCGGCCGCCACTCGCGAAACCAGGCCCATCAATGTACACGATGTAGAGATACGCGTGGCCGGTTGTGCTGACGCTACCGTCGGAGTCGGTGTTGTTGTAGCCATTGCCGAAGATCACCGCCCATTTTCCATCGTTCATTTTACGGACAATCGGCTGAACGAAGGTGTTGCCAAGATCCGGGTCGTCGCGGTCGTTGAATTCCCAAAGCACGAGCGATTTTGCCGTCCCGCTGGCGAAAGTCGAAGGGTCGGTTGCATTCAGTGCGTAGATCCCTTGGCCGCCGGCATTGAGGCCACCAGTAACGATGGTTCGCCAGCATTTTGTCGTGTCAGCACTGGGCGTGCAGGTCGCACTGCTCAATTGCGCATCGGCAGCGACCGGGGTGCCGTCTACATAGTATTTGTGGGCATAGTTGGGCCACGTCAGCTGGTTCAACTTGGAATAGACGGCGGCCGGGACGTAGGCGAGAACCTCCTTGCCGCTATTGGCGGTAGCGCCAGCGGCACTCGTTCCGTTATCGGACAAGTCGGACGCATCAAAGGCGTGCAGCATCCCATCATTGCCGCCGGCGTAGAGCACGGGGGTGCGCGAAACCACTGCCGTCGCGTAGTCCTTGAAAGTCAGGAAATCGGCAGGTGGCACATTGCTGGCGCTCGGGTAACGGACGTAAAGCGGAGACGAATTGATAAAGTCGCCGAGTGAGCCTTCGGGGGTTGTCAGGACCGTACCATCGAGCAGGGTCAACGATCGCGCCGTGTTGCGGCTGCGCCAGTTGTATCCATTGCTGCCTTCGTTGCTGTTGTCGCCGGCGAGATAGTTGATGCGATCGGGACCGCGATTATCGATGAGGCTGGATCCCGGATCGCGATCGAGCAAATCCTGCTGCCGGGCCGAGAAACCTGTGCCAAAGGCCAGCGACCCAGAAGATGTCGTCGTCTGGAAGTCGGACCCCTGCCGACCAAGCGGGTCGGTATCGGCTGTGCCGCTCGCCGTCAGGCCGTCATGGTAGGTCAGAATGCGCCGAGTCGACCAGTTGCCGGAGCCACTGGCATTCAGTGTCGTCGGGTTCAGGTATCTTGAGGCGGACCACGTAGGTGCGGTCGAAATGGACAGGTTACTGTTCAGGCGATAGGCCCTCACGTCGCCGTACCAGCCAGCCGTGTTGTAGGTCGCACTGAACAGGTTGGTGCCGTTGCCGGTACGCAGGTCACCCGTCGAGACACCCACGGCGGAGCCGGCGCCGGTTTGTGCGGCAATGGACGACAGGGCTCCACGGACCGCGGCGATCATGTCCGCCGGGTTGCCGGCCGGGAGCAGCGTTTGCGGCCAGGCACCGGTATATCCGGGAAGCGTCCGCGACCAGTTGAGCGGGGCACCAGTGGTAGTGTCAAATGTGTCTACGCCGCCGTATTTCGCCGCCAGCCAGTATTGTGAGCCAGGCCAGGTACCAGTCGGTGCGCCTAGGTCACCATACTCCTGTACGTCGATGACATAGGTCTTGGCCTTAATGTCATGAGTGGTGCCTGCTGTGTCGGTAATCGTACGAAAACCGTCCTTCGCCGCCCAGTAGGAAAGGCCAGACATGTAAAAACTGGCACTTCCGGCAAAGCTGCCGAAATTGTTGGCCAGGTTGCTTACACCCTCCAAGCCACCAATCGCGTTGGTCAATGTTGCAACGTTGACTGTGTCACCCCCTAGGCTTCCTTGGTCTGATGCTTGACTGTTGCCGGTGCACTGGCCCGCGCCATAGCTTGTGCTCGTACCGCCAGGCAAGCGTTTGTCGCAGTGGGTGTGCGTGTCACCCATAGCAATGATGTAGTTCTTTTGGCACCAGTACTGCACCGGATCGTCCCAGGTTGTAATGATCGGAAAGCCATCGGCCCCGGTCGCCGTGGCCCTGGTGTAGAAGGCGGTGGTCGGTTGCAATCCACGCAGATATCTCAAGGTTTCGTAGTAAAGCTTCCCGGTCGGGTCATAAGTCTTGTAGCCACCCGACGCTGCTCCGAACTGGTTAACATAATTGATGACGCCGGACTTGCTGACGGCGCTCGGATACGAATTGCTGGCGTCGGTCGGATCGGGATTTACGACCAAGGTGCCGTCGGCCGCATTCCATTCAGCACTGGCGTTGGCCACCGAACCTCCGGAAGACGACCATTTGAGCGGGGCAACGTACTTGGCTTTCGAGCGCATAACCGCATTGTCGATATCGTTTGCCTTGTAATAGGAAAACAGGCCGAAGCGCATTTTTTCGCCGTTACGCTGCACTTCGCCAACCGGTTTGTAGCTGTTGGTGCCGTACTTGACGCAATTGGTTTCCCGTGAGGTGCCAGTAACCGGCGTAGGCTGGCAGACTTCGGCGCGGACCTGATACTGCGAGCTGCCGCCAAAGGTCAGAGCGTAGGTTGAGTAGTAGTAGTAAATACCGGTATCGCTTCCGGTATAGGAGGGAATGTACCAACGCGTAGCCGATGCGGCAGCTTCGTTGTAAGTGGCGGTTGCCGGCGGATAGTAGCGAGGGCGTGGAGGATTGTTGCCACTACCGCCAGGTCGGCGAACGGTTGAGCTATTTGTGTGGCTGGAATAGGTAGCGATGGGAGTGCCGCTAAATGTCCAATTGCTTGAGCCGCAACGGTAAGGGTTTCCGCTGCTGCCATCGCCAGAGCTTGGAATGCAGGTCACTGTTCGAGATGGCGTGGTGGACAAGAGCGGGCAGGTGATGGTCCACGGGGAGCTCTGTTGGATGCTGCACAAACCCTCATCCACAGTTGCTGTTAATTGGATTGTCGAGGGAGTAGAGTAGCTCTGGGCAGCGCCAGTGCCCGAGGGCGTAAAATTTACTCCGGCGAATGGGCCGAAATTCGCGCAGGTGAATGGAGAATTGCTTGACAGGCCCGTACCGGTCCAACTGGTACATGATCCAAGGTTGTTTGCGGTATCCCTGAGGGTGCACGTAAAATTTGAACTGGATGTGCCGCCCGGATTTGTACAGGTGACCGTCTCGGAAGTGACAGTGGTGGCTGTAACCGGATTTTGGGGGGTGGAACCGGTTGGTGTGCCGACCCCGGTAAATGAGCCAAAGTTCGCACACCTGTGGGGAGATGCGCTGGTGCCGTTGCCTGTCCAGTTTGTGCATGAGCCAATTTCATTGGCTGCAGTCTGCAGCGCTAGAGCACACGAGAATGTACTTCCACTGAGTGTTGGGTTGCTGCAGAGTGCCGTACCCGTGCCACCCAAGGTGACTCGCATTTGCGTGCCCTGGCCTTGGTTGTCAATGGTCAGCGCTGCTGTGGCGGGGTAGGGTGTTGCCGTGGCGCCTTGATAGTTTTTTTGCGGAAAATTGGCCGTTCCGCCTTGCCCGCTCTGATAGGCCCGTTCCAGCACGGTCAACGTGGCCGTGTCGCGGTAGCGGTTGCCGCCGGTCATCGCAAAGCGAAACTCGTCAAGCCCGGTCATGCTCGCCCAGTTCAGGAAGTTTCCGCTCCACTGGCCGCTACAAGCGTGATTGGTTGCCTGTGCTGCCGGAGAAAACCATTGGTTTGTGCTGTTGTAGGTGTAACACTTGTCCGGGTCGAAGATGCCGAGATAGGTGTCGGCTTCGGTATAGTTGTTGGTTCCCTGATAGGCGGCGGTATTGGCTGTCGGATATTCGACCGAGAGCGAGAACAGCACGTTGGGTGGCACGGCCGATTGCAGGAACAGCGGCGAGTCGGCCAACGTCCCGGCAAGCGCAGGCAATGAGCAGACAAGTGCGGCGAGTCCGAGTGACAGCGACTTCAGATTGCGTGACATGGTGCGTTCCTCCGACATAAGCGAAGTGTGTTCAGTAGGTGAAAAGTTCGACCAGATTGACCCGGGTATTGGGCAGTCGTCCGATGCCTTGGGCGATGATCTGGAAGCAGTTGCTGATGTTGCTGGCGCCGCAAACCGAGGGGTTCTGCCAGATCACCAAGTAGCGGGGCTGGTTGCCGCCGCGCAGGCCGACAATGGTCGGCGAGATCGATGTTCCGATTTGCCCAAGCGGCGCGCCCGTTACGCTACCGGAGAACAGGTCGAGGCTGGCCGCATTCAGCGTGAAATCGCACGAAAAACCAACCGGCGTGCCGGAGTAGCATTTGTCGGCGGACAATGGCGTTCTCGTGGCGCCGGTTGTCGAGTCGTAGCTTCCGTTGATCAACATCTTGGCTTCGTTGAGAGCCGCTTCGGCGGCCTGCAGCGCAATTTCCTTGTCACGGAAGTTGCGGGCCATTTTCTCTTCCGACGTGGTGGTCGAATAGACGCCAATACCGAGGAGTGTCAGTACGACCAGAAAAATCAACGCCGTGAGCAATGCCACGCCGCGCTGGCGTGAATTACCGGAAATCAATATCGCTGTATGGAGAGTCATTTGCGGAGTTCCCATGTCAGACCGGACAAAGGTTGCGCAGGGCGACAGTCGTGGTGGTATGCCGCCGCGTCCGGCCATCTGCTGGTGCCGTGAAGATCGCTGCTGCATCACCGCTATTGGCGCCTGAATAGGCTGTTCCGAAATGGTTGATCGCCTGAGTCGTGCGATTCACGGCATGGGTACCCGCCGTTCTGGCGATCACGGAGAGTTTGACACTACGTATGCTGTTGAGGGCATTTGGGTTGGTCAGGCTGGCGCCATTGACATAACGATTGATAATCCCGTTCCCATCGCTGTCTTCGCCATACAGCACCTGCAGGCTCTCGATACCCGGAACCAAGGGCACATTGCCTCGTGCCGCCGCGTTGGTGGTATAGCAAAACAGCGTCGGTTCATTGTTATTGGCTGCATCGGCGGCGATGAAGAAGGTGTCTTCGACCAGGCTGTTGGGCGCGACCGTGTTGCCCAGACAGTCGCGGATCGTACCGTCAGTCGAGAACGGGGCAAATGGTAGGCCTTCGCCAAAATACCTGACCCGGAAGGCATCGCTGGTGTTAACAATGTTCACTGCCGAACCCGATAGATTTGCGGCTGTCGGGTCGATGGTTGCCGGATCGTTGCTAACCACAAGGCGTGCGACGGTGGTGTCGCAAAAACCCAGCGCCGGCGCCTTGGGGTTTTTGTAGCCAGCCTGTCGCAGGGAATGGGCGAGCAGGTCAAAGGCAATGCGCGAGGATTCCTGCGCCCGAGCGGCGCCCGTTTGTGCCGTCTGCGTACCCAGTCCGCTCAGGTAGGCCTGCAGCACCACCAGCGTGATCAGCAGGCCAATGACCAAAGCGACCATCATTTCGATGAGGGTAAACCCTTTGGCCCGATTTGAGGTTTTGGTGATCATAGCTGTGTGGTCAGGCAGGTATCTTGCGAAGTGGCGCTCGCGGCCCCGAGGCTGCCACCGCCACCGGAAATTGCGACGCGGCCGTGCTCGTTCCAGCAAATTTTTACGGTCAACCGGCCCAAACCGTCGCAGGCGAAATTGGAGGAATCCCCATCTGCTGGCGTTGAGTCAAGACAAACGATACCCAGATTGGCCGTAGCAGGAAAAGGAGGAAGCTTGGTTCGGAGCTCCTGTTGCCAAAGCGCATAGTCGGTCTGAGGTAAATTGTTAGAGGAGACGCTGGTAGTGGTTGTTGTTAAAGGCGGGGTGCCGGTTGTGGTAGTACTGACATTGGTGGGGCAGCCGGTTGAGGTGAGGCAGTTTGTAACGGCTGCTCCGCTCGCAGGTGGGGCGTAAGCGAAAACGATCTCGGGGTTGGCATTGATCATGTCCGCCATCGCCGTCAGTTGCTGCGCCGCGATGGTGCGGTATTGCGAACTGGAAGTCATCTTGAGGCCGTTGGCCAGCAGTCCAAGCATGCCAAGCAGGCCGAACGAGAAGACCACGATGGCGATCAGCACTTCCAGCATGGTGACGCCGAATTGCAGGTTGCGGGGGGCAGGAGAATTCATGATTGTCTTGTCCATCAGCAATTGTCGATTCGCGAGGCGACGGGACGCCCGGTAATTGGCATGACCACCTGGCGCCCCTTTGCGTCGCTAGGCAGGCACAACTTGAACGTCCACGTGCTGCCGCCCGTAACGCCGCCGTGGGGCTGGAAGCTAAGCGATGAGGTGCTTGACGGCCCGCTGGCCACCATGCTGACGCCGCCGTCCAAGGGCGCTACATACTTGATGATTTCGCCGGGAGCGTCCAGTGATCCGTTGCCGTTGGTATCAACCCAGACGATGCGACCGGCTGCCCAGTCGTTACCGGTCGTGGCGCATGCGGTGGCGGACGCGGGGATGCAGACCTGGACCAGTCGGCTCCGCGCTCCGGCCTCGCTGCGTGCCAGCGAGAAATCGCTGACCAGCTCATTGGCCTGTGCGGTCAGCCGGTTGCTGTTCACAAAGCTCCGGTAACCGGGAATGGCCAGCAGCAAGATGGTTGCGAGCACGAGAATGGTGGTCATCAACTCGATCAGCGTAAAGCCGCGGACACGTTGCCGCTGCCTGGGAGTCAAGCCGGAGGGGAGTCGATTAACGGTCATGGTCGGGATACTGGCGGTGATACACATCTCTTCAATGTTGTTTATAGTGCAACCCGGGTTGCTTGGGAACAATGGTCTTGACATACGGTCGTCGGAGAGCGATGGGCGGCAATTGCAATGAAGCAGTCGCTGGCGGCATGTTGTCTTGCTTGGGACGAGGGTTGGCACCTTTTCTCCTTATTTCGCTTGCCATTCATGGTGCGTCTTTCATTTTTTATTCTGCCGGAGCAGGTTTTCGAACGGATGAAACTGTTACGGTCCCGGGTGGGCGGGGCGTCCATCTGCAAGTCTATCTTGCGTCGCGAAAAAGCCCAGCTGTCGATGACCCCGGGCCACTCGGCGTTTCGGGCGAGAGGCGGGTTGTTGTAACGACAGGAGGCAAGCAGCGTAGCGCAGGACTACCGTTTGTCGTGCCTGACGCAGCCCCTGAGCTGGTGTCTGAAATCGGCGAGGAAATTGATGATTCCCGGGTGGCAGGGTTCATGGTATTTGCATTGGAGGTTGATGATCAAGGCTTGCCAGGCAAGGTCGAGGTTATATATTCCGAACTTCCGCCCGAGACTGCAGAACTGCTCATTGGCCGCTTCACGGCGGCCAGGTTCAGGCCTGCCATGAAGGGGGGGAGGGCCACGGCAGCATCGATTTTGATGCGTATCGACGTCCAGTGATCGAAATTCTTCAATTTTGAATTGCGACGAAAGTCGAACTTTGTTATTATTTCCCGCTCATATTTTTTGCTATCGGAAATTGTTACATGGCCAACAGCGCACAAGCCCGCAAGCGCGCCCGTCAAGCTGACGGGCAGCGTTCCCACAACGCCAGCCTGCGTTCGACCCTGCGTACCGCGATCAAGCGCGTGCGTCAGGCAATCGATGCCGGCGACAAAGCCGCCGCCCAAGGCGTCTTCCAGCAATCCGTCGCGGTTCTCGATCGCATCGCGGACAAGAAGATCATCCACAAGAACAAAGCGTCGCGCACCAAGAGCCGCCTGTCGGCCCAGATCAAGGCGCTCGCTGCCTGATCGTGGTTGTGCGGCGTTATGAAAAAGGCACCTGCGGGTGCCTTTTTCATTGGTGCTGCGAGCGGTTATTTCTTGCCGTCGAGCGAGCAGACGCCGTCTACGATCTGCAGGTCATTGTCCTGCGCGAAGTTGAGCATGAAGCGGTAGGCCATCGGTTCGATTTCACCGAGGCGGCCGTCGACGAAGACGGCTTTTTCCCCGTTGAAGTCACCGGGGCCGACGTAAGGGGAGTATTTCATCCGGCGCTCGGCGCCGAAGGCGGACATCACGCCGCACAGTCGTTCGGCCCAGTCGCTGGGGCGGAATTTGCGTCCTTGAGTAGTTAGTCCAACGATGATGAAGGTGGTCGATTCTGGTGTTGTCATTGTTCCACTCTACGTTTTCGGGTATTGCGACCAGGTTTTTTCGCATTCTAGCAGAACGCCCACCCCATGCGACAATTGCGCTTCCGGTGAGCCGCACTTCCTGCAGTGGCGCGCCGGGTAGGGGATAACGGGCAGGGTGACGTTCACACCGGACGCGTTTTCACTTAAGATTCATCCTTCTGCGCGCCCCGTGCTGCGATTGTCTGCGAGGCGGCGGGGGTTCCGGCGGCAATAGCCGCCGTTTTCGTTTTTTGGGGTTTTGCTCATGTCGCATGTCATGAATACCTACGCCCGGCTGCCGGTGGCCTTCAGCCATGGCCAGGGGTGCCGGATTACCGATACCGAGGGCCGGGAATACCTGGACGCGCTCTCCGGGATCGCCGTTTCGACGCTCGGCCATGCCCATCCCAAGCTGGTGGCGGCAATTGCCGCGCAGGCGGGGCGCATGCTGCATACCTCCAATCTCTACCAGATTCGCGAGCAGGAACAGCTTTCCGACAAACTGGCGGAACTCTCCGGCATGCAGGAAGTTTTCTTCTGCAATTCCGGTTGCGAGGCCAACGAGGCGGCGATCAAGCTGGCGCGTTTCTACGGTCACAAGAAGGGTATCGATACACCGACCATCGTCGTGATGGAAAAGGCGTTTCACGGGCGGACAATGGCGACCCTGTCGGCGACCGGCAACCGCAAGACGCAGGCCGGTTTCGAACCGCTGGTGTCGGGCTTTGTCCGCGTTCCTTACGATGATCTCGAGGCGATCAAGGCGGTTGCCGAGCACAACAAGAATATCGTCGCCGTGATGGTGGAGATTGTTCAGGGCGAGGGCGGGATTCACCTGGCCTCGATTCCCTTCCAGCAGGGGCTGCGCCAGCTGTGCGACGAGAACGGCTGGCTGCTGATTTGTGACGAAGTGCAGTGCGGCATGGCGCGTACCGGCAAGTGGTTTGGCTACCAGCATGCCGGTATCCAGCCGGATATCGCGACGCTGGCCAAGGGGCTGGGATCGGGGGTGCCGATCGGCGCCTGTCTGGCCGGTGGCAAAGCCGCCGGGCTGTTCGGGCCGGGCAACCATGGCTCGACCTTCGGCGGCAATCCGCTGGCCTGTACCGCGGCGCTGACGACCATCGAGACGATCGAGCAGGATGGCCTGATGGCACAAGCCGAGTGCATCGGTGCGCTGATCCGTTCGCTGATGGCCGAGGCGCTGGCCGGGCTCAAGGGCGTCGTCGAGATTCGCGGCCATGGCCTGATGATCGGCATCGAACTCGACCGCCCGTGTGGCGAACTGGTCGGCAAGGCGCTGGCTGCCGGCCTGTTGATCAACGTGACGGCGGACAAGGTGGTTCGCCTGCTGCCGCCGCTGATCTTCGGTGAAAATGAGGCAAAAGAACTGGTTGACCGTAGCGCTCCTCTAATCCGGGAATTTCTGGCAGCCTGAACCATGGCGATCAAACATTTTCTGCAGTTCAAGGATTTCAACCGCGAAGAGTTCGAGTACGTGTTCGAACGGACGCGCTGGATCAAGAACCAGTTCAAGTCCTACGAAAAGTACTGGCCACTGAGCGACCGCACGCTGGTGATGATTTTCGAGAAGGCCAGTACGCGGACGCGCCTGTCCTTCGAGGCCGGCATGCAGCAGCTCGGCGGTTCGGCGATCTACCTGAATACCCGCGATTCGCAACTCGGCCGCGGTGAGCCGGTCGAGGATGCGGCGCAGGTGATCTCGCGGATGAGCGATATCGTGATGATCCGCACCTTCGAGCAGGAAATCATCGAGCGTTTCGCCGCCAATTCGCGCGTGCCGGTGATCAACGGGCTGACCAACGAGTACCATCCGTGCCAGATCCTGGCCGACATCTACACCTACATCGAGCATCGCGGCTGCATCCAGGGCAAGACCGTGGCCTGGGTCGGCGACGCCAACAACATGTGCAATACCTGGCTGCAGGCGGCGCAGGTGCTGGATTTTACCGTGCATGTGTCGACGCCGCCGGGCTACGAAATCAATCAGGAGCTGGTCGGCAGGATCGACAGCGCGCGCTTCAAGGTGTTTGCCGATCCGATGGACGCCTGCCGTGGCGCCGACCTGGTGACCACCGATGTGTGGACGTCGATGGGGTTCGAGGCTGAAAACGAAGCGCGGATCAAGGCCTTCGCCGACTGGTGCGTCGATGGCGACATGATGCGCGTGGCGAATGCGCAAGCGGTGTTCATGCACTGCCTGCCGGCGCATCGCGGCGAGGAAGTGACGGCCGAAGTGATCGACGGGCCGCAGTCCGTGGTCTGGGAAGAAGCCGAGAACCGTCTGCATGTGCAGAAGGCATTGATGGAGTATTTGCTGCTGGGTCGTATTCAGGGCTGAGCGGCAGGGTTAAACGAAACAAGGGAACAGAAATGAGCGACGTCAAAAAAGTGGTGCTGGCCTATTCCGGCGGTCTCGATACCTCGGTGATTCTCAAGTGGCTGCAGGACACCTACCAGTGTGAAGTGGTGACCTTCACAGCCGACCTCGGCCAGGGTGAGGAGCTCGAACCGGCGCGCGCCAAGGCGCTGCAGTTCGGCATCAAGCCGGAGAACATCTTCATCGACGACCTGCGCGAAGAGTTCGTCCGCGATTTCGTCTTCCCGATGTTCCGCTGCAATACTGTCTATGAAGGCGAATACCTGCTCGGCACCTCGATCGCCCGCCCGCTGATCGCCAAGCGCCTGATCGAGATCGTCAATGCCACCGGCGCCGACGCAATTTCGCACGGCGCGACCGGCAAGGGCAACGACCAGGTGCGTTTCGAGTTGGGTGCCTATGCGCTGAAACCGGGCATCAAGGTCATCGCCCCGTGGCGCGAATGGGATCTGCTGTCGCGCGAAAAGCTGATGGCCTACGCCGAGCAGCACGGCATTCCGGTCGATATGAAGCACAAGCAGGGTGGTTCGCCGTACTCGATGGATGCCAACCTGCTGCACATCTCCTATGAAGGCCGCCACTTGGAGGACCCGGCTGCGGAAGCCGAAGAGTCGATGTGGCGGTGGACGGTTTCCCCGGAAGCGGCGCCGGACAAGGCTGAGTATCTCGATCTCGAATACGAGAAGGGCGATATCGTCGCCCTGAACGGCACGCGCATGAGCCCGGCCCTGGTGCTCGCCACGTTGAACAAGCTGGGGGGGCAGCATGGCATCGGCCGTCTCGACCTGGTCGAGAACCGCTACGTCGGCATGAAGTCGCGCGGCTGCTACGAAACCCCGGGCGGCACGATCATGCTGCGCGCCCACCGCGCCATCGAATCGGTCTGTCTCGACCGCGAAGTCGCCCACCTCAAGGACGACCTGATGCCGCGCTACGCCAGCCTGGTTTACAACGGCTACTGGTGGAGCCCGGAGCGCATCGCGCTGCAGACGCTGATCGACCACACACAGCAGAACGTCAACGGAACCGTTCGCGTCAAGCTCTACAAGGGCAACGTCATTGTCGTCGGCCGCGATTCGAAGACCGATTCGCTGTTCGATTCCACCATCGCCACTTTCGAGGACGATGCAGGTGCCTACGACCAGAAGGATGCGGCCGGTTTCATCAAGCTCAACGCGCTGCGCATGCGCATTGCTGCCAACCTGCGCGCCAGGAAAGGCCAGGCCTGAGCGATGGAAGCCAACACCCTGTTCGGGTTTACCGAGGAGCAGCTGGCGGATTTCGGCGCAACCTGGGGGGTGGGCGCCTTCATCCTGTTCATGTTGTTCATCATCGGCGAGATCGCCTGGAAGTCGAAAGCCGGCAAGACGGGCACCTTCGTGCTCTTCTTCGTGCTGGCCTTTGGCATGGTCGGTTTCATCGCCAAGGCGGTCATTCAAAAAATCTGGGGTATTTAAATGTCACAATATGACAACGTTTCGGTGGTCAAGAAGGCTAATGTTTATTTCGACGGCAAGTGCGTCAGTCACACCGTGGTGCTGGCCGACGGCACCAAGAAGACGGTTGGCGTGATCCTCCCGTCGTCGCTGACCTTCAACACCGGCGCGCCGGAAATCATGGAAGGCGTCGGCGGTTCCTGCCGCGTCAAACTCAAGGGCGAGTCGGAGTGGAAGACCTGGGGCGAAGGCCAGTCGTTCAGCGTGCCGGGCAATTCGTCCTTCGAGATTTCGGTCGCCGAAGGCGAGGCCTATCACTACGTCTGCCACTTCGGGTAAGCGCCATGCCGACCTTTGACTTCACCTCCGAAGCGGACATGGTGGCCTTGAAGAACGCCATCGATGTCACCGCGCGCCAGATTGACAACCGCTACGACTTCAAGGGCACCAGCGCCAAGGTCGAGCTGAACGAGAAGGACAAGGTCATCACCCTGTGGGGCGATTCCGACTTCCAGCTCGACCAGATCAAGG